>Ga0316576_10001812_pt1 | contig 11851 bp, 7 predicted proteins | sample S0NA_FD_203075 | JGI IMG/M metagenome (GOLD analysis project Ga0316576, IMG submission 203075) | Rhizosphere microbial communities from salt marsh grasses in Alabama, United States - S0-2_050615r3r5 | ecosystem: Host-associated > Plants > Roots > Rhizosphere | place: USA: Alabama | collected... | reverse complement strand
CTGGCCTCCCCGGGGGCCGGGGCCGGGGAGCCGTCCTACCAGTCGACACCCATGCCCGAGGAGGTCCGACAGATCCTCGCCGAGCAGGGCATGAGCGAGGAGGAGATCGCGGAGTTCGAGGAGGGGTACGGCCAGGGGGAAGGGGTCAGCGCCCCCGCGGCAGGCACCGCCATCGCGGCCCTGATCGCCCTCCCGTTCGCCCTGCTGTGGAAGCTGCTCTACTCGCCCATCGCCCTCATCGCCGCCGCCATCTCCCGGAGCTTCTTCGCGACTCTCAACCCCGTCACCGGCATCGACGCCATCCGGCGCATGGGATCCATCTACTGGGAGGCGCTGGTCGTCTACACCGGGATCGCGTTCGCCGGGTTCGTTGGCAGCGCGGTCCTCGGCATGGTGCCGTTCCTCGGGGGATTCCTGGCCGCCTTCGTCCAGTCGTACGCCTTCCTGTCCTTCGGCTGCCTTCTCGGCTTCGCGGTGTACAAGAAGGCCGAGGAGCTGGGCGTCGACTGATCTCGCCTGCTGAGGACAAGATCGCCATGGCGCGATCGTGTCCTCAGCCAATGCATCCGGCCGAAGGCCGGTTCGGTCCTCGGAGTCGCCGACCTGACGCATCGATTCCAATGCCTTCCGTCGGGCCGTGGTTCGACCGGTGCCGTTTCCCTTCCCGAAGGTGTCCCGTCCCCGGGGGCGACCGACCACGCCGGCCGCCCCCGGCTGCCGTCTACTTCTTCGGCTCCACCCCCGCGACGCGCGCGAGCTCACCCTCGATGGCCTTCCGGTCGCCAACCGCCACGATCGTCATCTCGTCGTCGCGGATGTACCGGGCGGCGGCTTCCCGCACGTCGGCCGGTGTCACCGCGAGCACCTCGTCGACGTACCGTCTCAGGTAGTCGTCAGGCAGACCGTGACGCTCGAGGAACTCCAGCTGGGTGATGATGCCCGTCCGTGAGGAGTTCCGGAGCACGAAGACGCCCGCCATGTAGCTCTGGACTCCGGCCAGCTCCTCTTTCGACGGCGGCTCGCTCCGCAGCCGGTCGATCTCGAAGAGGATCTCCTTCAACGCCGGGGCCGTCACCTCGGTGGAGACATCGGCGTTCTCGACCCAGTACGCATCGCCCCGCCGGCTGGAGATCTGAGAGATGGGTGAGTAGGTGTAGCCCTTGTCCTCGCGGATGTTGGTCGTGATCCGCGACGAGAAGTAGCCGCCGAGGAGAGAGTTCGTCACCGCCAGCTTCACGTACCCCGGGTCCGACGGGTCGGGAACGGGGAGCCCGAGCACGAGGGTGGTCTGGACGGCTCCGGGACGGTCGACAATCGTCAGGCTCCGGGTGGTCCGGGGGGAGGGGTCCTCGATGCGCACCGGGTTCGCCCCGGCCCAGTCGCCGAAGGCCTCCTGGACCGCGACCCGGACCGCGTCGGGATCGAACCGGCCCACGACGTAGAGCCGGGCCCGCTTCGGGCCGAAGCCGGACTCGTAGAAGCCACGGACGTCTTTCAAGGAGTACCCCTCGATCATCTCCGGGGTGGGAAAGACCCGGCCAAAGGGATGCTTCTCGCCGTACAGAACCGCACGGAACTTCTCGACCGCCAGCTGCTGCGACTGGCTGCGGGCGATCGAGAGCTGTCGGTTGCGATCGTTCTTGATCCGGGCGAGCTCGCTCTCCGGGAAGGCGGGGTGGCGGACGACGTCGGCCACCAGGCGCACCATCTCGGGAGCGAACTCGGACAGGACCGCACCCCCGAGCTGCGTCGTCTCCGCTCCCACGGCGATCTCCAGCGATCCACCCATGCGGGCCGCGGCCTGGGAGATCTCGAGCGCGCTGCGGCTCTTCGACCCCTCGATGAGCAGGTCCCCGGTGACATCGGCGAGCCACACCTGGGTCGACGCCTCGTTGGCGTTGCCCACGTCCACGACGAGCAGGACTCGGGCCTTGGGGATGGTGCCGTAGGCGACGAAGGTCACGGCGAGGTCGTTGTCGAGGTGGAACCGCTCCGGGGTCGGTACCTGGAACGACTTCGGTGTCCCCGGCTCCGGTGGCGATTGCTTCTCGGCCCGCGCGGGAAGCCCGGCCCCGAGGAGAAGGGTGGCGGTGGCCACGACGATGGATGTCCTCATGAGGCTTCGCTCCCCTCTGTCTCGTTGGCCCCCGCGGCGGGGGGCTCCTCGGGCTGCGGCTCGATCGTCAGTATCGTCCGGTTGGTCGGTCGCAGGTACTCCCGGGCCGTGGCCAGGAGGACCTCGGGCGTAACCTTTGCGAACTCGGCTTCGATGCTGTTGATCCTCCCGGGATCGTCATCGAAGAGAGCGAAGCTGGCGAGGAGATCGGCTCGGCCGAAGCCGAAGGTGTCCTCGAGGTCGTCGTAGAAGCGGGAGCGCGCCTTGATCTTGGCCAGCTCCAGCGTGGCCTCGTCCACCGGTGCCGAGCGGATCCTCTCGATCTCCGCGTCGAAGGCATTCAGGATCTCGTCGGCCGGGGTTTCGGCGTCGTGCATGAGGGAGGTGATCCAGAGCACCGGCCCGTCGACGTCGAACATGTTGCCGAGCAGGTTGATCCCCCCGGACACGTCGCCGGTGAAGCCGTTCTCCTGCACGAGGGCCTGGTAGAGGCGGCTGTCCCGTCCCTGGACCAGGATCTGGTCCAGCAGTCCCATGGCGAAGTACTCAGGGGTGTTGCGGGGCGGCACGTGGTAGCCCACGGCCAGGGCCGGCCTCGTGGCCAGCTTGTCCGCCTTGCTCGCCCGCTTCTCCTTCTCCTGGCGAGGCTCGGAGATGTCCGGCTGGTCCGGACGGGGACCGGATGGGATGCTCCCGAAGTACTCTTCGATCCACGCCAGCGTCTGAGCGGGCTCGAAGTCGCCGGTCACGACCACAACGGCGTTGGAGGGCGTGTAGTAGGCGTCGAAGAAGGCCTCCACGTCCTCCAGGGTGGCCGCCTCGAGGTCCACGAGGTCGCCGTAGAAGTTGTGGGCGTTGTACCAGTTCGCGTTGGCGTACTGGGGCATGTCCAGCCAGGGGAACCCTCCGTAGGGGCGATTCAAGACGTTCACCTTGACCTCATTCGTGACCACGCCCTGCTGGTTGGTGAGGTTCTCCTGGGTGATGTCGAGGGCACGCATGCGATCGGCCTCTCCCCAGAGCATCATCTCCAGCGTGTGGGCGGGGACGATCTCGAAGTAGTCGGTGAAGTCGAAACGCGTGGAGCCGTTGAGGATCCCGCCGTTTGACTGGATCAGGCGGACGAACTCCATCTTGCCGAGATTCTTCGAGCCCTGGAACATCATGTGCTCGAAGAGGTGGGCAAACCCGGTGCGGTTCCGCGGCTCGATGCGAAACCCGATGTTGTAGTAGACCGCCACGACCGCGGTCGGGGCCGTCGCGTCGCGGGACAAGACCACCTTCAGGCCGTTGTCGAGCGTGTGGTACTCCACGGGCACGCTGAAGCCGCCTCCGCCCGCCGCCGCCGCCGGCGAGGCGACGGGGGCCAGGGCCAGCACAGCGGCCAGCGAGACCGTCAGACGCACTGTGTTTCTCATGGACTCCTCTTCGTGACGAGAACCGACGGGAGGGTCGTTGGCACACTCCTCCCTCGGGCCGGAAGTGGCCCTCAAGAACCAAGACGACGGGACGGGCTCAGTGTTCCGTCCCTTCCCGGCCACACCGGGGAAACGAGGGCGGGGGCTCGCGATGGGGGATGATCGGCGGCGGCGTCCGGCCGGCGCGACCGGGCCCGGGCCTTGACCCCCGCCCGCCGCCCCGCTAACGTTCGCCGCTCAACGGCACGACGCGACGAGGAGGAGGCAATGAGAGGCTCGCGGACGCGTGGCGGCGGGCGGGAGCGGGGGCCCCGCCGTCGCGTTCCCGCGCTGTTCGCCCTGGCGCTGCTCGCCCTCGCCGCATCCGCGGCATCCGCCCTCGACGTGCCTTCGCCGGAGTCGGTTCTCGGCTTCCGGCCTGGCGAGGACCGCCGGCTCGCTGACTGGGACGAGGTGCTCGAGTACCTCGCGCGCCTCGACGCGGCGTCCGACCGGGTGAGGGTCGAGGAGGTCGGGAAGACCACGCGGGGGAGGCCGTTCGTGGTGGCCACGGTGACCTCGACGGAGAACCAGGCGCGCCTCGAGCAGATCCGCAACGTGAACCTGCGGCTCGCCGACCCCCGCGGTCTCGGCGAGGACGAGGCCGAGCGGCTCATCGCTGACGGAAAGGCGATCGTCGCCATGGCCTTCTCGATCCACTCCACCGAGGTGGGCGGTACCCTCACCGCCCTGCGGCTTCTCCACCTCCTGGCCTCGAGCGACACGCCCGACGTGCGACGCGCCCTCGACGAGACGGTGCTGCTGGTCCTCCCGTCGCACAACCCGGACGGGACGCAGCTCGTGACCGACTGGTACCGCCGGCAGCTCGGGACACCCTTCGAGGGCACGCCCCCCCCCGTGCTCTACCACCCCTACGTGGGCCACGACAACAACCGCGACTGGTACATGTTCACCCAGGTGGAGACGCGCCTGACCGTGCGTCACATCCACCGGCGCTGGCGGCCGCACATCATGCACGACGTGCACCAGATGGGCCGGCGCGGCGCCCGGCTGTTCGTTCCGCCCTACGTCGACCCGTGGGAGCCCAACGTCGACCCGGCGCTGCGGGCCGCCGCCGGCGCGCTCGGGATGCACGTGGCCGCGCGCCTCACGACCGAGGGGAAGCGGGGCATCGTCACCGGGGCGATCTTCGACGCCTGGACCCCGGCCCGGGCCTATCCCCACACCCACGGGGGCGTGCGCCTTCTCTCGGAGACCGCGTCGGCCCGTCTCGCCACTCCTGACGACGTCCCTCTCGACGAGCTCCGGAGTGGCCGCGGAGGCTACGACCCGAAGACGGCGTCCTGGAACTTCCCCGCGCCCTGGCCCGGGGGGACGTGGCGCCTCGGAGACATCGTCGAGTACCAGCTGGCTGCCTCGCTGGCGGTGCTGGACCACGCCGCTCGCAACCGCGAGTACTGGCTGCGGACCTTCCTCGGCGTGAATCGCCGGGCCTGCGAGGGCCAGGAGCCCCATGCCTATGTGGTCCCGGCCGCCCAGCGGGACCCGGTGGCCGCCGCCCGCCTGATCGAGGTGCTGCACGTCGGCGGGGTCGAGGTCCACCGGGCCCGGGCCGGCTTCGAGGCGGAAGGTCGCCGCTTCGCCGAAGGGAGCCACGTCATCCCCATGGCGCAGCCGTCCAGCGCCTTCGCGCGGACGCTCCTCGAGCGGCAACGCTACCCCGATATCCCGCGACGCCCCTACGACGTGACCGCCCACACCCTCCCCCTGCTCCTCGGCGTGGAGGTCGAGGCGGTCACGAAGCCGCTCGCCGCCGACCTCGAGAGGGTCGACGTCCCCCACGTCGCGCGGGGTCGGGTCGAGGGGCGGGGCCCTCGCTTCGCGGTCGGGCACACGAGCGGTGGTCTCGCCGCTCTCGGCCGGCTCCTCGCCGAAGGCGTCGACGTCCGCTGGGCTCTCGAGCCGTTCTCCGAGGACGGGACCGATTTCCCCGCCGGCACCTTCCTCGTCGAGTCCTCGGCTCGCCGGGAGCTCGGGGCCCTGGCCATCGAGCTCGGGCTCTTCCCCCGGGGCGTCCGAGCCCGCCCTCCGGCGCTCCGCCTCAAGGCCCCGCGCGTGGGACTGTACCGCTCCTGGGTGCCGTCCATGGACGAAGGCTGGACCCGGTACGTCTTCGAACAGGAGATGGACGTGGCGTTCCGGACCCTCCACGACCGGGAGGTGCGGGCCGGAGGTCTGCGGGACCGCTACGACGCGATCGTCCTCCCAGATCACAAGCCCTCCTCGCTCCTGGACGGCAACCCCCCGGACAGCCTCCCCGCGGAGTACACGGGTGGGCTCGGGGCCGATGGGATGGAAGCCCTGGCGGAGTTCGTCGAGCGCGGGGGGACGCTGGTCGCCCTCAACGCGGCCAGCACCCTGGTAGCCGAGCAGCTCGGGTTGCCCGTCCGCGACGCGCTCGCGGGCGTGGACTCAGCCGAGTTCTACTGTCCCGGCTCGATCCTTCGGGTGCGGACAGACCCCTCTCAGACCCTCGCCCACGGCTTGCCCGAGGACCTTCCCATCTGGTTCGAATCCTCGCCCGCCTTCGACGCCGACCCCCGCCTGGTGGTGGCCCGGTACCGGGACGACGATCCGTTGCTCTCGGGGTGGCTTCTCGGGGGCGAGCGGCTGCGGCGCCGGGCCGCTCTCGTCGAGGTCCCGCGGGGAAAGGGCCGGGTCGTCCTCATCGGCTTCCGTCCACAGTACCGGGCACAGAGCCGCGTGACGTACGCGGCTCTCCTGAACGCTCTCTACCTGTCCGCGACCGATCGCTGAGCGAGGGGCTCCGTCGCGGGTCGCCGTCGGATTGAATTCCACCAATGACTTGGCTACGATTGGGGTTCGCGCCTTGGGCGGTCGTCCAACGGTAGGACACATGGCTCTGGACCATGGAATCGGGGTTCGAGTCCCTGCCGCCCAGCCAGATCCCTCAGCAACCACCGGATTCCGTGAGGCCCACGGTGGCCATCGTCGGCGGCGGACCGTTCGCGGGACGCCACCCGAACGAGAGGGTCGCCGGACGCACGGTGGGCGGCAACCAGCGACGGAACGGCAGGCTCCAGAGTCGCGTACGCTCTGGTGAGCGAGGAGGAAGAGGAGATGGAAACTCGCATGTGGCTGATTCTCTGGGGCAGCCCGGTTGGAATCGCGGTCTTCTTCGCTGGGCTGGGCGTGCTTCTCTGGGGCGTGGGCAAGCTGAAGCACGCCGAAGCGGCCAAGGCGGAGGTCGAGCTCATGGAGAGACAGTTCAACCACGAGCGGGCACAGGGGAAAGCCAGCCCGAAACCGCCGCCCGCCTGACGCCTCCGAGCCCCGGGACCCCCAGGGATGGGGCTCCAATTCCCTCGCTATAGAAGATCTTGTTGTTCGGGCCCGAGCGTGGTAGCCTGTTCCCGTCGCTCGTGAGCCAATGTCGGGTGTCGGCTGAGAGCGAGAAATGATCCCGTCACAGTCGGCAACACCTTGAAGCGCTCCTGAATGAAGCTCGGGGCCGTGGGCCCCGGTGCTGTCCCTCCTCCAGTTCATCCGGTGGCGTTCGCGTCGCGGGTACGGCTTCGTGCGGAGGGCGACGAGCGAAGCGACAGACACGAGGAGAACCGTCGATGGAATACGCTCACTTCGCGCTGCACCTGCTGCCGACACTGGCGGTGGTCGTGCTCGCGTGGATCATCGTGCGGGCGGTGTCGGTCCGGGTCACGTGGCGCCGGAGCGACATCCGGCACCTGGACGACGGAACGAGGTGAGCTGACCGCGAGGGGTGGTGCGGCGTCTATACTGCCCCGCGTGCCCGCCCATCAGGACGCTCCCGGCCCCCGCGAGCGGGCCCGCCTCGAGGCCCTGCTCGGCTCCCCCACGGCCCGGGCCGCGCGGGGTCTGATCGGCCAGGTTCTGGTGCGCCGGAAGCCGGGCGCGCACCGCGCGGTACGGATCGTGGAAACCGAAGCCTACCTCGGCGAGGGAGACCCCGCCGCTCACGTCTTCCGCGGCCCCACCCCACGCACCGAGCCCCTCTACCGGGAACCCGGCACTCTCTACGTCTACCTCATCTACGGCATGCACCACTGCCTCAACCTCGCGGTGGATGGCCCCAACGCTCCCGGCTGCGTGCTCATCCGCGCCGCCGAGCCCCTGCGCGGTGCCGGGCTGGCGCCGGACGCCTGCCGGGGACCGGGCCGCCTCTGCCTTGCCCTGGACATCGACCGCCGACTCTCGGGGCGACATGTCTTCGAGGACAATGCGCCCCTCACCCTGCGGGAGGGGCCGCCCCCCCGCCGAGTGCGGAGCGCCCCCCGGGTGGGAATCCGCAACGCTGCCCACCGGCGGCTTCGGTTCTTCGATCCCGCGAGCGCGGTGGTCTCGTCTGGCCGCCCCGGGGTGGTGTAACCTCTGCTGTTGCCCGGCCGGGACCGACCCGAGCCGCGACCCGTTCCGGAGCCAGGAGAGAAGACCCATGAAGACTGACGCTTTCGGCGCCCGCGCGACCTTCGACACCGGCCACGGGTCGGTGACCCTCTACCGGCTGAGCGCGCTGGACGAGGCGGGCGTGGCCCCCGGCCTCGACCGACTGCCGTTCTCCATCAAGGTCCTCCTCGAGTCTGTGCTCCGCAACGTGGACGGCGAGCTGGTGACCGCGGACGACGTCAGGAATGTCGCCGCCTGGAGCGCCCGCGACCCGCGCGCCGGAGAGATGCCCTTCACGCCCGCCCGAGTGATCCTGCAGGACTTCACCGGGGTCCCGGCGGTGGTGGACCTGGCTTCGCTGCGGGCGGCGGTGGCGCGGCTCGGCCAGGACCCGAGGAAGATCAACCCGCTGGTCCCGGTGGACCTCGTGGTCGATCACTCGGTCCAGGTCGACGTCTTCGGCACGCCGGAGGCCGCCCGGAAGAACGCGGAGATCGAGTTCGAGCGCAACCGCGAGCGGTACGAGTTCCTCCGGTGGGGCGAGAAGGCCTTCGACGGTTTTCGCGTCGTTCCCCCGGCCACCGGCATCATCCATCAGATCAACCTCGAGTACCTGGCGAAGGGGGTACTGGTCCGGAACGAGAAGGACGGGCCGGTGGCCCTGCCGGACACGCTGGTCGGCACCGATTCGCACACCACGATGATCAACGGCCTCGGCGTTCTCGGTTGGGGCGTCGGGGGAATCGAGGCCGAGGCGGGAATGCTCGGGCAGCCCCTCTACATGGTGACGCCACAGGTGGTGGGCTTCCGGCTGGTGGGTCGGCTGCGCGAGGGGACCACGGCCACCGATCTGGTGCTGACGATCGTCCAGATGCTGCGCAAGAAGGGCGTGGTGGAGAAGTTCGTGGAGTACTACGGCCCCGGGCTGGCGGAGATGACCCTCGCCGATCGAGCCACGATCGCCAACATGGCTCCCGAGTACGGGGCCACCTGCGGCTTCTTCCCGGTGGACGACGCCACCCTCGCCTACCTGCGCCGGACCGGACGCACAACGGGGGAGGTCGATCTGGTCGAGCGGTACACCAAGGAGCAGGGCCTGTTCCGCACCGCCCAGACACCGGATCCCGAGTTCACCGACACCCTGGAGCTGGACCTGTCCACCGTCGAGCCGAGCCTGGCCGGGCCCAAGCGGCCTCATGACCGTGTGGCCCTGTCGCAGATGAAGGAGTCGTTCCGCGCGAGCCTCACCGCCCCGGTCAGGGAGCGCGGCTTCGGGCTCACCGTCGAGGAAGCCGGGCAGTCCCGGCCTCTCGAGCTGCGCGGGGAGAAGGTCGAGTTGAAGCACGGGTCGGTGGTGATCGCCGCGATCACCAGCTGCACCAACACCTCCAACCCCTCGGTGATGCTGGGGGCGGGACTCCTGGCCCGCAAGGCCCGGGCGCGGGGGCTGCGGGTGCCGCCGTACGTAAAGACCAGCCTGGCCCCTGGCTCGAAGGTCGTGACCGAGTATCTCCGCAAGGCCGACCTCCTCCCCGACCTCGAGGCCCTCGGATTCGACGTCGTGGGGTACGGGTGCACGACCTGCATCGGCAACTCCGGGCCGCTGCGGCCCGAGGTGGCGGGGGCGATCACCGACGGCCAACTCGTGGCCTCGGCTGTCCTCTCCGGCAACCGCAACTTCGAGGGACGGGTGAGCCCCCACGTCAAGGCCAACTATCTCGCCTCACCTCCGCTCGTGGTGGCCTACGCCCTGGCCGGCACCACCGACATCGACCTCTCCACCGAGCCGCTTGGGACCGCCGCGGACGGCAGCCCGGTGACCCTCGCCGACGTCTGGCCCAGCCAGGCGGAGATCGACGAGCTCGAGGCCGCCATCGACGCCGAGATGTTCGCGAGCAGCTACGCCAACGTGTTCGACGGCAACCCGACGTGGAACGCGATTCCGGTGGCCGAGGGCGATCTCTTCCAGTTTCGGGAGGAGTCGACCTACATCCAGGAGCCATCCTTCTTCCAGGGCCTGACCCTCGATCCGCCCCCGATCTCCGACATCGAGGGGGCACGAGTCCTCGCGGTCCTTGGCGACTCCGTCACCACCGACCACATCTCCCCCGCCGGCGACATCCCCCTCGACAGCCCGGCCGGGCGCTACCTCGTGTCGAAGGGGCTCGAGAAGAAGGACTTCAACTCCTACGGGTCACGTCGCGGCAACGACCGGGTGATGGTGCGCGGGACCTTCGCCAACATCCGGCTCAAGAACCAGATGGTCCCGGGCATCGAGGGCGGCGTGACGGTCCACGTTCCCACCGGCGAGCGCATGGCCATCTTCGACGCCGCCGAGCGCTACCGGGCCGAGGGGACTCCCCTGGTGGTGGTGGCCGGCAAGGAGTACGGCACCGGGTCGTCTCGCGACTGGGCGGCCAAGGGAACGCTGCTGCTCGGCGTACGCGCGGTGATCGCGGAGAGCTTCGAGCGCATCCACCGCGCGAACCTCGTGGGAATGGGCGTCCTGCCGCTCCAGTTCAAGCCGGGAGAGAGCACCCGGTCCCTGGGGATCACCGGACAGGAGACGTTCGCCGTCTCCGGGCTCGGGGAGCTGGCGCCACGGCAGGAGGTCGCGGTCACCGTCCGGCGACCGGACGGCAGCGAGACGCAGACCACGGCCATCGTCCGCCTCGACACGCCGGTGGAGATCAACTACTACGCCAACGGAGGGATTCTCCAGACGGTCCTCCGAAAGATGCTGCGGAATCAGCGCTGACCCGCCGGGCGGCGGGCCACGTCTTCAGGTGGCGCCTCGAGTCTCGACAGGGGGTGGTGGAATGGCACGACTGAGCTTCCTCGGGGCGATCCGCACCGTCACCGGCTCCCAGTACGTCCTGGAGGCGGCGGGCCGCCGCCTGATGGTGGACTGCGGCATGTTCCAGGGGAGAAAGCCCCTGCGCCTGCGCAACTGGGAGGACCCTTGTGAAGACCCACCGGGCGTCGACGCCCTGGTCCTGACCCATACCCACCTCGACCACATCGGTCGCGTGCCACGGCTGGTGAAGAGGGGCTTTCGGGGTCCCATCTACTGCACGCCGCCGACCGTCGACCTCGCCGAGGTCCTCCTCCTCGACGCGGCCCACCTGCAGGAGGAAGACGCGCGGTACTTCAACCGCAAGGGCCTCACGAAGCACAAGCCGGCCCTGCCCCTCTTCGACACGGACGACGCCCGGGAGGCGCTGAAGCTTCTCCAGCCGATGTCCAAAGGCAACACGCAGGACGTCGGGGAGGCCTTCTCCTTCACCTACCGCGAGGCCGGCCACCTTCTCGGCGCCGCGTCGGTGGACGTGCGGGTCCGGGAGGACGGGAGGGAGTGGCGGGTCATCTTCAGCGGCGACGTGGGCCGCTACGACGCCGTCCTGGCCAAGGACCCCGACGGTGCCCCCGCCGCCGACTACCTGGTCATGGAGAGCACCTATGGGAATCGCCGGCACCCGGACGTGTCCACCTACGACCAGCTCGAGGGTGTCATCAAGCGCACCTTCGCCCGCAATGGAGTCCTGCTGATCCCGGCCTTCGCGGTGGGGCGTTCCCAGCAGCTGATCTGGATGATGAACGAGCTGGTGACCCAGGGGCGCCTGCGGCCGTTCCCCATCCACCTCGACAGCCCCATGGCGGTCGACGCCACCCGCATCTACGCCGCCCACCCCGAGGGCCACCAGGAGATCATCAGCAACATGGGCGGCCGCAGCCTCTTCCACGGGCGCTGGGTCCACCTGCACCGCACCCGGGACGAGTCCATCGCCCTCAACTCCCTCGAGGGACCGGCGGTGATCATCTCCTCGAGCGGGATGATGTCGGGCGGCCGCATCCTCCACCACTGCAAGCAGCG
>Ga0316576_10001811_pt1 | contig 11855 bp, 8 predicted proteins | sample S0NA_FD_203075 | JGI IMG/M metagenome (GOLD analysis project Ga0316576, IMG submission 203075) | Rhizosphere microbial communities from salt marsh grasses in Alabama, United States - S0-2_050615r3r5 | ecosystem: Host-associated > Plants > Roots > Rhizosphere | place: USA: Alabama | collected... | reverse complement strand
GACCCACTATGCGCCTCAAAATCGGTCGAATCTGTCCTGGACCCCCCACTCGGCTCGCGACGATCGCTCAAGTCCGACAGGCTCCTAGCCACCAGCGCCCAGCCCGGACGCCTGAACACCGGCGGCTGGAGGCTGGTCGCCGAACGTGGATCGTTTAGGCAGCGACGTGCTCGACCATGCGCAGCATGTTGCAGGTATATCCGTACTCGTTGTCATACCAGGCGACGACCTTGATGAAGGTCGGGTCCAGGGCAATCCCGGCCTCGGCATCGAAGATGGAGGGGGTCGAGCGGCCGCGAAAATCGGTGGAAACGACCTTCTCGTCGGTGTAAGCGAGCACACCCGCCAGATCGCCCGACTCGGAGGCGGACTTCATGGCCGCGCAGATGGCGTCATAGGTGGCATCCTTGCTCAGCTCAACGGTCAGATCGACCACGGACACATCCGACGTCGGCACGCGGAAGGCCATCCCGGTCAGCTTGCCGTTCAGCTCCGGCAGCACCTTGCCCACCGCTTTGGCCGCACCGGTCGACGACGGGATGATGTTCTCGAGGATTCCCCGACCGCCCCGCCAGTCCTTCATCGAGGGACCATCGACAGTCTTCTGCGTCGCGGTGGCAGCATGCACCGTGGTCATGAGGCCGCGCTTGATGCCCCAGTTGTCATGCAGCACCTTGGCCACCGGCGCCAGACAGTTGGTGGTGCAGGACGCTGCGGAGATGATGGCCTGCCCCGCGTAGGCCTGATGATTGACGCCGTAGACGAACATCGGGGTCGCGTCCTTCGACGGCGCGCTCTGCACGACCTTCTTGGCGCCGGCGTCGATATGCTTCTGGCAGGTCTCCTCGGTCAGGAAGAAGCCGGTGCACTCGATGACCAGCTCTGCGCCGACGTCGCCCCATTTGAGATTGGCCGGATCGCGCTCGGCTGTCAGACGGATCGCCTTGCCGTTGACGACCATGGTGTTGCCGTCGACCGCGATGTCGCCCTGGAAGTTGCCGTGCACCGAATCGTACTTGAGCATGTAGGCCAGATAGTCCGGCTCGAGGAGGTCGTTGATGCCGACGACCTCGATCCCGGGAAAATCCTTTGCAATGGCGCGAAATGCCATACGGCCGATCCGGCCGAACCCATTGATGCCGACTTTAAGTGTCATTTAGAGATACTCCTGTGAGGGGAAGAGGGTGTTCGGTCTCTGGGCACCGGGTGCGCGATGGTTGACCAACGCGAGACCGGAGATCCATGCCAGAGGACGAGCGACCGATCGGTGTACCGATGCGCTGCATTCGCGCGGATCGGGCCGCCGCGGGATGGTCCGCCCGGACGGCCGGCCCACGGTCAGAGCACACTTCGGACCTGAGCCACCAGGTTCTCAACGGTGAACCCGAACTCTTTGAACAGCGGGCCGGCAGGCGCCGACTCGCCGAAACGGGTGATGCCGAGCACCGCCCCGTCTTGACCGACATACTTCCACCAGCCATCGGGGACCGCCGCCTCCACCGCGACCCGGGCGGTCACGGCCTTGGGCAGGACGGATTCGCGATAGCCGGCATCCTGTGCATCGAAGATGTCAGTGGACGGCATGGACACCACTCGGATTGCCTTGTCTACCATGGCCTCGGCAGCCTTCACCGCCAGCTCGACCTCGGATCCGGTCGCGATGATGATGGCGGCGGGGGTCCCGTCGCAGTCGCGCAGGATATAGCCACCCCGAGCGATCGCGTCGACCTGCTCGGGGCTGCGGCTCATGTGTGCCAGGTTCTGCCGTGAGAAGATGAGGCAGCTCGGACGATCACGGCGCTCGATCGCGAGCTTCCAAGCAACCGCGGACTCGACGGCGTCGCATGGGCGCCAGACACTCATATTCGGGATCATCCGCAAGGTCGGGATCTGCTCGACCGGTTGATGGGTCGGACCGTCTTCGCCCAACCCGATGGAGTCGTGGGTGTAGACGAAGATCGATTGAATGCGCATCAGCGCCGCCATGCGCAGCGCATTGCGGGCATACTCGGAGAACATCAGGAAAGTGGCACCGTACGGGACGAACCCCCCATGGAGGGCAACGCCGTTCATGATGGCCGACATGCCGAACTCGCGCACGCCGTAGTAGACATAGTTGCCGGCGGCCTGGCCCTTTCCGATGCCCTTGGCACCCTTCCAAAGGGTCAAGTTCGAGCCGGCCAGGTCCGCCGAGCCGCCGAGCAACTCGGGGAGCAGTGGCCCGAAGCCGTTGAGGGCGTTCTGAGATGCCTTGCGCGAGGCGATGGTCTCACCCTTGTCGACGACGGCAGCGATGAAGGCGTCGGCCTGCTCGGGCCAGTCCTGGGGCAGATCGCCTGCCATGCGACGCTTGAGCTCGGCGGCCTCGGCCGGGAAAGCAGCTGCATAGGCAGCGAACCTGTCATTCCAGTCCGACTCGGCCGCCGCACCGCGCTCTCTCGCATCCCACCCCTGATAGACGGCCTCGGGCATTACAAAGGGCGGATGGCTCCAGCCCAACGCCTCCCGGGTCAGCGCGACCTCATCCTCCCCGAGCGCGGCACCGTGGCACTCTTCCTTACCCTGCTTGTTCGGCGAGCCGTAACCGATGATCGTCTGACAGCAGATGATGCTCGGTCGGTCCGTGACCTCGCGGGCCTCCTCGATCGCGGCTTTGACGGCCTCCGGATCGTGGCCGTCGACCTTCGGGATGACGTGCCATCCATAGGCCTCGAAGCGCTTGGGCGTATCGTCCAGAAACCAGGCCGGGGTATCGCCGTGCCCCCGGACCTCGCCGTCGATCGAGATGTTGTTGTCGTCATAGATCGCGATCAGCTTGCCGAGCCCGAGGGCACCGGCCAGGGAGCAGGCCTCGTGGGAGATCCCCTCCATCAGACAGCCGTCACCCAGAAAGACGTAGGTGAAATGGTCGACAATCGTATGGCCCGGGCGGTTGAACTGGGCAGCCAACGCCCGCTCCGCCAAGGCCATGCCGACCGCGTTGGAGATACCCTGTCCAAGCGGACCCGTGGTGGTCTCGATACCCGGCGCATAGCCATACTCGGGATGACCCGGGGTCTTCGAATGGAGCTGACGGAACTGCTTGAGGTCCTCGATTCCGAGCTCATACCCTGTGAGATGCAGGAGCGCGTAGATCAGCATCGAGCCGTGACCATTCGACAGCACGAATCGATCACGATCAATCCAGGCCGGATTCGCCGGGTTGTGAGTCATGAAGTCGTTCCAGAGCACCTCGGCGATATCGGCCATGCCCATCGGCGCACCAGGGTGACCGGAATTGGCCTTTTGGACCGCATCCATGGCGAGCGCCCGGATGGCATTGGCGAGTTCTTTTCTTGAGGACATCAGCCCCTCCTAGGTTCGGAAGCAATGGTCGATTCGGCGAAACGTGCCGGGGATAACGACCGCCGATCATGTGGCGGGGTGCGCGGCACGGAAGGTGGCACGGCATTGGAAAGTGGTGTTTGGGGCTCGGGACCTTAGCGCCCTCGGGATCGCTCGACGGGGACTCGAGTGCTCGAACGAAATGGCCAGACCGCGCTCCTTTACAAAGGACCGTCATTGTGGACGAAGAGCACCCACCCGAAAATCAAAACAAACTTATACCTCCAAAAAGGAATTTATAAGTTCCTAATATTCAGACTTACGCAGCGAGGGGGTCAGTCATCTCAGCCGGTTCGTCGTCAGCGAAACGCCCTGCCCCATGTCCCATCCCGCCGGCACCCTAAGCGCGCTTCCATTTGATCGAGCAGCCCATGCTCGGAATCTGTTTCTCGGGACCCCTGCCCGTCTGCGCCACCCGCTTCATGGCCTCAAACAGGTCGCGCCCGGCATCATCCGGGGCCGTTTCCTTGCGACTCGCATCCAGTCGCCCACGATACTGGAGCTCGAGCGCCGCGTTGTAGCCGAAGAAGTCGGGGGTGCAAACCGCGCCGTACGCCTTGGCGACAGCCTGACTCTCATCGAGGAGGTAGGGGAAGGGGAAAGCGAGCGCCTCGGCGATTCGCCGCATGTTGTCAAACGAGTCTTCCGGATAGTCGCGGGTATCGTTCGACATGATCGCAACGCTGCCGATGCCGAAATCGCGGAGATCGCGCGCATCCCGGACGATGCGTTCGCGCACCGCTTTGACGTACGGGCAATGGTTGCAGATGAACATCACCAGCAGCCCGCGTTCGCCGGCGCAGGCATCGCGGGTCCAGGTCTTACCGTCGACGCCGGGGAGCGAGAAATCCGGCGCGAGACGCCCAAAATCGCAGACGGGGGTTTCAAGCGAGGCCATTCGGGGCCCTCCGAGTGAGTGACTGGGTCGGGCGGGGTGGGGCGGCATGTTACCGGAAGCCGAGCGGTTTCCAAACCTTTCTGCGCGAAACGGCCGGCGTCAGCGGTTTTGCAGTCACTCTCCGGATCGCTATTATAACGCGTCCAGACACGCCTCCTTCCGGCGCCAAACGCAGGCCATCGACACTATGAGCAAGGACTACATCTTCACATCCGAATCCGTCTCCGAAGGGCACCCGGACAAGATGGCGGACCAGATCTCCGATGCGGTGCTCGACGAGATCTATCGCCTCGATCCCAATCACCCCAGGGCGCGCGTCGCCTGCGAGACGTTGGTCAAGACCGGATTCGTGGTCCTGGCCGGGGAGATCACGCTCACCGATGGAAGCCTCAAGATCGACTACGAGGGCGTGGTCCGTGAGGTCGTCTGCGACATCGGCTACCTTGGGTCGGATGTCGGCTTCGATGGCCAGACCTGCGGTGTGCTGGTTGCACTGGGTGAGCAGTCCAAGGATATCGGGCAAGGTGTCGACCGGGAGAGCGAGGAGTCGCAGGGGGCCGGCGACCAGGGCATGATGTTCGGTTACGCCACCAACGAGACCGAGCAGCTGATCCCCGCGCCGATTGACTACGCGCACCGGCTGGTCAAACGCCAGGCCGAGGTCCGCAAGAACGGCACCTTGCCTTGGCTGCGTCCGGATGCGAAGTCGCAGGTGACCTTCCGATACATCGACGGCAGACCGGCTGCCGTGGATGCCGTGGTGCTCTCCACACAGCACAGCCCGGAGGTCAGCCAGGGCGTGCTGCACGAGGCGGTCATGGAAGAGGTCATCAAGCCCGTCCTGGGCGGCACGGGTTGGCTGACGCGCGAGACCAGCTACCATATCAACCCGACCGGGCAGTTCATCATCGGCGGCCCGGTCGGTGACTGTGGTCTGACCGGACGCAAGATCATCGTCGACACCTACGGCGGTATGGCGCGCCATGGCGGCGGCGCTTTCTCCGGCAAGGACCCGTCGAAGGTCGATCGATCGGCGGCCTACGCCGGCCGCTATGTCGCCAAGAATATCGTCGCGGCCGGTCTCGCCGAAAAGTGCGAGATCCAGGTCTCGTACGCGATCGGCGTGGCCGAGCCGACGTCGTTGTCCATTGATACCTTCGGAACGGCCAGCATCAGCGAGCATCGGATCATCGAGCTCATCCGTGCCCACTTCGACCTGCGCCCGTACGGCATCACGCGGATGCTGGACCTCAACAACCGCGATCTCATCAAGTTCCGCAACACGGCTGCATACGGTCACTTCGGACGCTCCGAGCCGGGTTTCACCTGGGAGCGGACAGACAAGGCCGAGATGCTGCGGGAGGCCGCGGGGATCTGATCTGTAGGCACACCTCGCCGCCGAGGAGCGTTGCAACCCGGATGGCCGGCATTCGGGCCAGGCTCGGCGGCCTGGTCGACACGACCAACGGCGCTCACTCACGATTCATCAGGAGCTGATAACCATGAGTGAGTTTACCGACTACAAGGTCGCCGACCTGTCCCTGGCCGATTTCGGCCGCAAAGAGATCGCCATCGCCGAAACCGAGATGCCGGGACTCATCGCCCTGCGCGAGCGGTTCGGGGGCAGCAAGCCACTTGCCGGTGCCCGCATCACCGGCAGTCTGCATATGACGATCCAGACCGCGGTGCTGATCGAGACCCTCGTCGCGCTAGGCGCCCAGGTCCGCTGGTGCTCCTGCAACATCTTCTCCACCCAGGACCATGCCGCCGCCGCGATCGCGGCTGCCGGAATCCCTGTCTACGCCTGGAAGGGGGAGACCCTCGACGAGTACTGGTGGTGCACCGAGCAGGTCTTGAACTGGCCCGACGGCGGCGGCCCGAACATGATTTTGGACGACGGCGGAGACGCGACCTTGATCGTCCACAAGGGCGTCGAGTACGAAAAGGCCGGGACGGTGCCGGCCCCGCGCGCCGACGACAGCGAGGAGTGGCAGGCCATCCTGGGCCTGCTCGCCCGCACCTTCGCCCGTAACCGGCTGCACTGGCACGGCATCGCCGAGGGGATCCGGGGCGTGACCGAGGAGACCACGACCGGCGTCAAACGGCTCTATCAGATGGCCCGTGACGGGCAGCTCTTGTTCCCGGCGATGAACGTCAACGACTCGGTCACCAAGTCAAAGTTCGACAACCTCTATGGCTGCCGCGAGTCCCTGGTGGACGCAATCAAGCGCGCGACCGATGTCATGATCGCCGGCAAGATCGCGCTGGTCTGCGGTTTCGGCGATGTCGGAAAGGGCTCCGCGGCGTCGCTTCGGGGGCTGGGCGCGACCGTCTGGGTAACCGAAATCGACCCGATCTGCGCCCTGCAAGCGGCAATGGAAGGCTTTCGGGTCGTCACCATCGAGGACGTCGTCTCGATGGTCGATATCTTCGTCACCGCGACCGGCAACACCGATATCATCACCCACGATCACATGGCGGCGATGAAGGATCAGGCCATTGTCTGCAACATCGGCCATTTCGACAACGAGATCCAGGTCCAGTCGCTCAAACGGTATCAGTGGGTCAACATTAAACCCCAGGTCGATCAGATCCTGTTTCCGGACGGGCATCGCATCACCCTGCTCGCGGAGGGCCGCCTCGTCAACCTCGGCTGCGCGACCGGCCATCCGAGCTTCGTGATGTCCAACAGCTTCACGAACCAAGTCCTGGCACAGATCGAGATCTTTACGAAACCCGCGGACTATCCGATCGGCGTCTATGTGCTGCCGAAGCATCTGGACGAGGATGTGGCTCGTCTACACCTGGGCAAGATCGGGGCGCACCTGACGACCTTGACGCGCGACCAGGCCGACTATATCGGCGTCGCCGTGGAAGGCCCTTATAAGTCCGAGCATTACCGTTATTAAGGAGACAGCCCCAGGTCGCGCGGCTCCGCGCCGCCTGGGAGGCTGGAGGGCCACAACGCCATGCCGCCCGAAACTGACCGAGCACCCGTCTACAGCGTCGAGCTCTTCCCGCCGAAGACGCCCGAGGGGATGGATAAGCTCAAGCTGGAGCTCGAACAGCTCAACAGCGTCGCGCCCGACTACTTCTCCGTCACCTACGGGGCTGGCGGGTCGACGCGAGAACGCACCCTCGAAACCGTCGCCTGGCTGCGTCGGCACGACATCGAGACCGCACCTCACATCGCCTGTGTCGGCTCGACGCGTGCCGAAATCCGCAACATCCTGAGCCTGTACCGGAAGCAGGGGATCCGACACGTCGTCGCCTTGCGCGGTGATCTCCCCTCCGGAATGGGTGGGGGCACCGGCGGCGATTTTCGTTATGCCAACGAGCTCGTCACCTTTATCCGCGCCGAGTTTGGGCTGGCCTTCAAGATCGAGGTCGCCGCCTACCCCGAGTACCACCCGCAATCCGGAAGCCCCGCCCGCGACCTGGAGAACTTCAAGCGCAAGGTCGAGGCAGGCGCCGACGCCGCGATCACCCAGTACTTCTACAATTCCGATGCCTACTTCGCGTTCGTCGAGAGCTGCGACCGGGCACACATCAGAGTGCCGATCGTACCCGGCATCATGCCGATCACGAATTACACCCAGCTGGCCAGGTTCTCCGACGCCTGCGGTGCCGAGATCCCGCGCTGGGTTCGCCGCCGCCTCGAAGGCTACGGCGATGACGTGGACAGTCTGCGTGCGTTCGGTCACGAGGTGGTTCTCCACCTGTGCCGCCGACTCATGGAAGGCGGCGCCCCGGGCCTGCACTTCTACACCATGAACCAATCCGCCCCGACCTTACGGCTGTGGAAGGAGCTCTCGCTGCCTGGATCGACCTGAGCGCATGGATGATGCTGCCCTGGAGCGGAACAAGATCCGCGTGGATTCCCGGCCCGACTCCAAGACCAAGTCAGAACCTGTGGCTCGGATCGACCCGAGCCGTCCGGACGCGACACTCAGGACGCGTCCCATGTGATGCGGAAGGTCCCTGCGCACCATCGGGTGACGCGCCGGTGGGCATCTCAGGCAAACCAAGCAACGGACTCTTCCGGCCGGCCGGGCGCAGTTCGCTGCCGTGTGAGGACTCGATAAGACGTTGCGTCCGGAGCCCGGGAAGCCTACACTCACGGCGCCATCATCGGTACATCAAAGGCTTCCTGCTCGTATCGAGGGGCCTTTTCCGTTGGGCCGTCGAGCCCGCAACCTCCCCTTCAGTCCTGATTTGCGCATCACGGCAAATCGCGCCGTTCGGCAGCTTGCGTTTTCATACGGTTTTCTTCGGAGATCCACCCCGATCAACGGGCTGGAATCCCGTTCCCGCTTCAGGTCCACGGTCGGGGCCAACGACGTCCCCCGTGGTGGGGACGAGCCCGCGGCAATGCCCGCATTTAACGTTTCGTGACAACAGGTAGGATGACAATGAAGAGAGCGATCAGAGTGTCCGGTCTTGCAGCCATCGTTGCCCTGGCCGGCGCGTCCTTCTCGGCGGGCGCCTGGTGGGGCGGCCCGGGCTATGGCGGCCCCGGTTACGGCAGTGGCCTGATGGACAACTTCGGCGACATGTTCGGCGACGGCACGGGCGACTTCGACATGAACATGAGCGGGAGCGGCAGCGGCTACGGTCGCGGTCTGGGCCGTGGCTATGGGCGCGGTTATGGCTACGGCGAACCCTACGGCTATGGCTATGGCGCACCCTACGGTGGCTATGGCGCGCCTTTCGGCGGAGGCTACGGCGCCCCGTATGGCGGCGGCTATGGCATGCCTTACGGCTATGGTGCCGGACCTTATGGTGCGGCGCCCCCGATGCCGGCTCCGGCAGCGGCCCCGCAGGCCACCCCGGCCCAATAACCGGGAGTCGCTTCGGACGAAGCCGAATCGGCAGCCCCAACATCCGGAGCTTTGCAGGATACAGGGACGTATCCGCCCCCGGCCATTCCGACCTGTGTGCCGCTTGACCTCGGCGCGCCAGCCAGGTTGCGCATTCCGGTCCTGACCGTCGGCCCCTCATCCGCCGGAACGGCATCGCATCTCCACACCGCTCGAATTTACGGCGATAATGACCAGGCACCGGTTCCAGTCGGACACCCGGGCACATTACGGCGAGGCTCGGCATGGCTGAAAAGCACCTCTATCTGTCCCTGATCCCTCAGGCCCTGATCGCTTCGATGCTCAAGCCGGAAGAATTCGGCAGCTACTATGCGGTCGGAACCAAGGTCCATGTGAAGGGCGAGGCCATCTTTTTCGAGGTCGATCCCTCGTTCCGCTCCGACGACTTCCCCTTTCGTTTGGTGGATGAGCGTTGTGTCGTCCAGCCCGACGGCGCCCCCAAACGCTCGGTCTACCTCTCCATCTACCACGTCCTCTCGCGGATGCCCGTTTCGGCGCTCGGCCACCTGTATCTGGTGACGAATGACGGCAAGACCCTTGAGCTGCAGCGCGCGCCCTACGTCCCCGAGTCTGGCGGACGGCTGCACCTCTACCAGGAGTTCTGTCCGATCACACCCATGGTCGCCAGCCGTTCGGAGCCGCACGATTTCTGTAACGCCATCACTGATCCGGCGCAACCCATCCATGTCCCGCGGATCGTCTTCTCCGAGCTGCGGCTCGGCGAGCTCGCCCGCGATCCCGAGAACGGCTCGGCCGACGATCTCCCCTATTCGAACCTCGCCCACCTGCGCGACGTGCTGAGCGAGCTGCAGCAAAACGACACCAAGCCGAGCAAGCTGGTGTTGAAGCAGGTCAAGGAGGGCGTGCTGTATCGCATGGTCCAGGGCGGCTTCTACGTCGGTGACCAGGACGATTTCGCCTTCTATCGTTTCCCGGACGCCGAGGAGTTGGAGAACCGCCATCGGAGCTGGTGGCGATCGGCCCAGGTGACCGCCCTGGAGTGACGCGCCGCCCCGGATTCGCCCGGACTCAGTCCAACTCGGTGCCCGACGCACCATTCGTGGCGGGCTTCTTTGTCATCCCATATCGCTTGGAAAACCCATGAACGAGCCTGTCTTTTGGATTGCGCCGCTTGCCGCGGTCTTGGCGATGGTCTATGCGTGGATCTTTTTCAAGGACATGGTCCGTCAAGACCAGGGGACCGCGCTGATGCAGGAGATCGGCGATCATGTGCGCCACGGCGCCATGGCCTATCTTCGCCAGCAATACAAGGTCATGGCGCTAGTCTTCGTGATCCTGGCCCTGATCTTTGCGTTCCTCGCCTATTACCTGAAGGCCCAGAACCCCTGGCTGCCCTTCACCTTCGTCTTCGGCGGCTTCTTCTCTGCACTCGCCGGCTATTTCGGTATGCAAACCGCCACCCGTGCCTCGACACGGACCGCCGCGGCCGCACGCTCGTCGCTCTCGGACGCCTTGCGGATCGCATTTCGCAGCGGGGCGGTCATGGGGCTCGTCGTGGTCGGTCTGGGGCTCGGCAACATCGTCGTCTGGTTCATCCTCGCCAATTGGCTGATACCCGGCGGCGACGCCGGCGAAGGGGTGCGGATGGTCCTCATCACCACCACCATCCTGACCTTCAGCGTAGGTGCCTCGATGCAAGCCATGTTTGCGCGGGTCGGGGGCGGCATCTTTACCAAGGCGGCAGACGTGGGCGCCGATCTCGTTGGCAAGGTGGAGTCCGGCATCCCCGAAGACGACCCGCGCAACCCGGCGGTGATCGCCGACAACGTCGGCGACAACGTCGGCGACGTCGCCGGGATGGGGGCCGATCTCTTCGAGTCTTACTGCGGGTCGATCCTGGCCGCATGCGCCTTGGGCGCGGCCGCCTATGTCTCCGAGCCCACGCTCCAGATCAAGGCCGTGGTCGCCCCCATTGCCATCGCCGGCCTCGGCATCCTGCTCTCGATCGCCGGGGTGTTCCTGGTCAAGACCAAAGAAGGCGCAACCCAAAAGGACCTGCTCGGGTCACTCTCGCGCGGGATCAACGCCAGCGCCATCATGATCGTCATCGCAGCCGCGGGACTCTTGCTCCTCTTGGGTATCCCTAATGTCTGGGGCATCTGGGGCGCTGTCGTGACCGGCTTGGTGACCGGCATCATCGTCGGGCGTTCCACCGAGTACTCGACCTCGGCAAGCTACCGCCCGACGCGTCTCATCGCCAGCCAGGCCGAAGGCGGGCCGGCGACGACGATCATCGCAGGCATCGGCGTGGGCATGCTGTCGACCGCGATTCCCGTGTTGGCCGTCGGCACCGGGACCCTGCTGGCCTTTCTGCTCGCCTCCGGTTTCGACCTGACTCGGATGAACCTCGGACTGTACGGCGTGGCCGTGGCAGCGGTCGGGATGCTCTCCACCCTGGGGATCACGCTCGCCAGCGACGCCTACGGGCCCATCGCCGACAATGCCGGCGGGAACGCCGAGATGAGCGGTCTGGGGCCCGAGGTGAGAGAACGAACCGACGCACTGGACTCGCTCGGCAACACCACCGCGGCCACCGGCAAAGGATTCGCGATCGGCTCCGCCGCGCTGACGGCCCTGGCACTGATCGCCTCATACATCGAGGTGATTCGGATCGAGCTGGTGAAATCCGGACAGACGCTGCTGGCGCTCGGTAACGGCGCAACGATTGAGAC
>Ga0316576_10001810_pt1 | contig 11859 bp, 8 predicted proteins | sample S0NA_FD_203075 | JGI IMG/M metagenome (GOLD analysis project Ga0316576, IMG submission 203075) | Rhizosphere microbial communities from salt marsh grasses in Alabama, United States - S0-2_050615r3r5 | ecosystem: Host-associated > Plants > Roots > Rhizosphere | place: USA: Alabama | collected... | reverse complement strand
TTCATCCATGCCTCTTCAAACCCGAGCTGTCCGTTGACGATGAGTGCCTCCGAACCTGACAGGGAGTTTATCTGAGCCGGCAATGGCTCCCAGATGTGGTGATCGGCCCCGGGCGGCAGCATAACATTGACTTTGAAATCGTCACCTGCAATTGCTTCGACAAACCAGGCGACAGGCGGTATTGTCACGGTAACAGTCCTGTCTCCGCTCTTCCCCGCTGGAGACTTGCAGGATCCGGCAATGAAGGCCAGTATAACAAAAGTGATAAGTTGTTTTCTCATAACGTCAAGCCTTGTTTATGCAAAAATAATAATTAGCCGGTGAGCTGCATAAAAGTACAGGGACGGACCCCGGGCCCGTCCCTGCAAATGCGATCACATTCAGTGTGTAATCGGAAATTTGAACCAACAAAAAAACAGAAAACCGGAAATCAATCAGAGTTCATTGATATACGCAGGTTACCAGTTGCATCTTTAGCTTTTATCTTAAACACCCATTTGCCGTTCTTCCAGCCATTGTTGTCGCCTGCTTCAAAGTTCTTGCGCCAGTTAAGGCTTCCGTTAGCATCAATCAGGACTTCGGAAAGCTGCTTGCCGTCAGGCATTATAATGGCCACCGTTATTGATCCCTCAGCGCAGTCACCTGACACTGAAAGGTTGACATTGCTCTCATCGCCCGCGCTCATGGTGAACTCATTCGTAAAAGAGGCCTCCATGACCTGGCGTGAGTAGTTCCATGACGACCCGGGCTTGCTGCCATATCCATGGCCACCATAAATATAAATCTCCGGAGATACATATTTAAAGACCTTATCATTCGGGCCCACAAGCACCGGAAGGTTATTAGTTAATTCATCCGTACGTATACGCTGAACTTCGAATTCTCTGAAAGCCCTCTCATAATCCCTGGCCCTGTCCTCTGCAGCTGCCTCAATCTCTGCAATCTTCTGCTTCATTTCCTTTTCTGAGATAATCTTCCTTTTAGCCTCAATCTCAGACTGTTTCATCTTCTGCTGTTCTTCCTCGGAAAGCCGTTGCAGATTCTGTTGTGTTTCCTGTTGCTTTTGTTTTTCCTCGGTGACCGTTGATTTTGCTGCCTCCTGGGCTGCAACACCATTCGTAGACAATATTATTGCCATGGTACCGGCTGCTAATAGAATTAATGTTCTTTTCATGACTGCCCTGTTAAAAGTTTGACATTGTAAAAGTAATCTATAGCCCTGCATGTACAGGTTAATGAGAGGTTAATGGTTGGTTAATCATGTCAGCAATACGATTCATTATATATATTTGACAAAAAACCAGGCAGATGAAGCGTCAGTTACTTCTGGTAGTCTCTCTTGCGGCCCTGCTTCTTTTCGTTGCCGTGCAGCTTTATATGATACGAAGCATCTGGCAGCAGAAGGAAGAGATCATCCTTATGCGCTATACAAACCTGTCACGTGAGGGATTGTCACTCCTTCTGACAAAGAAAAAAAGCAACGGTTTTGAGAAAGCAATGGAGGTTACTGACAAATTCACCGGTTATCTCGTTTCCGAAGAGCTGCCCAATCTTTCTGACAGGTCAGACACTCTTGAGCTGTCTGCTCTGGCACGTAAAGAGATAACTTCCATCATGTATAAAAATGAGATGCTGACGGATTTCTTCAGATCATACATCGGGAATGCCGGTTATGACGCGGATTTCAAAAGCCTGATCGCAATAAACAGTCTTGAGCTTCTTACCCCGGAAGGCAGCCTGGTACTGACTGACACTGCCTATACGGCACCTCCTAAAAACTGTGTGGTAGTCAATACATTCAGGGAAGAACACAATAATTTTATAATAGGATATCATTACCTGATCGACCTGACGCATTTGAATGACATGGTGCTCAAGGAAGCATTGTTTTCATTTGTGCTGATCATTGCAAGTACCATAATTGTATTCCTCGTTTTCTGGTTTACCTGGCGAAATCTTATGGAAGAACGACGGCTGTCAGAGCTGAAGAGTGACTTCATCAACAACATGACACACGAACTCAAAACGCCGTTATCAACCATAACAGTAGCAGGCAAGACGCTTGAAAAGAAACAGATCATCTCTGATCCGGATAAGGTTATTGAGACAGCTGAGCTTATAGGCAAGCAAAGTGTACATCTTAATCAACTCATTAATACAATACTGGAGGTGAGCTACCTTGAACGCACGGAATTTGAACTCGACAGGCACAAAGTTGTAATTGATGATCTGATGCATGACATCGTATCATCATTTCTTACCTCCTGCAACGGCTGTGCGGAAATTGAAGAAAACTATAAGACAAACGGACTGTCGATATCAGCCGACCTGGTATATTTCACCACTTTGATCAATAATCTTCTTTCCAATGCCGTAAGATATTGTGACAAAGATCCTGTCATACGGATATCAACATCGGCAGACACAAGTTCAATGGAGATCGTGGTTGCTGATAATGGTATTGGAATCTCACGTGATCATCTTGACCATATATTCGATAAGTTTTACAGGGTGCCGCACGGCAACATACATAAGATCAAGGGTCTGGGACTGGGGTTATATTATGTCAGGCGTATTGCCACAGCGCATGGCGGTGATGTCTCAGTAACAAGCAAACCCGGCCGCGGCACCACTTTCAGGATAAAAATACCAATATAGACTGTTCAATATGAGACTACTCCTTGCTGAAGATGACATTGATTTCGGGAACATACTTTCGCAATATGTCTCCCTTAGCGGATTTGAAGTGACACTGGCCCGTAATGGCCGTGAGGCCTGGGATCTTTTTCACAGTTCCCGTCCTGACATCTGCGTGCTTGACGTTATGATGCCCGAGATGGATGGTTTTACCCTGGCGGAAAAAATGAGGGCCGAGGATCCCGGCATACCATTCATCTTTCTCACGGCAAAGAGTCTCAGGGAAGATATGATAAAAGGGCTCAGGCTGGGAGCTGATGACTATATCACCAAGCCGTTCGACCCGGAAATGCTCATGCTACGGATTAACAATATCCTGCGAAGAGTATATTCTGCAGTGGAAGATGAATATGCCATCTCAAAAACCACGTTGAAATACAACTCCCTTGAGCTTATCACTCCTGAAGGCAAGGAAAAGCTCACACTTCGGGAGGCTCAGCTCCTCAGGCATCTTATTATGAACAGGAACAAAACCCTCACCAGGGAGCAGATCCTTACGGAGATATGGGGTCAGGATGACTATTTTCTTGGAAGGAGCATGGACGTCTTCATCAGCCGCCTGCGTAAATACCTTGCAGCGGATAACGGCATCTCACTCCGCACCCTGAGAGGTATGGGATTCGTTCTTGAGGTGACCCCGTCTGCCTAATAACCCAGTGTAAAATCCTTCTCGGTAGCTGGCACCCCCGTCTCCATCCATTGTGGCATCGGTGCTCCCTTGAGGTAATGGTTGAAGAACTGTGACATTCGTTTCTGGAAGTCTATCCTGTTGGGCAATTTCTGAGCCCAGTGGGGTTCTCCGTTATAATTCAGCAGCCATGCCGGCTTGCCCAGACGCCGCATGGCGACGAAGAACTCTATTCCCTGGTACCAGGGAACGGCGCCGTCGTTGTCATTGGCCATGATCAGTATGGGAGTCTCTATTCTGTTCACATAAAAGAGAGGTGAGTTCTCCCAGTATAGTGAAGGAGTCTCCCAGATAGAACCACCGATACGGCTTTGCTGATGCTCGTACTGCATGGAGCGGTTGAGACCCGACGCCCATCGTATCCCGCCATAGGCACTGTACATGTTAACAACCGGAGCGCCCGACTCAATGGCTGCAAACAGCGTAGTACGCGTTGCCAGGAAAGCGACCTGGTAACCACCCCAGCTATGACCCTGGGCACCTATGTGCTTATCATCGACAAAACCCTTCTCAATGAGCGACATGATCCCGGGCATCACACAGTTATATGCACTCTGCCCGGGGTACCCGTCAGTATAATACACATCAGGATTAAAAACCAGGTATCCGTTGCTTGTATAGTAGTGATAGTCAATGGTCGATCTCCCCGGCTCCGGAATCCTGTGATTGAAGAGACCGTCTGAACTCTTCTCATAGAAGTTGACAATCATCGGGTACTTGTGTGAGGGATCAAAATTCCCGGGTTTGAACAGCATGCCCTCGACCTTGCGGCCGTCAAGCGAGGTCCAGCTGACAAGCTCTGCAGTGCCCCACACGAAATCTTTCTGCTGGGGATTGGCATCGGTTAGCCTCTTCTCCGAACTGAATGAGAGATCAGTTAGGTAATAATCCGGAAATACTTCGAAGTTCTCCCTGGTATATATTACGATATCGCTGTTCTTTGCCTTTATCGGTGTGCCAAGGTTGAAATCGCCGCCTGTAAGCATGGCAGGCGGATCTTTCTTCCTGAGGTCAAGCGAAAAGAAGGCCTCACTCCTTGTATCCTCATACTTACCCTCCAGATATTGCTTCTCTGAGGGATCAATGAACACGTTCTCCTTGTCAAAGTCAATCAACCTGTACCTTATACCTTCTTTCCGGCCGTTGCCGGTGACATTTACCGGAGCCCGCCCGGCCACGGGATCAAGCGACCAGATATCGTACCTGTCGGATACGAGGAATGCCCTGTCATCCTTCAGCCATCCTGCCGGCGCATATGACCCTGGCAAATCAGGTACATCATTCAGTTCATCCCATACGGCAAGGGTTTCAGGCCTTGTAAGCCTGTACTCCTTCCGGGTGTCAACGTCATAAGAATACCATGAACTGTCTGGTTCATTATACCAGTACAGATATTTTCCCGCAGGTGAAAAACGCACCCTGGCTTTGAGCTGCTCCTTCACCAGATCGGCCTTGCCGTTCATCACATTGACCAGCCATATATCATTGGCTTCACGTCCCTCCCACATTGACTCGAGATCATACGGAAGAGATGAGAAAAGGGCTGCTACAGGGCCGTTTCCCTTATCTGACAGCTGGATGTCCGGTCTGTCTTCAGTCGCCAGCTGTACTACCTTTTTCTGATCTGCATGGTAAACAGCAGTATAGTATTTCTTCATATCAGCGGTCCTTCTGACCACCTGTGCAGTATGGAGAACTCCCTCCGACCAGTGCCAGACATCGACTTTTGCGCGGTCTTCATCAAGCATAGTCGTATCTTTCAGCCTGTTTGCCGGTGATGTTCCGAAGAACAGTCGCGGGGTTTTATCTCCGAAGGTGAGTACTGCATTCTCATTTATTATCCATCCTTCCGGGAGTCCGGGAGTACCTCCGGAAGCCGCAACGGAGGCCAGCCCCTCTCCATCCCAGTAGCACAGTGAATAAGTATTGCCAGCCTTGTCTTTCTCGTCAAAAGACAGGAGAAAGGCTGCCCTGTCACCTTTTTTGTCCATTGCCAGCTTTTTGTACTTTGCCTTCCCTGTGTAAAGAATACTGCTCTTATCTTTCTTCAGGTCGATAATTGCGACACACGGTTCAAACTCACCGGTATCACCCGTGGTTGTATACATCAGCTTTTCTGCTTCCTCCGCAAAGAGGTACTCGGTAACGAACTTCACAGAATCTGTCTTTCCGTCATCCATGTTCCGGTAATAGAGCGTATAACCATTGTCAGCAGACTCACTCTTTGGTTTCTTACTCTTCTCTTTAGCTTCTTCATTACCTTTTCCCTTACCTTTTTCTTCTCCGTTTACCGTACTGTCACCGGGTGCTTCCGGCTTTGTTTTTACAGGTTCAGTCTGCCAGGCGATCCATCCGCCCCATTTTGCAGGCACTTTGTATGATTTAAGCCTGTCAATCGTATCAGTGAGACCCGATGCCACATCATAGATGCCCAGCATGTCTGCCGGCATGTCATCTTTTTTGGTCTTTTTCAGTTTAAGGGCTTTGACCTCATTCTCCGGCGGTTTGATGGTAAAGAACACATAACGTGAGTCAGATGATATTTTTATTCCGGTAGCACAGTTGAAAGTTGCTATTAGTTCAGCATCGCCGTTATAAAGTGTGACAACCGGATCTCCCATGGAAGGTTCTGTCTTGAAGGCTATCAGCGATCCGTCATCTGAGATAATCCTTTCTGCTATCTTATTCCATCGGGACAGGTCATCAATTGTAAGGGTCTTTTTCTCCTGGGCAGATGCCTGAACGGTGAACAAGAAGATAAGGAAAAGGTAAGCAGTTCTTTTCATAATAAGTTTCTCTTGATTTAAAGAGCCCAAAAATAATATTTAATCGCAACTGAAAAAATGTTATGCAGAGATAAGGTCGTGACAGTCGCGGCCTGCGGACAACAGGGCAGAAAGCCCTTTTTGCAGCCTTTCTGTATTTTTTGTAACTTTCTCTTTCAATGATCCGCAAGGTTAAGCCGGACAAGGATTTTGATTATTAATATGTTAGATCGGTGACAAATACAGAGACACATAAAAATATCATGCTGGCAGGCCCCGCATGGAAACTATCACATTGTGCCAATATTAAAATTGTGCTTTCTATTATTTTATTGACGGCCTTTCTGTCAGACCTGCATCCACAGAATGCAGATCACAGATGGTCACTGGGTCTCTTCAGCGGCAAGACAGAATATGCCGGAGACCTTGGCAGCGGGGTGCTGAAGTGGAATCCATTTTATTTTCATGGAGCCATGCTTCTGGGCAGATACTTAAGCCCTTCCTTTGACCTGAACTTACAGCTTGAACACGGAGCATACGGATTTTACGCAGACGAAACCAGCAATTTTCGTACATCCAAAACCGATGGTTTGCTCTTGCTCAGGTACAAATTCAACAATGGTTATCTGCTTGGCGAGGACGTCAGGATAGCACCATATCTCGCCACAGGATTTGGCTTTGCTGCTTATTCGGGATATGAGAACCAGGCAGATGCAGGAGGACCTGATGCTATCATTCCCGTGGGAGGCGGCCTCAGGCTGAATATTACCCGGAGCGTTTCCCTGCAGTACCAGGTGCTCTACAACTTCACCAGCGGAGATGCCCATGATCTTGACAATTCATCTCAAGGGAATGATCATTTTCTATCACATACCCTTGGCCTGGTTGTCACATTCGGTTACCCCAAAGACAGCGATGGTGACGGTGTCCCCGACAGGTATGACAACTGCCCTGAGACTCCGATGGGAGTCATCGTTGCCATCGACGGTTGTCCGCAGGACCGCGATAATGACGGAGTACCGGATTTTGCTGACCGATGCCCCGCCGTGGCCGGATTGCCGGCCTTCAGCGGCTGCCCTGACAGCGACGGTGACGGTATCGAGGATGCCGTGGATCAATGTCCTGATGTCATCGGCCTGCCAGCATTGCTTGGCTGCCCTGACAGGGACGGCGATGGAGTGAAAGACTCTGATGACAGGTGTCCTGATGTGAAAGGCCTGCCCGATAATCAGGGCTGCCCTGACAGCATCGGTGGCAGTCACGGCTTGTGATTTTTTTTTATCTTGAGGCACAAATTTACCTGAATGAAAACAAGAGTACTCCTGGCCGGGCTGATCATGGTCTCAGGCATCAGCCTAATCTCTTCATGTACAGGAGGTTCAAAGACAAAGGTCGTCGTCACCCTCAGAGACAAATTCCCGGAGATAACCTTAAAAACCCGGCAAGGGAAACTGGTGTCCTTTATCTCTCCTGACGATTCAACCGGGAGTATCGGTTATGTAAGCGACGGGGTGGTGACATGGATTAATGGTCTGCCGAAAAAATCGAAACCCGCTGCAGAAAGTATTTCATTCACATGGGATAACGGGGAGGGAAATGAAATAACCCTTAAAGCTAAAATGTCCGGAAGCGATTTCATCTTCAATTTTTACCAGTCAGGGAGAATAGAAAAAGACATATCATCGTGGATGGTTAACCTCAATGCGCAACCTGAAGAGTATTTCACCGGTATATTTGAAAGGGTTGTTGACGGACATCAGAACAACTCATGGTCAGACACCATCAGTACCGCCCTTAACCTCAGAGGCCAGAAAATTGATGTTAAGCTGAAGCCCACCGTATCCGCTTACGCTCCATTTTATATCTCGTCACGCACTTATGGTTTCTTTGCCCTCGGAACATGGCCTGGAGTCATTGATTTCTGCAGCACCAGCCCTGAGGCGGTTAAAATATCCTTTGAAGGGCCCCAGCTAAATTTTAAGGTCTATGCGGCAGATAATCCTATGGATATCGTAAGGAAACACGCACTTGAGACGGGACCGTCGTACATGCCTCCCGCCTGGGCATTCGGCCCGTGGCGCTGGAGAGATGAGCATTCCAACAAGGCCATATACTATGACGGTACGCCCAAAACAGCCCCGTATAATACTGACATCGTTGAAGATATTCTGATGATGAAGGCCTTTGAAATACCCCTCACCGCATACTGGATCGACCGGCCCTGGGCTACCGGTTACAACGGCTTTGACGACTATGAATGGGACACAGGGCGTTTCCCTGATCCGGAAGGGATGATCACATGGCTTAACAGGATGGATATTGAACTCATGATCTGGATCGCTCCCTTTGTAATGGGCAGGATGGCGGAGTATGCTGAATCACATAACTATCAGCTCACAAGCAAGATGCATGGTAACAATCCCGGGCAGGTGCTGATCGACTTTACAAATCCGGAAGCTGTAAAATGGTGGGGAGAGAACGGGCCTGGTAAGCTTGCTAAGATGGGTATCAAAGGTTTCAAGCTTGACCGTGCTGACGGTGAGAAGCTCACAGATTCGCTCAATCTTACCACATATGACAGCAGATCATACCGTGAGAACTACAATGACTATCCAAGGCAATATGTGAAAGCAGCGTTTGATGCCGTTCATCCGGTTCTCGGTGACAACTTCATGCTTTTCCCCAGGGCACAGTACAGCGGCAGCGCAAAATACGGAGGCATGTGGGCAGGTGACACCGACGGCAGACCCGAGGGACTGCGGTCAGCTATAATCGGCATGCAGCGCTGTGCAGTGATGGGGTATCCCATCTGGGCCTCTGACATTGGAGGTTACTGGGGCAGCTTCTCCAGGGAGACAGCCATGCGCTGGCTGGCCTTCGGATGTTTCTCACCTATTATGGAGGTCGGCCCCACAAACAACAGGGGCTTCTGGGACAATCCCGGCGAACCTCATTTTGATACAGAACTGATTGCTGTCTGGAGACTCTATTCGCACATCAGGATGAGCCTGAAAGATTATGTCACGTCACTCGCACAGAAAGCACATGACGACGGCACCCCGGTGGTCAGACCGCTTTTCCTTGCTTTCCCCGGCCAGGAAGAGGCATGGAATGACTGGCAGACATATATGTTCGGCCCCGACATACTTGTCTCCGCAGTGTGGCGGAAAGGCGCCACCGAACAACAGCTATGGCTGCCCGCCGGAGAGACATGGATAGATGCATGGTCACCCGAAAAGAGGGAATATGAGGGAGGAGAGTATGTCACCGTGGCGGTGCCGGCATATAAGATCCCGCTGTTCATAAGAAAAGGCTGTAGCATCGATCCGGGAAATCTCCATGAACTCTATAATGAGTCACTTGAAATCGCCGCTGAAAAACCAGACCTGGCATCACTTGAAAAAATAGAAACATGGTAACAGCTATTCGTTTGTTCATGACCATGGTGCTGACGGCAATGTCACTGCTTGCCACAGCGCAGGTAACGATGGTGACCGGCGTGATAAAGGATAACCGCGATGTGCCTGTGACAGGCGCCACAGTATGCCAGGTGAATACCGCCAACTGCACGGTATCAGACAGGAACGGCATCTTTCACCTTGCACTTGATCAGGCAAAAGGCACCAGCCTGATGGTCGAATGTCTCGGGTTTAATCCGGTTGAGGTGGTAACAGACGAATCTACCGTTTACCCGCTGACAATAAATATTACACCGATGTATATCCCTGACGAGGCTTTTTTTGATGATGAATATGACCATTACGCAAGCGGGACCATAATGAGATCATCCTTGACCATGGATGCTTTTTTTACGGATTTTACTGAATTCACCCTTTACATCGGGCCCTACAATACTGACCTGATGACATTTTTCTACGTTGCCGGCCCTGAACTGGGAGCGTCTTTCTCACGTGTCTATTTCGGCATCGGTCTTGGAATGGGATACGGCAACAAGAACCACAATGACACTCTGGCAATAGACATCAACAATTCAGCATACAAACTGAGTTTAGGATATGATCTGATCAGTTCACGGAGGATACGCCTCACGCCAGCCATCTCGGCAAGATGGCTGAGATGGAGGTTGCAGAACTATCCGGGTGAACGCAAAATCCCGCTTACAACTTACCTTTCGGAGAGAGATATAGATCTGAGGTTTAACCAGGCTGTAGCTGTAGCCGGTTTGAACCTTGAATACCTTATGTATTCCGGTACAGCAGGCAAAGGCGACTACTGGTCAGTCGGCCTCTCGGGCGGATACGCCATAAAGATCAACCAGACACCCTGGGTCTATTCCCGGGGAAACCGGTTGACGACTGACAGGCAGATTAACCTTGATCCCTGGACCATCAGTCTCAGTATCTCGTATTACACGGTTGCTAAATAATCGGGCTATTGATCATACATTTAAAAGCAAAAACATGAATTACAGGAAACTTGGAAAGACAGGCTTCGAGGTTTCGGAGATTTCTCTCGGCACATGGCAGGTCGGTGGCAGGTGGGGATCAAAATTTGACCCGGATCTGGCCGACTCAATAATACGTGAGGCCGTTGACAGCGGCGTCAATTTCATTGATACTGCTGACGTGTACTCTGACGGCGAGAGTGAGAAGGCAGTAGGTAAGGCAGTGCGGGAATCAGGCGTGAAAGTCCTCATTGCAACCAAGTGCGGCAGGCAGATAACACCTCACGTTAACAAAGGATATACCCCGGCAGTTCTCAGGGGATATGTCGAAGACTCACTTAAGAGAACGGGTATAGAGTGTCTTGACCTCATACAGCTGCACTGCCCTCCCACAGAAGTATATTACCGGCCGGAGATTTTTGGCGAATTTGAAAGACTTAAGCAGGAAGGCAAGATCCTTAATCTTGGGGTAAGTGTCGAGAAAGTGGAGGAAGCTATCAAGGCTATTGAATTTGATAATGTCACCACGGTACAGATCATATATAATATATTTCGTCAGCGGCCGCATGAGAAGTTCTTCTCAATGGCAGCCGAGAAGAATGTGGGACTGATCATCCGTGTGCCGCTGGCCAGTGGCCTCCTCTCCGGGAAATTCAGCACTGAGACCAGGTTCTCTCCCGGAGATCACCGTTTCTTTAACAGGAACGGAATGATGTTCGACAGGGGTGAGACTTTTGCAGGAGTACCGTATGATACAGGGTTGAAGGCCGTCGCCAGGCTTAAACAGCTCTTCCGCGATGAGATACCACTGGCTCATGTCGCTCTGCGATGGATACTGATGCGCGAAGAAGTGGGCTGCATAATTCCGGGAGCATCTTCTCCCGACCAGGTGAGAACAAACCTTATGGCATCGGAGCTTCCGCCGCTGACTGCAGACCAGCTAATTGCTATCGATGAAATTTATAAGGAAGATATAAAACCTCTTGTCCACCAGCTTTGGTAAGTAAATTACAGGACGACAAGGCAGTTTTTTTCGCCATTTACCAGCAATATTCCGCAACTGGCCAATATGGATCTGCCACAGAGGCTACCTTTGCATATATTTGTGCTCATTCTTTACGGTGGCAGTTAACAGTAAGTGAAACCTGATAAAAACGGACTCTGAATGGCTGAAAAACATACGGCAATTATCATAGGAGCAGGAATAGGGGGAATAGCAACATCTATTTACCTGGCGAGAAGCGGATACAGGGTTGATGTATTTGAGAAAAACATCAGTGCAGGCGGGAGATGCGGCCAGATAG
>Ga0316576_10001809_pt1 | contig 11859 bp, 9 predicted proteins | sample S0NA_FD_203075 | JGI IMG/M metagenome (GOLD analysis project Ga0316576, IMG submission 203075) | Rhizosphere microbial communities from salt marsh grasses in Alabama, United States - S0-2_050615r3r5 | ecosystem: Host-associated > Plants > Roots > Rhizosphere | place: USA: Alabama | collected... | reverse complement strand
CGCGGATCGGCGTCAACGGCGCCATGCGCGAGGGCCGCATCTACAGCCTCGGGGTGCAGGCCGTGCGCGTCGAGCTGGAGGGCGCCGTCTACTACCTCGACATCATCTTCGACCGCCGCCCCAACGAACTGCTCCGCCCCTCCGAGACGGTGCAGATCGTGCTGCCTTGAACAGGGTTTCGCTCAGAACAGGAAATACCGCTGGGCCAACGGCAGCACGCGGGCCGGCTCGCAGGTCAGGAGCTGCCCGTCCGCGCGGACCTGGTAGGTCTGCGGGTCGACCTCGATGATCGGCTGATAGTCGTTGTGGATCATGCTCGACTTGCGCACCAGACGGCTGTCGCGGGTGATCCCGACCAGCCGCTTGAGATCGAGCCGCTGCGGCTCGCCCGCCTCCAGCGCCCACTGCGAGACGAAGGTCATGCAGGTCGCGCTCAGGGCGACGCCCAGGGCACCGAACATGGGTCGATAGTGAACCGGCTGCGGTGTCGGGATGGAGGCATTGGGGTCTCCCATCGGCGCGCCGGCGATCATGCCGCCCTTGAGGACGAGACTGGGCTTGGCCCCGAAGAAGGCGGGTCTCCAGAGGACAAGGTCCGCCAGCTTCCCGACCTCCACCGAGCCCACCTCGTGGGCGATGCCGTGGGTGATCGCCGGGTTGATGGTGTATTTCGCGACATAGCGTTTGGCACGGAGGTTGTCGTGCTCGGCGGGGTCGCCCGCAAGGGTGCCGCGCTGCACCTTCATTTTGTGGGCGGTCTGCCAGGTTCGGCAGATCACCTCCCCCACCCGTCCCATCGCCTGAGAATCCGAGGCAATCATGGAGAAGGCGCCAAGGTCGTGCAGGATGTCCTCCGCCGCGATGGTTTCGCGACGGATGCGCGACTCGGCGAAGGCGACATCCTCCGGGATGGAGGGGGACAGATGATGGCAGACCATCAGCATGTCCAGGTGCTCGTCGACCGTGTTGACCGTGTAGGGACGAGTCGGATTGGTCGACGACGGCAGGACGTTGGGCAGGCCCGCGGCTTTGATGATATCGGGGGCATGACCGCCCCCGGCCCCCTCGGTGTGATAGGTGTGGATGCTGCGATCCTTGAACGCGGCGATGGTGTCCTCGACGAAGCCGGATTCGTTGAGGGTGTCGGTGTGGATCGCCACCTGCACGTCCATCTTCTCGGCGACGCCCAGGCAACAGTCGATCGCCGCCGGGGTGGTCCCCCAGTCCTCGTGCAGCTTCAGCCCCATGGCACCGGCGCGCACCTGCTCCTCCAAGGCATTCGGCAGGCTGCCGTTGCCCTTGCCCAGGAATCCCAGGTTGACCGGCAGCGCCTCGCCCGCCTGGAGCATGCGGCGGATGTTCCACGGGCCCGGCGTGCAGGTGGTGGCATTGGTCCCGGTCGCCGGCCCAGTGCCGCCGCCGAGCATCGTCGTGATACCGGACATCAGGGCCTCTTCGACCTGCTGGGGACAGATGAAGTGGATATGGGCGTCGATGCCGCCGGCAGTGAGAATCTGGCCCTCGGCGGCGATGACCTCGGTCCCCGGTCCGACCAGGATGTCCACACCGGCCTGGGTGTCCGGGTTGCCTGCCTTGCCGATCCCGACGATGCGTCCGGTCTTGATCCCGACGTCGGCCTTGACGATCCCCCAGTGATCGAGGATCAGGGCATTGGTGATGACCAGATCCACGACCTCGTCGGCCTGGCGCTGGCACTGACCCATCCCGTCGCGGATGACCTTGCCGCCCCCGAACTTGACCTCATCGCCATACCGGGTCCGGTCCTCCTCGACCTGGATGAAGAGCTCCGTATCGCCCAGACGAACCCGATCGCCGACGGTCGGGCCATACATGGAGGCATAGGCCGCCCTGCTGATCTTGCTCATGATTCACCTCCGTCGAGGGCACCCATCACCCCCCCATTGAAGCCGTAGACCACGCGATCGCCGGCGTAGGGCACCAGGGAGACCGTCCGCGACTGGCCGGGCTCGAAGCGCACGGCCGTCCCGGCGGGGATGTCGAGCCGCCAACCACGCGTGGACTCACGATCGAAGACGAGCGCCGCGTTGGTCTCGTAGAAGTGGTAATGCGATCCCACCTGGATCGGGCGGTCGCCGGTGTTGGCCACCTGGATGGTGATGCGGGGTCGACCGGCGTTGAGCTCGATGTCGCCGGGCGCGGTGATGATTTCGCCTGGGGTCATGGGCCTACTCCTGATGGGTTTTGCCTGCCGGTCGGTGCGCGGCCCGACCGGGTCACGCCGGGGGCCGCACCAAGGGTCGGCCAAGGGGCGGCGGTCGCGCTCCGCAAAGGCGGTCAGACGATCGGCTGGTGCACCGTGACCAGCTTGGTGCCGTCCGGAAAGGTCGCCTCCACCTGAACCTCGTGAATCATCTCGGGGATGCCCTCCATGACCTCTTCTCGGGTCAAGAGGGTACGTCCGTAATCCATCAGCTCGGCGACCGTTCGCCCGTCGCGCGCGCCCTCCAGGATCGCACAGCTGATGTAGGCGATCGCCTCGGGATAGTTCAATCGGACGCCGCGCGCCTTGCGTCGCTCGGCGAGCAGGCCGGCCGTAAAGAGCAGTAGCTTATCCTTCTCTCGGGGGCTGAGATCCATGATCGGCTCCTGGTCGCTGTTCTTCGGGCGGCTAATGATAGCCCGCCGGGCGATTCAGGTCGCCAGAAACCGCGGCGGCGGGATCTCCACAACGCTCATCCGGGAGAAGCCGGCCCTTCCGACTCGGGACCGCAGCGGCGCGGTAGAGGGCGCGATCCGGCGGTCAATGCTTGCCCAGGCTGCACGTCTGTTCAATACTCTGCATTGGCTTGGAAAGCGATGGTGGCCGTCATTCCCTTGTCTGCTCACCTTCCCACCGTTTTTTTGGCTTGCGACGGTCGTGGGGCGCTGTCGGTATGGGGGCTGCCAGGCGCGGGAGCGGCCAGGCGACCTGGCCCTTCTGGGCGAGGAGGGGGTCCCCGCCCCCCACCATCGAGACGGCGCAGCGGACTCGCCCCTGCGATGACGGCGTCTCGGTGCGCGCCGACCCTCTGGCTGCTCTTGGCCGCCTCATCACCGGCCTGGACCGCCGATCTGCCCAGCGAGCTGGACTTCTTCGCGCCGATCCCGACCGTCTCAACGGCCACCCGCCTGCCCAGCGCCCTGCTCGACACGCCCGCCTCGGTGACGATCCTCGACCGGGCGATCATCGAGGCCTCCACGGCCACCACAATCCCGGATCTGTTGCGGCTGGTACCGGGCTTTCAGGTCGCCCACGCCACCGGTGCTCGGTACACAGCCACCCGCCACGGCGTCAGCGATCAGCTCGAGCGGCGCCTTGAGGTGCTCGTCAACGGAAACTCAGTGTATCTGCCGACGAATTCGGCCGTCGAGTGGAATCTCGTCGGCGTGGCATTGGATGACATCGAGCGGATCGAGGTGGTGCGCAGCCCTAATGCGCCGGCGCTTGGGAGCAATGCCATGTTCGGCAGCATCAACATCATCACCCGCAGGCCGTTCGAGCTCGCCGGAACCTATCTGCGTGCGACGGCGGGCTCCCTGGAGACGGCGATCGGGGTCGCCCGCATCGGCGACAGACTGGGGCCCATGGATGCCGTCGCGACCTTTCAGTACACCCGGGACGACGGCTTCGACAGCATCGACGATCACAAGCGGATCCACAACCTGCGTCTGCACGGGGATCTGGATCTGGGTCCGAACGGCACCCTGGATATCGAGGTCGGCTACTCGGATGGAGAGACCGGCGCCGACGGGGTGGGCACGCCGACGGAGCCGTTTCGCGATATCAAGCTCAAAGACAGCTACCAGACAATCACCTGGCGGGATACCCGGCCGGACGGCTCAGGCCACCGCGTGGCCTTCACCCATCGCATCACCACGCAGGACGACAGCTACAATTTCTTCCTCGCCCCTGATCTTTTCCTCCCCCTGGGATTCCTCGATACCACCGCGGAGCGATTCGACCTCGAGCTCGAGCACACGCTGGCCCCTGGCAAGGCTTGGCGATTCCTATGGGGAGTGGGCGCCCGCTACGACGTGATTGAATCGGACCTCTATCTGGCGGGCTCCGGCGGTCAGGTGTCCGCTTGGTCCGGGCGCCTGTTGGCGGTCGCCGAATGGCGCCCGATCGAGTCCCTGCACCTCAACGTCAACGCGTTGACCGAATTCCACGAGATCGCGGATACCTATACGTCGCCGCGGCTCGGGGTCAATTGGCGCTTTGCCGACCGCCAGGCACTGCGAGCAAGCCTGAGCCGCAACTACAGGGTCTTCAGCGCGGGCGAGCAGCTCGCGGATTACCCCCTGGTGTTGTCCGACGGGACCTTTCTGCGCCAGCTCGTCAAGGCGACGGGGCCGGGTCTGGCGCCCGAGCAGCTGACCAGCTACGAGCTCGGTTATCTCTTGGAATCGCCTGCTCGCGAGCTTCGTTTCGATGTCACGCTGTTTCACGAGGAGCTCCGTGACGCCGCGTCCGGTGCCCGCGACCCCAATCGAACGACCATCTGGTCCGGCGAGAACGGGCACTGGGACACCGACGGCATCGAGGCACAGCTGCGATGGGCTCCAGATCGCGAAACGCTGCTCTTTGCCGCTTATTCCCATGCCAAGACGCACGGATCGGAATTCACCCGAATCGATGCCTCGGGAGACCCGATCGAGTGGGAATCCTTTGACGATGCGACCCCTCGTCACACCCTGGCGCTCCAGGTCACCCGCAAGCTCTCGCCAGGCTGGCAGGGCACCCTGGCCCTCTATCACCTGAGCGACATGCGGTGGCTGGGCGAGGGAGGGGCGGTCGACGCCTACACGCGACTCGACGCGAGGCTTTCGAAGAAGCTAACCATCGGGGACACGGCGGTCGAGCTTGCGCTGATCGCCCAGAACCTCACGGGCGAGGCCTACTATGAGTTTCGGCCCGACTATGTCTTCGAGAGGCCCGGAAACGTCTTCGACCGGCGCTTCTTTCTCCAGGCGAGCATTCAGTGGCCGGGGATCGGGATGTGAGTGGCGGTGCCGTGCTGCGGCCCTGGTCAGCACCCGTCATCGTAATACTGCGTCTGGCCCGTATCCGGATCCTTGACGACCTCGCCTTGCCCGTCCGTCACCGGAATGCGAATGAACATCATCGACTCGACCCGTTCAAACTCGGAGTCCATGGCGCGGGCGATGTCGGCTTCAGTCAGTCCCTCGTAGATATAGATCCGCCCGGCACCCTCCTGCCGCAACTCCGCCGGCGTCGGCTCAAACAGCCGTCTGATCTCGATGTCGCGCACGTCCGCAGCGATCAGCGGGGCGCTGGTTGTACACACCAACACAAACAATGGCACGATCGTCTTCATGGTGGCTCTCCCTCCACGCAACCGATTCCGCGATTCTTGGGGCCTTGGGAGGCGCCGCGTTCAGCGCGGACCACAGCTCCAAGAGCCGGTGCGAGGAGGGATGACCCGGATACAGCGTGCGCCGCGCTCTCGCCCTCACCCTCCCCATACCCTACTGGTATAGTAGGTCTGCAGACAGGACGCCATAGCCCCGATTCCCTAATCCTTTCGGGCTAGCCCGATCTCCCTAGAGAACGTCGGCCCGCCCCGGGGCTAGGCTGTACGCCATGCGCAATGTGCACGCCCGGCCGCTGCCAAGCCGCATCGGGCGGCCCTCGACCTCCCCTGACTCAACGCCGCGTGGAGAAAGATCGAGTTGAAGGTACTCATCGCGGATGATCATGCGCTCCTGCGCGACGGGTTGATCTCTGCCCTCGTCGGGTTGGGAGAGGAGGCGGCGACCTGCTACGAAGCGGAGGACGCGGCGCAGGTCATGGACGCGCTTGCCACGCACCCGGACCTTGATCTGATCCTGCTCGACCTCTTCATGCCGGGCGCCAACGGCTTCGAGCTCCTCAGCAGCATCTGCGACGAAGCGCCCGGCGTGCCGGTTGCGGTCCTCTCGGGAAGCGAGGACATCGCGCATATGCGCAAGGCCCTCGACTGCGGCGCGTCCGGATTCATTCCTAAGTCCAGCGATCGTGACCTGATGCTGTCGGCCCTGCGTCTGATCCTCGCCGGGGGCGTCTACGTGCCTTCCGACCTGATCCAGGCAGGCGCGCAGGCTGCCGAGGGCCTTGCGCCCGCCGCGTCAGACAGTGCGCGCACCGTTGCAACCCTCACCGCAAGACAACAGGAGGTCCTCAGACTCCTCGTCCAGGGTCGGTCGAACAAACAGATCGCCCGCGAGCTCGGGGTTTCCCAGAACACGGTGAAGGTCCATGTCGCGGCCATCCTGCGCTCCCTGGGCGCGGCCAACCGGACGGAGGCCGTGGCGCTGGCGCGCGATCTGGAACTCAAGCCCGGGGATGTCCGTCTCCCCGGATAGGGGACAGTCTGCGCATGGGATCGACCGAACCGACTCCGCGACCCCGCCTCCGGACCGAGGAAGGCGGACGCATCGGCTCGTCGCAGGACGGCACGCCTTTGGCCGGCGTCGGCATGGCAGCCGCCGGCCAACGGGGCTCAGTCGATCTGCGGCCGCCGACCGCAGAGCCGACACGAGGGCCAGCGGGTTGGCCGTCTCGTGCGCCCGTCGCCCCCTGCCGCTGATCCGCTTCAACCGGTCGCCACCGCGTCGCCGTATGCAGCCAAGACCGTTCCCCCGGCTTCTGCGACTTCTGGGCATGCTCATGCTGGCCGCTGCATCGACGGCCCTCGCCGCCCCCCAGCAGGTTCAACTGGTGCTGAGCGGCGCGGGGGACCCGTACCGCGGTCTGGCAAGCAGCCTGGAAGCCCGGCTCCGAAGGGATGGCGATGCACGTCGCCTGGGCCTGCTCCCCATGCAGGCCAGGGAGTTCGACGGCGCTCGTGCGGACCTGACGGTGTCAGTCGGGATGAAGGCCTGCGAGACGGTGGTCGCGGCAGGGACGGCGCGTCCCGCGCTCTGCGTGCTGGTCCCCAAGGCGGGGTTCCGGCGCCTCGCGCAGGATGCGAGCACGGACCGGCTCTCCGCCATCTACCTGGATCAGCCCGTCGCCAGGCAGCTCGCGCTGGCTCGGGCGCTCCTGCCCGAGGCACGTCGTGCCGGAGTCCTGGCGGGCCCCGAGGTTCGACGCGAGGGCGCCGGGATCCATCTCAGCGCCCGCGCCGTCGGGCTCGAGGTGGACCTGGAAGCGACGGACGGCACCACCCACGACGCCGCGCGGGGGATCGGCCGCTTGCTGCGGGACACCGACCTGATCCTTGCGGTCTATGAACCGGACGTGCTCACGCCCTCCACTGCCAAGTGGCTGCTGCATCTGGCTCATCAACAGCGCCGCCCGGTGGTGGGCTTCTCACGCGCGTATGTCGAGGCGGGCGCCGTCGCCGCCGTCTTCAGCACGCCGGAGCAGATCGGGCGGCAGACCGCCGAGGCCATCCTGTCCTGGGTCCGGGGCGGCGGTCGGGGCTTGGCGCCCGCCGCCTATCCACTGGAGTTCGACATCGAGGTCAATCGCACCGTCGCCACTGCCCTGGGGCTCGAGCCGCCCTCAAATGGGAAGTTGAAAAAGCAGGTCGCGCGGATCTCGGGAGGTGTGCCCTGAAATCCCCACGAATGCATGGTGGTTTGGGGATCCGGGCGCGCATCGTGCTGCTCGCGCTGATCCCGCCGCTCGCGATCGCCCTGCTGGTCGGCGGCTATCTGGTCCGGGAGCGACTCACTCACGAGTCCGAGCATCTATGGGAACGTGGCCGAATCATCGCCGACAATCTGGCCATGGCGGCCGAGCTGGCCCTCTTCGCCCGCAATCTGAAACAGCTTCAGGGCCTGTGCGACTCGGCGCTTGGCCAGCCGGAGGTCATCTGGGTGGGGCTGCGCGGCGCAGATGGCGAGCTGCTGGCGGCGTGCGGGACACCTCCCGAGAAGCGGGACATCGCCGGGCTGTTTCGGGCGGCCATCGGCACCACGGGCGTCCAGTTGACGGACTTTCCGGACGAGACCCAGAGGGACGTCTCGCACGTCCCACTGGGTTGGGCGGAGATCCGCCTCTCGACGGAAGAGATGGCGGTCCGCCAACGCGAGATCCTCGGCGGCGGCCTTCTCCTCATCGCCGGCGCCCTGCTGCTGAGCCTGCTCGCGGCCCTGCGGATCGGCGCCGGCATCTCGGATCCGCTGCTCGCACTGAGTGCGGCAATGAGACGCTACAGGGAGGGCCAACGCGGCGTCCGCGTCGAGAAGACGGTTCGGGGTGAGATCGGCGAGCTCGCCCGCGACTTCAATCGCATGGCGAAGGCATTGGAAGGCTCGCAGTCTGCACTTCGTGAGCAAGTCAGAGCCGCCACCGCCGAGCTGCAACGCACCGTCGAGGCCCTTTCGGCCAAGAACGCCCAGTTGGAGGCCGCCCGCCGCGAGGCCGTGGCGGCAGGACGGGAGAAACAGGCCTTCCTGGCGCGGATGAGCCATGAGATCCGAACCCCGCTCAATGCGGTGGTCGGTTTCAGCCGACTCCTTCGGGGAGACGCCGGCGGCCAGGCGGCGCTTGAATACACCCGGACCATCGACCGGGCCGCGAATCAGTTGTTGTGCGTCGTCGACGGCATCCTGGACTTCACCAAGCTGGAGTCGGGCAGCATCGAGCTGGAGCGCCTGCCGTTCGACCTGCGTGTCTGTCTGGAAGACGTCGTGACCATGCTGAGTCCAGCTGCCCACGAAAAAGGCTTGGAGCTGGCTCTCGTCCTGCATCGGGACATCCCCGAGACCCTGCTGGGGGACCCCGATCGCATCGCCCAGGTGCTCATCAACCTGCTGAACAACGCCATCAAGTTCACCGCGGCCGGGCACGTCTTCGTCGAGGCCGGGTACACCGCGGTCGAGGATGCCCAGGGCGCCGTGCGAATCGTGGTGAGCGACACCGGCATCGGCCTGTCCGAGGAGCAGCGCGCCCGGCTGTTCCAGCCTTTCGCGCAAGCGGACAGCTCGATCACGCGGCGTTACGGGGGGACCGGCCTCGGGCTGACCATCTCGAAACGCCTGGTCGAGCTCATGGGCGGGCGCATCGGGGTCGAGGCCACGCCGGGCAAGGGCAGCCGTTTCTTCTTCTCGCTACCCTGCGGACCCACCCGCCAACCGATCCCCGCCTTGGATTCCGGGCCGTTGGCCGGACGCAAGATCCTGGTCTACGACCGTCAACCCGTCCAGCTGCGGGCCCTGCGAACCATCCTGCTCGGCTGGTCCATGGAGGTCTTCAGCGCCGGGCGCAGCAATCAAATCATGGCGATGCTGAAGAGCGCGGCGGACACCGGACGACCCTTCGATCTCCTGATTCTAGGACTCGACAGGCAGGAGAGCCGCCCCAAGACCTTCGAAATACTGGTGACGCAGCTGCGCACCCGCTACCGAGGGCCGGTCCTGGTGCTTGTCGGAACCGAGCAGTGGACGCCGCCGACGACATTGCGTGAACAGGGCGATCTCGAATGGACCGTTAAACCCGTGCGCAGGTCCCTGCTGCATCAGTGCCTCTGCCGCCTCAGTGGCCAGCGCGCCAACCTCGAGGCGCCGGCTCCACCCATCGGTGTCCGGCCGCGCTATCCCGGACGCCGGGTCTTGGTGGTGGAAGACAATCCCTTCAACCGGCTTCTGATGCGCCGCCTGCTGGAGCTGCGCGAGGTGGACGTGAGCGAGGCCCGCGACGGCCCCGAAGCCATCACCAAGACGCGTCGATCCACATTCGACCTCATCTTTTTGGACGTGCACATGCCCGGGATGGACGGGCTGGAGACAGCCCGGGCCATCCGCTCCGCGCAGGCTCAGGGGACCTGCCCGCCCATTATCGCCGTGAGCGCGGACGTCTTCGGCACGCCCGGGAACGCAGGAGCGGACGCGATCTTCGATGGCTTCCTGCTGAAGCCGGTCTGGGAGGGGGCATTGGACGAGGCGCTATGCCGCGCCCTCGCATCTCCGGACCGGACGGGACCGTCGATGCCCGATTCGGCAGCCCCCGAGCACTCGGTGATCAACGCCGATGCGCCCCTCCTGCCGAGCACCCTGGACGGGCGGTTGCTGGGTGAGGTTCGGGCGCTGCTCGGGCGTCTCGCGACGGCCGTCGCCAGCCGTGACCGACACGCGGTCGGTGAGCTGTCGCATGAGCTGAAGGGACTTTGCGGTTTTTTCGGCTTGCGGGCATTCGAGACCGGCGTGCGCGAGCTGGAGCGAGCTGCCGCCGAGGCACCGCTCACCGAGCTGCAAGACCGTGTCCGGGCGCTTCAACGGCAGAGCCCCAATGGGGATTGATCGCGGGCAGGTCCTCAGGTGGACCAGATCCGCGGCGGCGACGCCTCGATACCGATCAGGCGGGGTCGCAGTGCAGACCACAGGTCGACGAAGAGACGGGCCACCGGCTCGACCTGCGGGGCAAGCGCCCGGACGACCAGGAGCTCGTCGATCAGGCTGACCCCGACCGGATGGCACACCCCGTCGCCCACGCGGCGCCGGGCGGTCGCGAGCGCATCCGCATCCGCGCCGGCTGCGATCAGGGTCGCGCACACGGCGAACCCCCGTAGATTCGCCGGGCCGTCGAGTGTCGACTCGCCGGCGAGACGCAGACGCTCCATCAGGAGCGGCCTGGCATCGCGCATCAGGCACAGGGCGATGTCTGCGCCGCCAGCGCGGAATCGCTCGCCCACCGCGGGGCGGCCCAGGCACTGGATCTCCCAGCCGATGAAACGCGCGTCTCCGGCGATCTCGACCTGCGTGCGCAGGCTGCAGACCGCCCCGGAAAAGAGGATGCTCTCGTGCGGAAACCATTCGAGGACCCCCCCCGCGGCGACCGTCAGAGACTGCCGTTGGATGGCGCGGGGACCGGCGCTGCGATAGAGCTTGGTGGCGCCCGGCGTGGTGACGAGCGCGTGCGCGCCGGCCTGGACCCGGACCTCGATGTCGAGTCGATCGCCCCCCACGACCCCGCCGGGCGGGTGCAGCAGATAAAGATGACAGGGCGGGCCCTCGGGATAAAAGGGTCGCTGGATGGTCAGCGGGCCCAGCTGACGCTTATCGACGACGCGACTGCACCCATCCCGCGAGGCAATCTCGAGCTGGAGTCTGGCGCACCAGCCCTCCCGCTCGCCCCCAGCGACCGGCCCGGCCGGCGGCTGCATGGTCACTCGGTCGCCCGAATCACCAGCTCAGGCTCCGCTCTTTGACGCCGGATCGGTCCACACAGGTGGGGCTCCGGGACCGACCGTATCATTCCTCGCTGACATACACCTCGACGCGCCGATTCTGGGCGCGTCCGGCCGGGTTCGAGTTGTCGGCGATCGGGCGCGCTGGACCAACCCCTTCGGCGCTCAGGCGTGCTGGGTCGACCCCACGCTCGATCAGCGCGGCCTTCACCGCCTCGGCGCGCTCCTGCGACAAGGCCAGGTTGGTCTCCTCGTCACCGAGGCTGTCGGTATGGCCCTCGATCCGGGCCTCGAGGTTGGGATGATCGGCAAGCAGGCTGGCGATCCGATCCAGGCTCGGCAGATCGGCGTCGGTCAGGGTCGCCGTCCCGGTCGGGAAGCGGAGCTCGGTGTCGGCCAGCTTCAGGAGCATCCCGCGAGCGGTGTAGGTCCCACCCAGCTCGGAGAAGCGCTGGTAGAGCCCGCGGAGTCTCGACACCGCCTGCTCCGCCTCGGCGCGCAGCGCGGACTGAGCTTGGCCCGACTGTCGGCGCTCTTCCTCGACGGCCGCCTCCAGCTCCGCAATCCTGGCCCGGGCCTCATCGCCGGCATCCCCTCGCGCCGCGCTGAGCTCCTGCTCTGCCCGGGACAGCGCGTCCTTGACCTCGGCGATCACAGCATCTTGATCCGCCTCTCGTTTCGCCGCCTCCGCCTGCTCGGT
>Ga0316576_10001808_pt1 | contig 11860 bp, 5 predicted proteins | sample S0NA_FD_203075 | JGI IMG/M metagenome (GOLD analysis project Ga0316576, IMG submission 203075) | Rhizosphere microbial communities from salt marsh grasses in Alabama, United States - S0-2_050615r3r5 | ecosystem: Host-associated > Plants > Roots > Rhizosphere | place: USA: Alabama | collected... | reverse complement strand
CGCCCAGGCCGAGAAGATCCCCTACGCCCAGAGCGAGATCGTCCCCCCGACGCCCGAGTGGTCGGCCCGGGTGGAAGCCGCCGCCCCGGCCCAGGCGACAGTCGAGGCCGAGAAGCGGAAGCTCCTCGTCTTCTCGCTTCTGACGGGGTACGACCACAAGGTGATACCGCACGTCAATCGGGTTCTCGAGCTCCTCGGCGACAAGACCGGCGCCTTCGAGGCGACGATCACCGTCGACATCGAGGACCTCAGGCCGGAGAGACTGGCGGAGTACGACGTCCTCGTGCTGAACAACAACTGCTCCATAGGGCCGCGGCGGAACCTCTTCCTCGACGAGCTGGAGAGAAACCCCAGGTACGCCGACCTGACCGCGGAGCAGCGCCAGGCCCGGTCGGACGCCCTGGAGCAGTCCCTGCTCGCCTTCGTCTCCGACGGGAAGGGGCTCGTGGCGCTGCACGGCGCCCCGACGCTCCTGAACGACTCGGAGGCGTTCACCGGGATGGTCGGGGGTGCCTTCGACTACCACCCGCCGAACCAGGAGGTCACCGTTCGCCCGGTCGACGAGGCCCATCCGCTGGTGGCCGCCTTCCGTGGCAAGGGGCCGTTCGTCCACCGGGACGAGCCGTACTGCTTCAAGGGGGCCTACGAGAAGCTGGACTTTCGGCCGCTCCTGTCGATGGACGTGGAGGGGATCGAGGACCCGGAGGAACGGGTGGGCGCCTTGCCGCGCTACGTGGCCTGGATCAAGCCCTACGGCAAGGGCCGGGTGTTCTACTGCTCTCCCAGCCATTTCCCCGAGAGCTACGAGAGCCCGACGATGCTGCAGTTCCTCCTCGACGGCATTCAGTACGCCGCGGGAGACCTGGAGTGTGACGATTCCACACCGTAGATGGCCTCGGCTGACCCACGAGCGGCGCGTCCTGCTGCTGTCGCTCCTCGGGGGGCTCCAGGGGGTGGCGGTCACCCTCGCCCTGCTGTTCACCGGCGACTTCAGCTCGGCCACGAGGTGGACCCTCGGGGTCCTGGTCGTGGGGGCGTGGGTGGTCCTTGCCTTCGCCGTGCAGGGAGCGGTGATACGACCGCTGCAGACCCTGTCGAACCTCCTCTCGGCCCTGCGCGAGGAGGACTTCTCGTTCAAGGCCCGGGGCGCGGGCGGAGACGACGCCCTCTCCTACGCGATGCTCGAGGTCAACGCCCTCGCCGACACCCTACGGGAGCAGCGTCTCGGTGCTCTCGAGGCCACCGCCCTGCTCCGGAAGGTCATGGAGGAGGTCGACGTCTGTGTCTTCGCGTTCGACGGGGAGGACCGCCTGCGTCTGGTCAACCGGGCGGGGGAGGGCCTCCTCGGCAAGCCCCCGGAGCGGCTGCTGGGACGGACCGCCACCCAGCTCGGTCTCGACCGCGCTCTCGCCGTGGAGACGTCGGGCGTGCACGAGATGGTCTTCCCCGGGGCCATGGGAAGGTGGGAGGTCCGTCGTGGGACCTTTCGCCAGGGCGGTCGGCCCCACCGGCTGCTCGTCCTCGCCGACGTGAGCCGGGCCCTTCGTGAGGAGGAGCGCCAGGCCTGGCGAAGGCTGATCCGGGTCCTGGGGCACGAGATGAACAACTCCCTGGCCCCGATCCGCTCGATCACCGAGAGCCTCCAGACCCTCCTGTCACGGGACCCGCTCCCCGCGGACTGGGAGGAGGACGTTGGGCGGGGGATCGCGGTGATCCGCGACCGCTCCGCGGCCCTCGGGCGCTTCATGGAGGCGTACTCCCGACTCGCCCGGCTGCCGCCGCCGAAGCCGGCGCCGGTCGAGGTGGGGCCCCTCGTCCGCCGGATCGCCGGCCTCGAGACCCGCCTGACGATCGTGGTTGTCGACGGGCCGGAGGTGGAGCTGGCCGCCGACGCCGATCAGCTGGAGCAGCTCCTGATCAACCTCATCCGCAACGGCGCTGACGCCGCCCTCGAGACCGGGGGAGGAGTGCGAGTGGGCTGGGAGCGGAGTCGCGGGGCGGCCCGGGAGCTCGTGGTGTGGGTCGAGGACGAGGGACCCGGCCTGCCGAGCAGCGCCAACCTCTTCGTCCCGTTCTTCACCACCAAGCCCGGAGGCTCGGGAATCGGCCTCGTGCTCTGCCGCCAGATCGCCGAGGCCCACGGCGGCGGGCTGACTCTCGAGAACCGAGCGGAGGGGACCGGCTGTCGGGCCCTCCTGCGCCTCATGACGGGGCCGGCCCGGGCTCGGCCCTGAGCGTCGTTCCCTACCTGGACATCACCTCATCCGCCAGGGCCTCCTGGAAGATCTCGCCGTCCTCCAACCGCACCGCGGTCAGCTCTCCGCCCCAGACACAGCCGGTGTCGAGCGCCATGACCCCGGGCTCGATGCGAAGCCCCAGCGTGGCCCAGTGGCCGCAGACGACGGTCACGCCGGCGAGTTGGTCGTCCCGCAGCTCGAACCACGGGTGACAGCCCTCGGGGGCCCGCTCCGGGGGCCCGCTGAAGCCGTCGCAGACCCGGCCGTCGTCCCGACAGGTGCGCAGGCGGGTGAAGGACTGCACCGTCACCCGCCAGCGATCCTCGACGCCCAGGTCTGCGCGCCAGGCGCGGGGTCGCTCCGCGACGAGAGCCCGAAGCAGGCGTTCGGGCTTCGGGCTCGCGAGGACGGTCTCGATCTCGCGGGCCAGCTGCTCGGCCTGCTCGAGGGTCCATGGGGGAAGCAGACCGGCGTGCACGAGCACACGATCGTCTTCCCGATGGAAGAAGGGGCGTCGCTGGAGCCAGCGCAGCAGCTCCTCGCGGTCGGGCGCCTCCAGCACGTCGTCCACGGTGTCGCGAGACTTGGGAGCCCGGGTCCCCAAGGCTCGCGCGATCAGGTGCAGGTCGTGGTTTCCCAGGACGGTGACGACCCGATCGCCCTGCTCCCGGACCCAGCGCAGGACCTCGAGGGACCGGGGGCCCCGGTTCACGAGATCCCCGGTCAGCCAGAGACGGTCCGCATCAGCGTCGAAGCGAATCCGCTTCAGCAGGCGCAGCAGCGTGCGGTGGCACCCCTGGATGTCGCCGATGGCGTAGGTGGACATGTGATCAGGCGGACCCCATCGCGGCATTATCGGGCAGATGGCGAGCCCGCAGGGTGAGGTCCGGAACCGGGACACCCACGGCGGCACCGGGACGGCGCAACGGCCGTCTCAGCAGCTCACCGCCCCGGAGCTGGCGCGTAACATGTTTCCCCTGAGGTGCTTCCAGGATTTCGTGAGTGTTCCAGTAGAATGGCATCCGGTTTGCGTATTCTCATTGCCCGTTGATGGTGCGGATGCGCGCCCAGGAGGACGTCGTGATGAGCTGGCGGGTCGGGAGGGCGCACACGCGCCAGGACGGACTGGCGAGGGATCCGAGGCGCTGGACGCCCGTACTCGGGATGGCGGCGGGGCTGCTCCTGGCCGGTCCCGGGTCGGCTCGGGCCGACTGGGACTCCTGCGCCACGGACTGGAACAACTTCTTCGTCCGCCCCTCCGGGTTCGTCACCGACTACACCTACCGGGGCGAGAACATCCGCGACTACGAGACCTCGTCCGACCCGAGCCACGGTCCCGCGGCGGTGCCGCCCTCCCAGACCGACCTGGCCTCGGGCTCCCCGGCGGACTACCCCGGCGCCTACACCACACCGGCATTCGGTTACTACAACGGGGGCACGGTCTGGGCCCCGAACGACCCCTCGACCCTTCTCGACGACTCCCTCTTCTTCCGGATCCGTGTGCAGGGGGACCCCGTCGCCCAGGGAGACGACTTCACCTCCTACCACTGGAACATCCTCATCGACGTGGACGGCGACGGATACAAGGAGTTCTGGGTGGACCTGGAGGGCTCCTGCTCGGGGAACGCCTGCAATCCCCCGACCTCGAGCACCGACCGCCTGAACGTCCTCTACGACAACCAGAACCGTCAGGACATCCCCGACCCCGACGATCCGGGGGTGCGCGTCAACTACTTCTCTGCGTCGTCGCTCCCCCTGGCCAGCGGCACCTGCCCTGCCGGCTCGCCCGGCCAGTCCATGACCCGCGTCATTCCCACGAACGACGGGACCGGCGACTACTGGATCGACGTCCAGGTGCCGATGACCGCGTTCGTGGACTCACAGGGGAACCAGGTGCTCTATCCCGATTCCCCGGTGGCCTTCGTGTACTCGACCAGCGCCTCGAACACCAATCCCCTGCAGAAGGACTTCATGATGGACCTGGCGTTCCTGTCGCTGGCCGACCCGATCCAGTTCGGCGACGTCGTGACCCCGAGCGGGCTGCCGCGGATCGACTTCGCCGACGGCGACCTCGCCAGCGTGAGCTACTACATGGCCGGCGACGACATCTTCATCACCCTCACCGACGTCCTCTACAACGACACCGCACAGAGGCAGATCACCGTCGACTGCTTCGAGGTGACGGTGGCCGACCCCTCCACCGGCGACGACGAGCGCGTCACGGTCTGTGAGACCGGCCCCAATACCGGAGTCTTCTCCAACCTCGGCGGACGCTCGCTGCCCGGCGGGGTCTGGAACGGGACGGAGTGCGTCCAGGAAACGCCCTTCCCCCCGACGTCGCCCCCGCCCCCCTCGGCCTGGCTGGAGGATCTCCGCACGTCGGTCGCGACCGTCGACGAGACCTGGAGCCTGCTTCACATCCTGGGAGCCGTCTGGGGAATGCTCGGGAGCGACGCCGGCATCCAGAGCCTGGTCTTCGCCGACGTCCCCTACGCCTCCAATGCGGACCCGGGGATCCCCCGGGTCTCCTTCACGCTCCGCCAGGATTCGCCGCCCTTCCTCGACTTCTTCACCTTCTGCACTCGTGCCGCCGACGTGCTGCCGAGCTCGAGCTCGGCCGGCGGGGCCGAGAACGACGGCACGCTACGCGTCAACCCGGGAGACATGATCTACGTCTCCTACACCAACGCCCTCGGGCAGACCGTCACCGACGCCGTTCCTATCCTCGGCGGCTGCTCGGCGCTGGTCGAGTTCACCCGTCGCGACGGGAGGGTCTCCGACAACTTCATCCTCACGAGCGACGTGGACACCAGCGACAAGCTCTACGTCACGGTGACCTACCCGGGTGGGAATCTGGATCCCACCGCTGCCGAGCCCGTCACGGTGACGCTCACCGGGAACGACACCCAGACCTTGACCCTCACCGAGACCGGACCCGATACCGGGGTCTTCCGCAACGTCGACGGGCTCGACACGCGGATCTCCGACGGCAGCACGATCCCCGAGGACGACCTGTGGGAGGACGTGGACGGCGGTAGCGTGACCGCGACCTTCGACTACTTCTGCGGGGGCAACCTCTCCGCGTCCCAGACGGCGTCGCTGTTCGCCGTCCCGGCGGGGGGACGGGTCTCCTTCAGCAACGGCGCGGGGACCGCCGACGTGGACCTGTACACGGGCGGCCAGCCGGTCTTCGTGAAGGTGACGGACACCTCGTCCTGCCCGCCGATCTCGGTCACGGTCACGACCACCTCCGGCGACTCCGAGACCTTCGCGGTCCGGGAGACCGCCCCGGGCTCCGGGGTCTTCATGAATCGGGTGAACGACCTGGTCACCACTGCCGGCTCCGCCCAGGTGACGTCGGCGTCCTCTGCTTTCGTCACCGACGGGATCGCCGCCGTCGACTACTTCGTCATCGCCAACGGACCCGACACCGGAACGTATCGGGTCGCCAGCGTGGACGGCGAGAACACCCTCACCCTCGACCGGGCCCTGACCGCGACCCGCACCGAGGTCTCGTTCAACGCCCAGCCCCTCATGACCACCGTCTTCGACGGCGTCGCGACACCGGACGACGGCCTGCTCGAGGCCGCTCACAACGACACCGTCATCGTCTCCTACACCGACTGCAGCGACGGCGATCTCGACCCGGGCAACGACGTGAAGACCGACACCGCCGTCTTCAACACACCCGGGCTGGTCCTCGACCGCGTGCTCTTCTCCCCCGACGACACCACCTGCCAGAGCGAGCTGGTGGAGATCCTCAATCCCACCGCCTCTCCGATCGTGGCGACCGGCTACCGGGTCACCGACGAGGACGGGGAGCTCGACTACACGGTTCCCGGCTGGAATGGCGGCGACCTGACTCTTCAGCCTGGGGCCCGGATCGTTCTCACCATCGGCAGCTACTACCAGGACTTCGAGGTCGGCGGGAGCTACTACCTCTTCGCCGACAACGGGGGCGTGTATCCCTCCACCCTCCTCGCAGGTCTCAACGATTCCGACCCCGCTGACCAGGTGCTCCTCTACGCCCCCGGGGGAGGAATCGTGGACTACGTGGGCTGGAGCGCCACCCTCACACCATCCCTCGACTTCCAGAGCGACGATACGAATGCCGTCCTCGCCGACATCTGGCAGGACGACGCGTTCACGAACGTCGCCACGACGCTGGTGGGGCAGGCCATCGCCAGGGTCCCGTCCGGGTTCGACACCAACTCGCCCGCGGACTGGCTGGGCGTGGAGGACACGACCTGCACGACGATCGCCGAGCTCTACGCGACGCGAGCCACGATCATCGGTGTCCGGGTGGACCCGGCCGGGGTCGTCGAGTTCGCCACCGGGAGCCAGCAGGAGACCCGGGGCTTCCGCATCTACGCCTCGGTGAGGTCGCCGAGCGGACAGCCGGAGCTGCTCACTCCGGACCTGGTCCCGGCGCCGGTGCCCGATTCCCACTGGCCGATTCCGTATCGGGTCGACACCGGGCCGATCACCGGAGACTGGATCTGGATCGAGGAGATCGAGGTCGGGGGCGAGGCCCGCCTCATGGGTCCGTTCCGGGTGGGCGACCGCTGGCTCGAGCACGGCATGAAGCGGGTGACGGCCCGGGTCGAGCGTCTCGAGAGGGCGGGCCACCGCCGCCCCGGTCTCGGGTGGCTCGCCCCCGACGATGGGTCCGGCAAGCTACACCGGGGGCGCGCCCGTCCTCGTCGTCGGTGGGCCCGGGGATCGGCGCGACCGGCCCCGGGCGGGGTCAAGCTCGTCGTCGGGCAGCCGGGAGAGATCCTCGTGCCGCTGTCCGAGCTGGAGGCGCAGGGGATCACCTCGCGCTCGCTCCGGTCCTTCCAGCTCACCAACGAGGGACGCCGTGTCCCCTTCTGGCGCGGCCGGACCCCGGACGACCAGCCCGCCCTCGTGTTCCAGGCGGAGCCGATCTCGACCCTCTACACCGACGAGAACGTCTATGTGCTCACCCGAGGTCCTGCGCCGCGACCCCGGGTTCCCCTGACCATCCCCGGCGAGCCCGTGCTGCCGGGCTTCACCCGGATCGAGAAGAGTGTCCTGTACCTTCCCTCGGCTCCCCTGGGCTCCGATCCCTGGCTGTGGGACTTCCTCTGGGACGGCGGGCCCTGGCCCGACCCGAGCTGGGATCCCCTGGCCGGGCACTTCGACCTGCCGGGCCTGGCCGCTGACGTCGAGGGCAACGTCGAGGTGAAGGTCCGCTTCCTGGCCTACAGCGACCACGAGCACCGTGTCGACGTGACCCTGAACGGCGTCTTCCTGGGCACCCTCGACCACACGGGCAAGGGGCTCGCCGCTCTCAACGCGTCGATCCCCGCGACGGAGCTCCGCGTCGCGGGCAACGAGCTGTCCCTCGTCTACACCTCCAACGCCAGCGACCCCGGCGACTTCGGGTGGATGTACCTCGACGCGCTGGACCTGGGCCTTCCCGGACTCCTCGCCCGCGGGACCGGTGAGCTCGGGACGATCACCGCCTACGATCCGGATCTTCCGGGCCTGCGCCGAGCGGAGTACCTCATCGTCACCCACGGCGCCTTCATGGCCCAGGCCGAGGCCATCGCCGCGGCGAAGCGGGCCGATGGCCTCTCACCGGTGGTCGTGGACGTGGAGCGGGCCTACGACCGCTTCTCGAGCGGTCTCACCGAGGCCGCCGCCGTCCGGGAGCTCATTCGCCAGGCGGCGCGGGGCGGGCGGCTCCGCATCGTGCTGCTGGTGGGGGACGACACCTTCGACTACCGCGACGACGCGGGGATGGGAGCGGTCGGCTTCGTGCCGTCGCTCTACGCGTGGGACGACGTCTTCGGCCTCGTTCCCTCCGAGAACCGCTACGCCGACGTCGACGACGACGGGCGACCGGACTTGGCCATCGGACGGCTGCCGGTCAAGACACCGGAGGAGGCCGCGCTCCTCGCCGAGAAGGTCGCCCGCCAGACGGCCCTCCTCGCCGAGTCTTCCGGTCGACACGTCATGGTGGTCGACAACCAGGGCCCCCGAGACCTGTCCTACGTGGACGAGGCGCGGAGCGTCGTCGCCCAGCTGCCTCCGGGCTCGACGGTCTGGTGGTCGAACATCGGAGAGGGGGTTTCGGTTGCCCGGGCCGACCTCGTGAGCGCGTGGGAGCGGGGGGCGATGCTGACCCACTACTTCGGACACGGCGGCCCCGAGGTCTGGGCCGACGAGTCCCTCGTGGCCACCTGGGCCGTGCCCGCGCTGACCGCAAGGGCGCGTCCCACCGTGCTCTTCACGTGGACGTGCCAGTCGCAGTGGTACCAGTACCTGTGGAGCGACACCGTCAACGAGGCCCTGCTCCTCGCCCCCGGTGGGGCAGTGGCCAGCTTCGGCCCGGTGGGGATCACGTCGCCGGCCGACCAGAAGGAGCTGTACTCCCGTGTCTACCGCCCGCTCTTCGAGGAAAAGCTGACGCTGGGCGAGGCCATTCTCCTGGCCAAGCGCGAGGCCGCGGAGGCCAGGCCCGCTTCCCGGGTGGTCGTCGAAGGCTTCGCCTTGCTCGGCGACCCGGCGCTCCAGCTTCCGTGAGCGGGGAGCAAGCAGGGAAGGAGCCAACCGAAATGGAGACGAGCGAGACCGTGCGGGTTGTCGCCCAGGTCCTCGGCCCCTACATCGGCGAGACCATGGCGCGATCGGCGACCGAGGCTCACTGCGAGAAGCTCGGCATCACCGACGGCTCCATCAGCTCAGAGCAGACCGAGGCACTGCTCGGCAAGCTCGCCGGCGGACTCAACATCTTCCTCGGGCGGGACAAGGCGGCCGCGGCCATCGCCGAGGTTCGGAGCGCCCTGCGCTCGCGGGAGGCGGGTCGATGACGAAGTCCAGAGGTGTGGATCTGCTGCCGTGGGTGATTCTCGCGCTGGTGGTCGTGGTCTACGGCGGCTGGGCCCTCGCGCCCTCGAGCGCCCTGTACGCCGATGTCTTGACCCCCGAGCTCCTCCTCGCCGCCGCCGCCCTCGTCAAGCTGGTCTATCTGCTCGCGGGGGCGCTGTGGGCCTTCGCCTGCCGCGACCGGCTGGAAGAAGACAACCCGGCCCGGCCCGCGTGGGCCCTGCTCTCCGTCGGCCTGGGCGCCACCTTCGTGGGCCAGCTCAGCTACGCGCCCTACCAGCTCCTTGGACGGGCGGCCCCCTTCCCGTCGGTGGGAGACCTGTACTTCATCCTCGCCTACCCCTTCCTGGTCGCGGCCTTCGTCGTGCTCCTTCGTGCCTATCGGGAATCCGGATTCCCCGTCGGCTCGCTCGGCGAGCGCCTGGCCATCGTCTGCGGGGTGGGTCTGCTCGCGACGGTGGTCGCGGTCCCGATCCTGAAGCCCGTCGTGAACGCCGAGGGCCCCCTGCTGGAGCGGGTCCTGACCGTGATGTATCCCGTCCTCGACCTCGTTCTCCTCGTCCCCCTCGCCCTGCTGCTACGCGTCGCCCTGCGGCTGCGGGGGAGCCACGTGGGCTCGGTCTGGGCGTTCATCCTCGGGGGGATGATCTTCATGTGCGTGGGCGACATCTCGTTCGCCTACTTCTCGGCTCTCGGGTGGACGCACCTCGATCCGTTCGTCCACCTGACCTTCATCCTCTCCTACGGCCTCATTGCCGGCGGGGCGTACCGTCAGTACCGACTCCTCCACTCCTGAGAGCCGGATGGCGTCGCTCGGCCCGGGTGGTGCGGCCCCGGGTGGGCCCTCCGTCGGATCTTCCGCCCGCGGGGTGGGCCGTCTAGGGTCGCGAGCCGGCCGCGTCGACCTGCTTCCTGAGCAGGTCGACTCTCCAGCGCAGCTCCTGGTCCTCGATCGTCGAATCCTCGGGCAGCGCCTTCCCGACCGCCTCCGGCTGTCCGGCCTTGACCAGGGGCGAGCCGATGGACAGCAGCGCGTAGAGCGCCTCGGTCTTCACCTCCGGGTCCCCCAGGTAGGGTTCGAGGAGGCGAAGGCTCTCGAGCGTGTGAACCCGGGCCAGCCCGGAGATGAGCTGGCGCTTCTGCTGGACCGTCTCCACCCCGGCCCCCGCGCGCCCGAACCACCCCGCCAGGACGTCGTCCGGACGCTGCCGCCCAAGAGCGGCGGTCGTGGCCAGCTGGATCGAGGCCGAGCAGGCGCGGCGTCGGACCTCCGCATCCGCGCTGCTCTCCATCAACGCGAAGAGAGCGTCGATCGGTGTCGGATCCGGCCACCGGCTCAAGTGTGCGATCGTGCTGGCCACCACCGACCGGTCCTCAACCTCGAGACCCTCCAGGACGGCGGGGAGCGCGTTCGGGTAGCCCACGGCGGTGAGCACGCGGATCCAGAGGTCCCTCTCCGAGGTGTCGGTGGCCCGCTTCAGCTCGGCCAGGACGAGCTCCCCCGAGGACCCGTCGCCACCGCACGCGCTGACCAGCGAAGGGACCGCGGCCATTCTCACTGCCTCGTCCGGCTCGGCCTCGATCAGGGCAATCAGCGCTTCGACCTCGTCCGGACCCACCCCGCGCCTCATCGCGCGCAGGGCCGCCACGCGGACCCGGGCATCCTTGTCTCGGGCTTGCTCGAGGAGGTCGCCGACGGCAATGGCGGCCCGCCGATTCCCCAGAACGCGAATGACGTCGACCCGGTAGTCCACCGTCTCCGCATGGGCAAGACGATCCAGGATCACGCGGTCGACCCCGTCCCCGCCTTCCATGCGCGTGAGCAGGTCGATGGCCGTCTGCCTCTCCACGGGTGACCGGCGGTCCCGCACCAGGTCCAGCAACGTGTCGACCAGAGGGGAGCCACTGCCCACCGCGCCGACTACACCGAGGGCCGCGATCCGGATCGCCTGGTCGTCGCTGTCGAGCTGCGAGCGGACCACCGGGAACGACGCCCGGTTGTGGCAATCGGCCAGGGCGGTGATGAGCTGAACCCGAAGGTCGGGCGCGGCCGAGGCCAGGCGGGTGTTCAGGGCGTCGGCCAGCGCGTCCGACGGCATCTCACGGATGGTCAGCAACGCCACGTCGCGAACCGCGTCATCGTCAGAGCTCAGCTGGTCCATGAGGAAGGACACGGAGTTGCGGGTGACGATGGCGCCACGCGTCGCCCCGAGGCGAGAGGCCTCGGGGACGTCGGCGGACCGAACCGCGTCGTAGAGGTCGAGGGCGACGTCGGTGTGGCCCAGTGCCCTCTGCTGCCGGGCCGCGAGCAGCCCGGCGGCGGCCGCATCCTCTCCCCCCGAAGCCAGCGCCCCCTTCACGATCCGAACCGCGTCCGCGGTCGCCACCCGACCCAGCGCGCGCAGAGCGGCTCCGCTGACGGTGGTGTCGTCACGACCGGTGAGCTCGGCCAGGGCGCCGACCGCCTTCTCGTCCCGGAGCGTGCCCAGCGAGGTGATCACGCCGACCAGGAGGTCCCCCTGGGTCGTGTCGAGTGCCGATCGCAGGGCGGCGGCGGCGCTCGGGTCAGGGATTCTCTCGAGCGCCGAGCGGGCGTAGGCGGCGAGAACCTCGTGACCGAGCAGGCTCGCCAACGCCGGCACCGCTTCGGGGGTCCCGAACTCTCCCAGCTTGCGACAGGCGATCGCCTTCTGCTCCACGGGGGCATCCGACTCGAGGACCCCGACGAGCTCCGGGGTGGTTTCCCGAGGACTGATCCCGCCTGCGGC
>Ga0316576_10001807_pt1 | contig 11861 bp, 14 predicted proteins | sample S0NA_FD_203075 | JGI IMG/M metagenome (GOLD analysis project Ga0316576, IMG submission 203075) | Rhizosphere microbial communities from salt marsh grasses in Alabama, United States - S0-2_050615r3r5 | ecosystem: Host-associated > Plants > Roots > Rhizosphere | place: USA: Alabama | collected... | reverse complement strand
GTGGCACGGGGCGACCTCGCAGTCAGCGTCCAGGACGACGGCAAGGGCCTGCCCGACACCGTGCAGGAGAGTGGGCTGCGCAACCTGCGGGCACGCGCGGTCGAGCTCGGAGGCACCCTGGACGTGCGTGCGGCCGAAGGCGGCGGCACCCGCCTGCACTGGCAGGTGCCGCTGCACGACGCGTAGGCGAGGGGGGCCGGCGGCGGGCCTCACACCTGCCCGACCACCGGGTCAGTGCTCCTGACGCAGCAACCGGGACGCGAGGACGGCAGCCTGGGTGCGGCGCTCCAGGCCCAGCTTGGCCAGCAGGCTCGACACGTAGTTCTTGACCGTCTTCTCGGCCAGGAACATGCGCTCGGCGATCTGACGGTTCGTCAGGCCCTCGGCGATGAGGGCGAGGATGCGGCGCTCCTGCTCGGTCAGCGACTCCAGCTCGGCCGGCGTGCTTCGGCCATGACGCACGCGCTCGAGAACGCGAGCCGTCACCGCGGGGTCGAGGAGCGACTTGCCCTCGGCCACGTGGCGGACCGCGTCGATCAGGTCCGATCCCTTCACCTGCTTCAGCACGTAGCCGGCCGCCCCGGCGAGAATCGCGGCGAAGAGGGCCTCGTCGTCGTCGTACGAGGTGAGGATGAGCGCGTTGATGCTCGGGTCGACGCTGCGCACGTCACGACAGACGTCGATGCCGCTGCCGTCGGGCAGGCGGGCGTCGAGGATCGCGACGTCGGGACGCAGCGCGGGGATCCTGCGGGCGGCCTCCTTCGCCAGACCCGACTCACCGACGACGGCGATGTCGGCCTCCGCCTCGAGCAGGTCGTGCAGCCCACGCCGCACCAGCTCGTGGTCGTCCAGCAGGAAGACGCGGATCTGCGCAGCGTCGCCGGCCTCGTCCACCTCGAGGTCGTCGACGTCGGAGCCAAGAGATCGATCGGTCACGCACGCATTGTCCCGTACTCCCCGACCCGTGGGGACCTTCGACCCTCCCACCGCCTCGGGCGGCACCGGATCGTCCTACTCGTGACTGTCAGCCTGCTCGACACCGACGCGCGCGCCGTGGTCGAGGCAGCGACCCGGGCACCGAGCGTGCTGAACACGCAGCCGTGGCGCTGGCAGGTCCGCACCACCTCGGACGGCGGCACGGTGCTCGACCTCTCGGCAGACTCCGCGCGGGTGCTGCGGGTGACCGACCCGCTCGGCCGGTTCCTCGTCGTCTCGTGCGGCGCCGGGCTGTTCAACGCCCGCCTCGCCCTGCGGCAGCAGTCGCTCGACCCCCTGGTCAGGCTGTCGCCCGACCCGCACGACCCCCGCCTGCTCGCCAGCGTGACCGCTGCGCCGGGCAACCCCCCGACGGCGCAGGAGCGGTGGCTGTTCGGCGCCATCCCCGAGCGGCACACGAACCGCGGACCGTTCCACGAGCGCGTCATCGGCTCGAGCCTGATCCATCGCCTCGTCGACGCTGCCTCGGCGGAGGGGGCGGTGCTCACCGTGCTCGACGCGTCCGCGGCTCGGCGCGTCCTCGAGATCGCCGACGAGGCGGCCGTCGAGATCACGCGTGACGGCCGCCGGCACGACGAGCTGAGCTCGTGGGTGCACTCGAGGCCCGAGCCGGACGGCATCCCGGCCGGCGCCATCGGGGCCCCGGTCAAGGACGGTGCACGCGCCGTGCGGGACTTCGACGCAGTGGGCGACGTGGACACCGGCGCACCGATCGCCTACGAGCACGAGCCGACCATCGCTGTGCTGTCCACCTACGGTGACAGCCGCACCGACTGGCTGCGGGCCGGGCAGGCACTGCAGCGCGTGCTGCTCGAGGCCACGCTGGACGGTGTCCAGGCGTCCTTCCGCAACGAGCCGCTGGAGATGCTGGCCCACCGCTGGCGCGTGCGAGATGCCACCACGGGATTCGGGCACCCGCAGATGGTGATGCGGCTGGGGTACGGCGAGCCGACCGTGTCGGCGCCGCGCCGGGCGCTCGACGAGGTGCTCGGGTCGCGATGACCCTGCCGGACCCCGTCGCCTCGCCCTACCGGGTGAGCATGGTGTGCCTCGGCAACATCTGCCGCTCCCCCATGGCCGAGGCCGTCCTCGCTGCCCGTCTCGCCGACGCCGGCCTCGACGACCTCGTCGAGGTCGACTCGGGTGGAACGGGGTCGTGGCACGTCGGACACCAGGCTGACGCCCGTGCGCGCGCCGTGCTGGCCCGTCACGGCTACGACGCCGACGGGCACCGTGCCCGGCAGGTCGACCCGGACTGGTTCAGCACCCACGACCTCGTGGTCGCGATGGACCACGACAACGCGCGAACCCTTCGTCGTCTGGCGCCCGACGCCGACGCGGCTGCGCGCGTCGTCCTCCTGCGCAGCTTCGACCCGGCGTCCTCCGCGGACGACCAGCTGGTGCCGGACCCCTACTACGGCGACGAACGTGACTTCGTCGACGGACTGGCGATCATCGAGCGATCGGTGGACGGGCTGGTCGCCGCCCTCCGCGTCCACCTGGCGGTCGATGGCTGACGGGGTGCCGTCGGTGTTCGTCAAGCAGGACGCCGCCGCGCCCCCGGGGCTCTTCGAGTCCGAGGCACGGGGGCTTCGCTGGCTCGCCACCGCGGGCGGGGTGCGCGTCGCCGAGGTCCTCGCAGTGGACGCGACGTCTCTCACCCTCGAGCGGCTCACCCCGACCAGGCCGACGCCTGCCGCTGCGGATCGCTTCGGCGCCGACCTGGCTCGCACGCACGCAGCCGGCGCCCCGGTCTGGGGGCACACCGAGGGTGACGGCTTCATCGGTCCGCTGCCGCTCCCGCATGGTCCCTACCGCTCGTGGGCAGACCTGTGGTGGTCGGGTCGGATCGAGCCCTTCCTCCGCCGAGCGGTCGACCGAGGGACCGTCAGCAGCCTCGACGCCCGGAGGGTGGAGGAGGTGAGCGTCCGGCGAGCCGCCGCCGTCTCGGCGGGCGAGCCGGCGCGCGTCCATGGCGACCTCTGGTCGGGCAACGTCGTGTGGACCCAGCAGGGCGCGGTGCTGGTCGACGCCGGCGCGGCCCATGGCGGCCACGCGGAGGCCGACCTGGCGATGCTCGCCCTGTTCGGCCTGCCCTACCTCGACAGAGTCCTCGCCGCCTACGGCGAGTGCTCGCCGTTGCTGGACGGGTGGCGCGACCGGGTGCCGCTCATGCAGCTCCACCCGATCCTGGTGCACGTCGTCCTCTTCGGCGGCGCGTACGTCGGCGCACTGACCAAGGCGGTCGATGCGCTGGCCTGACGCCGCACACGGCGTTCGCCGCCGGTGCTCGTTCGCGGCCGGTGCCGCCCTCGGCGTTGCTACCGTCTCGGGTCGTGACCGACGCAGGCTGGACGTTCCTGACCAACCACGCGCACGTGCTGCTGTGCATCGCCCGTGACCCCGACATCCGGGTGCGTGACATCGCGGTGCGTGTCGGCATCACCGAGCGAGCGGCCCAGAAGATCGTCCACGACCTCGCCGACGACGGCTACGTCTCGGTGACCAGGGTGGGCCGTCGCAACCAGTACCGCCTGATACCGGGGGGGCGCTTTCGGCACCCCCTGGAGTCGCACCACGAGGTCGGCGAGCTGCTCGGTCTCTTCGTGCCGGGCGACCCCGGCACCCCCTACCGCTGACCCGTCAGATCCGCACCGAGCCGTGCGGCGTGGCGAAGTGAACCGCCAGCAGCCCCGGCGTGCCGTGCGGTGCCAGCCACTCCACGTCCACGTCGTCCAAGGGGTGGCTCACGGGCTCGCCGAGCCAGTCGGTCAGCCGCTGGGGGTCACCGGCGATGTCCAGCCGCGACAGGGCGACCTCGTTCGTCGCTCCTGCACTCGGGTGCAACGTCGTGTCGATGGACCAGGAGATGAAGAAGGGGAGCTGCGGGTCGTTCATCAGACCGGTGACCCCGATCTGCCTCCAGAACAGCTCCACCCCGTCCGGCCGGGTGCGGTGCCCCTCGTAGGCGGCGCGTCCCAGACGGCTCTCGACGGGCTGGATGTCCTCGACAGCCACCACCCACCCCAGCCATCCGCCGCCCTCGGCTGACCGGGCGCGCACGGCCTGACCGAAGGGCATCTTGTCGACGGCTGGGTGGTCGAGAACCTCGACCACCTCGAGGTAGTGGCTGCGGGCGAGCGGAAGAATCTTGTTCCGGGTGCCGAACCCGGGGTGGACGCCACCGTCGACGAAGTCCGCACTCAACGCGCCTGCGAGCCGGGACGCGGTCGCGTCGAGCCCGTCCGGCTCGGCCGCATAGACGACGTGGTCCAGACGCATGGGCACATAGAAGCAGCCCCGCCGCACGCCGGTGTAACCGGGGTCACTCCGGGCGTCCCAGTCGCCACGACTACCGTCGCCCCGCGTGACCGGCTGGCGTGGGCACCGAGTGCTTGGCGTCGACGCCGCGCGAGGGATCGCCCTCCTCGGGATGATGTCCGTGCACATCCTCGCCCCGGTCGACGCGGACGGTGACGTCAGTGCGGCCTTCCTCGTCTTCGCAGGACGCTCGTCCGCACTGTTCGCGGTGCTCGCCGGGGTGGGGCTTGCCCTGCTCACCCGCTGGGACGCCGACACGACCACGCGACGGCGCCGCTACGACCGCGTCGCGATCACGGCGAGGGCCGGGCTGCTGGTGGCCATCGGGCTGGCACTCGGGGAGCCGGACAGCGGCGTCGCCGTCATCCTCGTCAACTACGGGATCCTCTTCGTGCTGGCGCTGCCCTTCATCGGGCTGCGTCCACGCATGCTCGTCGCGTGGTCCGTCGGCACGGCGCTGCTGGCTCCGGTGCTGTCCCACCTGCTTCGACCGGCTCTGCCCGCGCCGTCCTACGCCGTCCCGACGCTGGCGTTCTTCGACCGGTCATGGCTGGACGCCGCCGCGGAGCTGCTCCTGACCGGCTACTACCCCGCGCTCCCCTGGATGACCTACGTCCTCGCCGGCCTGGCCATCGGCGCGCTCGACCTGCGCCGCCGGGCGACCGCGGGTCGGCTGCTGGGCATCGGCTCGATGCTCGCGATCGGCGCGTGGCTCACGTCTCGGGTGCTGCTGACCGGCCTCGGTGGGCTCGACGTCCTCCGCGAGCAGGCCCCGCAGCTGTTCGGCCGTCCGCTCGACCAGGCACTCTCCATCGGCCTGTACGGCACCACACCGACCGGCTCGACCTGGTGGCTCGCCGTCGCGGCCCCCCACACGGCCACGCCGCTCGACCTTGCCGCCACGACCGGCTCAGCCATGGCGGTGCTCGGGCTCTGTCTGCTCGTCGTGAACCGTCGGCACTGGTGGGCGGCCCCGTTCATCGCCGTCGGCGGCATGTCGCTGACGCTCTACACGCTGCACGTCGTCCTCCTCGACGGGGTGCTGCCGCGCACTCTCGAGCACGCCTACCTCTGGCACGTCGTCGTCCTCACCAGCCTGGCTTTGGCCTGGAGACGGTTCGTCGGCCAGGGCCCGCTGGAGTGGGTGACCCAGACGGTGTCGCGCAGCGTGGCGCGGCTCGTCGTGGGTCAGCCTCGGCCCACACCACCCCCGGACCACCCCGTCGCTCTATCGTGAGGGGGGTGTGCCGCAGCATCGTGACCCTGCGCCCCCCGTACGCCACGGACGTCACCGACGCCGACGTCCAGGCGGCCGCGCTGCAGTACGTCCGAAAGGTCTCCGGCTTCCGTCGGCCGGCTGCCCACAACGCCGAGGCGTTCGACCGCGCCGTCGCGCAGGTCGCCGATGCGACCCGGCTGCTGCTCGACTCCCTCGAGGTCCGCGGTCAGGCGCCTCGCTGAGGCTGAGCCTCGCCACGCTCAGGCGGGCCTCGTGGCCTGAAGCGTGTAGGAGTGCGGCAGCCTCCACGGGCGGTCGACGAGCCGGTACTCCCCGCCACCGATCGGCTCCATCTGTCCGGGCAGGGCCACCCAGGGGATGCTGTCGTGCTCGACGAACGACGTGACCTGCAGGCCTCGCTGGAGCAGCGCGGTCACGATCTCACCCAGCCCGTGGTTCCACGAGTGGGTCGTGACCGCCTCGAGCGGGACGTCGGTGTCGACGTAGGTCTCGCTGGAGGTCTCCACGACCGGCTCGGGTCGCTCGACGTAGGGGTACTCGAGGACGAGGAGCTCGTCGTCGCGCTCGTAGTCAAGGGCCCAGAGAACGGGGTGGCCCTCCCGCAGGAACAGCCGTCCGGACGGGGCGAGCAGTCGCGACACCACGTCGGCCCACCGGTCGACGCTCGGGAGCCAGCACAGGGCGCCGATGCCGGTGAACACCAGGTCGAACGACGACTCGCCCAGCAGCTCGGGGGCGGAGTAGACGTCGCCCTCGACGAAGTCCACGTCGGTCCCGGCTCGGCGCGCCAGCTCGCGTGCCTGTGCGAGCGACTCCGCGGAGAAGTCGAGGCCGATCATGACGGCTCCGAGCCGCGCCAGGGAGACCGTGTCGGTGCCGATGTGGCACTGCAGATGCACTCCGCGCAACCCCTGGAGGTCACCGAGCCGAGGCAGGTCGAACCGCACCACGTCGCTGAGGTGGGTCGGGTCGTCGACGAACCGGTCCACGGCGTACGTCGGCGACGCGGCGTGCACCGGCGCTCGCTGGTCCCAGCTGGCCCTGTTCAGGTGCAGGTACTCCTCCACGCCCCCACGATGCCATGATCGGTGTGCACGCTGGAGCGGCCGCACGGGAGCTGTCGCAGCAGGGCTCGAAACGGCACGGGGCGCTCGATGCGCGGCTACGGTCAGCCCATGGTCAGACCTCTGGTGCTCGTCGTCGACCCCGACGCTGCGGCGTTGGACCGCACGGAGGCCGAGCTCGCGCGGCGCGAGGGTGTCGACTTCCGGGTGCGCGCGGAGACCACCGTCGACGACGCGCGGCGTCACCTGGCGACCGCCGCTGCCCAGCAGGCCGAGATGGCGCTTCTGCTGGCGGACTCGACGCTGCCGCACGACGAGCTCGCCGGTCTTCTCGCAGAGACCAGAAGCCTCTTTCCTGATGCTCGGCGCGCCCTGCTCATCCCGTGGGGGGGCTGGGCCAGCCGTGACATCGCCGAGCAGATCCTGCGGGGCATGGCGGTCGGCGAGATCGACTACTACGTCCTCAAGCCGTGGAAGACCCCGGACGAGCTGTTCCACCGGACGATCGCCGAGTTCCTGCACGAGTGGAGCCGCGCCCAGCGGCAGGGACCGCCGGAGATCGCCATCATCTGCGACCGCTGGTCCGGCCGCGGGCACGAGCTGGACAACCTGCTCACCCGGAACGGGGTGCCCCATGCGCTGGTGCGTCGGGACTCCGACCAGGCGACCCGCCTGCTGCTCGACTGCGGTGTCGCGCTGGACGACCCCGCCGAGGTGCTGGTCGTCTTCCCCGCGCTCGGCCACACCGTGCTGCGCGACCCCACGAACAGCGAGCTGGCGGGGGGCTACGGAGTCAGCACCGAGGCGGGCGACCTCGACGAGGTCGACGTCGTCGTCGTCGGCGCCGGACCGTCCGGGCTGGCGACGGCGGTCTACGCCGCGGCGGAGGGGCTCGATGCCCTGGTCGTCGAGCGCGAGGCGCTGGGCGGACAGGCGGCGACGAGCACGCTGATCCGCAACTACCTCGGGTTCAACCGTGGTGTCACCGGAGCCGAGCTGGCGCAGCGCGGCTACCAGCAGGCGTGGGTCTTCGGCGCCCGGTTCCTCATGACTCAGGAGGTGACAAGGCTGGCGGTGCAGGGCGACCACCTGGCGGTCGAGATCGCCGGGCAGGGCACGGTGCGGGCACGCAGCGTCGTCCTGTGCCTCGGCGTGGCCTACCGACGGCTCGGTGTGGAGTCGATCGAGCGCCACCTGTCGTCCGGGGTGTTCTACGGCGCCTCGCCGTCGGAGGCACGGTCGTTCACCGGCGTCGACGTGGCCGTCGTCGGCGGGGGCAACTCCGCCGGGCAGGCGGTGATGTACCTCGCCCGCTACGCCAGGCACGTGACCCTCCTCGTGCGCGACCCCGACCTGTCGACGTCCATGTCCGCCTACCTGATCGACGAGCTCGACGCCGAGGCCAAGGTGACGGTGCGCACCGGCGTCGAGGCCGTCGAGGGGCACGGGGAGGACCGGCTGCGGGGCCTGACGATCCGAGACCGCGTCACCGGCGACACCGAGCGCATCGACGTCGAGGGGCTCCTCATCATGATCGGCGCGGTACCGCACACCCAGTGGCTGCCCGACGCCGTCGCACGCGACAAGCGCGGGTTCGTGCTCACCGGTCGGGACGTCCCCGACGACCAGTGGCCACTCGATCGACCACCCCTGCCGTACGAGACGTCGTTGCCGAGGGTGTTCGCCGTGGGTGACGTGCGGTCCGGATCGGTCAAGCGCGTCGCTGCGAGCGTCGGGGAGGGCTCTGTGGTCGTCAGTCAGGTGCTCACTGCGCTGTCGCCCCACTGACCGCCGCGCCGGTCGCGGCCGTGGCAGCGCTCAGCCGCGGCGCGCGAGGAGCATCGCCGCCAGCACTCCGGCCAGGGCGCCGGTGAGGTGGCCGAGCCACGACACCCCCGAGCTCACGCCGAAGGGGAGCACGGCCGGCAGCATCGATGCGTACCCCAGCACGACGACCACCGCGACGAGCACGTCGAGCCAGTGGCGGGTCAGCACACCCGCCGCCACCAGGTAGGCGCCGAACCCGAACACCATGCCACTCGCTCCGATGGTCACGGTGCTGGGCGAGGTCAGCAGCCACACACCGAGTCCCCCGACGACGACGATGACGGCCAGCACCGCGACGAACCGGTCGGCACTACGCCACGCCACCAGAGCACCCAGCACCAGGAACGGCAGCGTGTTCGCCGCCAGGTGCGAGACACCGCCGTGCAGGAACGGGGCGAGGACGATGCCGGGCAGACCGGCGATGGTCCGTCCACGAATGCCCCACGTGTCCAGGGTGCCCGCCAGCAGCAGGTCGACCAGCTCGAGTGCCCACATGAGGCCCAGCAGCACCAGCACGGGCCGCAGGACGTCGGCGACGCTGCGGCGAGGCGCCGGCTGCGACGTGCTCACGCCACCAGTATCCGCACGGCCGTCCGAGCCGGCAGCCCGAGCAGTGCTGTGCTGGGCCAGGACGATCGGCTCGCGCTGGTCACGACTCGGGTGCAGCGCCCGCGAGCCGCTCCAGCCTGTCGAGCGCCGAGGCACACCAGTCGATCCAGCTGCGCTCGTAGGCCAGCCCCAGCTCCAGGCCCAGCAGGCGTCCCGTGGCCGCCGGGTCGTCCGGTGCGACGTCGCGGTAGCTCGCCTGCTCGATGCGCTCGTAGAGCGCGAGCCGACGGCGGTGCTGCTCGAGACGCTCAGCGACCTGGTGGCGAACGGCCTCGATGTCGGCATGCTCGAGCCCGTAGAGCGTGACGAGCAGGTCGTCCTTCACCGAGGCAGCCGGGTGCTCCTCGCGTGACCACGCGACCAGCCGGGCGCGGCCGGCGGGCGTGATCGAGTAGACCTTCTTGTTCGGGCGCCCCTCCTGCACCACGAGCTCGTCGCGGACCAGGTCGTCGTCCTTGAGGCGCCGGAGGACCCGGTAGATCTGCTGGTGGTCGGCGTGCCAGAAGAAGCCGATGCTCTCGCCGAACCGCTTGGCCAGGTCGTAGCCGGTCAGCGGCTCGTCGGCCAGGCAGACGAGGATGGCTTCGGACAGCGCCATGACCCTCCTTGCATATGCGTATCAGTGCATATTAGCCTGCGCACCTGACCGCCGTCACACCCACGCGAGGAGCGCCCATGTCGCTGGCCGGAAAGACCATCTTCATCACCGGAGCCACCCGAGGCATCGGCCTCGCTATCGCCACACGTGCGGCACGCGACGGCGCCAACATCGCGATCGCCGCCAAGACCGTGGACCCCCACCCCAAGCTGCCCGGCACGCTGTCGACGGCAGCACAGGCCATCCGCGACGCCGGGGGCCAGGCGATCGGCGTGCCCTGCGACATCCGCGACGAGGCACAGGTGGTGGCCGCCGTGGAGGCGGCGGTCCAGGAGTTCGGGGGCATCGACATCTGCGTGAACAACGCGAGCGCCATCAGCCTCACGCCCACGCTGCAGACCGACATGAAGCGGTACGACCTGATGAACCAGGTCAACGCGCGGGGAACGTTCCTGGTGTCCAAGACGTGCCTGCCGCACCTACTCGAGGCGGAGAACCCGCACATCCTGAACATGGCGCCGCCGCTGGACATGGCGGCCAAGTGGTTCGCCCCGCACGTCGCCTACACGACGGCCAAGATGGGGATGAGTTTGTGCACGCTGGGCATGTCCGCCGAGTTCGCCGAGCAAGGCGTGGCCGTGAACTCGCTGTGGCCGCTGACGACGATCGACACCGCGGCCGTGCGCAACGTCCTCGGCGGGGACCAGATGGCCTCGGTGAGCCGCACGCCAGAGGTGCTGGCCGACGCGGCCTACGCCATCCTCACCAAGCCCGCCCGGGAGGTGACCGGCAACTTCTTCATCGACGAGGACGTCCTGCGCGCCGAGGGCGTGACCGACTTCAGCGTGTACGGGCCGGCATCGGGGCAGAAGCCGCTGATGGACTTCTTCATCCCGGCCGACGTCGTCGAGCGGTACGCCGACACCGTCACGAACGCGTTCGACGCACGATGAGCGAGCACGTCCACGTCAGTCTCGACGCCGGTGTCGTCGAGGTCGTCGTCGACCGTCCCGCGAAGAAGAACGCCTTGACCGGCGACATGTACGCCGCCCTCGCCGCGGCCATCGAGCAGGCGACCGAGGATCCCGCCGTTCGCTCGATCCTCGTCACGTCGACGGGCGACACGTTCAGCGGTGGCAACGACCTGCAGGACTTCCTGGCCGGCGCCCCCGGTCTCGACAGCCCCGTGGTCCGGTTCCTGACCGCGTTGGCCACCACCGACGTGCCGCTCGTGTTCGCGGTGCAGGGCCCTGCCGTCGGGGTAGGGGCCACGATGCTCCTGCACGCCGAGCACGTGGTGGCTGCGGAGACCGCGACGCTCCAGTACCCGTTCGTCAGCATGGCTCTTGTCCCGGAGGCCGGCAGCTCCCTTCTCCTCCCGCGGGTCACCGGCTACCTGCGGGCGGCGGAGGTCATGCTGACCGGGCAGCCCGTGACGGCCACGCGGGCCCTCGATCTGGGGCTGGTCAGCCGGGTCGTGCCGGCCGGTGAGGAGGGCGCAGCGGCTCGTGAGTTCACCGCGCTCCTCGCCAAGCAGCCGCCGGCGGCCGTCCGGCTGACCAAGCGCCTGCTCCGCGACGACACCGCTGGGCTCCAGGGCAGGATGCGCAGCGAGTTCGAGCTGTTCGTGCAGCGACTGCAGTCGCCGGAGTTCGTCGAGGCCGTCAGCGCGTTCATGCAGAAGCGTGAGCCCGACTTCGACGCCCTCACCGGTCCCTGACCGCTGCCGGCTCGATATCAGGAGGCGGCAGCAGCGCCGGTGGCCGTGCCATGGCTCACGACGCGCGGTCCGCGGTGAGCCGTCAGCGCCTCCGCGCCCCATGGAAGTCCGGTGGACGCTTCTCGAGGAACGCAGCGACGCCTTCGGCGTACTCCGCACTCGTCCACGAGGCGTGGTACGTCGCGATCACCTCGTCGTCCTCCTCGGTGAGCCCGGCGACGGCCCGGTCGACCATGGCCTTCCCGCCTCGCAGCGACACCTGCGCGCGCGACGCCACGCTGCGCGCCACCGCGTAGGCCCGGTCGGCCACCTCCTCGTCCGGGACGACCTCGTGGACGAGGCCGATCCGCAACGCTGTCCGGGACGGCACCAGGTCGCCGGTCAGGAGGATCCAGCGAGCCCAGGCCGCCCCGACCGTCTCGACGAGACGAGCCGTGGAGGGCAGGGCGTAGACGATGCCGAGCTTGGCCGGGGTGACGCCGAATC
>Ga0316576_10001806_pt1 | contig 11861 bp, 12 predicted proteins | sample S0NA_FD_203075 | JGI IMG/M metagenome (GOLD analysis project Ga0316576, IMG submission 203075) | Rhizosphere microbial communities from salt marsh grasses in Alabama, United States - S0-2_050615r3r5 | ecosystem: Host-associated > Plants > Roots > Rhizosphere | place: USA: Alabama | collected... | reverse complement strand
GTATCACAGGCGGTACTATAGGCGTTGAGGGCTCAGTTGGTTGGGTCGGCTGGCTAGGTTCTGGCTGCGGGTCAGACTCTTGTGGAGTTGAATCTGAAGGAACATTAGGGTCTGCGGGAACGTTTGGATCTGACGGAACAAATGTTTGTATTCCGAAGTTGTAAACTGTCGCCGTTAATACACAAGCTAAAAGCAGTGCAACAATTCCATAACGAAGGGATTTGCTTCTTATTTCTCTCTCCAACGTTACTCCCCTTCTCTACTACTCATGTAATGTATTTTATCCTAATCTTTGGAACAATTTGTTCTATAAACTGGAACAACCTGCTAGAAGGGCTTCAGGCGCCAAAATCGGAGGGCTTCGTACCAGAATATGAGTGTGACTATTCCCCCGAAAAAGAGGATGAACAGGTTTTCTCTTGTAAGGTCTTGCATCAGTATCGTTATGTATGCTATGTAGAAGACTGAAGAGAAAATGGCATAAAAAAAGTATCTAGGAAACATGAGTCTCCCCAGCTTGACAAAGTGTTTGAGAACACCGATTTTAACTTCGCTAACAAGAGTGTAGTTGCCTCCCGTTTTCTCTTTTTGAACCAACCCCATCTGCCGCAACTGTTCAAGATGATGCTGTGCCACACTTGGGCTACTGAACCGCAGAGCTTTCTCAACTTCGCGTACGCTCATGGGACGACCCTTCTTCAGAAGAAGCCAATAGACCTTCCAAGCTTTTCCCCTGAGCTTATACTCGAACTCCACTTCCTCCTCCGCAGGCAAAAGCAACCCCTCCTTCTAACTTGATCACATTTGTTCTTAAATGATACCATTTTCGAGACATAACAAATACTTGAACAAAAGAATCGAGTATGAAATTCTCAACTGCTCCATAAACTCAAACTATCTTTTCTACGAAATCATACAACAAGAATGAGCGCTTTGTATATGAAAAATGATATGACTGCTGATAGAGGAGCCGATAAAATCCATGCCCAGATTATGCTTCGTAAAGTTCCCCAGTTAACACACTTTTTTCCTCTAGTCAACCCTACTCCCATTAAAGTCCCATTAGAAATATGAGTAGAACTCATCGGAATTCCAAGAAAAGCTGCTGTACCCAAGATCAGAGAACTGGATAAATCACTTGAAAATCCTTGATATGGTCGAATACGAGTTATCTTTGTTGCCATTGTCTTTACTATTTTCCATCCTCCCAACACGACACCTGAAGCTATAGATACATATGATACGATAACTACCCAAAACGGCACTGCAAACTCAGATATGTAGCCATAATAAAACATGAGCATTGTCATTATACCCATAACTTTCTGGGCATCATTTGAGGCGTCGGTGATTGCGAAGAAAAATGTGGCAAGGGGTTGAAGACGTTTAAAACGTGTGTTCATTTTGCTTGCAGGGCGATTTCTGAAAGCTCTGACAATTAAACCCGTAATAGCAAAGGCAATAATAATCGCGATGAAAGGTGAAGTGATCAAGGGAATAACAACTTTGTTTACGATGCCCCCCACTTCCACGATCTTCCATCCTCCTGCGGCAACACCCGCACCTATTAATCCACCAATCAGGACATGAGTTTCAGAAATAGGTAAAGCGTAAATCCAAGAAGTTATAACATCAAAAATTAAAGAAGCAAGCAGAGTTGCAATAATAACCTCTCCAGAAGCAAAACCCTCTGTAATAATCCCTGTCCCAATCGTTTTAGCAACTGCAGACCCAAAAATTGTCATACCTATTAAAGATCCAACTGTAGAAAGAGCAATAGCTTGGTTGCTCTTGACAGCTCTTGTTGCTATTATTCCTGCTGTTGCGTAAGCTGCGTCTGTGAAGCCTGTCCAAAACCCAAAGACGATAGCGAGAATCAGGGCAAAGATTAGGATCAGATCAATCATGGGATCAGGCATTCTTCAAAACTATGTCTTGGATGACTAGGCAAACATCTTCACATTTATCTGTTATAGCTTCCAGAAAATCATAAACCTCTTTCATGATGATAATTTTGATTGGATCCTTTTCCTTATAGAGTTTAACCAGTGCTTTATCATGAAGGTCATCTGCCAAATTCTCTAAGCTGTGAACTTGTTTGAACCTCTTCTCCATTTCTTGCTGCTTTATTTTGCGTATCTGCTTCAGAGCCTCATTCACTTCTGCGACTTGTTTTTCAATTAGGTCCGCAAATCCTTTGATTATGTCATCTGGTTCCTTTATTTCGAACAAAAATATCCTATTTGCAACTGAATCAATGTAATCTAGAACATCATCGTATAATGAAGTTAGGTTTGCGAGGTCTTGTTGATCTATTGGCGTTATGAAGGATTTGTGCAATCTGTGAATCATCTGGTGTACAATCTCATCGCCTTCATGTTCTGTATGCCTCATTTCTTTGATGTTTTCTGAAAAATTTTCTGGATCATCGAGCATTTTCTTGAATAATTGCGCTGCTTTAAGCACCAGTTCTGCTTGTTGCTCCAAAATATTGAAGAAAATCTTGTCTTGTGGTATTATCCACTCTTTAAATCCCATAATCTACATAGGCCATTTGTAAACTATTTAATGGTTTACCAAAAAAAACACAAATCTATACAAAGCGCTTGAACGCTTGACTCAATCTCAAATTTGAAAGAAAATTCCATTTTCAGTCTCTAATGCATGTGTAGTTCATTAGCACTCACAAGTGAGCTAGAGCTTTTTTTATGATTTCAGTTCTAGAAGCCCAGGTCGTATGCTTCTTCGCCATGTTGACTCAGGTCAAGACCTGTCGATTCTTCTTCCGAACTTACACGCAGAGGCGAAAAGATGTTAATCACTCTCAGTAGCAGGTATGACCCAACGAAGGAATAAGCTGCCACTACAATGACTGACAGTACTTGTGCGACCAACAAGTCAACATTACCATAGAACAAGCCATTCACATCATTTACTAGAGTGGTTGCAAGTAGCCCAGTTGCTATTGAGCCCCACACTCCGCTCATTCCATGGCAAGCAAAGACATCCAAAGAGTCGTCAATTTTTGTTTTTGCTGCACGCCAGTTAGCCACAAAGTTCGATACTACCCCTGCAACCAAGCCTATTATAATTGCTGAACTGACAGTAACAAAGCCTGAAGCAGGAGTTACTGCAACTAATCCACAAACTGCGCCAACAGCTATTCCAACTGCTGATGGTTTCCCTTTCATCACCCAGTCAACGATCATCCAGCTTACTGCGGCTCCAGCAGCAGCTAAGTTTGTGGCTACAAGTGCAGAAACAGACAACGCGTTTGCTTCTAGTGCGCTTCCTGCATTAAATCCGAACCAGCCAAACCATAATAATGCTGCACCAAGTATTACGTATGGTATGTTGCATGCCTTATGTTCAACTTCTTTACAGCAGTTTTCATCCTGTTCCACGTCCTCTTTTCTTCTACCAATGACCAACGCGGCGGCTAAGGCAGAAAATCCTGCAGTAATATGTATTACAATTCCACCAGCAAAGTCAACCGCTCCTAACACGTCTAACCAACCATCTACATTCCAGACCCAATGGGCTACTGGCGAGTAAATTACAGTGGACCACAGTATAGTGAAAATCAGCAGTGAGCGGAACTTGATTCTTTCTGCGAATGCTCCAATGATCAAGGCTGGTGTTATTGCTGCAAATTTTAGCTGAAACGCAAAGAATAGTAACTCAGGAATTTGTGTCGCATATGGGCTGATGGTATTTATTCCGATGTTATTTAGTCCTGCTAGTGACATGTCGCCTATGATGCCGCCGATGCTGTTTCCGAATGTGAGGCTGTAGCCCCAGAAGGTCCAGATTAGGCTCATTACTGCAAAAATGATTAGGCATTGTATTAGTGTTGAAACAAGGTTTTTCTTTCGTACTAGTCCAGCGTAAAAGAATCCTAGGGCAGGCGTCATTAACATTACTAGTGCTGTTGCGGTTGAAATCCATGCTATGTCTCCTACTGCCATTGATAACACCTTTTTGATGTTGTTACCGTTTTTTCGACGTTGGTTTTCATCGTTGATATTTTCTCCACTTGTTTCATTTTTCACTGAATATATGTTCAGTTATATTTAAATTTTTTCAATAGATTGAATGTTTTTTGACCGTCTGTGATATAATTGAACATTCATTCATTTTATGGTTGAACATTTGTTCAACATGCTGCCAGAAATCTCCAATACATGTTCATTTTATGAAATCTCTGTTTGTTGTTCGCTGAATGTTTGTCTAATGAGCTGCTGTGTCGTCTTTTTGGTGCTGTAGCGTGTTTTTGTGTCAAGGACCAACTATGGTCTCTTTTGGACACGACCAAAATAGTGTTCAGTTATTTTGCTTAAAATAGGAATTTTATTCAGTTTAAAAAAAGAAAAATATATAAATTAGTAAAAACATGAAAATTGACTGAACGCAGATTTGGTGATATCAGGATAAGGTTGAATGGAAATATGCCAGAGCACACCATTCATTTCGATAACAAGTCAGAAAGAAACAAGTTTTTAAAACAATGCCTAAGAAACAAAATAGTCTGCCCGCTCTGTGAAAACAACGCCTTCAACGTTGAACATAATTCCCTTGATCAGATTGTACTGACCTGCATAAATTGTGGCTGGTTACACATCATAACCAACGAAAATTCTGTCAAAAACAAAACTTACCTTAAGCTATCTTATGACGACTAAAAATAGTTCTATGCAAGTCTAGTCCAACCCAGAACTAGATGCACAGGGATGGTAACCAATTAGCTTTTTGTTAACTCGATTTTAAGTGTGGTTATAAAACCTTCTTTGTTTTCTGCTATTCTTTTCTTTACTTCTTTCCAGGTTGTCGAGCAGTCTTTGTATTCGACTCCAACTATTTTGTGGATGGTTTTGTCAATGTCTTTTTTGTTTTCTTTTGTGACTGTTACTCCCACTTTATCGAAGACATCCATCATGTGCCTAAAATAGCATGTCATAATAATCAATGTATATTCTGTCTTATTCGCATAAATGGTTTGCAGTATCTTTGCTGTGCTGCTTAAAATTTCTGAAAAAATATTGTTTTCAACAATCTTCTGCTATTAGGCTCCTAATCAGATATAGTGCTGTATGTGAAGAGCTCTTCCGATAATTTAACAAATTGTTATTATATTATGTGATTTACTGACTATTTGTTCGTAATGTTTATATGCCGGTACATGCTTTGTCTATCGGCAATAGGTTGCCGTACGCCTACAATTTGTGTGGTGTAAATATAATGAAACGGGTCTCAATCAAGGAAGAAGCATGTATCGGATGTGGACTCTGCCAAGTCTACTGCACAATAGAACACTCCAAATCCAAAGACCCAATAAAAGCCTACTTGCATGAAAGCCCCAAACCAGTCAGCCGCGTAAGGGTAGAAACAAGCAAACCAAACTCCATCTCAATCAGATGCCAACAATGCAAAGACACGCCCTGCGTAAACGCCTGCCTAACCGGAGCCATGACCCTAGACAAAGAAACTGGGCTGGTAACGCATAACCCTGAAAAATGCATAGGCTGCTGGACATGCATAATGGTCTGTCCGTACGGCGCCATAAAACCTGATTCTGCAGGAAAAATTATCGCAAAATGTGATCTCTGTCCAGACCGTGAAGTGCCAGCGTGCGTAGCTAACTGTCCCAACGAAGCCCTAGTCCTTGAAGAGGTGGAAGAATGATGTCGAAGTATGTGATTATTGGCGGCTCAGTTGGAGGCATCGGAGCAGTTGAAGCCATCCGAGACGTAGACCCGAAGGGAACTTTGACAGTAATTTCGGAGGAAAAGGTTCCTCATTATTCTCGTCCCATGATATCCGAATACGTTAGCAGAGAAGCTACCTTAGACACCATGAAATATCGCGGCGACGAGTTCTGGAAAGACAACAAAGTCCAGACCCTTACTGGAAGAACCGCAACAAAAATTGACTTCAAAAAGAAGCAGGTTCTCCTTGATGGCGGAGACAAAATCGATTATGAGAAACTCCTGATAGCTACTGGAGGTAAGCCTTTTGTTCCAAGAATGGAGGGCGGCGACAAAGAAGGAGTTTTCACTTTTACAGAACTTTCCAGCGCAGAACAAATTGAATCCACGCTAGAGCAGTCCAAGACCGCCGTAGTTATTGGCGGCGGATTAATCGGAGTCAGCGCATCTGGGGCGCTGGTGAAACGTGGAATAAAAGTAACCTTAGTGGAACTCAAAGATAGCATACTCAACCTCATACTGGACAAGACCGCTTCAGATATGGCAGAGAAAGTGCTTACAGAAGCTGGAGTCACAGTAATCACTGGTCAAACCGTTCAGCGGATTCTGGGAAAGAAAGACAACGAAGCAGCCGTTGGAGGCGTAGTGATGACCGACGGCACAGAAATCCCCTGTGACCTAGTTATTGTGGCTATCGGAGTTATCCCACGCACAGACATCGTTAAAGAAACAGACCTGAAACTTAACCGAGGAATAATTGTGGACAGATCAATGCGCACCAGCATACCTGACGTGTATGCCTGCGGAGACGTTGCAGAAGCCCACGACTTCCTAATAGACGGAAACCGGCTTCTGCCTCTCTGGCCTCTGGCTCACTTGGGCGGACGAGTGGCAGGATACAACATGGCAGGAAAGAAGGCAGAATATGAAGGAGGAACGGTTATGAGTTCCCTGAAATACTTCGAATTGCCCATTATTGCGGTAGGAAACGTAAACCCCGAAGACACCAGCGACATTGAAGTGTTGGTTGAGCTTAAGCCCGAAAAAACTGTGTACAAAAAAATATTACTCAAGGACAACAAGATTGTGGGCTTCATCTTTTTAGGTGAAATCGACAAAGCTGGAATACTCTTTCGGCTGCTGAAGAATCATGTTGACGTAAGCACAATCAAAGATAGCCTTCTCGACGAAGAATTTGGTATCTTAACCCTGCCTGAGCAGCTGAGAAAAGAAATGTTTGTGGTGAACTAAGGTGAAGAACCTAACTAAAGTTAACAATCCTTACGGCGACGAGAAGGTCTTCGATGCCTGCTCTATATTCGGCATGATGAACCTAAAGGGAGAACGGTTCTCAGCGAAAGACCCCATCCGAGCCATCGCAAACATGCACGACCGAGGAAACGGCTTGGGCGGCGGCTTCGCAGCTTACGGAATCTACCCAGAATACAAGGACGATTATGCATTCCAGATAATGTACCTTGATAGGGATGCAAAAAAGAAGACAGACCGTCTGCTCAGCGAAAGCTTCAACATCCTCAATGAAGAGGAGATGCCAACTCAGCCAGCCAACGTCAGAGACCCGCCTATCATGTGGCGTTACTTCCTTCAGCCCAAAAAATACAGAAATAATACCCAAACACTCAGCGATTACATTATCGAAAAAGTTATGCGAATCAATACGGAAACTGGCAAAGCCTTCGTTTTCTCAAGTGGAAAGAACATGGGCGTCTTCAAGGGTGTCGGCTTCCCAGAGGATGTAGCAGAGTACTTCTGTCTAGAGGATTACAAGGGTTACATGTGGACCTGTCATGGGCGTTTCCCAACGAACACTCCGGGCTGGTGGGGAGGGGCTCACCCTTTCAACATCTTAGACTGGACTGTCGTTCACAACGGCGAAATCTCATCCTACGGTATTAACAAGCGGTACTTGGAGATGTTTGGATACAAATGCACCATGCAAACTGACACAGAAGTAATGGCTTACGCCTTCGATCTGCTCATGAGGCGCCAGAACTTACCCATCGAGCTAGTCTCCCAGATTCTTGCTCCACCCCTATGGTCAGAAATCAAAACAATGAAAGTCGAAAACAAGCTTGCCCTGACGGCTCTACGGCAGACATACGGCAGTCTCTTGATGAATGGGCCTTTCACGATCATAGTGGCTCATGAAGGCGAGATGATTGGGCTTACAGACAGGATTAAGCTTCGTCCCCTCACTGCAGCAGAGAAGAGTGACTACCTGTTTCTGTCTTCGGAGGAAGCTGCAATACGGTTAGTTTCGCAGTCACTGGACAGGGTTTGGAGCCCAAGAGGCGGCGAGCCTGTGATAGGGCGGCTCAAGTCCCGAAGAGCTGTGGATGTAATCGCTCAGGAGGTCTATGGCGAATGAAAAGCTATGTTTGCCCCGAATACATTGTAGAACGTGACCCAGACCGCTGTATCAGATGCAAAGTCTGTGTAAACCAATGCAGCTACGACACACACTGCTATGATGAAGAAGACGACTGCATGATTAGCAAAAACGAGAACTGTGTGAACTGCCAGCGGTGCGCCACCTTCTGTCCAACTCAAGCCATAACAATACGTCCGAACCCGAACAACTACAAGTCTAACGCCAATTGGACACAAGAAGTCCTTACTGGAATAAAGAAACAGGCTGAAACCGGAGGTGTTGTTCTCACTGGAATGGGCTGCGACAAACCCAACCTCACATACTGGGACAGGCTTCTGATAAACGCAAGCCAAGTCACAAACCCATCAATTGACCCCCTGAGAGAACCGATGGAACTGAGAACCTACATCGGCTCAAAACCTGACAAACTTGACCTAGACATGATCAAAGGCGACGGCATAGTATTGAAGACTAAACTGACTCCTCAACTACAACTTGAAACCCCAATCATGTTCTCAGCCATGTCCTATGGCTCAATCAGCCTAAACGTTCACAAATCATTAGCCCGAGCAGCCACCGAAGCAGGCACATTCTACAACACAGGAGAAGGAGGACTCGAAAAGAGCCTATACAAATACGGCGACCACGTCATAGTTCAAGTCGCATCCGGACGCTTCGGAGTACACCCCGACTACTTAGATGCGGGTGCCGCAATCGAAATCAAGATTGGACAAGGAGCAAAGCCTGGCATCGGCGGTCACTTGCCAGGAGAAAAAGTAAGTGAAGAAATCTCCAAAACACGGATGATTCCCCTTGGAACTGACGCCCTATCGCCTGCGCCACAGCATGACATCTACTCCATCGAAGACCTGAGACAGCTGATTTATGCCCTGAAAGAAGCCACAGACTACACCAAACCTGTCTTCGTGAAGATTGCTGCAGTGCACAATGCGGCAGCCATAGCCAGCGGCATAGTACGAGCTGGCGCAGATGCTGTAGTGTTGGATGGCATAAGAGGCGGAACAGGAGCCGCGCCCAGAATAACACGGGATAACGTTGGAATCCCCATCGAAATGGCTCTTGCGGCAGTGGACCAGCGGCTACGAGACGAAGGAATACGAAACAAAGCTTCCATCATCGCTGCAGGTGGAATAAAAAGCAGCGCTGACGTTCTCAAGGCTATAGCTTTAGGAGCCGACGCATGTTACATTGCCACCGCTGCCCTAGTTTCGTTAGGCTGCACTGTATGCCAGAAGTGCTACACTGGAAAGTGTCCGTGGGGTATAGCAACAACTGATCTTTGGTTGACCAAGAGGATTAACCCTGACATTGGCGCGAAAAGGCTTGCGGCTCTTCTTCGTGGCTGGAGCCTAGAAATCATGGAGATGATGGGCGGAATGGGCATAAATGCCATCGAGAGCGTGCGGGGTAACCGTTTGGTTCTCCGAGGGGTAGGCTTGACTGACAAGGAATTAGAAATCTTAGGAGTAAGAATGGTAGGTGACTAGAAAGATGGTAACTACATGTGAAAAAGGCAGATTAGCCGAGAGTTTGATTCGTAAAGATAAATCGGCACTTATTGATGCAACTGGAATATACTATCGAGACCTGAACAGTCTCCTCAGGAGTCTGGATAGTGAAGGCATCGAAAAGGTTCAAATCTGCAACGTTTACGGTCAACGCTACATCGGCACCGACCTTAACAACCATCTCAGCATCGACATTTATGGAACTCCAGGCAACGACTTGGGAGCATTCATGAACGGCGCAAACATCACTGTCCACGGAAACGTGCAGGACGCCTGCGGAAACACTATGGACCATGGACAAATAGTTGTTCATGGACGTGCCGGTGACTTGGTTGGGCATTCGATGCGGGGTGGCAAAATTTTCATCAGGGACGACGCTGGATACCGCGTTGGAATACACATGAAAGAATACGTTGGCAAACGTCCCAGCATAGTGATTGGTGGGACTGCCCAAGATTTTTTGGGAGAGTATATGGCGGGAGGAGTGCTGGTGGTGCTGGGGCTTAACATGAAGGGCGAAATACGTCATAACGCTAGGTTCGTGGGAACTGGAATGCATGGCGGAACAATGTTCATCCGAGGCGAAGTTCGTCACGTGGGAGAAGAAGTTGCAGTTACCGACCTTACCGAAGAAGACACTCTGCTGCTCAAGGGTCTGGTTGAAGAGTTCTGTGGCTACTACAATTTGGATGCTGAAAAAATCTTGGAGAGCAAATTCAACAAGCTGACTCCTGTTTCGTCTCGTCCTTACGGCAACTTATACGCCTACTAGCCATCTTGGCTTTCCCTCAAGGTATTCTGTCAAGAACTTTGCAAACTCTGGGCTACTGGAATACTGCTTCATGATTTCGTCGTTCACCATAACTTCTAATGAGTCAGTGACAGCTTTGGAAACAATTTCAACTACACCATTTCCCAGTTTTTCTTTCAGCAGCTCAACTACGTCAGTGTGCTTCCTTTTTACGTCAACGACCCAGTGTCCGTCCTCTAGGCGAGGTCCAGAAACAGTGGAGTCTGCTCCCAGATGTTTCTGTAGAAAGTTTTTGCATTCCTGTTTCCTTTTTAGTGGAGGACCATGATGTCGTTCCATGTTTGGAAGAAAACGGTTTTCCACTTCAAAGATGAAAATGTTCAAGCCTTTTTCGTCGCTCCAGACCGAGTCACCAAGAACTGTGAAGTCATGCTGGTTAATCAGTTTCCATAGTGACCTTTGATGCCTGTATAGTTGTCCCCAGAGAACATCGGGCACGGTAACGGCTCCGTTGAAGCTGATGAATACTACTGTGGAACCTCTGGCTTCGATTGTGTTGACCACTTCTGTGGATTCTAGGGCTTCTGTTTCCTGTGGATAAAAGAAGTTCATGGTTGGGGTTTTCATGAAAGCCCTGGAGGCAGCAATGAACTCGTCGTATCTGTCTTTTCTTACTGCAGCTGCAACGTTTCTTCTCTTGTCCACTGGGTCCACCATGACTAGGGGTTCTTCAAACAGTTTCTCGGCATCAACTTCTCGTTGGTAATGTTTCTGATAATCTATGGTTGTTCTAGTTTTCCAATCTGTGGCAGACCGTAAAACTTCAGAAAAGGAGCCATAGTTCAAGACAAGAAGCTCGCAAAGGTAGCCGCTGAAGCCTCCAACTTTGATTTCTGCCCCGTAAACACCCACACCCTTCATGAACCGCTTTAGCAACCTTACTTCTTGGCTCATTTGTTTATTCAGTAGTGGTTTGATGTAATTGGTGTGGAATGGTGTCCTGTCTGTGGCGCTTATCCATTTGTCCTGTTTAACCTTGTAGCAGGGAACAATATTCACGTAAACGCCCTCAACCACTACCTCAAGATAAGGATGCTCTGCAAACCGTTCAATCGGAGTGTAGCCTTCAGTGGCTTTTTTTGCGATTTCCATAAAGACTGTTCCGAAGGCTTCTTTGGGGGTTGTTGTTGGAACTTGCATAAAAACATCGATTTCGGGGCAGTCGCTAAGCCACGTGTTTTTTGCCACTGAACCTTCCACCCGAACGTCAATCTCAACACCCCGTTCTTTCGCAGCCTTCTCCACTTCCTGTGTCAACTTTTTGGCTAATTCCTGAACCTGTTTTTGTTCGCTTTCACTGGGGGTAACTCGTTTCAGAACTTGAGCGCATATTTCTGTAATGGAAAAAGTCACAGCAAACCTCCTTCAGCTGCCGCAAACCTCTCTTAGAGTTGAATAGATTGGACCTCTGGGAGTCAAGTCGC
>Ga0316576_10001804_pt1 | contig 11863 bp, 9 predicted proteins | sample S0NA_FD_203075 | JGI IMG/M metagenome (GOLD analysis project Ga0316576, IMG submission 203075) | Rhizosphere microbial communities from salt marsh grasses in Alabama, United States - S0-2_050615r3r5 | ecosystem: Host-associated > Plants > Roots > Rhizosphere | place: USA: Alabama | collected... | reverse complement strand
GCCGGTGATTTCTCCCGTCTCCGTGAAGATGTGATCGATCATCGCCAGATCGATGAAGTCGTGGGAAAAGGTCTCCATGTGAAACGTAACGTCGGCTTCGGTTTTCACCTGGGCTTCGCTGTAGATATGCTGGTCCGCGAGGGCCTTATGCGCGACCTTGATCGATTCGACGAAGAGATAGACCGGCACGTGATACCAGTGGCATAGACCGACCATGTTGGCCGTACCGACAGGGGTAACGGCCTGGTCGTCCGACGTCACCGATACAGCGCCGGTGAAGAGTTTGGCCGGGGATCGCAGGTAATGGCTGAGATTGTATTCGGGTATCACGTGATGGTCGATCCGATGGGCGTTCAGATCGTCGATCAATTCGCGCGTGCGCACGAAATCATGTTTGACCACCACCACCTCGAAGGAACGCGCCAGTTCCGTCCGGGCCCGCACGAGGGCTTCACGGATATGGGCGGGCAGCAAATGCGCGATGATCAGGTCCCCCGGGGCGATGCAGGTCATGCAGTTGGCCGTCACCCGGGCGGTCGCGTCTTGAAATTGGGCGCGTTTCTGGTTGAGCAGATCCATTGCCCGTTGCTTGGCAGCCCCCAGCGGTAGATCCCCCTGCGTGGCCATCTCGGCTTCGAAGGCCTCGATCAGATGCACCAGCGGGATCACCCGGGGCTCCGTGTCTTTGATAACGGCGTTGAGATTTGCCAGCATGGGCTTGAAGTCGGCCGCATTGCACCTGAGGCGTCCAAGGGCGTCGATATAGGATTTGAGCGCCGTCACCGTGGTTCGGGAAGTCCCCATGTCGGACATGTAAGAACGGATCAGGCGATAGAGACTTTGGTTGCCTTGGGTGCTCATTGGAAAATCCAAAGGTAGACCATCAAAACAATGGAGCTGATGAAAAGGGAGAGGATCGCCCCGGGGGCGCTCTTGCGGGTGTATGCGCCGAAGGAGATGTCATACCCGTACTTTTTGAGCATGCCCGCGGAAATGATGTTGGCCGATGCGCCGATCAGGGTCAAATTGCCGCCCAGGCAGGCGCCCAGGGACAGCGCCCACCAAAGGATCTGGTGGGGGACGGGATGGGCGGTCAGCATGGCTTGCACGATGGGAATCATGGTGATGGTGAACGGGATATTGTCCATGAAACCCGACACGATGCCGGACACCCACAGCACCATCAGGGTCATGACATACGGATTGCTGCCGACCCGCAAAAAAATGTTGTTGGCCAGCCACGCGATGACCCCCTTATGCTCCATGGCGCCCACCAGAATGAAGAGACCTGCGAAAAACAGCAGGGTACTCCACTCGATTTCCAGCAGGACCTGCTCGATTTCCGTCCGGGTGACGATGAACAGCACCATCGCCACCGTCAGCGCCGCCACGCCCGGTGAAAGGCCGGTCACGGTCTGGGTCACAAACAACAGAAGGGCCGCTCCCAGGCACGCCAGGCTCTTGAGCATGAAGACGCGGTCGATCTTGACCGCCATGAAATCGAATTCGATCTTCTCGATCAGGAGTTGGACGGAGAAGAGTTTGGTCAGATCATCGTCGATGGACTTGAAGCTCTCGCGATTGGCCGCACGAAAATAGGCGATGACGGCGATGGTGGCGACCACCACGGGGACGAACAGATAGGCGAGAAACTGGTTGAAAGTCAATCCCACCATGGACCCGATGATGATGTTGGGCGGATCGCCCACCAGGGTGGCCGTTCCCCCCAGGTTGGAGGCCATGGCCAGGGCCACCACATAGGTTTTGGGGTCCAGTCCCATCCCCTGCGTCAGTTCGATGATGATGGGGACCATGATCAGAACGGTCGTAACATTGTCCAGGAAGGCGGATATGACCGCGGTGGCGGCACAGAAGAGAATCAGGATCCGCAGGGGCTGGCCGCCGGTCAGTTTGGCGATGCGGACGGCCGTCATGGCAAAAAAGCCCGTCTTCTTCAGAACGGCCACAATCCCCATCATGCCGATGAGCAGCATGATGGTCTCGAAGTCGATATAGGTGGCCGCCGTGTGGACATCGATCACGCCCAGAATGAAGAGGGCCATCACCCCCAGCAGAGCGGCGATGGCCTTGTCCAGCCATTCAAAGGCGATACACACATAGACGGTCAAAAAAACCACGACCGTCGTCAAGGCATCGAAGCCCATAACGGTTCCTCATCACGATTCCGGCAAGTCGGTCGGCAACTTCTTTCAAGACGGTCGGAATTTTCTGCAACCCGCTCTTCCGCGCTTGTCAATGCCGGGGCGTCGTCCTTGTGCAGGCGAGGCGCCCCTGCCCCATGGGTGGTCCTCCGACCAGGGGCATCGGACCCCGTCGAGGCCAGTCCGCCATCGGCCAAAATCCGCGCCACCGCTTCGCGATAGGGGATTCCGGCCCGCTCCAAAGCCGCGGCAAAACCGGCATCGGGCGCCAGGCAGGGATTGGCATTGATCTCCAGCACCCAGATCCGGCCCGCATCGTCCACCCGGAAATCCACCCGGGCATATCCCCGCCCTTCAAAATGGTCCCAGCATTGCCGTGCCAGGGTCTTGAGGCGGCTCAACAGGTCGTTGTCACCGGCCTCGAAGTCGAAGCGACGGGGCGTGTGGTGGTAGGCGTAAGCATCGGCATCCCACTTGGCCCGGTAGTCCACGATGCGCGGCATGTCATCGGTAAATCCCTCGAAGACGATCTCCGCCGGCGGCAGCACTTCGGGGCCGGCCGGCCCGGCCAACAGGGACAGGTTGAACTCGCGGCCCGCGATAAACCGTTCGGCAAAACAGGTGCCCCCCAATTGTCCGGCGCGGGCTTCCAGCAGGGGCAGGACCTCGCCGGCCACGGCGTTTTCGACCAGGCTTTCGGACCCCAGACCGATGGAAGCGTGCTCCCAGACCGATTTGACGATCCAGGTTCCGCGTCGGGATGAGGCACCGCCGTCCCCATAACCGGTCCCCGGCCAGGGGCCGACCCAGGCCGGCGTCGATATGCCGGCGGCGGCCATCCAGCGCTTGGCCAGGATCTTGTTGGACGTCAGCAGCATGGTTTCGGCCCGGGCGCCGGTATAGGGCAAATTCATGGCATCCAGGCAGAAGAGCGGCAGGTGGATCAGACGCCCCTGCCCGTTGATGGATTCCACCAGGTTGAAAACGCCGTCGATCTGGCCGCGGCGCAGCGCGGCCTGCAAGGCCGCCAGGTTCTGTGTGCAGGCCAGGCGGAATACTTTGTGGCCCAATGCTTTAAGGGCTAAAGACACGGCGTCGGCCTGGGCGATCACGTCCTGGGCGTCAGGGGCGTCGGCCGCGGAAACGGTGTCGTGCAGAATGGCGATCTTCATCAGGCGGCTCCCCGAAAGCGCTCCGCGGCCGGGATGCGGGCGGAAGCCGAAGCCACGATCCAACCGATGAGCTCGTGATAGGGCACCCCCAAGTGGTTGCAAATAATGGGCAGGTCCGAATGTTCAGGATGGATGCCCGCCAGGGGGTTCACCTCCATGAACAGGGGCCGTCCGCTTGCGTCGCAGCGCAGATCCAGGCGGCCCGCATCTCGACAGCCCAGGGCGCGCCAGGCTGCCAGGGCCACGGCTTCGGCTTCGGCCACCACCGGGTCGTCTTCCGGGCGCACCAGCCGGTAGAGGACCCGGGATTCACATTCTTCCTTGTTCACGTACGAGTAGACGCCCTGTTCGGCCGTTTCCAGGAGGATGACTTCGATGGTGCCCAGCGCCCGGGCGTCCGCCCCGGTGCCCACAATGCCCGTGGTGAATTCCCGTCCGGGCAGGTAGGGTTCGATGATCACCGGCTGGTGAAAGGTTTCGATCAGGCGCCGACAGACGGCCTGGAGATCGGCTCTCCGGCGCACAACGGATTCCGGGGTGACGCCCTTGCCCGTCCCCTCGGCGACGGGTTTCACGAAATAAGGCGGCGCAAAGGTCACCGCCCTGGCGTCGGCCGGGGATTCGGCCACCGCGAAATCGGCGGTGGGCACGCCGGCATCCCGTATCACCCGCTTGGTCATGCCCTTGTGCAGGGTCAGGCTCATGACCAGGGGGTCCGAAAAGGTGTAGGGAATTCGATAGAGGTCCAGCAGCGCCGGCACCTGGGCCTCCCGGCCGATGCCGTGCATCCCCTCGGCGATGTTGAACACCAGCTCCCAGCGCCGTCCGGCCACCAGGGCCGCCGCCAAATGGCGGGCGTGCCCGATGCGTTCGGGGCGGTGTCCCAGGGTACGCAAGGCCCGTTCGATGGCGGCCACGGTGTCGTCGCGGTCGAACTCGGCGGTTTCTTCTTCCGTAAATCCCTCCGTCAGGTATTCCGAGCGGAGGTCGTAGGTCAATCCGATCGTCATGCTCATCGGTGATGATCTCCTTGTAGCGCGGGCAATGCCGTTGGCACGCCGGTTCCATGATCCATTAAACGGTCTCATGCATCGACGCGTCGGCGAAGAGAAGATGCCGCGGGCACCCGTCTTCCGCTTCGGTGTCGATGCGCTTTTCCGCGCAGGTCGTTTATCCGTTCGCGATATCGCAGGCTTCCGGATAGCGGTAGTGATGGTTTTCGTAATTGCGCAATACCAGGGCGTCTTCTTCCCGGCCCACTACATAGTCGGGCATCAGAGGAATCTTCCCGCCGCCGCCGGGGGCGTCCACCACGTAGGTGGGCACGGCGTACCCGCTGGTAAATCCCCGCAGTCCGCGAATGATCTCCAGTCCCTTCGCGATGGGTGTGCGGAAATGGGTCGAACCGGAAATGGGGTCGCACTGGTACAGGTAGTAGGGTCGGACCCGCATCTTGAGCAGGTTGTGAACGAGGTCGCGCATGGTCGCCACGCTGTCGTTGATGCCTTTGAGCAGCACGGTCTGGGAACCCAGGGGAATGCCGGCATCGGCCAGCATGGCGCAGGCGCGGTGGGATTCGGGCGTGCACTCGTCCGGATGGGTGAAGTGCAGACTCATCCAGAGGGGGTGATAGCGGCGCAGCATGCGCACCAATTGCGGGGTGATGCGCTGGGGCAGCACGGCCGGCACCTTGGTGCCGATGCGCACGATCTCCACGTGGGGGATCTGGCGCAGCCGGGACAGGACCCAGGCCAGTTTCTCGTCGCACAGCATGAGAGGGTCGCCGCCCGAAAGCAGCACGTCGCGCACGGCCGGGGTCTGCTCGATATAGGCGAAAGCCCGCTCAAGCCGGCTGCGGCTGGGGTGCAGCGCGCCGTGGCCCACCACGCGGGAGCGGGTGCAGTAGCGGCAGTAGGTGGAGCAGAAGTCCGAGAGCAGCAGCAGCACGCGGTCCGGGTAGCGGTGCACCAGACCCGGCACCGGGCTCATGGCGTCCTCTCCCAGGGGATCGTCGGCTTCCCCCTGCGCGCGCAGGGTTTCATGCACGGTGGGGATCACGCTGCGCCGGATGGGCTGCTCCGGATCGCCCGGGGCGACCAGGCTCATATAGTAGGGGGTGATCCCCAGGGGCAGCGCCGTATCCGTGCAGGCAAAGGCCGCGCGCTCATCGTCGGACAGGGTGATCATCGTTTCCAGCTGGGCCAGGGTCCGGATGCGGTGGCTGGTCTGCCACTGCCAGTCGTTCCAAAGCTTGGTCGGTACGGCGGGAAAATGTTTTTTGCGAAATGATTTGACAACCGGGTGGGGATTGCCTGTGCGTTGGGCGGGAAACCGGACAATGCGTCCGGCGGGTTTGGCAATGGATAAAGGGACTCCATGTGCCAGACACGGGTTGGGGTCGGGAGGTTCGTCTTCCCCTTCCTGGGCAGCCTGGACCGGAGCGGCGCTCACCTGCTCCTTGCGTTTTTTGATCACGTTCATTGTCAGGGTCATCCTTCTTAATGAAAGGGTGATGGAAATCCGGCGTCCACCTTAGGGAAACCGGGGTTTCAGCCCGAAAAAACATCGGGTCTATTTGGCGCGAATATAGACTTTTTTTTTCTAAATGCAAGCAAAAAGCGTTGTTCGAAAGAAAATAATTTATCAATAATTACAAATATTTATTTAATTATGGCAAAATTTCGGCCCGATTCGGGCGACGCGTGCGTCGAAACCCCCGGAGCGGCGGCATCCAGGAGACATCGCAGAAAATGAATTAATGCCGATATTTCGTATAGTTAGGCAATAAAGAAGTTCTTTGGGGGGCCCGCGGCAACGTCCGCCCGCCCCCCTGTGCCCGATCCTTTCGGTCAGGACCCTGCGGGGTGCGCCGGTGGGGACCTTAGCCCCCCCCCAGCACGGCCTGGATCTCCTCCAGGAGAACGTCCGGATCCGGGTGGTCGGCCGGCCCTTCGGCCAGATAACGGTAGCGGACAACGCCTTCGGCGTCGATGATGAACACCCCGGGCAGCTGCCGCACATCGCCTGTAGGCATGCCGATGCCGTAGCCCCGGAGCATGGCCGACACGCCTTTGACGGCCATACCCGGCGACAAAAAGGTGGTGGCGGTGGCCTGTTTGAGGTGGAAGACCTTGTAAAGCACCTTTTCCGGATCGGCGATGATGGGAAAGGGAATGTCGAACCGGTCTTTAAATGCGGCGGCATCCTCAGGCGTACCCAGCCCCACCAGCACCACCCGGGCCCCGAGTTGCTGAAAGTCGTCTTCCCTGCGGCGCAACTGCACCGCCTGCTTGCGGCAGAACGGTCACCCGAAGTGCCTTAGGAAGACCAGCACCAGCGGACCATCCTTCCAGAACCGGCTTAGGTGCGTGACGGTGTTGTCCCACAGAACCACTTCCCGGTCCCTTACTTTGGTCGCATCATCTACAGCGCTTCCCATAGCAATTTCCTCCTCTGGATCGACAAGTTTAACCACTCCATGACAGGTAATCACAGGTCACTTGAATTCAATGATAGCCGTGGATTTATCGAGGGGAAAATTCATATCTTCGGTGATCAACAAGCCTTCACGTAACCATGAAAAACAACGCCCACAGTTGATGCGATCTTTGGGAAATACCCCCCAGATTTCCCAGCAAAATACGGATTACGCCATCTCCGTTTACGCGTCAGAAGCCTGGGTTTTTTCTTGGAATCGTTCCGTCTCGCGGGTTGTATAAAAAAAGTCCCGTCGTCTATTGCGTTTGCGACACCCCATCCTCTAAGGCCTGCAGGAACGCTCCTTCCCGGCCCTGTTCGATCAAAGACGCCGCGGCAAAGCGGTGGCATCCGTCCGCAGTGCCCCCCACGCAATCCGTGGCCGCCGGAATAAGCGTCATCAAATCCGGATATCGACCTCCAAGAATCTGATCCCGCAACGATCGGGGAACGCGGGCGGATATTTTGGTCAGCCGGCCGCCGATGAAACCGATGCCGGGCATTTCAGCAGACATATGCTGAAACCCGATGAGATATTTATCCGGGGCGACCTGTTCCCGTTCGAGAAGAAATTCCAGGAAAAGACCGATGGCTTTGACCCCCATGGGCACGAAACGGCTCTTCACATCCACCCACTGCAAGTGGGACGAAGATGAAAGACCGCTGCGGTCGATGGTCTCGGCCTCCTCCTTAAAATGGGACACCTTCAGTGAGCCAAGCTTTTCAGCGATACGAAGCGCCTCTTCCGATTCGCTGCCCAGCAGGAAGCCGATGCCGGTCTCGGCGTGACCGTCATAAAATCCCACTGATCCGAGAAGATTCAAGATGTCCACGATCTCGTCGATGGATTTGTTCGTGTAGCGGGGTATGGCGTAGCCCTCCGGGCGGAGGACGACTTCATCTCGTTCCAGAGCGGTTTCAAGCAGCATCCGATTCAGGCCTGTCAGGGTTCCCGATGTCATCTGGCCGTCCCCGACAGCCCCGATCACCCCCATCAGGGCCGGCAGCGCTTCCGGTTCTTGAGGCCCGGGGGAGGCTTCCTTGAGCACTTCGCCGGCGAAGAACGCACATACGGCAGCCCCCGATGCATCGGTATCGCCGCTGATGCCGTCATGCTCGGGATTCAGATGGCGAATGCGGTCGGAAACGGCCGCGCCCGGAAGATGGTGATCCAGGATAATCACATGGTGGCTTTCGGTGGTATGCCGGTCGATCAACTGGCAGGACTGTCCGCCCAGATCGGCATACAAAATGGACCCCTTCACCATAGCATGGATGGCCTCGACCACCGGCGCGTGCACCTTTTCGATGGGGAGCAGCCGACAGTCCATATGGAGCTTGCGGAAGGTATACGCAAGGGCGGCCGCGGCGGCAATGCCGTCCGCATCGTTGTGATGGACGATGGTGGCGGAGGCCTGGAATCGGTTGACAGCCTCGAGAAAGCATACAGCCGTCCTGCGGGCTTCTTTGATAAACGCGTTCAATGGATTCGTATTTACGTTGTCATGGCGCATCGGGAATTATTCGTCCGGACTCCTGGTCGAAAACAAGGATACTATCGGGCGGCAAGACCATATTGATCCTGGCCCCGGATGACAGGCTGAGCTCCTGGGTTGCAAGGAGGCTGAAGGTTTGTCTGCCGCACCGCACGCGTAAAACGGTTTCAGACCCGGCCGGGAGAACCGTACGGACTTCACCCTCCAGGGAATTCGGCTGCTTTTGCGCTGCAATGCGAATACTCTCCGGCCTTATGCCCGCCACCACGTTCATGTCGGCGGAAAGATCTTTGTAAGCGGTTCGTAAAAACACATTCCCCTTTTCGATGAAAACACCGCAGTCGTCCCCCTGGCGGCCGGTCCGGCCCTCCATCATGTTGATGGTCGGATAGCCGATGAAGTCCGCGACGAAGAGGTTGGCGGGACGCCTGTAAATGGTTTTAGGGGGCGCCATCTGCTCGATGAGGCCATGGTTGATCACGGCAATGTGGCTGGCCATGGTCTGGCCCTCCACCTGATCGTGGGTCACATATACCGTTGTTGCGCCGGTTTGGGAATGAATGTTCTTGATCTCCGCCCGCATCTCGAGGCGCAGCTTGGCGTCCAGGTTGGACAGGGGCTCGTCCATCAGCAGGATGTCCGGTTTGTTCACCAGCATGCGGGCCAGGGCCACCCGCTGCTGCTGGCCGCCGCTCATTTCCTGGGGGTAGCGCTTCTGCATGTTGTCCAGCTGCATATAGGCGAGGATATCGTCCACCTTTTCCGCGATGTTTTTGGCGTTTTCACGCTTCACCTTGAGCCCGAAGGCAATATTCTCGAATACCGTCATATGGGGCCACAGGGCATAGCTCTGGAAGACCAGGCCGACGGTTCTCTCCCTCGCAGGGACGAAGACGCCTTGGCTGCTGGAAAAGACCAGGCGCCCTTTGAGGTAAATTTCACCCCGGGTAGGTATCTCCAGACCGGCAATCATTCTCAGGATCGTGGTCTTGCCACAGCCGGACGGCCCCAGCAAAGCGAGGAATTCCTTCTCCCGGATGGCAAAGCTCACGTCGTCCACGGCCACCACATTGCCGAACACTTTCCGCAGGTTTTTGACCTCGATGAGGGGCGTTTCCATATCTTCCAATCCCAATGCCGCGCCGTTTCAGCCGGTTCCCGTGCGGCGTTTCTCTAACAGGCAGACCTTCATCATATCGTCCCCTGTCGGCCCAGTTTGCGGGACAGCAGTTCTCCCACGACGACGATGACGATAATCAGCACGCTGATGGCGCTGGAGAACTGGGCATAGCCTTGCTCTTGATATCGGAAGGTCATCGTCGTCAGTGTGCGCGTTTCCGGTGTGACGAGCAGAATGATCAGCGAGAGTTCCCGCATGACCGTGATGAACACCAGCACAAACCCTGAAATCGCGCCCTGGATGGAAAGCGGCAGAATAATCTTGCGAAATCGCATGGTCCATCGGGCGCCCAACGTTTCCGACGCCTCTTCGAGTTCGCTTCCGATCTGCAGCATGGACGTGATGCCGGCACGGCCGGTGAACGGAAGATTTTTGGCGATACAGACCAGCGCCACCAGGAAAAAAGTGCCGTAAAGGGCCGGGATGGGGCCGATATTATGGGAGAACAGGGCCAGGTAAAGGGCGCCGAAAGCGATGCCCGGGACGAGATAGGGCAGAAACGACATCTGTTCGACAGCCGCCGACAAGCGCGTATGCCTCCCTTTCACAACGGCGTAGCCGATGAAGATGCCGAACAGTCCGGCGAGAACCGACGCGGTCAGGGCCAGCTTGATGCTGTTCCATGCCGCCCCCATGATCAACGGATTACGCAGGATGCCGGCCTCGCCTTCCGCAAAGGCGGTGTTGGCCTCTCCGATCCAGAACAGCAGGGTCAGGTGCTGCAGGGAATAGTCGCTGGGATAAAGGGCAAAGGTCTGCCATAAAATGAGCAGAAACGGCATGAGCACCGACGTCACGCACAGCAGGGCAACCATGCCCAAAACGAGGTAGCGCAGCCTCCCCAGCGGCGTCGGCGTGATCTGGAAGCCCTTGCCGGCAATGGTCACGTAGCTCTTGCCTTTGCCGATCAATCGCTGATTGAAATAAATGATAATGGAAGAGATCGCAATCAGCACAAAGGCCAGGATATACCCCACCGATGGGATGCGATTGATGATGTTGGCGTAAATCTGGGTGGACAGGGTGTAGTAGCGCACAGGCGTACCGAGGAAATAAGGGGTCCCGAAGGTGCCCAGGATGCGCGAAAAAGTTAATATAAAACTGGACAGCAGGGCCGGAAGCACCAGGGGGAAAGTGATGCGCCGCAGGATATAGGTCCTTGAAGCGCCCAGGATTTCGCCGGACTCTTCCAGCCGGGAATCGATGCTGGTGAGCGCCGCCGACACCAGCAGAAAGGTAAATGGGAAATAGTGGATGGAGAGCGTGACCACGATGGGCAGATACCCATAGGAGAGCCAATCCGGGGGGCTTAGCCCCGTGAGGTATTGAAAAACACCCGCCGCCCCCCCGATGCGGTCGTTTTTGAAGAGATTGAGCCAGGCCAGTGCATGGATATAGGAAGGGATGACGTAAGGCAGCACCGCCACCGTGGTAATGGTTTTTTTAAGGGGGAGATCGGTGCGGGCCACCAGCCATGCCATAAAGGCCCCGATGGTCATGGCGCAGGCGGAAACGCTGAGCGAGATGGCAAGGGAGTTATACAGGGGGCGCAGCAGCGTGTTTTTAGTAAGCACACTGGCAAATACCCGCTTCCAGTGGAAAAGCGTAAATTCCCCCGGACTGGCATCCCGCGACAGGCGAATATCGGCGAACTGCCAGACAAAAGAGTCCTGCACCATTTTGGCAAACGGCAGGAGGACGATGAAGAGCAGGATCGCCAGAAGCACCAGCGAAATGACGATATGCGGCCGGCGGATATAGTTTTTAAACCGGCTGTAGATTTGTAATAGCCTGCGTATTTTCATCGGCCCGGAACAGCTCCGCTTGCATTCCCTCCCCCATTCAGAACATGCCGGCATCCAATCGTTGCGCCGACGCTGGCGGCCGCCTGCATCGTCCCCCCTCTTGCCTTGCCTGCGATGATCCTATTGCAGGTGCGCCAACCAGAAATCGAGTACCTTCTGGCCGTTGTACCAAACGTAGCTCGGGTCGGCCTTCCACAGCTTCAAGTCCGACAGGCCCTTCGACCCCTTGGGGGGCGGCACGTCGGTGCGGACGGGGAAGTTTCCCAGGACATAATAGGGCTTGTAGCCCTCTCCGCCCTTGGCATTGCCCATCATCCAGTGAATCAGCAGCTTGGCGGCATTGGGGTGTTGGGCCGCGTTGACGATGCCCACCACCACGTCCGTGCTGACCCCCATCACCGGTGCGACGTCCACCATCACGTCGAATTTGAGATTGGGGTCCTTTTCCTTGTCCCGCAGACGGGAATAGGCCGTAAATCCCACGGGGGGATTGGCCTGGCTTGAGAGGCCCACCGCTTTGGCGACATCGTTGGTAGAGCCCTGGATGATGGCATCGTTGTTGAGCAGCCGG
>Ga0316576_10001803_pt1 | contig 11865 bp, 9 predicted proteins | sample S0NA_FD_203075 | JGI IMG/M metagenome (GOLD analysis project Ga0316576, IMG submission 203075) | Rhizosphere microbial communities from salt marsh grasses in Alabama, United States - S0-2_050615r3r5 | ecosystem: Host-associated > Plants > Roots > Rhizosphere | place: USA: Alabama | collected... | reverse complement strand
GACGTCATCCCAGACGTTGGCCACGTCAGGCACCCTCGCTGTTCTTGCCGATTTCAGGAAGCGTCCGCCCGACCTCGGCCCGGGCGCCGCTGCCGCCGGCGACCGGGACCAGGTCCTGCCCGGGCAGGCGCCGCAGGTAGTGGCCGTCGGAGCCGCCGATGAATTCTGGTCCCGGGGCGTCCTTCTCGAACTTCGACATCTGCTTGCCGCGCAGGAAGGTGGCGACCGGGTAGCCGTGGATCCTGTGGCCGTCGAGCACGGTCCACCCGGAACGGGTCAGCACGTTCTCGTTCTTCACCTCGACCTCGCGATCGAGGTCGACGAGCACGATGTCGGCGTCGGCTCCGATGTCGATCAGGCCCTTCTGCGGGTAGACACCGAAGATCCGGGCCGGGTTCTCGCAGGCCACCTGGACCAGCCGCTCCATCGTCAGCTTGCCCTGGTGGACGCCTTCGAGCAGCACCGGCAGGTGCATCTCGACCCGCGAAGTGAAGCCCGTCTTCAGCTCCCAGATGTTCTCGTTGTAGGAGCTCTCGTAGTCGGCCGGCTCCCAGGCCACGACGTGGTCGGAGCCGACCGAATCGATGATGCCGGCCTGGATCGCGGTCCAGATGTTCGGGTTGTTCTGGCGCGAGCGCAGCGGCACGTTGATCCGCCAGGCGTTGTGCTCTCCCTTTCCGAAGTGGAGCCAGTGCGGTCCGGTCTGCGCGTATATCTCGACGCCACGGCCTCGAAGCTCGAGGATCTCGCGGTAGCTCTCGGGAGTGGTCGAGTGCTGGATGTAGATCGGGCAGCCGGTCTCGGCCGCCATGTCGCCGTAGGTCCGGATGTGCGTGGCCTCGAGGAAGTGTGGCGAACGGTCCGACCAGGTCGCCCAGTCGGTGCGGCCCTCGGCCTTCAGCCGCTTGTCGAAGATCCTCGCGATCTCCCAGTTCTCGCAGTGCATGCAGACGATCCCCGGCCGGCCGAGCGCGGCGACGTTCTCCATCGTCACCCAGCAGACGCCGTCGTCGAAGCCGGCGCCGAGCCCAGCACGGCGGCCGGGCCAGTTCGGCTCCGACTCCGGGCTCATCGCCTGCAGGTAAAGCTTGTACGAGGTGACCCCGTGGTCTTCGGCGTATTCGGGGATCTCCCCGGCCTGCTGGTCGGTCTCCAGCATGTAGGTGAGGAAGATGTCGATCGCCGAGTCCTCTTCGACGATCTCCTCGAAGTAGGGAAACGACTCGTGGAAGGACCTGACGTCCTCCTTCTGCACGAACTCGGCGAACTCGGGGTGGCCCATCCGCGTCGAAGGCGCATGCACCCCCCAGGTCGTGACGCCCGCAGTCACCGCGGCGCGGGACTCGGGAGCGATGTCGTCCCTCAGCGGCGAGTAGCAGCCAGGGTGGGCCTCCGTATCAACGAGTCCCGGAATCACGTGGAGGCCGGTCGCGTCGACCGTTTCGCGCGCCGGCGGCAGCAGACCGTCCTCGGTGATCGCCACGACTTTGCCGTCGTCGATCGCGATCCCGACCCTGCGGGTCCCGCTGGGGCTGACGACGGTCCCGCCCTTGATCACCAGATCCACTTCTCGCGCTTCGCTCATTCGGTCTCTCCTCACCGCCGGTTCAGTTCATAAGACTGGAAAGTTCAGTATGCTGAACTTCGTTCCGTACTTTGGCCGACCCTAACACAGAGTCAGGGCTCCGGCAAACCCGGCCGCGGCACCATTGCGCTCTCATCGCGAGACCCCCGCCTCGGCCATGATCTTCGCCGCCGTCGTGGTCAGCAGCTCGCCGACCTGCTCCACCCGGCCGTTGTCGAGCTGGTTGGCGAATCCGAGGACCAGCAGCATCAGGCCGAGCTCTCCGGTCTGGGTCCAGATGCCGGCGGCGACGGCATTGTTCTCGTTGAACTCGCCGCGGCTGGCCGCCCAGCCTCGTTGCCGGACCTCGTCGACTTCCCTGAGCAGGTCTTCCGGGCTGGTGATCGTCGCGTCGGTGTGAGCAGGCAGCCTGCGGCCTCTGATCAACTGGGCCGCGCGCTCCGGATCCATCGCCGCGAGCAGGACCTTCCCCAGCGCGCCGTCGAGCGGCCCGTAGCTGCTGCCGATCGTTATCCCGACGTGCACGTCGCTGGACGGGTAGAAGCGCTCGATGATCTGGACCTCGTCCTCGCCGGTCCGCTGAGCTACGGCGAACGAAAGGTGGTGCTGTTCGGCCATCGGCGCGATCCGGTCGATCGTCGAGCGAACGAGCTTGACCTGGCGGGAGGCCGCGGTGCCGAGAGGAATCAGCGCCGGCCCGAGACGGTAGCGGCGGGTCTCCGCGTCGCGCCTCACGTACTCATGGGATTCGAGCGTCGCAAGCAGGTTGTGGAGCGTGCTCTTCGACAGCCCGGTCGCCTCGGCCAGCTCGGCCTGGGTTGAACCCGACTCGCCGGGGCGGCCCAGTTCCTTCAGCACGGCGATCGCGCCGACCACTGCCGGAACCTGGTACTTGCCCATCCCTACCCCTGAGGCTCCCGGAACCGGCGCAGCACGATCGTCTTCTCGCGGGTCAGCTCCTCGAGCGTGTAGCCGAGCCCCTCGCGACCGCGGCCCGACATCTTCACGCCGCCGAACGGGATCACCGGCGGCCGGTAGTTGTCGGTGCCGTTGATCACCACGCCTCCTGACTCGAGCTGTTCGGCCACGCCGAGGGCGCGCCGGGCGCCGGCCGAGAACACGCTCGACATCAGCCCGAACGAAGAGGAGTTGGCGACCTCGACGGCCTGCTCGGCCGAGTCGACCGGGATCAGGTTGAAGACCGGGCCGAAGATCTCGTCGTCGCAGGCGACATCGGCGTCTGTGGGTACGCCGGCCAGCAGCGTCGGGGCGAAGAAGGGCCCGTCGGCCTCGCCGGTTCCGGCCGCCACCTCGGCCCCCTGGGCCCGGGCGTTGGCCACCTGCGCGGCGACCCTGCCGGCCGCCCCGGGGTGGATCAGCGGTCCGATCTGGCTCTCGGCGTCGGTCGCTTCGCCGACCTTCAACCCGGCCACGGTCTCTGCGAGCTTCGAAGCGAGCTGGTCGTGGAGCGAGCGGTGGACGATCACGCGCTTGCTCGCCGAGCAGGCCTGGCCGTTCATCAGGATCCTGCCCCGCACCGCCTCGGCGGCGACGAGCTCGACGTCGGCGTCATCGAGCACCACCATCGCGTTGTTGCCGCCGAGTTCGAGGTGCAGGAACCTGAGCCGGTCCGCCGTCGCGCGCGCGACCGCGACGCCTGCCGCGGTCGATCCTGTCAGCGAGATCGCATCGACCCCAGGGGCCTCCGCGAGCGCCGCGCCGACGTCGGCCCCCCCGTGCACGGCCTGCATGACCTCTTCGGGCACGCCGGCCTCGATCAGGGCGAGGCGGAAGCGCTCGACCACGAGCGGATCCTCGGGCGGCGGCTTGACTACCACGGCGTTGCCGCCGACGAGCGCCGCGGCACACTTCTCGACGAACAGCTCGACCGGAAAGTTGAAAGGCAGGATCGCCGCGACCACGCCGAGCGGCTCACGGCGCGTGTAGGCGAGGTCCCATTCGGTGCCGAAGTTGCCCTCGGTCGGCAGTACGCGGCCGGCCAGCCTGCGGCCCTCCTCGGCGTTGCCGTGCAGGAAGTGGATGCCGCCGCCGACCTCGAACTCGGCCTGGGCGAGCGGCTTGCCCGACTCCGCCGCGAGCAGGCGACCGAGTTCTTCGCGCTCCGCCTCCAGCGATTCTGCGGCACGGTCGAGGATCGCGGCGCGCTCGGCCACCGGCCTCGAAGACCAGCCGCGCCGGGCCGACACGGCGACCGCCACGACGGCGGCAACTTCAGCAGGATCGCTGAGGTGGACCTCGCCGAGCGTCTCGGTTCCCTGAGGGTTGGTGATCTCGAGAGCGTTCATCATCCTGAACCGAGTTCAGCATAACGCCCTCGCAGCCGGCCGGGCACGGACGGTCAGGGGACCCGGTGAACCTCGAAAAGGTTGGTGCCCAGACGTTGATCGGTGAGCCCCGCCACGATCGCGATCAGGTCGCCGGGCTCGGCCGCCCTCATCCTCGCGGCCACATCTGCGCACTCATAGAGCAGGTCGCGAATCTCGGTGACCTGGTCCTCCAGAACGGGTTCGACTCCGAAGACGAGCCGCAGCCGCCGCACCGCCTTCAGCGTGTGGGTCACCGCCAGGACCGGCACCTCCGGGCGGTGTGCGGCCACCACGACAGCGGTCCTGCCGGTTGAGGTGGGGACCACGATGAGCTTCAGGTTGAGCCGGTGGGAAGCGACGACGGCGCTCTGCGTCACCGAAGCCGAGACATCCATCTCCTCCTGGCTGGTGCGGCTCAGCAACCAGTCCCAGTAGGGCAGGTCGGGCTCGGTCGAGCGGGCGATCTGGTCCATAACCCTGATCGCCTCTACCGGATGGTCGCCGACCGCGGTCTCTTCCGACAGCATCACGGCGTCGGTGCCGTCGTAGATGGCCGTTGCGACGTCGGTCACCTCGGCCCTGGTCGGGCGCTTGGCGTGGACCATCGAGGCCAGCATCTGGGTCGCCGTGATCACCGGCTTCGACTCATGGCCGGCGGCCCGGATCAGGTGCTTCTGAAGGACCGGCACCCGCGATAGAGGGACCTCTATGCCGAGGTCGCCGCGGGCGATCATGATGCCTCCGTTGGCCGCGGCGACGATCGACTCGATCGCGTCGGCGGCCTGTGGCTTCTCGATCTTCGCGATGAGCGGCAGGTCGGAGCCGAGCTCCTTCAGCCGGTCCATCACGGGCTTCAGGTCGGATGCGCGCCTGACGAAAGAGACCGCGAGCAGGTCGAGATCGTGCTTGACCGAGAAGTCCACCCAGCCGAGATCGACGTCCGACACCGCGGCCAGGCCGGCATCGACGCCCGGCAGGTTCATCCCCTTGTTGGAGGAGAGCGGCCCGCCCACCTCGACCTCGGCGGTCAGGCCATCGCCGTCGCGGCCGGTCACCCTGAGGCGGATGGATCCGTCGGCCAGATAGACGATGGCACCGTCTTTCAGCACCTCCGGCATCGCCTCCCACGGCACCGGGATCCGGTCGGCAGTGCCGCCGTCCTCGTCGACGACGAGCTTCACTGTCGAGCCGAAGCCGACCTCCACGACACCGTCAGGGAAGTTGCCTACCCGAAGCTTGGGCCCGGGAAGGTCGCCGAGGATTCCGATCTCGCGCCCGACCGAGCGGCTGGCCTCGCGGATGTCGGTGACCGTCTTCTCGTGCTGGGCCTCGTCGCTGTGGGAGAAGTTGAGGCGCATCACGTCGACCCCTGCCTCGATCATCTGCCGCAGGGTCTCCGGGGCCCAGCTGGCCGGGCCGACCGTGGCGACGATCTTGGTTTTCCTTGCGGGCCTGAGGCTCATCCCGACCATTGTGACGACCGCCGCCGATTCGGTGGTCACCGCGCCGTTAACGGTCGGCGGCGTGCCACGCGGCGGCAGCCGGGCGCGCTACCCGTCCCCGCCGCCTGCCTCGTCGCCGTCGGTGCGGTCGCGCAGCGCTCCGGCATGGGCGCGCGCCTCGGGGTCCTTCCTGACCTTGATCACGCTGGCGACGGTGGTGACGGTCAGCACCACGGCGATCACCGCGAGCGAGAGGTTGGTCGAGATCTCGGGAATCGAGTCATCGACCTTGTGGGCCCAGTGCAGGATCAGCTTGACGCCGATGTAGCCGAGGATCACCGCCAGACCGATCGAGAGATAGACCAGCCGGTCGAGCAGGCCGGTGACCAGGAAGAACAGCGCCCGCAGTCCGAGCAGGGCGAAGGCATTGGCCGCAAAGACGATGTAGACCTCCTGGGTCACTCCGAATATCGCCGGGATCGAGTCGAGCGCGAACAGGATGTCGGTCGTGCCGATCGCGATCAGCACGAGCAGCAGCGGCGTGAACATGCGCCTGCCGTCGATGCGGGTGGTGAACCCGCCTTCGCCGTAGTCGTCGACGAACGGCAGCCTCTTGCGCGCTGCTGCGACGACGAAGTTGTCCTCCATCGACGGGTCCTGGTCGCGGTGGCGGAACAGCTGGATCGCGGTGAAGATCAGCAGCAGGCCGAACAGCAGGAACATGAACGAGAAGCGCTCGAGAAGGGCCGCGCCGAGCAGGATGAAGATCACCCTGAGGATCAGCGCGAGGAATATCCCGATGATCAGGACTCGCTGCTGGTAACGCTTCGGCACCGCGAACGCGGTCATGATCACGACGAAGACGAAGAGGTTGTCCACCGAGAGGCTCTTCTCGAGGATGTAGCCGGCGAAGTACTCGGTGCCCCACTCCCAGCCGGCCACCATGCCGAAGACGATCCCGAAGCTGATCGCCACCGCGATGTAGAACACCGAGGCCAGCGCGGCCTCCCGGAACTCGACCTCGTGCGGCTTCAAAAGGGCCTGGCCGAGGTCGACCGTGAACAGCACGAGGATGAACCCGATCGTCACCAGCCATGCAGTTGTGGTCACGTCGAGCATCGGCGGGGCATCTTCGCAGGTCGCAGACCCGGCCGGACCGGGCCGACGGGCCGGGCAGAACGTGCCGGCGCGCCACCGGCACGCTTAAACCAAGAGGGCCGGCGTGAGCCGGCCCTCTCGCTCAGCTGTTTACCGCGGCCTAGCGGCTGCCCTTGTAGGCGACTATCTGCTGGTAGCCGCTGGGGCGGTTCGTGTAGGCCATGGTCAGGATATTGATCGGCGAGAACCTGATCTCCTCGGCGGTCGCATCGGCGAACCACTGTGAAGGATCGGGCGTCCCGTACTCGACCTCGAGCTCCTGGCCCGATACGGCGATTGCGTTCCATACCGCCGTCTGGCACGCCTTCAGGTTGCCCTTGCCGCAGTAGTTCTTCTTGAACGGCTTCGGCTGGCTGATTCCGAGCAGCTTCTTGATGTCGCGCTCGAAGTACTGGTGCCAGCCTCCGAACTGGCCGCCCGGCGGCCGGTCGAAGCGGCGGATCAGCGAATTCAGCTCACCCAGCTGTGATCCGATCAGGGGCTGCATGAACGCGTCGGCGATGTTGTTCCACGAACCGTCCATCGAGGCAGCGCCAGGATGGTCGATCAGCCCGTCGCCGTTGCGGTCGAGGCGGCTGCCGGCCTTGCTGGTCCAGTCGGCCATCTGCTTCAGCATCTGCCCGGCCTGTCCGGTCGGCGGCTTCGAGCCGTTCAGCAGCTTGCGCAGCAGCGGCACGGTGACGATCGCCCGCACGTCCTGGGTCGCGGCCGAGTTCATCGCCGAAGTGACCCCGGGCAGGTTCCACCGGCCCTTGTTGTTGCGGTTCTTCTTCAGCTGCTTGTTCAGCATGTCGACCCGCTGGACCGAACTGGCCCGGGCCCACTGGTCGTCAGCCGAGGCGAAGCGCTTCGCGACGCCGTTGTTCCAGTTGACGATCTTTCCGTTCTTCTTGACGTCCTGCGGGTGCTCGCTCTTGTTGAGGAAGCCCTGCCACTCGTACTGTCCGGTGCCCTTCGTGGGCAGGCGCGGATCGACCTGCGGATGACGCTTCGGCAGCTTGCCGCTGGTGAACTCGGCGATCACCTTGTTGTCGATGTAGAACGAGTTGAACGTCTGGGGCGACTTGTTGGCCGCGTCGAAGAAGCTCTGCGCGCTGTTGACCGAACCGTCGGACAGCGCCTGGTTGAACAGGATGTCGACCACGTCCTTGCCGTAGCTTGAACGCTTCGCCGCAACTGCGACCTTCTTGCCGTTGACCATCCCGTAGCCGGTCACCGAGCCGTGGACCGTCTTGTAGAACTCGACCGGATCCCCGTTCAGGGTTCCGGCGTTGAACGGCTCCATGTCGATGCACTGGCCCTTGTACCGGTACTTGAGGTCGCTTCCGTCGCAGAGCGTCTCGACGTACTGGTCGATGATGTCGGCCGAGGCCGAGGTCAGCGTGGTCGAGAAGTCCTCACCACGGCCGATCAGCAGGTAACCGGGTGCGAAGGCCGAGGTCGCACCGCGCCAGACCAGGCCGGGCGCGTTCATGTCGATCTCGTAGGTGAAGCCGGGGTAGTTGTAGCCGATCTGAGGGCCGCCGACCATCAGCGGCTTGTTGGTGGCCGACTTCTTCTTCGAGATCATCAGCACGTTGGACGCCTGCTGCCTCGGCTGCGAGTCGGCGGCGGCGGCGGGTGCTCCGCCCGCCACCGGGTCGAACGGCTCATAGCTGTCGTAATCGAGGACGACCGTGCCGGCGCGGCCGTTCTGCGGCAGCGGCTGGTACGGGAACTTGCCGCCGATCGAGAACGGAGCACCGTTGTTCTTCTGCTGGGCGAGGTCGTCGAAGACCTTCCAGCCGGCCTTGCCTCCGAGCCGGCTCTTCAGGCCCGACAGGAACTCGGAGCGGCGGGCCTCGTCGCCGCCGCCCTCGCCGAGGAACTGGCCCTTGAACGCATTGATCGCGTAGATGTCGTTCCGGGTCCAGTCCGGGGTCGACGGGCTGTTCGCGTCGAGGTAGGCGTTCATGCCTTCGAGGAAGGTGTCGATGTCGTCGAGGGCCTGCTGTCCGTCAGGACCCTTGGCCAGCAGCGCTTCAGTCTGCTGGGCCACCGCCGCCTCGGTCTCGGCGCTGGGCTGGAAGCTCTGGAGGCCGAGGATCAGGCTGTAAGCGGTGATGTTGGGAAGGTCGATCGCCGCGGCCCTCGCGTTGTAGCGCGCCTGTGCGAGCAGGAAGCCCCTGTCCTGCTGGGCGATCCAGCCGGCTGCCCAGATGCCGCCGTCGTAGGTCGTGGAGGTGACGTGCGGCACGTTGAAGCGGTCACGCACGATGGTCACGTCGCCGCGCGGGACCGGCTCGTTAGTGGTCGGTCCGTCGGGGCCGACCCCGAGACCCTGCGACTTGAAGTTCTCCTGGATGTCGTCCCAGCTGACGTTGTTGAACAGCGGGGTGAGCGCGTCGTACATCAGCGCCTGGCTGTCCGCACCGGGGGGCGGCGGAATCGCGCCCCACTGGCCCGAGGGAATGATGTTCAGCGAAGTGGCCGCGTAGTCCTTGGCCGCATGTGCGGTTCCCTGGGTCAACAGCCCGAATACGAGCACGGTGAAAACAGCAAGCAGACGACGCATCAACTACCCCCTCGATAGCGATTCAAGAAAAGGATTCCCTGCAGCACGAAAATCACAACTGCCCCCACACTACACCTCCGGGGCCGGCGCGCTAGTTGAGTGAGTTCTCGACGTCCTTGATCGGGTCGTACCAGCCGTTCTCGAGGATCCAGGCCTGGAGGTCCTTGTCGAGGCCGAATATGACGCCAAATCCGACCACGAGGAAGAGCACGCCGATCACCTTGCGGAAGGTGCCGTGGGGGTCGCTGAGCCAGTTGAGCCGGTCGACCACGGCCCTGCCGAACAGGCTGATCAACAGCAGGACCAGGGCCAGCCCGAGCGCATAGGCCACGAGGTAGGCAAAGCCCTCGGCGAACGAGGCCGGGAACGTGACGGCGATGATCAGCGCGTAGGTCGGGCTGCAGCTGTTGAAGACCGGCCCGAGCGCGGCGCCGAGCAGGATGTCCTTCTTCGTCCCGGACTCGTCGCGGGACTTCTCCATCAGCCGGTCGGCTCCGGCCGAGATGCCGGTCGCCGTCACGAGCCGGTCCCAGATCGAGGGCCAGATCAGGGTGATTCCGAACAGCACGACGATCGATCCGGCGATGATCGACCAGACCTCGTCGGGTATCCCGAGCAGGGCCGTGGTCGCCTTGAGCAGCAGCGAGAAGACGATGATCGAGACGCCGAGGCTGATCACGATGGTCAGCGGATGCCGGAGCGAGCGCCGGTCGTCCTCCCCGGCCCCGCTCAGCACGGAACCGCCGACGATAACCGGCAGCAGCGGCAGCACGCATGGCGCGGCCGCAGTCAGAATCCCGGCCAGGAATGAGACGACCAGCAGGTCCATCTGTCAGGACCTCAGCCGGTCCGTCCGGTCACTGGATCAGCGCGGCGGTGACGTTGTCGATGGTCGGGTCTTCGTATGCGACGTAGCTGTCGATCTTGTCGCCCTTGTCATCGACCTTGACCACTGTGGTCTGGATCGTGACGCCGTACTCCTGGCGAAGGTCCTGGTTGGAGTCGTAATCGACCTTGAAGATGGTGACTCCGTCCGGTACGCCGCTCGACTCGATGTCGCCTTCCAGCGATACGCACTGAGAGCACCAGTCGGCATGGAAGAACAGAAGCTTGTCACCGGGCGTCGAGGAGACCAGCTCGGGGGAGTAGTCGACGTACTGCCCGGCCTTCGAAGAGTTGCCGCCCGCCTTGTCCGAGCCCGCTGCCGACTGATCGTCCGAGGAGTCGTCGCCACCCGGCGAGCGGTCCGAGCCGTAGGTTCCGCCCGAGCTCTCGCTCGCCGTGCTCGCGGCCTGGTCGCCGCCCGACGACGAGGAGTCGTCTGACGAGCATCCGGCGACTGTCAGTCCAGCACCCAGCATCACTGCGAGAACTCCGGCAACGGCAAAGCGTCTGCGGTCCATGGCTGAAGGCTAGCCGGGCGCCTTAGCCGTACCTAAACCGCGGACCCAGTCGCCGAAGGCGACCCAGGCCAGGCGCTTGGCCTCGTAGCCGCCGGCCGCGTTGGCACTCGAAGACGAGGGCAGCCGGTATGCCTCGGCGCCCGCCACCGCCCACCCGGCCGGCCCGACGGCCGGTGGCGGGTGGCCGAGGTGCCGGGCAACCCGCTTCGCCGATTCGCCGCCGTTGAAGGCGACCACCGCCGGGCCGTAGCGCTCGATTCGATCGACGAAGGCCGGGACGTCGAAGTCTCGCGCCCTGAGAAGCGAGTCGGACGAGGCGGCACGAGAGGCGACGAGATCCGTCAGGCCGACGCCGAACCGGGTGACGCTGCGGTCCTCTGTGGAAGGGACGAAGACCCCGCCGGTGAGTCCGGTCGCCTCGAGCAGGCTCCAGAACATGTTCTGCGGGTGGGCGTAGTAATGGCCGGCCGCGGCCGATGCCCTCGACTTCGCCGTGCCGACGAAGACCACGGTCAGGCCTGGCTCGAGGATGTCGGGCAGCACGGCCCGAACGTAGCGCAGCCGGAAGAGAGCGGAGAGGGAGGGATTCGAACCCTCGAGAGAGCTTGCGCCCCCTACTCGCTTAGCAGGCGAGTGCCTTCAGCCACTCGGCCACCTCTCCGGGAGGGCGGATTGTAGGGATTCGACGGATGTCCCGGTTATTGTGCGGGGCCAGATGGGGACCTCCGAGACCGCTTCCGCGACAGCGCCTGCGCGCACCCACGACTACTACGAAGAGATATTCGCCGAGGTCGAAGGGCCGTTCGCGTTCGTCGACCTCGACGCGATGTGGGCCAATGCCGATGCCATGCTTGCCCGGACCCGCCAGATGCCGATCCGCATGGCCACGAAGTCGATCCGCGCCCGGGCGCTCTTCGAGAAGATCCTCGACCGCGACGAGCGCTTCCGGGGGATCATGACCTTCACCCTGCCGGAGACCAACTGGCTGGCATCCGAGGGCTACGAGGACCTGCTGCTCGCCTACCCGACCACCGACCTCGAGGCGCTGCGGCAGCATGCGCTCCACGCCGCAGCCCGGCCCGAGGGCGCGCCGATCCTCACCGTCGACTGCGTCGAGCACCTCGACATGATCGAGTCGGTGCTGGGCAGCCAGGCCGGCACGGTCCGGCTCAGCATGGAGCTCGACGCCGGCTGGCACGGCCTCGGTGGCCGCGTTCAGGCCGGCGCCAAGCGCTCGCCGGTCCGCAGCCCCGAGCAGGGCGTCGCCCTGGCCGAGGAGATCGGGCGCCGCGAGAAGCTGCAGCTGGTCGCGATCATGGCCTACGAAGGACAGATCTCGGGCGTCGGCGACGACCCTCCCGGCCGGCCCGTCCGGAAGCGCCTGATCCGGTGGATG
>Ga0316576_10001802_pt1 | contig 11865 bp, 10 predicted proteins | sample S0NA_FD_203075 | JGI IMG/M metagenome (GOLD analysis project Ga0316576, IMG submission 203075) | Rhizosphere microbial communities from salt marsh grasses in Alabama, United States - S0-2_050615r3r5 | ecosystem: Host-associated > Plants > Roots > Rhizosphere | place: USA: Alabama | collected... | reverse complement strand
CCGCGGACGCGAGGCGGCCCGGGTCTCGTCGATGGTCGCCGAACGGCTCGCCGCCGACTGGTACGACGAAGCCGACCTCCTCACTCGCACGATCGAACGCGTCCACGCCGACGGGCTCCCGTTCGAGCGTGCCGTCGTCTTCCTGCCGCACGCCGAGCGCGGCCTGCGGGCCGAGCTGCTCACCGCGGTCGGCGCACACACCGACACCGACCTGCTGCTCGAGTGGACCGATGTCGACGCGGTCGACGACGACATGCGGACCTTCGCGGCGGCGATCGGAGCCCGGCTCGAGGTCGCGAGGCGTCCCGCGACGGCCGCCGCCGACCCGAACGAACCTCCCACGCTGTTCGACGCGGCGCACACCGGCGCTTCCGACGCCCCCACGCCCGACTCCGTGAGCGTCCTCACGACGACCGATGCCGACGAAGAAGTCCGGCACGCAGTGCGCCGCCTCGTCGACGCGGCGCGCGACGGCGTGCCGTTCGCCCGCATGACGCTCGTCTGGCCGGTCGACCGGCCCTACGCCCGGCTCGTCGAGCACCATCTCGACGCCGCCGGCATCGAGTGGAACGGCCGTCCCGGCACGCTGGTGACCGAGCGTCTGGTCCCCCGCTTCCTCCTCGACCTCCTCCGGCTCGATCGCCGTGGCATCCGCCGCCAGGACCTGTTCGACTTCCTCGCCGACCTGCCGATCCGGGGCCTCGACGGCGAACGGGTCTCGGTCGCCCGCTGGGAACGTCAGGCGAGGGCGGCCGGGATCAGCCGTGACGAGCACTGGTCGCCGCGCCTCGCCGCGCTCGCCGAGGCGCTCCGGCGCATGGACGATCGAGAGCGCGACGCGGCAGCCGCCGAGCAGCTCGCCGAGTTCGTCGTCGCCCTCCGCCGCGACCTGGGCTCGCCGTCGCACTCGCGATCCTGGGGCGCGTGGGCCGACTGGTGCGAGCAACAGGTCCTGCGCCGGCTCGGCAGGTCGGTGCTCGATCAGCTCGACGAGGCCGAACGCCTCGCGTCGGACCACACGAACAAGGTGCTCGATCGGCTGCGGTACCTCGACGTCGTGAGCGGGCCGGTCGATCGGGCCCGGTTCCGTGACGCATTCGAGGCCGAGTTCGAGGCCGCGCCCGGTCGACTCGGCCGGTTGGGCACCGGCGTCACGATCGGGTCGCTGGCCGGCACGATGGGGCTCGACGCCGATCTCACGATCGTCCTCGGTGCCGCCGACGGGCTGCTGCCGCCGGCACCGTCCGTCGACCCGCTCGTCGCCGAGAGCGATCGCGTCGCCGCCGGTCTTCCCGGCAGCGACGCTCGCGCGATCCGGATGCACCGCAGCTTCGTCGGCCATCTCACGACGTCGCGCAGCACCATCGTCTCGGTCCCGCGCGGCGATCTCCGCTCGACCTCCGAGCACCTGCCGTCGCGGTGGATCGCCGAGCACCTCCCGGCCGCACCCTGGGTCGACGTCAGCAGCCATCACCACGGTCTCGTCTCGGCGACGTTCCCGTCCGTCGCCGCCGAGCACCGCCTCCGACGCCTCGCCATCGCCGCCATGACGGGGGCCGCCACCGATGCCGCTACCGGTGCCATCGCCGACGCGTGTGCCGACGACGAGGTCGCGAGCCGGGCCCTCGCCATGCGAGCCGCCCGCCGATCCGACCGGGTCACGATCTTCGACGGCGACCTCACCGGCGTCGAGATCGACCACTTCGCACGACCGGTGTCGGCGTCACGGATCCAGTCGTGGCCCGAGTGCCCCCACGCCTACTTCATGCGGTACCTCTTGGGGGTGTATCCGCTCGACGACCCGGCCGACGAGGTGGCCCTGACCCCGATCGAGCGCGGCAACGTCGTGCACCACACCCTCGACCGGTTCCACCACCGCGTCATCGAGGGCGTGCTCCCCCAGCCGACCACCGCCGGATGGACCCCCGAGCACCTGCGGGCCCTGCTCGACATCTACGACGAGGTCGCCGACGAGTTCGAACGGTCCGGGCGCACCGGGCGAGCCGCACACTGGTCGATCGACCGACGCAACGTGCGCAACGAGCTCGTCGAGTGGTTCCACCACGACGGCCTGACGATCGGCAGCCGCGACGCCGAGGTGTTTCGTTCCGAGGAGCGGTTCGGTGGCGACGGCGACGTCTCGCTCCCGCTCCCCGACGGTCGGCGCATCGCGGTCCACGGCTTCGTCGACCGCATCGACCGGCGGCGCGACGGAGGGCTCGTCGTGATGGACCACAAGACGGGCGACCCGAAGTACTACCAGGCCGAGCGCGACGACCCGACCGAAGGTGGCACCAAGTTCCAGCTGCCCATCTACGCCGCCGCCGCGCTCGCCGCCATCGGCGAGGAGGCCGGCGCGACCGACGTCCCGGTGCGCGCCGAGTACGACTTCTTCCGCCGGGGCCGGTACGGCCGCAACGGCTTCGAGGTCGACGCCGAGATCTGGGAGATCGTGCGCCACGATCTCGGCGAGGTGGTGGCCGGCATCGAGTCCGGGCTGTATCCCGCCCGGACCGAACCCCCCGGTTACCAGCACTTCATCCGGTGCCACTACTGCCAACCCGACGGACTCGGCACCGACGAGCGCTACGCCGAGTGGACGGCCAAGCGGAGCGACCCCCGGCTCGCCCGGTGGTTCGCCACCGAGACGGAGGCGGAATGACGACCACCGAGCCCGCCGTCGCGCACCAGGAGCCACCACTCGACCAGCCGGCGCGCGATCGCATCGCGTCCGCCCTCGAGACCAACCTGTTCGTCGAGGCGGGCGCGGGGGCCGGCAAGACGTCGAGCCTCGTCGGGCGCATCGTCGGCTTGGTGAGCTCCGGTGTCGAGATCGGCTCGATCGCCGCCATCACCTTCACCGAGAAGGCGGCTGCCGAGCTCCGCCACCGGCTCCGGATCGACCTGGAAGCGGCGGGGCTGTCCGAGGCGGCCGCGGGCCTCGACCACGCCCCGATCGGCACCCTGCACGCGTTCGCGCGACGCCTCCTCAACGACTTCCCGATCGATGCCGGGCTGCCGCCGGGCTTCACCGTGCTCGACGAGCTCGAGAGTCACCTCGCCTTCGAAGAGCGGTGGGACGACCTGCTCGACCGCCTGCTCGACGACCCGGATCCACCCGGTGGCGTGCTCGACGGGGGCAGCGAGCTGATCGAGCTGTGCGAGCTCGACAACTTCCGGCTGCACAGCGGCGGGCGTCGCCTGGCAACGAACTTCCACGAGAACTGGGACCTGGTCGAGGAGCGCGTCGATCTCACCGACCCACCACCCTGGCGGTTCGATCCCGCACCGTTCCTCCGCCGTGTCCTCGATCTGTGCGACACCCCCGCCCCCGACGGTGACACTCAACAGGTGCGCCTCGCCGAGCTGCGCGAGCTCGCCTCTGGTGGCCTCGCCGACGTGTCGTTCGGGAGCCGACTGAGCGCCCTCACGAGCGTCGAGCACAAGCTGCGCACGACGAAGCGCATCGGCAATCGCGACAACTGGTCTCGCGCCGGGTTCACGATCGGCGAGCTCGAACAGCTCAGGGCGACGCAGCAGGACCTGGCCGACGAGGCGCTCCACCTGATCGACGACGCTCGCGCACGCCGCAACCGGGTGATCGGCGCGGTCTTCGGCCGATGGGTGCTCGCGGGCGCGGTCGAGCGCGCCGAGCTCGGCACGATCGAGTTCCACGACCTGCTCGTCCTCGCCCGCCGGCTGGTGTCGAAGCATCGCGAGATCCGGGCGTTCCTCCACGATCGCTATCGACGGGTGCTCCTCGACGAGTTCCAGGACACCGACCCGATCCAGCTCGAGATCGCCGTGCGCCTGACCGCCGCGCCGGACGACCCGGCCCACGACACCGACTGGCGAGCGCTCCGGCCGCTCCCGGGGCGGCTGTTCATCGTCGGCGACCCCAAGCAGTCGATCTACCGCTTCCGGCGCGCCGACATCGCGCAGTACCTGCGCGCCGCCGAGCAGATCGGTGCCGAGCAGGTTCGGCTGACCGCCAACTTCCGGTCGTCGCGACCGGTGCTCGACTGGGTCAACGCCGTCTTCTCCACGGTCATCGTCGAGGCGGCCGACGCCCAGCCGCCATACCAGGAGCTGTCACCGAGCCGCCCGCACCACCTCGACCACGGGTCCGTCACGGTGTTCGGCATCGACGCTCACGACGACCTCGGTCCGAGCAAGGCCGACGAGATCAGGGCACGCGAGGCAGCCGACGCGGCCGACGCCGTCGCCACGGCGCTCGTCGAGGGTTGGCAGGTCACCGACGGCGCCGCACTCCGCCGGTGCCGTCCCGGCGACATCACGATCCTCCTCCCCGCCCGCACCTCCCTCCCGGCCCTCGAGCTCGCACTGCGCGGGCGCGGTGTGCCCTACCGGGCGGAGAACAGCTCGGTCGTGTACGTCACCACCGAGATCCGGCACCTGATGCTCGCACTGCGGTCGGCCGCGGACCCGACCGACGAGTTGGCGACGGTCGCCGCCCTGCGAACCCCGCTGTACGGGTGCTCCGACGTCGAGCTGTTCGACTGGCGGCGTCGTGGCGGCTCCTGGTCGATCTGGTGGCGCCCCGCCGACGACACGCCCGACGATCTCGCCACCCATCCCGTGGGTGCGGCCCTGCGGCACCTCGGATCGCTGGCCCGGCGAGCGAGCCGGGTCGGGCCGGCCGATCTCCTGGCTGCGCTGGTCGACGAACGCCGCGTCCTCGACGTCGCGCTCGACGCCGACGACGCGCGCGACGTGTGGCGACGGGTGCGGTACGTGATCGACCAGGCGCGGGCCTGGTCCGATGCGGGCGGACGCGGTCTGCGCCGCTACCTGGCCTGGGTCACACTGCTCGCCAGCGAGAGCCGCAACGCCGACACGATCCTGCCCGAGCACGACGACGACACCGTGCGCATCATGACGATCCACGCCGCCAAGGGCCTCGAGTTCCCGATCACCGTGCTGTCGGGCATGACGACCAAGCCGGCGGGCACCTCGTCGAACTCGGTCGTGTGGCACGACCACACGTGGACGATCTCGAACACGAAGAGCCCCGACCCGATCTTCGAGGACTTCAAGCCGATCGACGAACAGATGAGCGACGCCGAACGCCGCCGCCTGCTCTACGTCGCCTGCACCCGTGCGGTCGACCACCTGATCGTGTCGCTCCACCGCGCCCCCGACGACGCCAACCGCAAGGTCGTGCCGAGTGGCGCGCTGCTGTTCGAAGCCGGTGCCGCCGAACCGGCGACAGGCGCCGCCGTGCTCGACCCGGTGTCGGACGAGTTCGTCCTCGCTCGCCCCAACCCTCCCGTCGTCGAGTGGGCCGACCGGGAGACGTGGGTCGAGGAGCGGACGCGCGCCGTCACCGAGGCACGGTTCCGCCCGAGCGTCAGTGCGACCCATCTCGCGGGTGAGGCCGACACCGATCCCGGACTCGACAAGGGAGCCGTCGACCTCGATCTGCCACCGTGGCAGCGCGGACGGTACGGCACCGCGGTCGGCCGGGCCGTGCACGCCGTGCTGCAGTACGCCGACTTCGCGACCGGCGCGAACGTCGACGCCGAAGCGGCGGCGCAGTGCGCGGCGGAGGGCATCGTCGGCGTCGACGAGCTGGTCGCCTCGCTCGCCCGCTCGGCCCTCGGGGCACCGATCGTGCAACAGGCGATCGGCATGCGACACCATCGCGAGCTGTTCGTGGCGGCGCCGGTGGCCGGGCGCACCGTCGAGGGGTACGTCGACCTCTTCGTCGAGACGCCCGAGGGGGGCATCATCGTCGACTACAAGACCGACCAGTTCTTCGACGACGACGAACGCGCCGTCCGCATCGCCAAGTACCGCAAGCAGCTGGCCGTCTACGGGGTCGTGCTCGAACAGATCCTGGGCCGCCCGGTTGAGGCGGCGGTGCTCGTGCGCTGCCGCGAGGGTGAGCCCGCCGAGCAGATCGAGATCGATCGATGGAGCGCGGCGCTCGACGAGGCGCGAGCCCTCATCGACCGGGCGATCTGACCAGGCTGCGGTACAACCCGGTCGCGCTGAGCCGGAGCGTCGCCAACAGGAAGATCGCACCCAGCGCGACTCCCGCCGGGATCGCCAGCGCGCCCAGGATGCGCATCCGGGCCGAGAAGAACGGCTGCAGCATGCTCGCCTCGACGGGTGTGCCGTCGACGTGCAGGGTGCGCATCGGATCCTCGAACGGCGGGCAGTCGACATCGGTCTCGCTGACGCCGATCACCTCGTCGCCGCCGAAGTTCTCGATCGGATCGGTGACGCGTGACGTCAGCAGGCCGAGGTCCGGGTGCACCACCGCGGACACGAGGTACTCCTGACCGTCGTCGAGGTACTGCGCATCGAGCCCGTAGCGGACGTCGATCCGGTCGTCACCGACGAGGTACGGACCAGGCGAACCGGCGCGGACCGACTCGATCTGGAATCGGACCGAACGGTAGTCGCGGTCGACCACCTTGCCGACGAAGACCGCCTGCGGTGTCGGCGGGGCCTCGCAGCCCTCGGGGACCGGCACCAGTGGCTCGGCGGCGCCGGGGACGAGCCCGATCAACCCGGCGACCAACACCTGCCACATGATCACCGACGTTAGTGGCGATACTGGAGGTGATGGGCTACAACCCCCACCGGAAATTCCGGGCCGGACCCGCCGACTACGTCTTCGTCGCCGCCTCCCTCGTGGTCACCGCCGCCCTCGTGATCTGGGCCCTCCTGTGACGTACGGAAGGTGCCTGGCACCTTCCGTACGTCGACCCGACTTGGTGCGGTGTACGGAAGGTGCCAGGCACCTTCCGTACGTCAGAACGCGGATTCGTAGTGGGTGAGGCGGACGCCGTCGATGGCGACGACGTCGAAGCGGACATCGATCGCGGGTGAACCGGCTGCCCGCAGCCAGCTCTCGGCCAGCGTGCGGACCTGGGCCTGCTTGGCGGGCGTGACGGCGGCGACCGCGCCGCCGGGCGATCCGGCTCGGCGAGCCTTGACCTCGCAGAAGACGATCAGGTCGTCACGCCGCACCACGAGGTCGATGTCGCCCTGCAATTCACGCTCGGGCGCGCGCCAACCCCGGTCGACGATGGTGAAGCCCAGCGACCGGTAGTGCCGGGCGGCACGATCCTCCCCCCACGCCCCGCGGGCACGGTTGGAGAGATCGCGACTCAGAACTCGCGCTTCTCCTTGACCTTGGCGGCCTTGCCGATGCGGTCGCGGAGGTAGTAGAGCTTGGCCCGGCGCACGTCGCCGCGCTTGACGACCTCGATCTTCTGCACGGTCGGGGTGTGCAGCGGGAAGGTGCGCTCGACACCGACGCCGTAGCTGAGCTTGCGGACCGTGTACGTCTCGTGGATCCCGCCGCCTTGACGCTTGATGACGTTGCCCTGGAAGACCTGGACGCGCTCCTTGCCGCCCTCGACCACCCGGACGTGCACCTTGAGCTCGTCGCCGGGGGCGAAGTCGGGGATGTCGTCGCGCAGCGAGTCGTTGTCGATGATGTCGGTCGTCTTCATGGGTCTCTGCCTCAGATCTCAGGGCCCTCGGGCACCGGTCGCCTCACGGAGGGGCGGATCAATGATACGGGAGGGTCGGGAACTCTTCCAACAGCGAGCGCTCATCATCTGTGAGACCGCCGCGAGCGTCGATCAGGTCGGGGCGGATCGCGATCGTGCGGTGCAGTGCCTGGGCACGTCGCCACCGCGCCACCCGGGCGTGGTCGCCGCGGCGCAGTACATCCGGCACCGCCCACCCCCGGAAGTCGGCCGGACGGGTGAAGTGCGGTTCCTCCAGCAGCCCGGACGCACCGAAGCTCTCGGTGACGGGGCTCTCGGCGTTCCCCATGGCACCGGGGAGGAGTCGGGTCACGGCCTCGATGACGAGGCACGCGGCGACCTCTCCCCCGTTCAGCACCACGTCGCCGACGCTGAGCTCCCCGTCGACGAGGTGCTCGCGCACACGGTGGTCGACACCCTCGTACCGGCCACACAGCAGGCTGAACCCGGCGGTGTCGGCGAGCTCGCGTGCCACGCCCTGATCGAACGTGCGCCCGCACGGGCCGAGCAGGAACAGGGGGCGGGGCGGATCGGCGGCCTCGACCGAGGCGAACAGCGGTTCCGGCTTCATCAACATGCCGGCGCCACCGCCGAACGGCGCATCGTCGACGGTGCGATGGACGTCGCTGGTGTGGTCGCGGGGGTCGTGCAGCCTCAGGTCGACGAGACCGTTCTCGCGGGCCTTGCCGAGCAGGCTGTCTGAGCAGAACCCGTCGACCATGCCCGGGAACAGGGTGAACACGTCGATCCGCACGGGTCGGGCTCGCTCAGTCCTCGTCGTCGAACAGTTCGAACAATCCGTCGGGTGGCTCGATCGTGACCACGGCCTCACCGTCGACGACCTCGACACCGACGACGAAGTTGGCGGGCACCAGTGCGCCGGACTCGACCTCGAGCAGGTCGGCGGCCGGATTGTCGACGACCGACACGCACCGGCCACGATCGGTCCCGTCGACCTCGACGACGTGGGCGCCGATCAGCTGATGGACCCACAGCGCGCCGGGATCGTCGATCGGCTCGCCGTAGAGCACCGTGCCGGCGAGGGTCTCGGCCGTGCTGCGGTCGTCGACGCCGTCGAGGTGGACGCGAAAGCGATCGTTGGCCCGGTGCGACTGGGCGATGGTGAACCAGCGGTCGCGTCCCCAGAGGCGCGAACCGACCGCCGCACGTTCGACGCGGTCGGTGGTGAGATCGAGGAAGACGTCACCACGGACGCCGTGCGCCCGCCCGATCCTCCCGACCTCCAGCAACCCCTCCGGCACCGACATGGCGGACAAGGTACCGGCGATCGCCGCGTTCAGCCCAACGACGACCCGGCATCGGCCTCATCGGAGTGGTCCAGGTCGAGGCCGAGCTCGATGCCGAGCTCGTGCTCGGCGATGTGATGGCGCGGCGGCGGGAGCGTCGACCGTCGCCCGGTCGGCCGGAAGCCGCTGCGCACGTAGCAGGCGATGGCGGCCTCGTTCCGGTCGGCGACGTCGAGCAGCAAGCGACGGTGGCCGGCCCGGCCAGCCCAGACGATGACGCGCCGGATGAGCGCCGTCGCGACACCGGCCCCGCGATGGCCGGACGAGACCCACAGGCCGTACAGACCGGCGTCACCGCCGAGATCGTGGTGCGGTCCGGCGGCGACCATCCCCACATCGGCTTCGCCGATCACGGCGAGCAGCGTGACCCGGTCGGCTGCCGCGAGCCGTGCCCGCCACCACTCCTCGGGCTGGGGCGCCTCGCGTGCCAGGCTCGAGCCGAACGCGTCAGGCGAGTCGGCCAGTGCTGCCAGTCGGACGGCGCGGACCCGTACCCAGTCGTCCGGCGCGGCGGCGGCGATGCGGAGCGAGCCCATCCCACGACGGTAGAGCACCCGCCCGATTCCGCCCGGGTGAGTTGCCTCGACCGGCGCCGTGGCGCCGGCACGACTCGGACAGGCCCGCTCCGGTGGGACGGCGCGCCGCCGTCGGCTGGCCGCCCCGAGCCCTCAGTGGAGCTCGGCGATCTCTTCGTTCGTGACGTCGCCGGGCTGCTTGCCCATGATGATCATGGCGAGCACCTCGTCCTTGGTCACCTTGTCCTTGTCGACGGTGCCGACGAGCTTGCCCTGGAGCATCACGCTGATCCGGTCGGCGAGGTCGAACACGTCGTGGATGTCGTGGCTGATCAGGAAGATCCCGATGCCGTCCGACCGGAGCTGGTTGATCAGCTCGCGCACCTCGGCCGTCTCGGCCGGCCCGAGCGCCGCCGTCGGCTCGTCCATGATCAGGATCCTGGCGTTGAAGTGCACCGCCCGCGCGATGGCGACCGACTGACGCTGGCCACCGGACAACGATTGCACCGGCGTCTTCAGGTTCTTGAAGCGGGGGTTGAGCCGCTGCATGAGCTTCTTGGTCGCGGCGTCCATCGCCTCGTCGTCGAGGGCCCCCGTCAGCGTGCGGAGCTCCCGTCCGAGGAAGACGTTCGCGCCGGCGTCGATGTTGTCGGCCAACGCCAGCTTCTGGTAGATCACCTCGACGCCGAAGCGGCGAGCGTCCCGCGGGTTGTGGATCACGGCCGGTTCACCGTTGATGAGGATCGTGCCGGCATCGGCCGGGTGCGCACCCGAGAGGGTGTGCATCAACGTCGACTTGCCGGCGCCGTTACCACCCACGAGTGCGACGACCTCACCGGCGAAGAGGTCGATCGTGACGCCGTCGACGGCGTGGAGTCCACCGAAGGAGACCTTGATGTCACGCAGCTCGCACAGCGGGGTACCGCTGCGATCGACGTCCGCACTGTGGTGCTGCGCCGTCGGAGCCGCGCCCGCCTGATCGGTGGCCTCGTTCGGATCGGTCGCGTCGGTCACGGCGTGGTCTCCTGTCGATTGGTCACGGACGGCCGCTCTGGATCACGGCGCCGGCGATGAAGACGCCGACCGCCAGCGCCCCGATCACCATCGAGCGGCGACGCTGGCGAAGCAGCGAGTCGACGGCGACGGCGGTCACCAACACGATGCCGACGACGATGTCCTGGGTGGGTGAGTCGATGTTGAGCAGCGACATGCCCGACCGCAGCGACTGCATGACGACGGCGCCGAGCACCGCGCCCGGGATCGTGCCGATGCCACCCGAGAACGACGTGCCACCGATGACGGCCGCCGCGATCACGTCGAGCTCGTTCTGGACGCCGAGGTTCGTCGTCGCCGAGTTGAGTCGCGCGGTCTGGATCGCCGCGCTGACGGCACACAGCATGCCCATCACCACGAACGTCGCGGTGACGGTGCGCCGCGTGTTGATGCCGCCCAGCTCGGCGGCCTCCGGATTGCCGCCGTACGCGTAGACGTACCGGCCGAAGCGACGCCGCCGGGCGAGGTAGGACATCAGCGCGGTGATGCCGAACAGGATCAGCACCGGGTAGGCGACACCGACCGGGTCGCCGGTGACGGGCGACTCGTAGCGGATCGCGATCCACCACACGCCGAGCAGCACCACGGCGCAGCCGATGACGCCGAGCGCGACGTCGGCGCCGAGCGGGCGAACGGCCAGATCGTGGCGGTGGCGCCGCCGGCGCGCCGCGGTCAGGCTGAAGACGATCGCGACGCACACCAAGATGGCGAGGAGCCAGCTCTTCCAGTCGCCGAGCGAGCGCTCGGGGGCACCGCCGAGGTAGCGGAAGGTGTCGTTGAGCGGGGCCAGCGTCTGGCCCTGCTTGCCACCGGTCCGGAAGATCAGACCTCGCCATGCGAGATAGCCACCGAGCGTCACGATGAAGGCCGGAACGCCCACGTACGCGACGAGCGAGCCCTGGATGAGCCCGACCAGCGCTCCCAGCGCGAGCCCGACGGCCAACGCGGCGACCCACGTGTACCAGTGGCCCCTGAGACCGTCGATCGTGAAGTTCATCCCGAAGAGCGAGATCATGCCGTCGGTCTGCACGAGCGCCATCGTGTAGCCGAGGAAGCCGAGCAACGAGCCGACCGACAGATCGATGTTGCGGGTCACGATGATGAGCACCATGCCGGTCGCCATGATGGCGATCGACGTGCTCTGGACCGACAGGTTCCACAGGTTGCGGGACGTGATGAACTTCCCGTCCGACATCAGGTGGAACCCCAGCCAGATGACCGCCAACGCGGCCAGCATGCCGAGCAGTCGCGTGTCGAGCTCGAGTGTTCGGTTGAGATCCTTCCACGAACGTCGATCGACGGCGTCTCGTGCCGTTCCGACGTCTTCCACCTGGCTCATGGACGTGGTCTCCCCCTCGTCGTGTCGCGTTGTCGTGTCGACTCGACGACCGAAACGATAGATCGGCTCGCGCGGCGAGCCGTCACCCGGCCGATGCCGCACGGCGGCGCAGATCGATCGGG
>Ga0316576_10001801_pt1 | contig 11867 bp, 7 predicted proteins | sample S0NA_FD_203075 | JGI IMG/M metagenome (GOLD analysis project Ga0316576, IMG submission 203075) | Rhizosphere microbial communities from salt marsh grasses in Alabama, United States - S0-2_050615r3r5 | ecosystem: Host-associated > Plants > Roots > Rhizosphere | place: USA: Alabama | collected... | reverse complement strand
CAGGTGACCCGGGCTTCACCAGGTGAGTCCCCTTCCCATGGTCTTCATCCCACGTCGTTCCTCCTACCCGACCCTCTTCGTTCTGCTCCTTCTCGCCGGAGTCCTGCCGTCGGCCGGGGCCGAGAACGCCGGCCTCCGGCTCAACGAGCTCGAGTACCTCGAGATGCCCGGTCTCAACGTGATGCTCGCCCACGACTTCTATCCCGAAGGCCACCAGGGCGGGGTGAGCATCATCCAGAACGGTCTCCGCGTCGGCACCAACGGCGACCTGCGTCTCGACCGCACGCCGGGCCAGTGGTCGCCGGTGCCGAAGGTGGGCAAACGCGTGGTCGACCGGGACGCGCAGGAGATCAGCATCCGGATGGAGTACCCCGACCCCGAGAAGGACCGGAAGGGCTTCAACCCGGTGATCTACCCGGACCTCCACTTCGCCTACACGATCCGGGTCCGTCCCGAGGGCCGGAGCTTCCGGATTCTCGTCGATCTCGAGGAGCGCCTTCCCGACGAGTGGATCGGCAAGGTCGGCTTCAACTTCGAGCTGTTCCCCGGCATCCTGTTCGGCAAGACGTGGGCCACGGAGAACGCGACCGGTCTCTTCGGTCGCCAGGCCAACGGCCCCGGCACGATCGACGCCGCCGGCGAGTACCGCATCGAAGCGATGGTCCGGGGGAGCTGGCTCGTCGTCGCCCCCGAGTCCGACCGCCAGCGCCTGAGGATCGAGGACGCGACGGGGGGCCTTCTGGAGCTGATCGACGGCCGGGGCCAGCACACCAACGGCTGGTACGTGGTCCGCTCCCTGGTGGCCCGGGGCGCGACGAGGGGGGCGGTCAACTGGCTGATCACCCCTCACGCGATCGAGGGCTGGATGTCCGATCCCGTGGTCCAGGTGTCGCAGGTCGGGTACCACACGAAGCAGCAGAAGCGTGCGGTCATCGAGCTGGACGCCCGGGACGAGCGGCGGCCGCCAGTGGAGGTCCTACGGGTGGGCGACGACGGCGAGCTCAAGACCGTCCTCGAGGAGAAGGGCGAGGAGTGGGGACGGTTCCTTCGCTACGACTACCTGCGCCTCGACTTCAGCGAGGTCCGGAAGCCCGGCACCTACGTGGTGCGCTATGGCGAAGCCCGGTCGAACCCGTTCCGCATCGGCGACGACGTCTTCGCCCGCGGGGTGTGGCAGCCAACCGTCGAGTACTTCCTTCCCATCCAGATGTGCCACGTCCGGGTCAACGACCGGTACCGGGTCTGGCACGACGCCTGCCACCTCGACGACGCCCGCATGGCGCCGGTGGACCGCCTCCTCTTCGACGGATACCGCCAGGGCCCGGAGACGCTGACCCGGTTCGAGCCCGGCCAGCACGTGCCCGGACTCGACCGGGGGGGCTGGCACGATGCCGGCGACGACGACCTGCGCATCGAGTCTCAGGCGGACACCATGCACGGCCTCGCTCTCGCCTGGGAGGCCTTCCAGCCCGACTTCGACGACACCACGATCGACCAGGAGAACCGCGTGGTCGAGCTGCACCGGCCCGACGGCAAGCCCGACATCCTCCAGCAGATCGAGCACGGGGCCCTCACCGTGATCGGCTCCTACCGGGCGCTCGGTCGCTTCTACCGCGGGATGATCGTCCCCACTCTGCGGCAGTACGTCCACGTGGGCGACTTCGCCGCCCAGACCGACAACGTGGTCTTCGACGAGACCACGGCGGACGACGCGCCTCCCATCGGGACCGGCGTCCCGGGCTCCCCTGACGACCGCTGGGTGTTCACGGAGAACAACCCCCGCCGGTCTCTGAACGCCGCCGCCGGGCTCGCCGCCTCCGCCCGTGCCCTGCGCGGCTACGACGACGCGCTGGCCGCGGAGTGCCTGGCGGTGGCGGAGGAGGTCTGGAAGACCACGGACGAGACGGCGGCCCCGGCTCCCCCGTGGGCCCGTCGATGGCCGAGCCCACGCCTCGGGCTGGCGGTCGAGCTCCTCCTCGCCACCGAGAAGCCGGAGTACGCCGACTTCCTGGTCGGGCAGCAGCAGAGGATCGTCGAGAGCGCGGGGCGGGTGGGGTGGATGGTGGGCCGTGCGCTGCCGCTCATCGAGGATGCCGGGTTCCAGACGGCGGTCACCGAAGCGGTGAGCGCCTACCGGGCCCAGGTCGACGAGCTCGAGAAGAAGACGCCCTACGGCGTGCCCTACGAGCCCGAGGTGTGGGGCGCGGGGTGGAAGATCCAACGCTTCGGCATGGAGCAGTACTTCCTGCACGCCAGCTTCCCCGAGGTCTTCCCGAAGGAGCGGATGCTCAACGCCCTCAACTTCGTCCTCGGCGTTCACCCGGGTCCGAACACGTCGTCGTTCGTCTCCGGCGTCGGCGCGCGGTCGGTCCTCTTCGGCTACGGCTTCAACCGGGCCGACTGGAGCTACATCCCCGGGGGCAGCGCGTCCGGCACCGGGCTCATCCGTCCCGACTACCCGGAGCTGCTCGAGTGGCCGTACCTCTGGCAGCAGACCGAGTACGTCATGGGGGGTGGGACCACCGACTACCTGCTCCTGGTCCTCGCGGCCGACCGCCTCCTGGGCGACAGCTGACAGGTCGCGCCCGCCCGGGACACGACGGACACGTTCGGTCCTCGCCAGGGCGGGGCCGAGCCTGATAGACTGCCGCCAGACCTGTCCCGAAGACGATGAGCGACCAGCCCGAGCGCGACCCGGCGGACGAGACTCCCCTGTCCGATTGGACCGTCTCCCGTGAGCTCGAGGACGGCGAGCCCAACGTGGCCGACCAGGGCTTCACGCCGGGCACCATGCTGGCCGACCGCTACCGGGTGGTCGCCCTCCTGGGCCGGGGCGGCATGGGGCAGGTCTACCGCGCCGAGGACACCAAGCTCGGGCAGGCCGTGGCCCTGAAGTTCATCCGCGGGACGCTCTCGCCCGAGCGGCTCCAGCGCCTGTACGCCGAGGTCCGGATCGGTCGTGAGGTCTCCCACCCCAACGTCTGCCGCCTCTACGACATCGTGGAGCTCGACGGGCAGACGTTCATCGCCATGGAGTACGTCGACGGCGAGGACCTGGCCTCGCTCCTGTCGCGCATCGGACGCCTGCCCCCCGACAAGGCCCTGGAGATCGGCCGGGCCCTCGCCGCGGGGCTGCACGCCGTCCACGAGAGAGGCGTGGTGCACCGGGACCTCAAGCCAGCGAACGTGATGATCGACGGGCGGGGCCGGGCCCGCCTGACCGACTTCGGCCTGGCCCTCGAGGACGAAGGCTCCGGGGCCGTGAGTCTCTTCGCCGGGACCCCCGCCTACATGGCGCCCGAGCAGCTCTCGGGCCGCCGGGCCACGCCGCGGAGCGACCTGTACGCGCTCGGCCTCATCCTCTACGAGATGTTCACCGGCCACCCCTTCTACGACGCCGGGAACGTGGAGGAGCTGCGCCACCAGCACACCCAGCCCAAGCCGCCCCGGCTCGCCAGCGCCTCTCAGCGCGTGGAGCCGGTGGTGGAGCGCGCGATCCTCCAGTGCCTCGAGGAGAACCCGGAAGACCGACCCGAGTCCGCCCGCGCCATCCTGGCGGGGCTGCCCGGCGGGGATCCCCTCGAGATGGCGGTGGCCGCGGGAGAGACCCCGTCCCCCGACGTGGTGGCGGCGGCCGGGCAGGTGGGCGACCTCGGTCCCCTGGTGGCGTGGGCGCTCCTGCTGACCGTGCTGGTGGGAGGGGGCGCGACGGCCCGGCTGCTGGACCTCCACTCCCTGGTGACCGCGACGAGCCTCCCCCGGTCGCCGGCGGCGCTCGTGGAGCGGGCCCGAGGCGTGCTGGAGAAGCTGGGCCACGCGGAGGCGGCGGACGCCGCCTGGTCCTTCGAGCGCGACCGGGCGCTCCTGGCCGCGGTCCGGGAGGACCCGTCGGCGGACCGATGGGACGTCACCGACTCGGCCCCCTTCCTCTTCTTCTACCGCCAGAGCCCGGCCCGGCTGGTGCCCCGGGAGATCGACGTCCTGGTCACCCGCGACGATCCCCCATCGACCGTCTCCGGCATGGCCGAGGTGGTGCTGGATCCCCAGGGCCGGCTCACCGGCCTCGTGGTCGTTCCTCCCCAGCTCGAACCGGCGCCCGACCCCTGGCCCGAGCCCAACTGGTCGCCGCTGTTCGACGCGGCGGGGGTGGACACCGAAGGCCTGCGTCCGACCCCGCCCCTGTGGGCGGCGCCGGTGGACACGGACCGGAAGCTCGCGTGGGAGGGGACGCACCCCGGCAACTCGGCTCTCCCGGTGAGGGTGGAGGCGGCGTCGTACCACGGACGTCCGGTCTGGTTCGCGGTCCTGCCACCGTGGGAGAAGCCCGGCCGAATGGTGGGATCCGGTCGGAGACAGGAGACTCTGCCGGTGGGGGAGGTGGCGGTGTGGGTGCTGGCTCTGGCCATGCCCCTGGGAGGGGTTCTCCTGGCCCGCCGCAATCTGCGCCTCGGCCGGGTCGATCGCGCCGGCGCGGGCCGGGTTGCCCTGTTCGTCTTCGTGGCCTACAGTCTCGCTCGCCTCTTCCGGGCCAGCCACGTCGCCACATTCGGCGAGGAGATCTGGCTCCTCATCAGGATCCTGGCCCTGCCCGCGTTCTGGGCCATGATGATCTGGCTCCTGTACGTTGCCCTGGAGCCCTACGCCCGTCGGCACTGGCCCCAGGCCCTCATCTCCTGGAAGCGCCTGCTGTCGGGCCGGCTCCGGGACCCCCTGGTGGGCCGGGACGTGCTCATGGGAGCGGCCGCCGGGGCGGTGAGCTCCGTCGTCTTCGTCCTGCTCCGCCTGACGCCGGGCTGGCTGGGTCGGCCTCCCCTGGACCTTCAGCCCTACCTGAAGGGGGCGAGCCTGGCCGGCTTCTCCGACGTGGCGTTCCGCCTCTTCGTGAACCAGTTCAGCTCCGTGCTCTATGCGATGGTGTTCCTCTTCCTGCTCGTCCTGCTCCGCCTCCTCCTCCGCTCCCGGGCCCTGGCGGTGGTGGCCTGGTGCTTCCTGGTGGGCAGCCCCCTGGTCGGCGAAACCGCGGCCCTGGTGTGGGCCGGGGGGTTCGTGCGGGCGCTGGTCTACTTCTTCGTGCTGACCCGGGGGGGCCTCCTCGCCCTGGCCGTCGCCCTGTACACCGAGTACAACATGAACGAGTCGCCTCTGACCCTGGACCCGTCGGCGTGGTACGCCACGCGATCCATCCCGGTCTTCCTGGCGGTGGTGGGCCTGGCCGTCTACGGCTTTCACACGGCCCTGGCCGGGAAACCCGCTCTGGGAAGAATGCTGATCGACGACTGACGCCGGCGACGGCTGGTCCCGACGACGACCCCTGCGGACCGACCCCCGTGTCTCGGCCCACTCGGGACCCGCCCCGCGGACGAGGACTATCGGTGAGCGGAAGTGCGGCGAACGGTAACACTCCTGGGTGTCCGGAGGCCCCGGCCACCCCTCCGTCATCAGGCTCAAAGCGTTGAAAGCAAACATCTGTGGGGGTTTCTGACGACCACCGGCACGACTGCTGCATGGACGACACATCGGGTGGCACAACCACGGTGGGAGGTGACCCATGCAGGTGGTGCCGGTGACCAGTCCGACTCCGGTTTCGGACCCGTCGGGCCCCGTTCTCACCTGGCTCGAGAACGGCAGCGGAATCGCCCGCGGGACGGCCGTGGAGCTGTCCAACGAGCGAGCGCGGGTCAGGCTGGCCGACGCCGCGACCCTCGTCCCGGGTGACGAGGTGGCGGTGCGCCTCAGCTTCGATCGGGCCACCGACACGGTGGCGGCGACCGGGCGTGTCCTCGCGATTCGGGCGAACGGCGAGGCCCCGGTGTGCGAGCTCGAGTGGACGCACACCGGCTCCGAGCGCGATCAGCTCGAGTCCCTGATCGCCTCCCGCGGCTGAGGCGTCGGGGGGGCGCCGCTGCGCGCCGGCTCGGGGGGATCTGCTACCCTCGCCGGCGTGGATCCCCTGATCTCTCCCGGGAACGACTGGGCGCTGTGGGCCGTCCTGCTGGCGGCGGGCGCCTTCGGGTTGTGGGCGGAGAGGACCCGCTGGGGGGCGAAGCTATCCGGTGCGGTCATCGCCATCGGCGTTGCCTTCGTGCTCTCGAACCTGCGGGTGATCCCGTCGAGCGCGCCGGCCTACGACGTGGTGTGGTCGTTCCTGGTTCCCCTGGCCATTCCGCTCCTCCTCTTCACCGCGGACCTCAAGCGCATCCTCCGCGAAGCGGGGCCGACGCTCCTGGCCTTCGCGGCCGGTGCCGTGGGAACGGTGCTGGGGACCTGGCTGGCCTTCCAGGTCGTTCCCCTCGGTGACGAGGGATGGAAGCTGGCCGGCATCTTCTGCGCGACCTACGTCGGGGGATCCCTCAACTACATGGCGACGGCGGAGGCCCTCGAGCTTCGCTCGGGGGACGTCCTGGCGGCGGGGGTGGCCGCCGACAACCTGGCGATGGCGCTCTACTTCCTCGTCCTCTTCGCCCTTCCCTCGATGACGTGGCTTCGGAGGCGCTTCGTCGAGCGCGTGCCCGAAGGGACGGGGGAGCTGGCACCGGCGGCGACCGGGGAGCCCGTCGGTGCCCGCAGCCTGGCCACCGCCCTCGCCATTGCCGCTGCAATGTGTGCGGCGGGTTACGGGGTGGCCGATCTCGTGGGAGTTCCCGCGAGCGGGATCCTCTTCGTCACTGCCTTCACCGTGACCCTGGCCACCCTGTTTCCGGCTCGCCTGGGATCGGTGGCCGGCGCCCACGAGGCGGGCGTCGTGCTGATGCAGGTCTTCTTCGCGGTCATCGGCGCGTCGGCGAGCATTGGCCTGGTGATCCGCCACGGCTCGATGCTGTTCGTCTTCGCGATCGCCATCCTCACCGTGCACCTGCTGGTGATCCTCGTGGCCGGCCGGCTGCTCCGCCTCGACCTCGCGGAGGTCCTGATCGCCTCGAACGCCAACATGGGAGGGCCGACCTCGGCCGCGGCCATGGCGGTGGCCCGACGCTGGGACACCCTGGTGATCCCGGCCATCCTCTGCGGGACCCTCGGCTACGCGACCGCCACCTTCCTCGGGGTCGCGGTCGGGCACTGGCTCCGCTGACCGGCGCGTCCCTCAGGCCTCCCGCGCCGCCTGGACCAGGGCGTCGATGTTCTCGGCCGGGGTGCCCGGCGAGGCGCCGCCGCCGGCGGAGAGGATGAAGCCGCCGTCCGCGGCCGCCTTCGCCACGCACGCCCGGGCCTCCTCGAGGACCTGCTCCGGTGTGCCCCGGGCCAGGGTGTCCAGGGGAGCGACGTTGCCCAGGAGGACGAGCTCCGGTCCCACGGCCTCCCGCACGACCGCGATGTCCATCGCGTGGCTGAAGTTCCAGACCTCGAACGGGACGAGCCCGATGCGAGAGAGCAGGTGAGGGCAGGGGGTGTCGTTGTGGTAGATCCGGATCAGGCCCTCGAAGGGCTCGAGGATCCTCTTCAGGTACGGCACCGCCATGGCCTCGAAGGCGCGGGGTGAGAGCATCCCGGGGATGTCGTCGAGGAGCAGGATGCCGAGGGGCTCTCGGAGCCGCTCCACCTGAGCCCGGAGATAGGCGAGAACGACGTCGGTGAAGGCGTCGAGGGCGGCGTGGGCCGCCTCGGGCTCGCCGGCGGTGGCCTCGAGGAAAGTCGTGGTCCCGAGGACGTGGGTGGCGAGGGTGAGGGGTCCCCGCGCCGCCGCGAACTGGATGCGGTGCGGCTCGGGCAGGCCTCCCTTCTCGAGAAGCTCCAACCGCCGCAGGGCCAGGGGCATGAGCCCGTCGGTCTCGGGGTCGGGCCGGGGCAGGTCCCCCCAGGCCTGGTGGGGAAGGTCGAGATGCCGCATGCCGGGAGGCGAGTCGGGGTGCCACATGAGACCGGACCCGTAGCCGCTCGGCTCGATGGCCATGCCGTACTCGACCCAGAAGCCCGGAAGGAAGGCGATGTCCGGGAAGCGGTCCATCACCCGGAGGTGGGTGTCCAGCCAGAGATCGGGGTAGAGGAAGAAGTCCAGGGTGTTCACACCGGCGAAGCCGGGCATCCACGGGCTGTCGATGATGAGAGCGGTCGGGACCTTCCCCGGCCGGCCCCCGCGGGCGGCGGTGAGGAAGTCCTGCCAGGCCGGGGATGTCGTCACGTGAGCTCCTCCCTGGGTCGCGGCTTCTCAGATCCCCGGCGCGTAGGGGTGGGTGATGGCCTCGTACTCCTCGAGAGTGCGCTCGGGCCTCTCGTACCCGTCGGGAATCGGCAGCCTGGAGAAGGTCTGGAAGTAGAGGACGCAGGCGTCGCGCCACCACCGGGCCTCCTTCTCCTGGATGGCGAGGAAGGCCTTCACCTGCTCGTACCGCTCGGAGTCGATCAGGCCCTCGACAGAGCGCCACGTCTCCTGCATTCCGCGCACCCGGTCGACTCCCCGCTGGTAGCGGTAGAGCAGCTCATTCCAGAGGGTCCGGCCCGAGGCCATCCGGTGGTCCCACGGCACGTGATGGAACCAGAGGAGAAGCTCCTCGGGCACGGTCTCGAGGCTCTCGTACTGGTCACGCACCGGCGGAAAGTACTGGCTCACCGCGTCGCTGCCCGTCGTCGTCCGGTCGAAGCCGATTCCCTCCTCGTCGGCCCGGTGGTAGTAGACGGACGTCCAGTCCGCCCGGGGCCCGCCGCTGACCCAGGGCCCGGGCCCGTAGTGGTGGCCCCGGGCCATCAGGTGGTGCAGCCCCAGGGGGGTCATGTAGTCGACCACCGCCTCGCGGGAGGCCAGCATCATCGTCTTCACGGGGGCGACGAACCCCGGGTCGTTGGAGAAGGTCATCCGGATCCACTCGTCGGCAATCGCTGGTGACTCGAGCATCGGGTCCCAGGCCAGGCGCCCGAAGGCGAACCAGTTGGCGCAGGCCATCACCGAGCCGCACCAGTTGCGGTCGGTGCCGGTGTTGGCCACCCCCGCCATGCCTGTCCGCTGGTAGCCGTGGAGGCTTCCGTCGATCACGTCGGCCACGAGCGATCCCTCGCCCCGCGCGTAGGTGTCGGAGCGCAGGACCTCCTCGTACAGGGGGGCGAGAAAGGCCAGGTGCGTGGCGAAGCCCAGGTACTCCTGGGTGATCTGGAACTCCATCATCAGGGGCGTCTCGGGCATGGCGCCGAAGAGCGGGTGGAAGGGCTCCCGGGGCTGGAAGTCGATGGGGCCGTTCTTGACCTGGATGAGGACATTGGGCCGGAAGCTCCCGTCGAGGGGCACGAACTCGCTGTACGCCTGCTTCGCCCGGTCCTCCGGCTCCTCGCTGGAGTAGACGAAGGCCCGCCACATCACCACGCCACCGTGGGGCGCGACCGCGTCGGCCAGCACGTTGGCTCCCTCGGCGTGGCTCCGCCCGTAGTCCTGGGGCCCGGGCTGCCCCTCGGAGTTGGCCTTGACCAGGAAGCCGCCGAAGTCGGGGATGTGCCGATAGATCTCGTCCGCCTTGTCCTTCCACCAGCGCGCCACCGCGGGAGCGAGGGGGTCGGCGGTCTCCAGGCCGCCGATCTCCATGGGGGCGCTGAAGCGCGCGGTCAGGTAGACACGGATCCCCCAGGGACGGAAGACGTCGGCCAGGGCCGCCGCCTTCTGCAGGTACTCGGCCCTGAGCACGGTGGCGTTGGCGTTGACGTTGGTGAGCACCGTCCCGTTGAGCCCGATGGAGGCGTTGGCCCGGGCGTAGTCGGTGTAGCGCGGGTCGAGATAGTCGGGCAGCTTGTGCCAGTCCCACAGCGAGAAGCCCGCGTACCCGCGCTCCACCGTCCGGTCCAGGTTGTCCCAGTGGTCGAGCACGCGCAGCTGAACTCGGGGGGCCTCCACGAGCGAGAGGCCCTCGAGACGCCGGTGGGTCTGGAGCAGGCGGAGGAAGTGGAAGACGCCGTAGAGAACGCCGACGTCGTGGTTCGCCGCGATGACGGTGGCGCGTTTCCCGGCCACCGAAATCGAGCGGATCAAGAAGCCCTCGTCGCCCACCTTTCGCAGATCCGTCTCGAGATCCAGGGCGGCGACCACGGGAGACGACTGGGGGGTCCCCACCACCACGACTCCGTCCCGCGAGATCGAATTAACGAGAGGCACCTCCTCATCCAGCAACCCCCGCAACCCTCGAGCCAGCTCCTCCCGCGCGACGCCGAGCGTCGCGTTCTCTCCTGGGCAGGCCACCGCGGAGATCGCGGCCCGGTACTCGTCGCGGAGAGCGACGTCGGAGACCGGCGGATAGCGGAGCCAGAGCGCGTGGCCGTCCTCGGCGTGCACCCCGGACGCGAGCAGGAGCCCGACCAGTGCGGCCGTGGCCAGGCGGGTGGACATCAAGCGGGGATCTCCGGGGTGGTGCCGTCGGTGGGGTCCGCCCAGCGGTCGTTGGGAACGAGGGGCGCCCACCCCGGGCGCCGAGGATCCCGGTCGTAGGGGTAGGGGCCGAGCCGACGGAACTCCTCGTGGTACGTCCCGAGCTTCTCCCGGTTCAGTCGCACGCCGAGCCCCGGACCGCTCGGCACGGGGAGGGCGCCCCCCTCGTACCGCATCCGGCCGCCCTCGATGACGTCGTCGGTGAGGTGGTGGTAGTGCGCGTCGGCGGCGAACGTGAGGTTTGGCAGAACCGCCCCGAGGTGGAGCATGGTGGCGAGCTGGATGCCCAGCTCCCCTGAGGAGTGGACCGCCACCCCGAGCTGGAAGGTCTCGCAGACCCCGGCGGCCTTGACGCACGGCCGGATCCCGCCCCAGAACGTGGTGTCGAGGAGGACGACGTCGACGGCGGTGTCCAGCGCGTTGGCGGCGAGCTGCTCGAAGTTGACGACCACGGTGTTGGTGGCGAGGGGCATCCGGACCTTCTCGCGCACTCGGCGGAGACCGTGGAGGCCGAACACCGGGTCCTCGAGGTAGTCGTTGCGCAGGTCCTCGATCTGCTGCCCGAACCAGATGGCCTGCTCGGTGGACCATACCCCGTTCGGGTCGAAGCGGAAGTGGTCGCCGGGCAGGGCGCGGGCCAGGGCCCGGTAGCACTCCAGCTCGTAGTCGGGCGGGAACACGCCGCCCTTGAGCTTGTGGGCGCCGAACCCGTGGCGCTCCTTGAGCGCGCGCGCCTCCGACACCAGCTGCTCGACCGTCCGCACCTCGCCGGTGGCGCGCGTCGGGTGCGGGTAGCGGAAGAAGAGGTAGGAGGCGAACGGCACCCGGTCCCGGAGCCGCCCCCCGAGAATCTCGGAGACCGGCGTGCCCCACCGCTGGCCCAGCAGGTCCAGGCAGGCGAACTCGAGGGCGGCCACGATCTGCGTGCGGTTGTTGTAGAGGGAGGCCGTGGGGTTGGCGAGGGCGAACCGCATCTCCTCGAGCCGAGCCGGGTCCCGGCCGAGGAGGGAGGCCTTCACCCCTTCGAACGCGGCGGTGGCGCTCTCGCCGCCCCCACCCATCTCGCCCAGACCCACCAGCCCCTCGTCGGTCTCCACCTCGACGATGGTGCGCACGAAGCGTCCCCAGTGGCAGCCGTTGGCGTGGCGCAGGGGCGCTTCGAGGGGCACGGAGACCGGCGTCGCTCGGATGTCGGAGATCTGCATGGGCGGTGGCCCTGATGGCCGAGCGCGATTCTATCCCCGAACCGGCCGCCGGACAGTGACTCGGATAGAATCCCGACCGGCGTTCGATCAGGAGGAGGCCCCCATGCCGCGGCTCCAGACGGTGCTGATGACGTGCCTGGCTCTCGGCCTCGGCGCAGTGGTCACCGCGGCGCCCGCGTCGGCATCCCCGGAGCTGGCGCTGGGCCAGGGACGTCGTCTCAGCCTCGACGAGGGCTGGCGGTTCCTCAGGGGAGACCTGATCGTCCGGAGCGAGAAGGGCCCGGGCGGCGACATCGAGATCACGGAGCGGTCCAAGGACCTGG
>Ga0316576_10001800_pt1 | contig 11871 bp, 10 predicted proteins | sample S0NA_FD_203075 | JGI IMG/M metagenome (GOLD analysis project Ga0316576, IMG submission 203075) | Rhizosphere microbial communities from salt marsh grasses in Alabama, United States - S0-2_050615r3r5 | ecosystem: Host-associated > Plants > Roots > Rhizosphere | place: USA: Alabama | collected... | reverse complement strand
GGTGAAGGTGACCGGGCAATGGTTTGGGGTTTATTGGCTCAAGCAGGACGCGGTGAGCGTACCAAAGGCGTTATCGATGCCCTGGAGGAAGCCGGCCTGACAGTGGATTACCTGGAAATTGATGATGCGACAAATGCCGATGCCTCTGCCGGTATCCCAACCTTTGTCGGTTATGCATCAGCGAATCCGGATGTGAAACTGGTAGTGACCGATCATGGCGCGCTGACCGGAACGCAGCAGACCTATTTCGAGGCGGCAGGATTAGGCCCAGATGACATTATCGGAGCCGGGTTCGATCTGAACGTAGCCACAGTTGAAGCTATTCGCAGTGGTTATACAGACCTGGTGATTGATCAGCAGCAGTGGCTGCAAGGTTACCTGCCTATATTGCAGATTTGCCTGACGCATAACTATCTCTTTACCGGTTTGCACATTGATACCGGCGCCGGCTTTGCCCACGCGGACAATGTCGAACTTTTGGCCGATTTGGTGTCAAGGCAGATTCGCTAGTAATAGATTGGGTGAATCACGATCTTATCTGATGGTATTGGTCGTGATTCGTATGTACATGAGGGTCAGACGGCCGTCTGGCCCTCAGTACTAACAATTTGGAGAGAGCTTATGGAACCGACCTATAGAATAGAACTGCGCAATGTTTCCAAGAACTTTGGTGAAGTCCAGTCTCTGAGCAATATCGATTTTAAATTGGGACAGAATGAGGTCGTAGGGCTTCTTGGAGATAACGGGGCCGGTAAATCGACCTTGATCAAAATCCTCACAGGTTATCACCAACCCAATTCGGGAGAAATTTATATTGATGGAAATCGTATCGATTCACTGACCGTACCTCTGGCGCGAAAGTTGGGCATCGAAACGGTTTACCAGGAACGGGCTTTGGCTGAACTTCAAACATTGTGGCGTAACATTTTCCTGGGGCGAGAACTTAGGACACCATTTGGCTTGCTCGATGTAAAAAAGATGAAGAGCGAGACGAATAAGCTCATGTTAGAGTCGATGGGCTTTACTTCCAACGCGGTAAACCCGGATTCAACCATTGAAACATTCTCAGGTGGTGAGAAGCAGGGTGTAGCTATTGTGCGTGCGCTTTACTTTGATGCCGAAATTATCATCTTGGATGAGCCAACGATGGGCCTGTCGCTTAAGGAGACGCGTAAACTGCTGGATTTTGTTCGCCATATTAAGGATGCCGGCAAATCGGCCGTTTTTATCGACCACAATATCTTTCATGTCTATTCAGTAGCCGATCGTGTCGTCGTACTTGATCGCGGACGGATTGCCGGTGAATTCAACACGGATGCAATCAGCCTCGACGATCTGATGGATAAAATGTATCGCGTTGCGGAAACAGGCAGCCTGGATTAACCAGGAAAGGTAATGAGATTATGAGTTCGGAAACTGAAGATCTATCGGGTGTTGATAGCATACCTGAACCGCAAACAGAATCAATTGATTGGAAAAATTTCTTGCGGAGTAACGCTACCCAATTGGGTATGATTCTGGTCTTTTTTGGACTGTGGTTATTTTTCATTCTTTCAGCCCCGGAGACGTTTCTATCGCCCCAGATATATTTGGCTTTCATGGCCACAACACCATTGTTTGCCATTATGGCGTTGCCTTTGACAATGGTCATCATTGCTGGGGAGATGGACCTTTCTTTTCCATCAATTATGGCGATTGGGATGGTGGCATTTATATTTATCTTTCAACCGACGGGAAATGTTTTCCTGGCTTTTTTAGCGGCCCTTGCCGCCGGCGTTGGGGCAGGGTTATTGAACGGTGGGCTGGTTGTAGGTATTGGTATTCCATCACTGGTAGCTACTATCGGCACGCAGTTCTTTTTGCGCGGTCTCTCGCTGGTACTCTTACAGGGTCAGGGGGCAACGTTGATCGAAGCTCGCGGCACTTTTGTTTATAACCTCCTCGTTGGTAAGACATTTGGCGGCATTCCTAACCAGTTCTGGTGGTCGATCGCGATTGCTATATTATGTTGGGTGATTTTGAATCGTACGCGCCTTGGTGCCCATATCTATCTGATTGGCGACAATGAAAAGAGCGCTAGGCTGATGGGCGTCAATGTAAATCGCACGAGGTTGGCTGTTTTTATCATCATGGGTGTAGCTGCAGCCTTTTCCGGTGTCTTGGCCAGCTTGCAGGTGTCGTTTTTCTGGCCATCATTAGGTGAGGGATATTTGTTGTCTACACTGGCTTCTGTCTTTCTTGGCGGCACCTCCGTGTTTGGTGGAACGGGCACGATCTTGGGCACGTTCCTGGGCAGTTATATAATCGGTGCGATCAACGCTGGTATCGTTGCTATCGGCCTAACCGGTTTTTGGACAGAGCTGATTTATGGCTTGATCATTATCATCTCTGTTTCCATGCACGTTGTTATGCAGAAACGAATTAAATGATCAGGGAGATTTATTGTTCGGTAATGGTCCAACTTGCATCGTCAACACGAATTTTCGTGCTGTCCCCAGGCCAATATAGGTGGCTCCAGTAACTGGCGCCGCGCAGGGTTGATGGGTTACGGCCGTTCGTGACAATGATGTGATTGGATGTGTAATGGGCGAAGTGATGATCCCTGGTGAGTGAGGAACGACCTAAGGTTGGATCGATAGGGACCCAGCCGGTTCCTGGAAAGTAGACTTCTACCCAGGCATGCTCCTGGCGAGCTTGGGCGGGATCTTTCTGATCTAGATGAAGCAGACCTTCAACATAACGAGCGGGAATGCCGCTGGCCCTGCTCAAGGCTATTAACAATGATGAATACTCGGTGCAGTCGGTGCCCATTCTTCCTAGGGCAGCCTGGGCACCCCAGTCTTGACCATTGTACGTATAGACCAGGTTGTTTCCGATGTAGTCGTAGAAAGCCCTGACTTGCTCACAGGTAGTTTGATCAGAGATGGAGAGCTGTTCTGCGAGAGAGATAACCTGCGGGTTGTTAGATTCGATATGTAGTTCGGCCTGGGTATAATCTTCAGGCAGGTCACCTGTACAGTTTGCCAAGTCATAAGAAAGTTCATGAACGCCAACCTGGTAATTAATAGCAACCTGAGCGCTTTCGCCAGATTCAAGATCCTTGAAATCAAACTCGGCATACCGGTTGCCGAACTCATCGGTTACGACGACATAATTTGAAGGATGAATTTCTTGGGAAATGACTTCCTGATACGGAGTCTGGTCACCGATAAGGGCTACCCAAATATTATGTTTTTCCGGTTTTTGAGGACCCTCGTTGACTAGAGTGATACTTTGAGTAATGTCATAGGTCACGGTGTGTAAAATGGAAGGGGAAGAGGTTGGGCTGTCAGTCGCATCTTCGATAATCTGGCAGGCTGGTAAGGTTAATAGCAGGAATAGAAAGAAAAGAGACTTCATAATTATTAATGCTAGCATCGGCCGAATATTTGGCCAACAACAAAGACAGAATATATCAGCATTGGTGATTATGTGATAGGTGTTATCAAGACGGCACCTTAGATAATGTTACTCATGAATCGAATTAAGAAGGAAGTAGAACATGGATAAAAGAGATACTCAAAAAGCAATCGAAAATGGGAAAACCGCACTCGGCATTGAGTTCGGTTCGACCCGTATTAAGGCGGTCTTGATTGACGAAAATCATACGACGATCGCATCCGGAGGTTATTCCTGGGAGAATCAATACGAAAACGGTATCTGGACTTATGGTCTTGAGAATGTTTGGAAAGGTCTGCAGGAAAGTTTTCGACAACTCACTGACGAGGTTGTTAAGAAATACGACACCTCTCTTGATATGGTAGGTGCTATTGGTTTTAGCGGCATGATGCACGGCTATATGGCATTTGATAAAGACGGTAATTTGCTCGTTCCATTTCGTACCTGGCGCAATAATATTACGGGACAGGCATCTGAAGAACTTACGGATTTATTCCAATTCGCCATTCCCCAGCGCTGGAGCATTGCCCACCTTTACCAGGCAATCTTGAATGAGGAACCCCACGTTAAGGAGATTAACTTTCTGACCACGTTGGCGGGTTATGTCCATTGGAAACTGACCGGACAAAAGGTATTGGGCATTGGTGAAGCATCGGGCGTGTTCCCAATCGACAGTGAGGCTGGGGACTATGATGCACGCATGGTTGAGCTGTTTAACGAAAAGATAAAAGGGTACGACTTTCCCTGGAAGCTCCAAGACATTCTACCCAGGGTTCTTTTAGCGGGAGATGGGGCGGGAGTTCTTAGCGAAGAAGGGGCCAAATTACTCGATCCTTCAGGGCATCTTAAATCTGGAATCCCGTTCTGTCCACCGGAAGGTGACGCGGGTACGGGTATGGTTGCGACTAATAGTGTCGCCGAACGCACGGGCAACGTCTCCGCAGGGACATCTGTCTTCGCCATGATCGTTCTTGAAAAGGACTTATCAAAGATGTATCCGGAGATTGATATGGTTACCACGCCTGCAGGTAAGCCGGTCGCGATGGTTCATAGCAACAACTGCACCTCCGATCTCAATGCTTGGGTAGGTTTATTCCAGGAATTCACCGATTTAGTGGGGCTGGAGATCGATTTATCTACGTTGTTTGAAACGCTTTATAAGCAGGCACTCGTAGGAGACGCTGATGGTGGAGGACTGCTTGCCTATCCATACCTTTCAGGTGAGCATATAACCCATTTTGAGGAAGGACGTCCTTTGTTCGTCAGGACTCCGGAAAGTCATTTCACACTTTCAAATTTCATGCGCACTCAATTGTTCTCATCGCTCGGAGCATTAAGGATTGGCCTGGACATCCTTTTTGAACAGGAGCGCGTGACTATTGACCAGATCCTGGGGCATGGTGGTTTCTTCAAAACAGAAGAAGTGGGTCAAAAGATCATGGCAGCGGCAATGAATGTACCCGTCTCGGTGATGGAAACCGCGGGTGAGGGTGGTGCCTGGGGAATCGCTCTGCTTGCTGCTTATATGCTCAAAAAGACCGAACACGAGGCACTGGAAGATTATCTCTCTAACAAGGTTTTTGCGGGAGAGGAGGGCACGACAATAGTTCCTGATCCATTTGATGTGGATGGGTTCGTTGCTTTCATGGAACGGTATAAGAAAGGGTTGGCTATCGAGAAGGCTGCTGTAGATAATCTGAGTTAACTTATTTTCGGAAAACTCTATTCGAAAAGATTGAGGAAGAAATATGCTTGAAAAAATCAAAGAAGAATTGGTGCAACTGCATCAAGAGCTGCCCAAAAATAATCTTGTCGCCTGGACAAGTGGGAATGTCAGTGCGCGCGATCCGGAAACAAACCTGGTTGTCATTAAACCCAGCGGGGTGCGTTTTGAACACCTGACAGCGGAGAAAATGGTGGTAGTGGATATCGACGGCAATCTGGTGGAAGGGGAATATAAGGCCTCGTCGGATACAGCATCACACTGCTATATTTATCGCCAGATGCCGGATGTTTACGGTGTGGTGCATACGCATTCCCGTTACGCGACTGCCTTTGCCGTCGTCGGCCGTTCTATTCCCTGTCATACGACGGCTATGGGAGACGAATTTGGTGGTGAAATTCCATGTGGTGGGTTTGCTCTTATTGGGGGCGAAGAAATTGGCCAAAGAGTGGTCGAAGCTCTAAAGGGAAGTCGCAGTCCCTCTTGTTTGCTGGTCAACCATGGCGTTTTTGCCGTGGGACCATCGGCCGAGAAAGCGGTGAAAGCGGCGATCATGACCGAGGACAATGCAGCGATTATGTACCTGGTATATCAACTTGGCGAACCGATTCCTATCGCTCAGGAGAATATCGATAAACTATACGACCGCTACCAGAATGTATACGGTCAATAGCAACAGCGCTCGAAGGAGGGGCGGTTATGAATATTTATGAATCGAAAGAAGCCTGGTTCATCACTGGAAGCCAGGAGCTTTATGGTGAAGAGGTTTTAAAGCAAGTTGCCGAGGATTCAGGCAAAATTGTTGATGGATTAAATGCAGGGGGCAAGCTGCCCATCAAAATTGTTTTTAAGCCGGTATTGAAGTCGGCTGAGGCGATTTCACATCTGATTCAGGAAGCGAATGCTGCTGAAAATTGTGTGGGACTCATTGCCTGGATGCATACTTTCTCCCCAGCAAAGATGTGGATTCATGGCCTAAAAACCCTGCATAAACCTTTTGTCCATCTACATACGCAATTCAATCGCGATATTCCCTGGTCAATGATTGATATGGATTTTATGAATCTAAACCAATCGGCCCATGGCGGGCGGGAATTCGGTTTTATGGTCACGCGCATGAACAAGGCACGCAAGGTAATTGTTGGTCATTGGCAGGATGACGACGTTTTAGCTGATTTGAACAGTTGGCTGCGCACGGCCGTTGCCTGGGATGATGCACAGCACCTCAAAGTCGCGCGTTTTGGCGATAACATGCGTCAGGTCGCTGTTACCGAGGGAGATAAAGTTGAAGCGCAGCTCCGCCTGGGTTATGAAGTTAATGGTTATGGATTGGGGGATCTGCTTCAGTATGTCGATAACGTAAGTGAAAGGGCTGTAGATGAACTTGTGGCTGCCTATGAGGCGCAGTACAGCATTGCCGATAAACTGCAGCCGGGCGGAGCACAGCGTGAATCCCTACAATATGCGGCGCGGATCGAGTTGGGTATGCGTTCTTTTCTGGAGAATGGCGGTTTTAAAGCATTTACCACCACTTTTGAGAACCTCACCGGCTTGAGACAGCTGCCGGGAATCGCCGTGCAGCGGTTGATGGCTGATGGATATGGTTTCGGGGCGGAGGGAGATTGGAAAACGGCCGCCCTGGTACGCACTATGAAAGTGATGGGCGCGGGATTGAATGGTGGAACCTCCTTCATGGAAGATTACACTTATAACTTTGAACCCGGAAATATGGAAGTTCTGGGTGCACATATGCTTGAGATTTGTCCCTCCATAGCTGAGGGAAAACCGGCGGTGGAGATCCATCCATTGGGTATTGGTGGAAAGGAAGACCCGGTACGACTGGTATTTAATACACCCGCCGGACCGGCCCTGAATGCCTCACTCATAGACATGGGAGATCGCTTCCGCCTGTTGGTGAACACGGTGGATGTTGTCCCGCCGGATGAGCCGCTGCCCAAGCTGCCTGTGGCCCGTACCGTTTGGTTACCCCATCCAAATCTGCGGGTGGGGGCAACCGCCTGGATTCTGGCCGGCGGCGCCCATCACACCGGATTCAGCCAGGTTGTTACGGTCGAACAACTGGAAGATTATGCCGAAATTGCCGGAATAGAATTCGTGCTGATCGATAAACAAACTGAGATTCGGGCCTTTAAACAAGAACTGCGAAATAACAGCCTTTACTATCGCCTGGTCCAGTGAAAGTCGTAGTCTATTCGTTAATTGAGAGATAAGAAAAGGGAGTTGCCATAGGTTGGCAACTCCCTTATATTTTGGGTTTGAAATGAATTAAATACCTTGAGGTAACTATGAAACAACAAGCAGATATTGGTTTAATCGGTCTTGCTGTAATGGGACAGAATCTGGTCCTTAATATGGATGATCATGGCTATACGGTGGCCGTTTTCAACCGCACGATAAGCAAGGTTGATCGTTTTTTGGAGAATGAAGCTCGCGGCACAAAGGTAATCGGGACTCATTCACTAGAGGAATTTGTTAGCGTTCTAAAACGGCCGTGCCGGGTCATGATTATGGTCAAAGCAGGGTGGCCGGTAGACGCGACAATTGAGCAGCTGGTTCCGTTGCTAGAACCTGGCGATATCATTATCGATGGTGGGAATTCTCATTATCCCGATTCAACACGTCGAACCAATGAATTGGCCGAGAAAGGCATCCTGTTCATCGGTACCGGTGTTTCCGGTGGTGAAGAAGGCGCCCGCTTCGGTCCATCGATTATGCCCGGCGGCGCCCCGGAGGCCTGGCCCCATGTCAAGCCTATTTTCCAGGACATTGCGGCTAAGGTTGCGGACGGATCCCCTTGTTGCGATTGGCTGGGTGAAGAAGGCGCCGGTCATTTTGTGAAGATGGTTCATAATGGGATTGAATATGGCGATATGCAGTTGATCAGTGAAGCCTATGATTTGATGAATAATGCTTTAGGCATGTCGGCCGATGAGATGAGCGCTATTTTCGGCCGTTGGAACGAAGGGAAATTAGAATCTTACTTGATCGAAATTACGGCCGATATCTTGGCATTCAAAGATGAAGATGGGCAGCCGATGGTCGATAAGATCCTGGACACGGCCGGACAAAAAGGGACAGGCAAGTGGACCGCTCTGGATGCTCTAGAACGAGGTATTCCACTCACACTGGTTGGTGAGGCGGTTTTCTCACGTTTTCTTTCCGCTTTAAAAGAAGAACGTGTTGTGGCTGCCGAAACGCTCGGTTCTTCTATCGAAAAATATGATGGTAACAAGGCTGCATTTATAGATGATCTGGAGCAAGCGCTCTACGCTTCAAAGATTGTATCTTACGCACAAGGATACATGCTCATGCGTGCCGCATCTGAAGAATCGGACTGGCATTTACCCTATGGGACGATTGCCCTGATCTGGCGTGGGGGTTGTATCATTCGCGCTGCATTCCTGGATGATATTAAAGCAGCTTTCGATAAGAACCCGGCGTTACTGAACCTGTTATTTGATCCTTTCTTCAAAAAACAGGTTGAAGAAGCAAAAGCCGCCTGGCGTCGCGTTGTGAGCACAGCGGCATCATTGGGAATTCCGGTGCCCGCCATGTCCAGCGCACTCGCTTTTTATGATGGATATCGGCGCGAAAGATTACCAGCTAATCTCTTGCAAGCTCAACGCGATTACTTTGGCGCCCATACATACGAACGGGTTGATAAGCCTCGGGGTGAATTCTTCCATACCAACTGGACAGGAGAGGGTGGGGATGTGACTGCGTCAACTTATGACGCATAAGTCTTGTTCTATACTCGACTTGGTATATCTTATAGGTAAAAAAATACGCCACCCAATTTAGGTGGCGTATTTTTTGATACCAGCCTTGATGCCTGAACCAGAGTAAATTGCTCCCTGTGAAACTTCAATAGAAAAAATTACTCCAATTCAAGTGTTTGCTGAGCTTTTACCTGTTCTTCTATCCAGGGATAGGTTTGTTCAATACCTTCTTTGAGATAATTTTTCGCCTGCCAGCCGGTAGAGTAAATACGCTCGTTACTGAAGTTGCGCGATTGGACACCGACTGGGCCTTTAATGTGTTCGATATTAATCTGTTTCCCGGCTACTTCTGCGACGGTCTCCACCAGTTCGTCGACGGAGACATATTGTGGGCAGCCGATATTCACGGCTCCTTGTAGATCGGAATGCATCAGCATATAGATGCCTTCTACCATATCATCTACAAATGTGTAGGAGCGAACGGCCGTGCCATCTCCCCATACTTCTATTGTTCCGCCATCTTTAACCTCGGCGATTTTTCGGCACATGGCTGCCGGGGCTTTTTCACGCCCACCTGTCCAGGTGCCATAAGGGCCATAGCAGTTTTGGAAGCGGGCTATGCGTACGGCCATGCCCCGATTGCGCTCGTAAGCCATGGCGATTCTTTCAGAATAAAGTTTTTCCCAACCGTATTCATTGTCAGGATTGGCCGGAATTGCTTCGGCTTCTGTCATTTCCGGTTCACCGGGCTGCATATCGCGATAAACACACACTGAAGATGAGAAAAAGTAGCGCGGCACTCCCATTTCTGAAGCATTATGGGTCATGTGAATGTTGATTAGCGCACTGTTGTGCATGATTTCACACTCGGCTGAGTGGATAAAACCCATACCGCCCATGTCTGCAGCAAGTTGGTAAACTTCATCAAAAGTACCACTGCCTAAGGTTAACGCCTGGCGGCAGTTTTCTGCCTCGCGTAAATCCAGAACAAGAAATTCATCAGCATCTGTTGCCTTAAATTCATGCTCCTTAATGTCAACGCCACGTACCCAATACCCTTCATCTTTAAGTTTTGTAACAAGATGGCCGCCAATAAAGCCGCCTGCACCACAAACCAGTGCTGTTTTCATAGGTAAACCTCTCAATATTAATTTCTGGGGGAGAACACAGTTGGGGATACAATTCCCGCCAGCTACCCTATCTTATCACGGCTGCCGGTAGAATCATATATGATAAACGATCTTTCCATCTTTAGGTTGATTTCCGTCAATCTCTTTGATGAAGCGCGCGGGTACGCCTCCAACGACTGTATGGGGGGCTACGTCTTTGGTTACAACAGCTCCGGCGGCGACTACAGCGCCCTTGCCTACTCGAACACCATCGGTGACAATCGCCCCTGCGCCAATCCAGACATCATCTTCAATAATGATGCCTTCGGCCGTGATGCCTTGATCGATAAATGATCGATTGGGATCATCGAAGACGTGATTCACGGCGATGATCTGGGTAAAAGGTGAGGTATAAACGCGATCGCCAATGGTCACGCCACCCTGACCACGGATTACATTGTATTCACCGATTAAACAATTTTGACCGATGGTGATGCCGGAATCCGGGAGATCACGGAAATTATAGACATGTAAAATAGCCCCATGCATGACGATAGATTGCCGGCCAATCGTAATACCGCTTGGACAAGCGTGTAGATAAACATTCTCGTCCAAATAAACGCCATGCGCCAGATGGATATGATCGGCAAAGCGTAACCGAACACCTTTCTCTATCGCCGCCCAACCATCTATTTTTAAGAGCGGGCGGTATAGAACTCCCCGGATGGCCAGCCCGAGAAAAGTTGGAATCCAGCCAAATAGGAAATAAAAGGTTTGTTCGAATAAGTAACGCGAAAAACTAGAAGCCTGCCGGTCGAGATAGAGTTTAATGTTGCTGAACATGGTGTTTACTTTAAGCTATAGAATACCAGGGAGTTTCACGTAATCCGGAAATTCACCTGAGATAATTCTAATAGGATGCCCTTTCGTTTTATCTTTCCACTAGATTCATTCGCGCGCATAGAAAAGCAAATATAAGATAGAGCGCCTTTTCAGTAAAGTATTTTTGGAGATTAGTGTGGTAAAAGGAATTTTCCTCGATCGTGATGGTGTCATTATTGAAAATCGCGCGGATTATGTGCGATCATGGATGGATGTCGAATTTATTCCCGGTGCTATAGAAGCATTGGTAAGGTTGTCGACAATGCCTTACAAGATTGTTGTGGTGACCAATCAATCAGCCGTTGGCAGGGGCATCATCACGATTGAAGAAGTTGAGATGATCAACGAACAAATAATGAACGCAATCAGACAAAAAGGTGGGCGAGTCGACGCCTATTACCTCTGCCCGCACGCTCCGGAAGAGGAGTGCAGCTGTCGCAAGCCGGAACCAGGTATGCTGCTTGCGGCAGCGGACGATCTGCAAATAGATTTGCAAAAATCAATCATGGTGGGAGATGCTTTAACCGATATCCAGGCTGGGAAAAGAGCAGGTATTTCCAATAACTATTTAGTCCTTACCGGACGAGGTATGGATCAACTGCAATTACCACTTGTTGATTCGACTAGACCGTTTTCAATCATAAATTCTCTGGCGGATTTGCCTGAGATCATTGAGCCGATAATCTAGTAAAGGGGTATTGGGTGAAATCTCTTCTGAATTCCATAATCACTCTCCATAACCAGATTCGTGATGCCGTCGTCGCAACCTGTGAACAGGCTTCCTTAGAGTCTGTCTCCTCAATTATTAAAGAAGAGGAAGGGGATACGATTTACGCCATTGACCGGGTCAGTGAGGAACTGCTGCTGGAATTTATCGAGCGGGAAATCGCTGTCCAGCAGCCTATTGTTCTCATTGCCGAGGGGTTGCCCGGCGGGAAAGTTGTTCTTCCTGAAAATGTTGACGAATCTGATGCAATCT
>Ga0316576_10001799_pt1 | contig 11878 bp, 9 predicted proteins | sample S0NA_FD_203075 | JGI IMG/M metagenome (GOLD analysis project Ga0316576, IMG submission 203075) | Rhizosphere microbial communities from salt marsh grasses in Alabama, United States - S0-2_050615r3r5 | ecosystem: Host-associated > Plants > Roots > Rhizosphere | place: USA: Alabama | collected... | reverse complement strand
AAACCGTCGCAGCCTTCACTCAAAACCCGAAGCGCCTCGCCATTGGTGTCACAGCCGCTCGTGAGAAGCACTTTGACGACCGGATTCAATTTTTTGATCTGCTTGAACACGTCACCGCCCCCCATGCCCGGCATGATCATGTCCAGCACGACCAGGTCGATCTCTGCACTGTTCTTTTTAAAAATATCGACAGCCGTGCATCCCTCACCGGCTTCAATGACCGTGTAACCCAACCTCCTCAACATTTTGGCGTTGACCTGTAACACCATTTCCTCGTCCTCCACCAGCAGAACGACACCCTCCCCTTTTTCGATTCTCGCCTTTTTCGAGGTTTCCGGCCGACTGACCGCAGCTCTGGCCGCCGGAAGGTAAACGCTAAAGGTTGTCCCCTGCCCCTTGCGGGATGCGACATCGATGTACCCGCCGTGTCCTTTGACGATGCCGAAGACCGAGGCCAATCCCAGGCCGGTCCCCCGGCCCATTTCTTTGGTGGTAAAAAACGGTTCAAAAATGCGTCCCAGAATGTCGCGATCCATGCCGGTGCCCGTATCAGTGACCGTCAACTCGACGTAAGAACCGGGCTTCGGCTCGAAAAGCGTGGTCGCAATATCGTTCTGGCAGACATTTCTGGTTTTCAGGATGAGGTCGCCGCCGGCCGGCATCGCATCGGCGGCGTTGACAAACAAATTCAAGAGGACCTGTTCGATCTGACCCTTGTCCGCTTTGACCGCATGCAGGCCCGTTTCGAGTCGGTAACAAATGGTAATGTCCTTGCGGGTCCTGCCGAAGGTCGGGGCGAGCTCCTCGACCATCAGATTCATGTCTATGGGGCGAATGTCGTATCGCCCCTTTCTGGCATAACCGAGCAACTGTGAGGTGAGTCGGGTGCCGCTTCGAATCTGTTTTTCAATGTTGGTCAGGTATTCATGGTGGGGGTGGGCCCCATCGAGATCGGCAAGCATCAGGGAGACGCAGCCCTGAATGCCCATCATCAGGTTGTTGAAGTCGTGCGCTATGCCGCCTGCCAGAGTTCCAATGGCCTCTACCTTTTCGGCCCGCGCCATTCGTATTTCTAGCTTCTTTTGGTTTTCCGTTGCCTGAACACGCTCGGTGATGTCGATAAAAAAGTTCAATGTGGCCGGTCGACCTTTCCACTCGATCCGCACCCCGGTCACCTCCATCCACCTCACCTCTCCGCTGCGGGTGATAACGCGGTAGGGATATGTTTTAGGGGCCTTTTCGCCTTTGATTCTCAGCAGATGCCTTTCGTGCACCATCTCTCTGTCGTCCGGATGAATGTAGTCGAAAGGGGTGCTGTTTGACGTGATTTCCTCGTTGGAGTAACCCAGGACTATTGATATGGCGCGATTTGCAAACACGACTTTCTGGTCTTGCGCCACCAAAATTCCCACGTTGATGTTCTCGACCAAAGTACGGTAACGCTCTTCTGACTCCCGCAGGCGTTCCTCGACCTGCTTGCGGTCCGATATGTCGAAGAAACTGGCCAGGAGGGCCGGCTTACCATCAAACTCGATTCGGGTGGTGGTGTAGCTCAACCATTTTTTATCGCCGGCCTTGGTGATGATATCGATTTCCTTCCAGGGCACCACAGCCACACCTTTGAGCTGTTTTTCGAGCCTCTCGCGAACGCGATCTCTTTTTTCCGTAGCGAACAGATCGAAAAAGTCAACCGATCCGCTTTCATCGCGCGAATATCCGCTGATCTTTTCGGCGGCCGGGTTGATGTAGACGGCGCGGTTTTCCTGAACGATGATGATCCCGGCATCGGTGGTCTCCGTGAGGGTGCTGAACTTCATTTCATTCTCGCGGACGGTTCGTTCCAGGAGTTTCCGTTCGGTGATGAAACAGGACAACCGATGGACATCCCTGAGGCGACCCTTGCCGGACTCACAGGCGATCTTTTTGTAATAGGCCGCTTCCCGGCGAGTTTCCGCGAGCAGGCTTTCCAACCTGTCGATATGCCGCTGCAAAGCAGATTCTTCTTCAGGCATCACCTTATTCCTCTGCCAATACAATCAGAACGCCGGTCCAGTCCAGACCCCTGCTTCTGTTCAGAAACGGCGCCACTTCCACTCCGGAATAAAACCCGAACAAGGGGCATCCGTATCGGTTGAAGACCTGCTGAACCTCGGCCGCCTCCTCGGTCAAGGTGTTCGAATAGGTTGCCGTTCGACCGGCGCAATCGATGTAGAAACCGAATCGGGTCTTGTGGTCATCCGCCTGGATCAGCTCCAGCAAATCGTTTGCGTTTCGTCTGGCCGAGGATATCATTTTATCGGCATCGCGCAACATGAACTGGATTTCCGTACCCTCTTCGATATCGGGTTCGAAAAGGCAAATACCCTCACCCTTCGGCAACGCTCCAAGGATGAGCCGGTTGACGTAGCGCCCTTCCTCGAAGCCCGTGTATTTCTTGCCGTGATAGATGCCGATCGTCAACAAATCGACGGGAGTTTTGCACCGCCAGTCACGGTCTCCGTAGAGATCATCGATCATCGGCACAACCGGACGTCCGTCGAGTTCATAGATACAAGCCCCTGCAGCCTTTGTCACACAGTGATAGGTACCGTCCAGCGGCGTACAACCGTGCATGATGCGATGATACACACGAAAACCCCCGCTCAAAAGCGCGCCCACAACCATTTCAGAGGCCACGGATGTGCCGCAGAACTGGGCGGCCGATTGCATTGCATAATCACCAATCAGGCCGGCACCGAAGATCGGGATGCCGGTCTCCAAAACTTCGGAAATGCCCTCGATCAAAAGAGTGGAAGCGTTCATTACCGGCGCTGAACGCGAGGTAGGCGGTTGCTTGATGGAATCGTAAAAAAACATGAACAGCCGGTCTTCCAGCGAACGTTCGATCTGTTGTGCCAACCGCCTTCCGGCGTCCTTCTCATCTTCGTTCAATCGGTCGGCGGCTGCGATTTGGCAGCGGATCTCATCGGACTGGATCGCCACTGCCCCGGCAGGATGCCCGGTGTAGGAGAGCGTATCAGGGGTAATGACACCGACGGCCGAACCGCCGATGATCGGCACACGCCGACCGAAAACCATTTGCAGTCCCTCGAAAAATTCGGCGTGGGCAAGCCCGCTGCTGCAAAAGGCCAGCACAAAGTCAGGCCGGTCGATGGAACCGCTGTTCAGTGCCCCCTCAGCCACCATCCTGCCCGAAGCCCTCGCGTCGCTGATATTCCCCGAGCCGATTCCGATCTTCATCGAGACGCTCCTTTACTATAGCGTTCGGGGATGCACATCCGCTACAATTCAGCCAACAACTTCAGCTCCATCGCATGCGCACTGCCGGCCTCTTTTTGTTCGGCCAGTTTGAATTGAAAAATTAAATTTCGATCCGGCAGATCGTATGGTGTCGTGCCCTCCGGCAAATCAGACTTGGTGAAATAGGCCGTCCGGTAGGGTGAATTCGGATTTCTGGCATCGGTTATCCACAAACCTCCCGAAATCCTCGTGATGAAGCGCATGTAGCCCCTGCCGCGTTGCTGGTCGTAGTGGTAGCAGCGCCCGACCACAATCGAACCGGTATCCCCCCAGTTCTTGCCGCGCGGCTGCTTGATGGGAAACAGGTTAGGGATCAGGTAACCGGGCATAAACATATCGGCTTCGTAGCGCAATTCCTTCGAGACATTCTGAAATGCGACGATTTCGACCCGGCAACCCCTGTTCTGCAGCGCCCGGACCACCTTGACGAAATCGCCGTCACCGGTGGCAAAAATCACCCGATCCAGGTATTCAGATTGTAGAAGCGCGTCGACGGCCATGTCCAGATCGGCGTTGGCCTTGCAATAACGACTACCGGAATCGTCCGTGAACCACTTGACGATCTTGCGGTTGATCTTGTAGCCGTATTCCCTCAAAACGAAAAAGAACTCGTTGATCTTGTATTTGTACTTCGAATCCTTGGCCGCACGCTCCTCGTCATAGGCCACATAAACGTTCAGGCGCACGGCTTCGGCACCGTCGCGGCAGGCAAACTCGCGCAAAACATCGTATTGCATGCCGAAACCGCCGTTCAGTCTCATGTTTTCGGCATCGATATAAACCCCGACCTTCGAGCTGGAAATTGTATCGTTCACGGATCCTCTCCTCTAAAAATTAAATCCGTACCGGATGCCTCAGATGCGGAAAACGATTCATTCCCCACTGGCGATCAATTCACGCGGAATCTCAGCGTCACGGGTCTCTTCGGGAAGAATGTGCGGCCGTGCTTCAAAGGTTCGATATCGATCAGTACAAAAAGGCCGACCAGGCATAGGGTTGGTTTACGCATCAGTTGGCACCCTTTTGGAATCGGCGAATTCCTTTTGTCCGTTTTACGGCCAGGCGGCTTTAAACCGTCACGGCCTTCGGGGTGTGATGATCACGTCGATCCTGCGGTTGACAGCCCTCCCTTCCGCCGTTTCGTTCGACATCAGCGGCCGCGTAGAACCGTAGCCGACAGCCAGCACGTTGCTGCCCGGCAGCGTGTCGTTCGACACCAGGTATTCTTTGACCGCTGTGGCTCTTTCCTGCGACAGCTGCTGGTTGACTTCGGTCGAACCGGTGCTGTCGGTGTGGCCTTCGACAATGACCTCCGGGTCGTTGAAACTGCGGATCGCCAGCTGCACCTTGCTGAGCAGCGCATAATTTTCCGGCAGGATGACGGCTTTGCCGATCGGAAACTGCATGCCGCGCAGTCGGATAACCAGTTGGTTGCCCTGTCGATAGACCTCGGCCTCCTCCCTGTCGAAGGAATTCTGGATGTTCTCGAACTTCTCGTTGAACTTTTTCTCGGCCTCCAGCTGCTCCCTGGCGATCTGCTCCTGTCTGCTCTTGCCCTCCAACTCGAACACCCGGTTCTTCAAGGCCTCGATATCATCTTGCTGTTCCTTGATTTTCGTGTTCAGGAAATCCTGATTCTTCTGCGCTGCCACTATCGAACCGTTGATGTTCTGCAGCTGGACGTCAAATGTCTGGTCCCGCATATCCGGGGCATTGAGTTGTTCCTCCGTCTGGTAGAGGATGTCCTCGATCCACAGGGCAATCTGCTCTGAATTCATGGCCTGAATTTTCTTGCTCTGACGGGTGAGCTCGACTGACCGCCGGGCGTAGAAAAGGGCTTCTCGCGCCTGGCGCGTCATCTCTTCGACTTCGTATGGGTTCTCGGTAATGAAGGCATCCGTGGCGTTCAATTTTTGCACGGCGTCCGCATACGCTTTAGGAGCGTATTTCTTGGCACCCAATCGTTCCGCCTCATTCAGGGTGACGCGAACTTCTCCCAGGACATTGCGCTTAATGGCGGCAATCTCCAGGTCACGAAAAGAATTCTTGACCTTTTCTTTGTTCCTCAGGGCATAGTCCAAATTATTGTTCTCGATTTCCTTGGTCAGCCTGAAAAAACTCCTCTCTGCCTGCGGGTAGCCTTCCAGTTCGGCCGCGCCGGCCTTGCGGGCCATTTCCCGTCGTTTGATCACATCCGCCATGGATGTCCTGGCCACGGCAGCGACTTCCTCGGCCTTCTTCAGCTGTGATTGGCCGATCGAGACATATTCTGCGATCCGGGAGATTTCCGCCTGCTCTGCGAGCGCTTTCTGAGCATCTGCCAGCGATTCTTCGGCCTTTGAGAACCAGAAGGGCGCCAGCAGATTGACCTGGTTGGTGCGTGCGTTGACAACCATGCGCTCGAAACCGTTCACCAAGTCCCGCGGGTTGTCCACGGCAGGCCTGACATCCTGTCGGCCCGCAGAGCATGCTGCAACCAGGATCGAAACCGCCCAAATAAATGCCGCAAGCCTCAATCGCCATTTATTCAATCTGATTCTTTGCATTATTGCAGGTCTCCTGCTCACTTGAACCGATCTCCGTCAACGGGAAAACAACACCCAGCTTGATCTCATTCCTTCCGCCGCCGCCTCACCTGCCGCCCACCTGGAAAGCCGAGTGCAAGGTGCCCTTTGCCTCATTGTTCGAAAAAATCATCCCAAAAGTCAAGCGGCGGTATGGTTCCTGCTGTCGGGCATGACTTCCGTAGATTTACTGCTGCGGCTGCGCAAGTATATGAACATGGAAATCATCACCAAGCCGATGAGGATCATCACCCACAGGGAACCCTGCAGATACGCCGCCATCACCATGATGACCCACAAAAAAGCGCCCAACACAAAAAGCCGCCAACCGAGTTGGATTCCCGCCAGAAAAGTGCCCAACGCCAGCACCAGCAGGACGACCAAGCCGGCGTTCTGTTTGGTCAATTGCTGGATATTCAAAAGCATATGGACCAGATAAACCGAAACCAGCACACCAAGCCAGTGGTAGAGCTGGTTCCGGACAGTTTTCCAGGTGTCGAGGTTTTGACGGCGAAGCCGCGCCCATTCGATGCTCGTGCAGGCGATGCCGAATACCGGGACCATCGACAACCAATAGGGGTAGCTCTTGTCGGGGAAAAAATAAGTGATTCCCACCCCGATCACGGCAAGCGCCATCAGCGCCAATTGAATGTATTCATAGACGGTCAGCCGTCGAAGCCGCCCGGTGAGCCGGTTGGGTGTTGTTGTCGTGTTGCTTGTCGTGTCGGTTTTAAGCGTGTCGGCCACTGCTTACCTCCGTTCCGTGTTGTCGAAAAAAGATTCGTCCACCGGTCGCCGCTCCGGATGCTGCCGCGGTTAACTTCTTAAGGCGGCCCTCACCGTTGCCGGCGCCTTGCCTGAGGTTTTTGGTGAATGTGAATAGTGTAATCCGCTCCCATAAGCAAGTTTTTTTAAACCACCACCTCGTCTGGAATTCGCACTGCCGGAATACGACCGCCGCGCTCACTGTAGACATGCGCTGAAAATTTCGGCGTGCGGGTCGTTCCGATGCGGCCGGTGCCGGTGCCTTCCCCTTCACGGATCGCGTCTTACGGCCCCGTTCCAATCGTCTCTGTTCGGAGTTTGGCCCCGTTGAAATGTTGGGGTATGATTAGCGGATAGTCAAGTTAGGTTTACGAGGCAAGGGGGTCTTCGGCTCAACGATTCAGAAGGTTTTCAGCCTCTTTGAGGTCGGCGGCCTGTTTCACCGGTAAGCGCGATTGAAAAGACATCGGGATCGATGTCAGTCGGTCGCTGAATTTTTCACCCGCGGCGTTTACACAGACCACCTTCTTGGCCCCATAAGCTGAAATCAGGTCCACCGTGTTGCTGAAAAGATCTCGGTCGCGCCGATGGTCGAGGCCACTCGAGGGAATGATCGCCAAGCAGGTAAAACCAGGGATCAAGGCCAGGCAGGCCGATTCGAGCTTTCGGACGAAAGCGGGTAGTTCGGTCGGCATCCAAACTTGCAAAAAGATGTAAAGCCTGTTCTTCAGTTTGTTTATTCTGATATCCGGCAAACCGACCCCTTCCTGGCATGGTATCGCGATCGGAGAAATGCCGTTTTAATCCATTTGCAGTGCGCTCGGCGGCAAGTCCCCAGAGATAGAGGTGACCTGCTTTGATTGACAAGCAGGAGTCATGCCAGTCCCGCCTATTGATCATATTTTTAAATTTATCAGGTTGTTCGGTCGTATACCGAGATCAATGAGAGTGTTTGTGCGTCAATAATCCCAACACCGAGTTAACACCGACGCCCATAAAACCAGGGGCAGAGACAAGGTCCGTCTTGAGATGATGGCCTGCACCGGCTAATTGCCAGCCCAGCAAATTAATCATGGCCATTGCCCCCTGTGAAATGGTATATCTCTAATCGTCCCAAACACATTGTCAAGTTCTTTGGTGAAAATACTATTGGCAGGTTCAGAAAAATAAAGGAGATTGAAAAACCGCATGCCAAAACCCAAAAACGCCATGGAAATCTTTCAACTGCTCGACCAGTCGAACTGCCGGCAATGCGGGGAAAAGACCTGTCTGGCATTTGCCGGCGCGGTTTTTACAGGCAGGAGCAAGCTCGAGGATTGCCCGAAGCTGTCTCCAGAAACCATTCACTGCTGTGCCGAGGAAATACAAGTCGAAAACGTCGCGGAGCAGAGCCGGGACGCCTACCTGGCACAGCTCAAAAACGAAGTGGCCGCCATTGACCTCGCGAAAGCCGCCGAAAGGTCGGGGGGCAGATTCGTGGACGGCACACTGACACTCAAGGTGCTCGGCAAGAATTTCAGTGTGGATGAAAATGGAAAACTCTTCGCCGACATCCACATCAATCCCTGGGTGGCGGTCCCGTTTCTCAGCTATGTTCTTTACGGCAAGGGACGGCCGGTATCGGGGAACTGGGTGTCGCTCAGGGATCTGAAAGACGGCATGGAACGCTACCCTCTGTTTCAGAAACGCTGTGAGGCCCCCATGAAGCGTGTGGCTGATGCTTACCCCCACCTTTTTGACGACCTGGTGCACATCTTCAGCGGCCGCACGGTGGCGAAACAGTTCGAAGCGGACATATCCGTCGTCCTGCATCCACTTCCCAAGGTTCCCATCATGATCTGCTACTGGCGGCCCGAAGACGGGCTCGCATCGAGCCTCAACCTCTACTTCGATCAAACAGCCGACGAAAATCTCGACATCGGTTCGATTTTCTCGCTGGGGGCCGGATTGTCGCAAATGTTCGCCAACCTCGCCCGGCGACACGGATTCCCTGAAGCAGCCTATGAACCATAGATCAGCATCAAATTGTAATGCCCATATTTAAAATCCGTGCCGCCCGAGCTATCGAAGGGCTGACGTCGGATCCTGAGCGCCGCGCCTTTTGAGCTCCCGGATCGCAGCTGAGTTGATCGAAATCCGTTGCCATGGATTCGAGACGCTCGGAGAGGTGGATTCTCTGGTTCGGCGTAAGTGTTTCCAACAGATAGGCCAGCAACTCAAGGGTGCGCTGCGTGTTGGCGTCAATTTTAAGCTGGTACTTTTCGGTTCTGAATTCTTCTGGATTCGTGAGCAAGCCGAGGAGTGCGACTTGAATTTCATCCCGGCTGGTTCGTCCTTCAAGCAAATGCCGCCAGGCGGCCTGGATCTGGCGCCGGTTCGCAACCCGGTCGGCTGCGATAGGCTCGATCTGCAGACTCCAGGCGGTAACCGCCTGAAGCTGGGACTTGGTCAAGTCGCCCAACCAATAGTCCAGGCGTTTTTGCATGCGTTTTTGGCGGTTGTGGATGATTTCTTGTGGTGGCGGTGCGACGAACTCGCTTTCGATTTCGCGGTTTTTCTTTTCCAGATTCTCGAAGAGTTCACCGACTTGCTCATCCGTGGCAGAAAACAGGATATCGGCAATGTCGGGACTGATTTGGCGTATCAAAGCATTCCAGTACCGGGTCAACCGAATTTTGTATATGTCCAGGCGTTCCGCCGTAACCGGCCGGCCGCTGTCGTTGACCTCCCGGCGTAAATCCCGCAGAAATTCAGCATACTCCGGCAGTTGGGTCCGGCAATGCCAGTCGAGCTGTCGAGCGAGTCGCGCTCTGAGCTGGCTGCTTTGGCCGGGTTCAAGAGAAATGTAATCGTTCACATACCAGGGTATGAGCCAGTCAAGTCTGGGATAGTACAACCTGGGGCCGCAGGCACTCAACAAAATGAGCCAAATCACCAGGACCAGTATTTTTTTCATATAACCATCATAGGGGGGTTTGAAACCGACCATGATCGGAAGCGGATGCGAGAACGCTTCCGGACAACACACCCAAAACCGCTTCTCGATGTTGGGCAAATCGCGGGCGCATCGTCGGGTCTGATGGAAAGATGATACGGGGGCCCGGTGCCGCTGGTCCCCCCGCGTTCAGCCTTGCAACCACCGGCCGACCAAAAAGCCGCCTGCAGAAACGATGGTGCACAGGACCACCCCCCAGGCGATGTCAACTGGAACCAGGGCGGCCGGCCAATTACGAATCAGCGCATAGTTGGTCAATTCGTAGGTGGCATAGGTAAAAAAGCCGTACAACCCGCCGAGGACCATCGCATTGACCAGCGATGCCCGGCTTAATGCCGGCGCGACACAAAAAATCATCAAGCCGACGATATAGATCACGTAAAAGGCAATCGCCGCCGGCCAGTTGACCCGTTGACTGAGTAATTCCCCCAGTTGACGGTGATAAAAGGATTGGGCCACCCAACCGAGCCAGGCGAAATCGACCACCAGAAACACCAGCAGACTGGCTGCGTAGACAATGCAAAATTTATAAAGCGGCATTTTCCTGTCGTCTCCTTGAATAATACATTAAAAAATTGGGTGTAAACTTCTGGAATCGATCAGTCTATGACAGCCCTTATGCGATACCTCCCCGAAAAATCACCTGATGGTATAGGGTCGCGCTAACCAGATGGCAAGTTTGCCTTCATTGATCTTATCTTTTTTAAAAGAGGCCTTAGCAGATAATACAACCCGGCCACTGTCGGCAGGCAAATGAGACTCCATGCCCCGATCGCACGCAGAGTTGTGTCCCACAGTTGTCGGATGGTGTCCCAAAGGTCGGTCCTGAACATTGTAATCAGTTGCGAAGCCGAGAGAGGCAGCGGGTCGACGCCGAACAGCCAGGCACCGAACTGGAAAAATGGAATCAGAAGCGCAATTTGAAGCGGATACACCAGATAATTGACCAGTTGGATGGCCGGCAAATTCAGCCGGAGGAGAAGAGCGGCTATGGTGCACAACAGTGTTGTGGAGCCGATCACCGGAAATATACCGATGACCACTCCAACGGCCATACCCAGGGCTATCTTTTCCGGGGAAATGCCCTGCCGGAGCAATTTGACAATCGGGTCGATAATTTTTCTTTGAAAAAATCCCCGCTTCATCAACCGTTTCACCGTGTAACTAAGGTTTCAATGCGCACGTGTACCATCAACCTGAATAGCTCACGTATAACATAGGGCACTTTGGCCCCATTTCCAGTAGGCGGCATTTTTATCTAAAAAAAGACCTATCATGCGTTTGAAGCGGGCTTTAAACCGTTCGAGCGGGAGAAAATCGGGACACGTCATATGCCGTTTCCGTACCTGCGATCAGATCCGCTAAAACTTCACCCAATACCGGTGCGAACTTGAAACCGTGACCAGCCAGAGCGGCAGTGAAGACGTTATCGTACCCGGGAAGCGCACCCAACACAAACTCACCGTCAGGGGTTTGCGTGTAAAGACAGACATCTGAGTCAATGGCGCAATTTGCCAAAGTCGGGATGAAATTGCCCAAAAACGACCGGATGTCGGCAACCTCTTCGGGTGTGACGGGTCGGACAGGCGCCTCAGGATCGCAATCTGAGAGGTTGTTGTGAGCGGCCACTTTGACCCTCTCACCGGATCCTATAACCGGCAGTGAGTAAAGCTCTGCGTATGGCGCAATGCCCTCGATTTCGAACCCGGGGAGTTGCCAGAAATTGACGGGAAAGTTTCCCAATTCAAAAGCCCTTCCCGAAGGTGGCGCCACCCAATGAACCGGAACCCGCTTGGGCGAAAGCCGAGCGCCCACGGTACCGAGCAGAGGCTTGTTGCGAGCGCCGGCTGCCAGAAGCAGGTTACCCCCTTCCAACGTTTCCCTGGACGTATAAACCCGAACACGGTCGCCGTGTTTTGACCAGCGTTCCACCCGTTCGTCGAATCTCAGCGCCGCCCCTGCTCTTTCTGCCTCGTTCAGGAACGTGGCGATGCTCAATTCCGGAAATAACAGACCGGCCTCGACTTCCAATCCTGCCGCGAGTTCGTCGGATGGGGCCAACTGCGGCCATCGTTTACGGACCTCGGCCGCTGTCAGGGCATGATGCGGGATATTGCCGGCGCGGGCACTGGCGAGAAAACCCTTTACAGCCGGGCCATCCGGCAGACCGAGGGTTAAATTTCCCGTCGAGACGAGAAGTGTTGTCCCCGTATCCCGCTCGAGTTTCCGCCATAGCTCCCAAGCCCGCAGTGCC
>Ga0316576_10001797_pt1 | contig 11879 bp, 7 predicted proteins | sample S0NA_FD_203075 | JGI IMG/M metagenome (GOLD analysis project Ga0316576, IMG submission 203075) | Rhizosphere microbial communities from salt marsh grasses in Alabama, United States - S0-2_050615r3r5 | ecosystem: Host-associated > Plants > Roots > Rhizosphere | place: USA: Alabama | collected... | reverse complement strand
TCACGCGCCAGCAGTGTGCTCTGATATTCATGGTCATCATATGATACCGTGTGACCTGCATCATGGAAGAGAGCAGCTGTCTTCAGCAGCAGTATCTCCTCATCATTGCATCCTTCTGCCCATCCGATAAGTTCAACTTCAGTAACCACATCAACAGTGTGCTTGACATTATGATAAAAGAGAAAGTCCGGCAGTTCCCTTTCAAGCTTGTCGAGAATAATCTCCTGGATATCCGTAAACTGTATCAGCCCGAATTTGATCCTGAATGCCTCGTTGGGCAAATTGCCCTGTCCGTTGACAGATAAGGCCGGGAGGAGTCCTTTCACCTGATACATCTGGATATTACCGGTATACTTCACGGGCAGCTTACCGAAGTATTCACAGTGAAAAAACTCTTTCACCAGCTCATAGGTCATAACCGATATCAGGATAGCGTCTTTTTCCGCTACTCCCTCAATGCGACTTGCAGTATTGACAGCCCGGCCCTTGATATCATATGAGATCTTGTTCTTTCCTGATACTGTAGCAGTGACTGGCCCCGTATGGATGCCCATTTTCAGGTTCCATATCCGATTTTCGCCTCTTCTGGCTGTTTCATATTCACTTAAAAAATACCTTAATTCTACTGCCGCCATAACCACCTCGACAGGGTTGGTGATATTCTTCAGCGGTATTCCACCGGCGCACATCAGAGTGTCTCCAATGGTCCTTATTTTCTCAACATGGTATTTGCCAATGATTTTATCAAATTCAAAAAAGATCTCATCCAGTTCATCCATCAGCTGATCAGAGTCTATCCCCTCAATAAGGTTTGAAAAGCCGTGGATATCGGCAAACAGGACAGTGACCATGTTAAACCGCTGTGATTTTTCGGGCTCAGCTTCCCCGGGCACATGTGATTCACTTCTTTCAAGGAGTACCCTGTACTTCTCATTGATCTCCAGGAGTCTTTCCTTTTCCCGTTCGAGCCTCTTTACCTGCTCCTCAAACTCTTTATTCTGACGTACAAGTCTGGCTATCCGCCTGAGAAGCTGATCTTTTGATCTTAAGTCCATTTTCAGAAGTTGAAGCATAAATATACAAATTTTACCTCAGCCTCCCGGCATCCCGGCCTCACAGTCACAAAACTTTAATACTTTTGAATCTGTACAGACAAGCATGCTGGTAAAGACAAAGGCGATACTGCTTAATCACGTCCGTTATTCCGACAATTCCCTGATAGCCAGGTTTTACACCAGGGATTACGGGAGAATGTCTGTGATGGTAAGGGGTCTCTCATCGAGGAAGGGAGGCACAAAATTTACCTATTTTCAGCCCCTGAACATCTTCAATATTGAACTTTACCACAATGAGAACAGGGAAGTTCAGAACCTGAAAGAGCTGTCGCTCTCCTTTATACCCCGGAAAATCCTTGCTGATGTTACCCGTGGTTCGGTTGCGATTTTCATGAGTGAGATCCTCTACAGTGTAATTCGCGAGGAAGACCCGAACCGGATGTTGTTTGATTTTATCGAATCTTCCATATTCACTCTTGATGAAATGGACCAGGGCCTGAGTAATTTTCACCTCTGGTTTCTTGTGGCATTCACCGCCTATGCAGGTATCGGCCCCTCACCGACAAATCTTGAAGATTATTATTTTGACATGCTTACCGGACAGTTCACTGTCAGCCCCCCGATGCACCCTGATTGCATGGAGCCCCGTGCTGCTGCTGTGCTGAATCGTCTCCTCAGGGTAACGCCTGCAGAGCTGGGGGCGCTGTATCTCACCGGGGAAGATCGCTCCGAAATGCTGACTATGATGCTCAGGTACTATACTCTTCATCTGACCGGAATAAAACAGATTAATTCATTAAGCGTTCTTAAGGATATCTTCAGATAAAATGAATAATGTTTATCTATCTTTGATGTAAAACAGGATCAATGCCCTTCATCCCTGCAGTAATAAAGTGGATAAATACCAAAAGACTATCACAGATTGATCTTTTCAGGAATTATCCTGCCGAGACACAGCAGGAGGTGCTGACCCATCTTGTTTCATTCAGTAAAAATACCTTATGGGGCACACAGCATGGTTATCAGGACATCGTGACCCACCACCAGTTTTGCCGTAACGTGCCGCTGCAGGACTATGATGACCTTATGCCATTTGTGGAAAGGCTGAGGGCAGGTGAGAAAAATCTCCTCTGGCCCGGCGAGGTGAAATGGTTTGCTAAGTCATCCGGAACAACAAGCTCAAAAAGCAAATTCATCCCTATAACAGAACAATCTCTTGAGAGAACGCATTACCGGGGCGCAAAAGACACTCTGATACTTTATACAGCTCTCAACCCCGCAACAAGGATATTCATGGGAAAGGGCCTCATACTTGGGGGTAGTCACCAGATAAACAACTTCAGCAACAACTCATTATACGGTGACCTTTCAGCAATACTCATTGAAAATGCCCCGGCTTATTCTGAACTTATAAGAACACCCCCTGCTCATATAGCACTTATAGAAGATTTTGAGGAAAAAATGAAGATGATAACCGAAAAGACGGTTGATATGAATATCACGAGTATTTCCGGTGTTCCTTCATGGTACCTTGTCCTTATAAGACATATCCTTACTACAACAGGCAAAGAAAATCTTCACCAGGTGTGGCCTCACCTTGAGGTTTTCTTCCATGGAGGTGTCAGTTTTGCCCCCTATCGCGAACAATATAAGAAACTGATGCCACACCCGGAGATGCGGTTTATGGAGACCTATAATGCATCTGAAGGTTTCTTTGCCATACAGGATGACCTGACGGACGGTTCAATGCTGCTGATGCTCGATTACGGTGTCTATTATGAATTTATCCCTGCCGATAAAATCAATTCTGACAATCCGCAAACGCTAACCATCGGTGAAGTCGAGAAGGGAGTGAATTATGCCATTGTCATCTCAACAGACGGAGGGCTGTGGCGATATGTCATCGGTGATACTGTTGAATTTACTGGTTTGTTCCCGCACAAGATAAAAATCACGGGGCGTACAAAACATTTTATCAATGCATTCGGTGAAGAGGTCATTATTGACAACGCTGAAAAAGCCCTTGAGAAAGCCTGCGCCGGAACCGGGGCACATATAATGGAATACACTGCCGGTCCGGTATATATGGGAACAGAAACCCGGGGGTCTCATGAATGGGTCATTGAATTTGACAGGGAGCCAGATAATATTGAGAATTTTATTGAGATGCTCGATACCACCCTTAAGAGCCTGAACTCGGATTACGAGGCCAAGAGATACAAGGATCTCACCCTTGGAAGACCTGTGGTCAGGTCGGTTCCCCGGGGCACCTTCTACCGCTGGTTTAAGGAAAAGGACAAACTCGGCGGGCAGAATAAAATGCCGAGATTGTCAAACAACAGGGAGTTTATTGAAAGTATCCTGAAAATAGCCGGCAGCTAAAATCTTTTTATCAACATCCTGTTCTTCTCCCTCCCTTTTTCATATATTTAAGCTCAGAATAAAATCCTTTTTTATGCATATAGCAATAGCAGGAAATATTGGGTCAGGAAAGACAACCCTGGCCGGACTGCTCTCCAAACATTATGGCTGGCAGGCCCATTATGAAGACGTTGATGAAAACCCGTACCTCAATGACTTTTATGAGGACATGCAGAGATGGTCATTCAACCTTCAGATATACTTCCTGAACTCACGCTTCAGCCAGGTTCTCGAGATAAAAAAGGCAGAGAACACAATTGTACAGGACCGCACCATTTATGAAGACGCATATATCTTCGCTCCCAACCTGCATGCTATGGGGTTAATGTCAACACGCGACTTCGAAAATTATTTCACTCTGTTCAAGCTGATGAGCTCTCTTGTTGAACCGCCTGACCTGCTTCTCTATCTCAGGGCTTCGGTGCCAACACTCGTCAACCAGATACAGAAGCGCGGACGGGAGTATGAAAGCTCCATAAGGCTTGACTATCTAAAAAGACTGAATGAGCGTTACGAAGCCTGGATAGAATCTTACAAGCTGGGCAGACTTCTTATCCTCGAGGCTGACTATTATGACTTCCCCGAGAATAAGGAGCACCTGAGTGAAGTAATTGACAAAATCAATGCTGAGCTGCACGGTCTGTTCTGACTCGTTATCACTGCCAAAGCCCTGACAATAATTTGAAATCAGTGTTTTCTTTTTAACTTTGTTTTAGTCGGTGATCTGCCAATGATATCTAAAATATGAAAAGATGGTCAGTTACCTCTTTACTCGCGCCGGTTTTAAATTACGAAACAGTTATACTCAATCATTAAAAAACAAAATAATGAAAAAGATTTGTCTTGCTGCACTGCTGGTTTTTTCAACAACTTTTTCATGGGCACAACCTTCACAGGCTGTCCCTGTTGACACCGCCTTCCGCATCGGAAAACTCGCCAATGGCCTTACCTATTACATAAGGCACAATACCGAGCCTGCCGGAAGAGCCAGTTATTATATAATTCAGAATGTCGGTTCCATACTTGAAAAAGACAATCAGAACGGACTTGCCCATTTCCTTGAACATATGGCCTTCAACGGCACTGAGCATTTCCCGGGGAAGACACTGCTGGGTACACTTGAAAAGCACGGAGTGGCGTTCGGCCGCGACATTAATGCTTACACAAGCTGGGATCAGACTGTCTATAACCTGAGTGACGTGCCTGTCGACAAACCGGGACTGACAGACACATGTCTCATGATCCTTGCTGACTGGTCTGACTTTCTGACCCTCTCTGAAGATGAGATCAATAATGAAAGAGGGGTGATAATAGAAGAATGGCGCTCAAGAAGAAACGCATCCTGGAGAATGATGACCAAGATGCTGCCGGTTCTCTTTGAGGGATCACAATATGCTGTCAGAGACATAATCGGTGATACCGCAGTCATAAAGAACTTTAAGCCGGAAACACTGCGTGACTTCTATCACGACTGGTACCGTACTGATCTGCAGGCTATAGTTGTCATTGGAGATATTAATGTTGATACTATAGAAAAGAAGATAATCAAGCTATTCTCTTCCATCCCGGCGGTTGATAATCCCACCCCGAGGCCGGTGAATAACCTGATCCCGAAAACCGGAACACATTATCTTCTTATAACCGATCCCGAAGCATCAGAAACTGATGTAAGCCTGATAACCATCGACAGCAAACCTGATGACAGGCCCAGGGATATGGAATATATACGCGACGGATACGTAATATCCCTGATGAACAGAATGATGAACAGCCGCTTCAGTGAGATAGTGCAGAAAGGCACTCCCCCGTTTGTAAACGGATCACTGTCATACAGCTCATTTCTGGCAAGAAATTATAATGCTCTCACCCTGTCGGCCACTGCGAAAGATGATAAGGAGAGTGAGGCATTTGAAGCTGCACTCACTGAGCTTGAGCGCGTGCGCAGGTATGGCTTTACCGAGGGTGAACTTGAGAGAGCAAAGGCAACCATGCTGGCTAACTTCGAAAACCTGTACAAGCAGAGAGACAAGATCAGCAACGACCAGTGGGCCTCACAGGTAAGTGATCATTTCCTTACCGGAGAACCCCTGGCTTCCATGGATGAGCAATATGACTTTTATAAAAACATCCTCCCCGAGATCACCCTCGAAGAGGTCTCTTCAAGACTCCAGGGCCTTATCTCCGATGACAACAGCTTCATACTTGTGGAAGGACCTGATGACCAGAAGCATATTACTGAGGCAGAGGCATTTGACATAATAAAGAAGGTAAAAGCTGCAGACATTGCCCCGTATAAGGATATAACCGGTGGCAATGACCTTATCGGGGAACCGCTGCCTCCTGCAGAGGTGACAAAAAGCACTGTCCTGCCACAGTTCAGTGCCACTGAATGGACTCTCTCCAATGGTGCAAAAGTAGTATACCGTCATGCTGACTTTGAGAAGGATAAGGTTACCGTAACAGGATATGCCTTCGGAGGATCGTCAGTATATCCTGATTCACTCGAGCCATCTCTCTCGCTGTTCTCACAGATAATTTCCATGTACGGTGCCGGCGATTTTGACAATGTTGCCCTTACCAAGATGCTTGCAGGGAAAAAAGCCTCGGTGTCACTGGGTATCCAGGAGATCATGCAGACTGTGTCAGGTACATCAACCCCTAAAGACTTTGAGACCATGATGCAGCTTCTCTACCTGCGCTTTGCCAGGCCGAACTACAACCGGGAAGCATATGATGCAATCATGGGGCGCTATACCGCAGTCATAAACGCAATGCAGAAGAACCCCAACAAAATAATGTCGGACAGCCTTACGATGAACATGACGGGGTATCATCCGCGAACATTTCTTCTGACTCCCGAGTCTATGAAGCTGATCACTTATGAAGATGTAAACTACATCTATGAAACAGCTTTTGATGATGCATCAGAGTTTACTTTCTTCATCACCGGCAATGTTGATGAAGATGTCGCACGTGCGATGGCTGCGAAGTACATCGGTACGCTGCCTTCGAGATACCTTACGGAAACCTGGAGAAACCTTGGCATGGAGCAACCGAAAGGCACTGTCAGGAAAGAAATAGAGATACCGCTTACGGTACCGAAGGCCACTGTAGTAATAAGTTACTCTGCCAGGGAAAAATACGTGCCCTCCAACTACCTGACAATGGATGTGCTGAAGGGTATACTTGATCTTGTTTATACAGATAAAGTGCGAGAGGAAGAAGGAGGCACCTACGGTGTGAGCGTTAATGCCTCATCGGAAAAAAGGCCGGTGGAGAAATCAAACCTTCTTATTGCTTTTGAGTGTGACCCTGAAAGGGCTGTTGAGCTGAAAGGGATAATCTACAGGGAATTACAGGATATTGCCAGTAACGGCCCGACCCAGGTTAACCTTGACAAAACTGTGAGTAATATGCTTAAAGACCGGGAGGAAAACCTTCAGCATAACAGTTACTGGGCAAATGTTATCCGCAGTTACTATCTGACAGGAATTGACATTAATGATGACAGAAATTTTGCAGATATCCTTAACAAGATCACGATAAAGGATATTAAGAAGGCAGTGAAGAAGTATCTTGCGAAATCAGATCTTCTTGAGCTTGTCTTTGTGCCAGAGAAGAAATAAACTTTTCAATTTCCAGTGCCATCTCGGCGCTGTGAGTTCTGCTATTATCAGCCATGTCAAGGTAAAATGACCCCTTAACCTGGCGGGCTATTTCCGCACCCTCATCATGGTTGTGCAGCCCGTCTTTTGAGGTGACTACAACCATTGAAGGCACACTAATTTTGTGCAGGCATTCACTCATCCTGTAGGGGCTCAGCTGCCTTACTGCAGCGCCCAGCCGCTCCGGTACGGCAGTGTCAATATTACGACAATAAATGTGGTACATCTCTTTGTCCTCATCAAGGTTAATGACAAAAGTCCTCATATACCACTTAAGAAAAGGCTTTAGCGGTTTATACATGTACGGGGCTAACTTCGAAAGCAGCCTTAGCCCTCTGCTGAAAGGAAAAGAAACGTTTGGTTCAATGAGAATGATCGCCTCAGGCCTGGTTTTCATTTTCGAAAAGGACTCTGCGGCGACGGTAGCTCCAAGAGAATATCCCACAATAATAAAAGGAACGCCATCCGGGAATTTCATTTCAGCAAGGCATACTATGTCGGAAGTAATTTCTTCGATTGTGAACAGGTGACTGCCATTAAGCCTTGCACTTCTTTTTTCCCGGGTCTCAACATACACGACCTTATGCGTGCGTGTCAGCTCTTTAAGTGTCTCCCTGAAGTTCTCAATGATTGAAACTAAACCGGGTATGAACAAAACCGACGTATTCTCAGTAGGCTCTTCCGGCGAAAAAACAACAGTAAGGAGCTCTACCCCTGTCGGAAGCGCAATATATTCGGCACTGTACCTGGCCCCTTCGTGGCAGAAAGGCGAATAGTCTCGATTTATCAAATTCTTAGCTTATTTTAATCGACAGCGTAATATTACAAATATTTTGATTTTTATCATGACAACACATCATGCTGTTCTACTTTTGACCAATTCTGCGTAACTTGGAACTATTAAAACTACCCGGCAACTCCAGATACACAGGCAAAAATATGAAGATCGGAATTATAACCGACATTCACGAAAACGTCACTGTCCTTGAGACGTTCCTCAGGTTGGCCGATAAAAGCAGCTGCGATCACATCATATGCCTGGGTGACATTGTGGGTTATGACAGCAGATTCCAAAACCATCCATTCCGTAGAAGTGCAAGCCTGTGCGTGTCACTTATCAGATCAAACTGCCGCTGGGTTGTTGCAGGCAATCATGACCTTTTTGCAGCCTCACGCCTGCCTTCATATGCCAACGGGTTCATTTACCCCGATCAGTGGTTCAGCATGACACCCCGTGAAAGAAGAGCTGCTTCGAACGGAATGGTCTGGTCATACGACACTGAAGAATCAGGTGATCTGAAAGAGGATGACAGGGAGTATCTCAAGTCTCTGCCTGAATATATTTTTGTGAATGAAGAGACAACAGGAATGCTACTGTCCCATTACATATGCCCTGACTTCACAGGCTCAACAACACGTACCGCATTTAAACAGAAACACATGAATGAGTTGTGGAATTTCATGCAACTCAATAAGATCAGCCTTTCCTTTTCAGGTCACTCCCATAAACAACACGCCAGTTTTGCTCATAGGTATTCTCTGCCGTTTATCAAAGCCCTGCATTCTGTGCCCGGAGACCGGATATACCTGGGAGAGGATGTCAGCCTGGTGTTGCTTCCCCCGCTGACAGGACTGAAAGGCCGGACTATATATGCCGTACTTGATACCGGATCGATGTTGCTGAGCCTGATTCATGAGCGGATTTAATAAGGGTTCACTATGAAAGTAAACAGAAACGACAGAAAACGCAGGATCTTCATTTTGAAGATTGACTTGCCTGCGCTGCTGGCTATCTTTCTTTTTGCCGGAATGATATTCCTCTATCTTATCCCCCGTTTCGAAAATGTGATGATGGACAGAAAAAGGGATCTCATTCATGAAATGACCAGCTCAGCATATAGTATTCTCGAACATTTCCATACCATGGAGTTGTCAGGCGAACTTGAAACCCGGGAGGCAATGGATCTGGCTATATCGGCAATAAGCAACATCAGGTACGGAGATGATCTGAAGGATTATTTCTGGATAACCGACAGACAACCACGAATGATTGACCATCCCTACAGACCTGATCTGAACGGAACTGACTTAACTGATTTTCGTGACTCCTCCGGAAAGAAGGTTTTTGTAGAATTTGTAAATGCTGTCTCAGCCACAGGAGAAAATTACGTTGAGTATATGTGGCAGTGGAATGACGATTCCACGAGGATAGTACCCAAGCTGTCATACGTCAGGCTGTTTGAGCCGTGGGGATGGGTAATAGGAACCGGAATCTATATTGAAGATGTCAAGACCGAAATAAGGAAGCTGGAGCTGAAAGCCCTTATCATCACGGGTCTTTTCGGGCTTGTAATATTTGCCTTGCTGTTTGCCATTTCGCGGCAAAGCCACAAGATTGAAGAGAAAAGGAGCATGGCTGAGGAGGAATTGAGAAGATCGAGGGAACTGTACAGGACACTTGCCGAGGCGGCAACCGAAGGGGTTATTATCTGGTCTCCACAGGGGTTGCAGGCAAACAAAACACTGCTTTCCTGGCTGAAGTATACAGAGGAAGAACTTCTGGGACTGTCGCTTACAGATATTATCCATTTTGAGGAGACAGTATACAACGATGACCCTGACAGGACATTCAATGAGTTATCTTCCAGGCAATATGTCGCATGTGCCCTCAGGAACAGGGATGGCAGCCAGACAGAATCACGGGCGGATTTCTCAAGAATTGTTATGGGTGGTCAAAATGCCGTGTCAATCGTCTTAAGACCTGTCAAGAGTCCTGCTGCTGGTGTCGGATTCAGCCCTCCCGCCAGATTGGTTGAAAAGGCAGGTACCGGTTTCTTCCGTCTCTCATACCATAAAAAAGCCAGGATAGTTCATGCCACCGAAACGGTTCCCCTGATGCTTGGCTTTCAGGATATTCATGATATGAGCCAGCACAGCATTGAATCCCTGTTAGCTGAGAAGGCACAACTTGAATACCTGAAGCAGATGATCAACACCGGCAGGAATATATACGGCAGCTGTGTGCTGTTGCGAAAAAAGGATGGTGGCCTGGTGTGGACTCTCATCACGATTATGATCTCAGACGAAAGCGGTGAGGAGAAGTTGCTGGATGGTCTGATCGAACCCCTGGTTGTATCTTCATTTACAGGCCGGATGCCGGTGACAGGCTATGACGAATTCGCCACGTCCTTCATCTCAGGTGCTCCGGTAACGGTGATAATGAAACCGCCGCTGAAATGCGCAGGCAATACATCCGTCTCAAGAGCGGCAGGAATGATGAAGGAAAGCGGAGCAACATCAATCGTAGTGATTAACAGTGCCGGAGAACCAATGGGAACAGCCGATTACCGTAACATAGGCTTTGCCCTTGCAGAAGGAGTCCCATCAGGTTCTGAGATATTCAGGATAATGAATGCCCCACCCGTGTTTGTCAGGAATGATGCTTCAGTAGCTGATGCCCGCGCCGCCATAAGAAACAGTGTTTCCGGCTCGTTACTTGTAACTGCATCCGATAACAATGTGACTGGAGTTATAACAAATGAAGATCTGGTGCATGCTTCATTGCTGGCACCCGCAGTCGTTTTAAAAGATATTGGTGTTGCAGTATCAGTCAGCGGACTGAAAAAAGCCTGGCTGAAAAGCCGCGAATCAGTTGTGGCAATGATCGCAGGAAAAGCTGATCCTTCAACTGTATCACTTGTAATTTCATCAGTGGCAGATACCATATGCAGGAGGGTAGTGGAACTTTGTGTCGTGGATGCGGGAGAGCCCCCTTGCCGCTTTGCCTTCATCCAGACTGGCAGCGCTGGCAGAATGGAACAGACTTTGCTGACCGACCAGGATAATGCAATAATTTTCGAGGATATTGAAGGAAGCTTGCTCAAAACAGCTGAAGAGTATTTCATATCCCTTGGCAGCAGGATCAACGACATGCTCGACCAGATAGGGTTTAGTAAGTGCAAGGGAGGTAATATGGCAGGCAACCCCAGGTGGAGCCAGCCTCTTGGCAGGTGGAAGAAGTATTTTTCAGACTGGATAAGGGTTCCCGGTCCGTCAGAAATACTTGATGTCAGTATATTCTTTGATTTTCGTTTATGTTACGGTGACGAGTCTTTGATCAATGATCTTCGTGAATATGTCAGTAACAGCCTTAAGACAAATGATATATACTTTCATCATATGTCAGTAGCGCTTCAGGATTTCAATCCTTCCCAGTCATTTCTTACAGAGAACCCGGCTGATGTCAAGCGCCTGATTATGCCTCTTACAGGAATCATCAGACTCTATGCTCTCAGGCACGGACTTAAGGGTCTCTCGACAGCCGACCGGATTATGGAACTTCATGTAGAGAAACGCATTAATCATACCTTATTGCTTGAAGCACTGAAGGCATGGGAAGACCTGGCATCAATACGTTTTACCCGGCAGGCAGACTGCATAATTGCAGGAGCTGATCCTGATAACATTGTCGATTTCAGCCTGACCTATGCCCATCTGCATCCGTTTGCAGCCAGGGCAGTTGAAACCATAAATAACCTTATGCTGATGGCTGGAAATGATTTTTATTCCGTTACCATCTAAAACTTATATATCGTACTCAGCAGCAGCCGGATATTGTGGACAGAGTGTGTATCAGCCACTGTTCCGTCATTTTGCATTGAACCGTAAGCGGCAAAAGTGGTTTCCAGCTCAGCAGCCAGGCTGAGTTTGCCCTCCGTAACAACCATTCTCGGAGATA
>Ga0316576_10001796_pt1 | contig 11880 bp, 6 predicted proteins | sample S0NA_FD_203075 | JGI IMG/M metagenome (GOLD analysis project Ga0316576, IMG submission 203075) | Rhizosphere microbial communities from salt marsh grasses in Alabama, United States - S0-2_050615r3r5 | ecosystem: Host-associated > Plants > Roots > Rhizosphere | place: USA: Alabama | collected... | reverse complement strand
CGGCGCGGGCGTTCTACACCTACTACGTGGAGCAGGAGTTCGAGGCGGCGCTGGACCAGATGCGTGAGGCCGAACGACTCGGACCGTCCGATGTCGACGTGATCTCGGGGATCGCCTTCTTGCAACGAAGGCTCGGACGTTGGGACGAGGCGCTGGCTTCGATGAAGCGCGCGGTGGCGGTGAGCCCGCGAAGTGTGGATCTGCTCAGCGACTACTATCTGATGCTCTCACAGACGGGCCGGTTCACGGCAGCGGACGCGGTCGCCGAACGCGCGCTGCAGATCGATCCCTCCATCCCGTACGTCCGGTCGAACAAGGTCCGGAGCACATTGGACCATCGAGGGGACATCGGTCGGGCGCGGAGTCTGGCGACCGAGCTCGGACTGGACCCGTCCGAACCGGCGGAGGCGAACGTGCTCTACGGTCTCGCGATCTACGAGCGGGATTTCGACCAGGCCGCGCGAATCGCCGACGGTCTCCCCGCCAGCGACGCAGTCACGGCTGAGCTGTTGCGACTGTTAACGCGAGGCATCGCCCGACTTCTCGCCGGAGAGAGTCCGACATCGATCGGCGACTCCATCCTCGCACTGGACTGGACGCCCGTGGGAAGCCATGGCTTGCGGCAGCTCGGCGAGGCGTGCGCACTCTCGTTCAAGGGCGACAAAGAAGGCGCCTGGACGGCGCTGGAGGAGGCGATCCGGCGGGCGCGTGCGTCGGACGACGCCGCATTGTCGGCAGGAATTCGCGCGAACGCTGCGTTCCTTGCACCGCTGATCGGAAGACCCGAGGAAGCGCTCGGCCTGCTCGACGAGATCATCGAACTTCCTGGAAGCTATGTCTCTGCCTTCGCCCTGCGCTACGACCCCGCTTTCGACCCTCTGCGCGACGACCCCCGCTTCGAGGAGATCGTGGAGCGACGCCGAGCGTTCGAAGAGCAGGCGGCCCGGGACGCGGAGGCCGATCGGCCCTGGCTGCCGTGATGCGGCCGTGTCCACGCGGAAAGTCGGAGATCACCGCCAGTCCTGACCTGTCATGCACTTTTCGCATTGCGAGCGCACGCCAGCCGTCCTCAACGCAGAAGCTCTGCAAGCAGGAGGCCACCGGTGGTCCTCGCGCTGCGCGCTCGGAAGGTCTCGCTTCGCTCGACGGATCGCTCGCTCTCGATTCACGGTGACCGCGACCCGGGTCGGTCTCCCGATGCACCGTCACGGCTGATCCTGAAGGGCCACCCAGTTCAGAATCATCTTGAAGTTCTGCGCGTTTCCCGCCGCAGCGTGCGTCCGCAGGAGGATGCGTCCGTCCGGCGCGACATCGAAGCTGTGTCCCGTCAACGGACCGGCGATCCTGAACAGGCCCTGCGGCACGCCGAACTCGGGTCCCGGGTCGAACGTCACGGCTGCGACTTGAAGCTCGTAGGTCAGATCGAAGAAGAAGAGCTCGTCGCCCCGGTGGCTCCACCGCGGCAGAAACCCACCCTGCTGCGACACCACCCAACGTTCCGTCGGTTCTCCGACCGCCACGACGTAGACTTCAGAACGACCGGACTCATTCGAAGTAAACGCCATCCAGCGACCGTCCGGTGAGATGCTGGGGAGGTAATCCGCCCCCGGGGTCGACACGCCGGGGCGCACCTGCTTCGACTCCGCATCGAGCAGGTGGACGTCCCCCGCCATGCTGAACGCGATCCAGCGACCGTCGCGAGACCATGAGAGGTCCGACACGGTCCTCTCGCCCGCGTCGAACAGGACCTCTTCGTCCCCGACGCCGGTCGATGGGCGACGATAGATCCGGGTCCCGGGCTCGGCTGACTTGTCGGCGGAATAGGCGATCCAACGACCGCCCGGCGACCAGGTCGGCGAGTAGTGGTCCGCCTCGCTGAACGTGAGTCGTGTTCGCGTGCCGCGGGCGAGGTCGAGACTCCACAGAGTCGATTGCCCCTCCCTGTACGACACGCGGCTCGCATCGGGTGACAGCTCGGGCTGTTCGAAATCGCCCTCGTCAGCCGCCACGGACAGCAATTTTCCGCTCCGGTCGCGCCACTCCAGCCGCCACGGGACGGCGCCGCCCATGTGATAGACGAGGGTGCCCTCCGCCGAGGCGCTGACGTTTGGCCATTCGCTCGAATTGAACCCCACGCCCTCCGCTATGAGACGTGGCGGACCGCTGACCTGCCGCTTCCGGGGCTCGAAATCGCTGGCATAGATCGCCCCGTCCCGCCAATAGAGAAGTCCTCCGCGGGGAGCATACGTCGGAGCTGAATTGGCTCGAACGATCACGTGCCGTTCCGCGTTCGCGTCGAGCGACTCGATCCGGCTCCGGTCGTCGACCGCACCGTATTCGTCTGTCTGCACGAGGAACAGAAGACCCGATCCGTCCGGCAGGAACTGCGGCCACCGGTGGCTCAGCTCCCCCGCCGACTCGTCGAGCCGGGTCAGGGGCCGCGCCTCCCCTCCCTCCGACGAGACCTCGAACAGCCCCGTGCGGTATCCCGGTGTGAATACGATTCGCCCGTCGGGGCTCCACGCACCGCCCTTGGGATTCGAAACCGAAGCCAGGACGGTCGCCGCCCCACCGCTCGACGGAATCCGCTTCAGGCGACCACCCGCGAAGAAGCCGAGGGCCTCGCCGTCGGGAGACCAGAACGGAAAATACGCACCGCGGGTGCCCTCCAGGGGCCGGGCCTCGAGCGCATCCAGGGGCTGTATCCAGACGCTCCTCGCACCGTCGGCGCCGGCCGCGATGAACGCCAGCGTCTGCCCGTCTGGCGACACCTGGAAGCCCGCATCGGGAAGAACGCGCGCCTCCACCGGGGGCTCCAGCGCTCCGCGAATCACAGGTCGCGACTCGCCCTCGGGACTGCCGAACCATGCGCGCCCTGCAAGCACCAGAAGGAGGCTCGTCATCACCAGTCCGCCGACTGCCAGACTCTTCCAGACCCGACCGTCGCGGGAAGAGGCCCGCGACGCTTCCCGGCTCTCTTCAGAAGCCCGGAAATTGGGATCTCTGAGCGCCTGCGCGAATTCCCGGGCGGAGCGGAACCGATCGGCGGGGAGCCGCTGGAGTGCCTTGTGGATTGTCGCGTCCACGTTTGGCGGGACGGCGACACGCTGCTCTCTGGCCGACACCGGCCCGCTCTGAATGATCTTGCCGAGGATCGCCTGCGCCGAGGCCCCCGTGTGCGGAGGCTCGCCCACCAGCAACTCGTACAGCACGCACCCGAGTGAGTAGACGTCCGTCGCGGGCCCCTGGACCGGTTCGGCCGTCGCCTGCTCCGGGCTCATGTAGTGAGGCGTCCCGAGACTGATCCCGGTTGCCGTCAGTCGCCCGGCATCGGCGGAACTCACGGCGAGGGCGATTCCGAAATCGGCCACCAGCGGTCGGCCACGGCTGAGGAGGATATTCGCCGGCTTGATGTCGCGGTGGACGATTCCCTGCTCGTGCGCGGCCTGGAGTGCGTCCGCCACCTCGATCGTGATCCGTACCGCCTCATCGACAGGCAACTGCCCCTCACGATCGAGGCGCTCTCGCAGAGACTCACCCTCGATGTAGGGCATCACGTAGAACACGAGTCCTTCGACTTCGCCCGAGTCGTGGAGGGGGAGGATATTCGGGTGGGTGAGAGCAGCCGTCGTCTTGATCTCCGCCAGGAAACGGTCCGCTCCGACGGCGGCGGCCACCTCCGCCTTCAGGACCTTCAGCGCCACCTTGCGGTCGTGTCTCAGATCCCTCGCCAGATAGACGATGGCCATTCCGCCCTCGCCGAGCTGGCGCTCGATCGCGTAGCGACCCTGAAGTGCGGTGTTCAGGCGCGTGATGTCCTCGGACATGGGCGCAACATGTGCTCGCGGCACAATGCAGGGCAAGAAGATCCGCGGGACGTGGCGGGCCGGCACGGCACGTCGCGTGGCATGAGCGGTACGTCTGCTCCAGCAGCTCGTGGCAGACCCTACTGAGCAGAATTCTCTCGAGACGTGGGAGCTGGGCTGGTACTATCGTGATGACGGCATCCTCGACGAGTCTTCCTGGACGGAACGGGACCGATGGTCCACACGGGAAGCGCGGCGACGATCCGTGTCCGTCTGGAACGAGATTCGGGAACGCCTCGCGAGCGAGTCGTTTCCGATCCACGTGGATTCCGCTCTGTGGGTCGACGAGAGGTTCGGAGGTGCTCCGGCTCCCGGTCCGAGCGGCCGACGTCTGCCACACGCCTGGAGCGGCGGCGGCGAGGTCGGTCGACGATCGAACGCGGCCAGCGCACAGCGCAGGCGACGGGGCGAGTTCCGCATGATCTGAGGTTTCAAGGCGAGCTGACGGGGGAGACATGAGAAATCTCTCGCTGCGGGGATTGTCGCGAGTCGCAGGGATTCTGCTTTTCGTTTCCCTGATCGCGGGCGGGTTCGGTGAGCTGTACGCTCCGGCCACGGTAACCGTTGCGACAGACGCCGCTGCGACCGTGGAGAAGATCCGCTCTCTGAACTTACTTTTTCGACTGGGGTTCGCGGCCTATCTGCTGGAGGGCCTGTGCAACATCGGTCTCGTACTGATCTTCTACGTGCTGCTGCGGCCGGTTCAGAGAAACCTCGCCTTGCTCGCGGCCTTCTTCGGCTTGGTGGGCGTCGCCGTGTTCGCCGTGGCGGAGCTCTTCTATCTCGCGCCGCTTCTGCTCGTCGGCGGAGAGGCCTACCTCAGTGCCTTCACCGGCGATCAGTTGAGCGTCCTGACGCTGCTCTCTCTCAAGTTCTACAGCTTCGCCAGCGGCGCGCTCATGGCGTTCGGGGGAGTCGGATCCGTGATCAACGGATATCTGTTCTTCATCTCCGGCTTCGCCCCGAGAGCCCTCGGGGCACTGTTGGCGCTGGGTGGCGCCGCGTTCCTGGTGCGGAACTTCCTCTTCGTTCTCGCGCCAGCGTACGCCTACGACTGGCTATTCCTTCCCATGCTTCTCGCGATGCTTGGTCTGGGAACCTGGTTGATGGCGCGAGGCGTGAACGAGGAAGCCTGGAAAGCGCGAGGGGGAGCGTGGTAGAGACAAGGTACTCAGACCCGCGCGCGTCTTGGCGGAGACGCGACCGAGCAAGGAACGGGCGTCGCCCGACAAGAGCCCGCAGCCGCCGGCGGCTCCTGTTCCGGACCCTGCGTTCTCCCGGGCGGTGGCGACTCCCCTCGGCCGAACGCGGCAAATCTCGCCGGGGGGCCCATCCTCGGGGGGATTCGGGGCGTGCTCTGGGATGCCACCGTCCGGGCCGCCGACGGGTTCGGCGCGAGCGCTCTCGCCGGAATCGCCGGGTCGATCCTCGGAGCTCGTGGGTGGCACGAACCCCGGAGTGCGCCGCTGCAGGTCTCGACTGAAGGGGCCGCCGCGGGGCTCGCGATGCGTGGGCCCTCCCGGCCCGCCTGGCACGCGCGTCCCGTGACCGGCGGATCGAGCGCCTCAGCCTGACCCGCGTCACTCGGGGCGGCGCCCCCCCGGGCACGCCAGGGCGAGGGGCCTGTCCGGGCGCCTTGCCGCGCGCTCGGACGCGCTCGATACTGGTTCATGGAGGTCGACGTTTCCCCACGAAGGAGTCCTCACATGCGCATCGCCGCCAGTCCCCGCCTCGCCGCCGCCGCTCTCGTCGCCGCGACGGTCCTGAGCTGCACGGACGCTCCCGATCCCGCCGGCCCCGACGCCACGCCCCTGGCACAGGCCGCCACGAAGCGGGGCCCCACGCTCACCCCGCAGGCGAGCGGAACGACCGCCCGCCTCATCGGCGTGGACGCGGTCAACCGGAATGTCGCGTGGGTGAGCGGAACCGGCGGCACGTTCGCCGTCACGACGGATGGGGGCGCGACCTGGCACCCCGGGGTCGTCGCCGGCGCCGAGTCGCTTCAGTTCCGTGACGTGGAGGGTGTGAGCGCCACGGAGGCCTACCTGCTGTCGATCGGGCCCGGCACCGATTCGCGCATCTACCACACGACGGACGGCGGCGAGAGCTGGAGTCTCCAGTTCCAGAACGCCGACCCGAATGCGTTCTACGACTGCTTCGCCTTCTGGACGCCGAACCGCGGCTTCGCGTTCAGCGACGGCGTGGACGGACGCTTCCCGGTGATCCGCACCACCGACGGTGAGACCTGGCAGGACATCGGCGACAACATCCCGGCGGCGCAGCCGGGCGAGGCCTCGTTCGCCGCGAGCGGCACCTGCACCGCGGCCCAGGGCGGCAAGCGCGGCTGGTTCGGCACCGGCGGCGTGGGCGACGCGCGCATCTTCGCCACGACCGACGGGGGCGAGACCTGGACCGCGTACCCGACGCCGATCGTGCAGGGCGCCCCGGAAGGAGCGTCCGGGATCTTCACGATCGACTTCCGGGATCCGCACCGCGGCATCCTCGCGGGCGGCGACCTGGTGCGCGAGACCGAGGTGCTCCCGAACGTCGCGCGCACGAGCGACGGCGGCGCCACCTGGGAGCTGGCGACCCCCTTCCCCTTCGGCAACGTCTTCGGGCTGAGCTACGTGAACAAGTCGGGGCTGCCGGCGGTCTTCGCCGTCGCCCGCGCCGGCGTCGCCTGGTCGCCCGACGAGGGCGACACCTGGAACGAGCTGCCCGGCTACCTCGACTACTGGGCCGTCTCCTTCGCGAACCAGAACGCCGGATGGATGGTCGGCGGCGAGGGCCGGATCGTGAAGATCAGCTTCTGAGAGCTCCGCACGGACCGTGACGTGGCTCCCGGGGCGCGGCTCCGGCCCCGGGGGTCACGCACGTGACCGTGGTCGAAGGTCGGCGAAGCGCTTGAAGAGGTCCGACAGGGTCAGCTGCGACAGGTCCCGGAACTCGCCGGCGTCGAAGTAGGAGCCGCCGCAGCCCGTGCAGGTCTCGTAGCCGATGTGGCGTTGCTGCTCATCCACGACCCGGGCCATGACTCCGCCGCAACGCGGGCAGCGATACTGGCCGATACTGTCGAAGATCCTCCCTCGTTCTGCAGGGCCCGTGTCGATGGCTTCCGCCAGCTTTCTGTCGCGAAGAGTCTCCATCTCCCCGGCATCGAACCAGATGCCCTGACAGCGATCACACCGATCGACGATCGTGCCCTCGACGTCCAGCTGCTGCATGTCGGAGCGGCACTTCGGGCAGCGCATCGCGCCGGAGAAGAACATGCCGCCCTGGCCGCCGCCGCTGGTGACGGTGTAGATCCTCCTGGCCCGTCCGCCGCCGGCTTCCGCCTCGCGATGCTGGTGCCGGTGGAAGAAGAGAACGGCGATCATGCCGACCACCAGGATGCTCAGGAGCAGGTAGGACTGGGGATAGGTGGTCTGCTCGGAGACCATGCCGAAGATCTTGGAGCCCGCCGAATGGCCGAGGTTGGCCACCGACATGTAGATCGCGAACTGTGTCGCCGCGCAGGCGCTCGAGCAGACCGCCATGGCCAGCGCGAGGACGCTGACCATCGTCACGGGCAACATCATGACCCAGATCGAGAGCATGACCTTCACGTACAGGCTGTCGGTCCACAGGAACTGGGTCTGCGCGAGGAGGAAGGCGTGGATCCCCACCAGCGAGGCGGTCACGATGAGCATGCGCTTGGGCCCGATCCGGTCGATGATCGGTCCGAGCACCAGGGTGACTCCCGCCCCGACGATGCCCATGACGGCGACCAGGTTGGACCACTGGGGCGTCGAGAAGCCGAACACCTTGACCGCGGCGATCGGCATCAGCGCATCGCCGTAGCCGCCGATCAGGCCGTCGAGCACCATGATGAGCATCACGATCAGGCTGACCGGTTTCCACAGCACGTCGTTGATTCCGGCGAACACGTCCTTGAACGTTGTCGCGGCCTGCCCGGGGCCCCGCGCCTCGCCTTTCGACCAGGGAAGCCTGCGCTCGCCGGGACGCTCGGTGACCGACAGGAACGCCAGGAAGATCACCGCACAGCTGACGGAGGCCACGACGGCGGTGACCTTCATCCCGAACGTCACCAGCAGAACACCGGAAGCGGCCGCCGAGATCGACCAGCCGGCGGCCTTCCCGAAGCTCATGTAGGCATTCAGGCGCCCCTGCTCGTTCACCGGTGTCAGGTCGATCGCCATGCCATCAACGGCCACGTCCTGGGTGGCGGCGAAGACGTTGATCAGGATCCCGATCCACATCAGGGTTCCCATCTGGCCAGCCGGGTCCTCGACGAGCATCAGGGCCAGCAGCGAGAGCGACAGCCCCAGCTGCGCGCCCAGCACCCACGGCCGGCGGCGCCCCATCGCCGGGACCTGGAATCGGTCCATGAACGGCCCGGTGACCAGCTTGAAGACCCAGGGCAGAATCACGACCGCGAGGTAGGATGCGATGGCGCCGGCGCTGACATCCTGGCTCGCCAGCCAGGCGGGGATGGCGATGCCCAGCAGTCCGCGGGGAATCCCCTGCGCGAAGTACATCGCGGCACCGGTGAGGTACCGCATCCTCGAACTGTCGAGCAGGGTGAATCTCGCCATCGAGTGTCCCTCTGGTCCGGGGAATCCGAGCGTGGTTCGACCGTGCGCGCACCGGACGCCCGTGCCGGGTCACAGCGGACTATCTACTCAAGGCGGGGAGGAGATTGAAGCCTGCACGTGGTCGGGGATTCACCCCGGCTGGACGCTGCGGGGCCGCGTCACCCCCGGGACACCGCGGTCGAGCCTTCCCGCCATGACGGGAGCGTCCCTCCTTCTTCACTCGGCGGCCGGCCGGTACCCCGCCACGAGGCGATCGCTGGCGCGCGTTCCCACTTTTTTCGCGCGAGAAGGGACGTCTCAGATGAGCCACATGTCGACCCGGTTGTTCACGATCGCTGCACCGTACCGACTCTCGGACGCTGGGGTCGCCCTGGAACACCCGATCCGGGTCTGCCGGGGACGACACCGCAACCACACGAGCAGCTCGTTCGACGTCCACCTGTCCGTTACGTCCGACGCCAGGCCGGTCCGCAAGGGCCCTCGGTCCTACACGCGGTCCGGGCCAGGGGAACGCACTCGGCCCTAGGACCTTGGTCCAATTCCCGGCGTGACGTGGCCCGCGCGAATGTTTTGCAGTCCCGTTTTTCGCCGCCCACTCTGCTGGAATTCGGGCGAGCCTGTTTGCGAGTCTTGTCTTACGGAGGAGAATGTCGATGCGGTCCACGATCAGCGGTCTGTCCCTCGTCGCTTTCGTCACCCTCGCAGTGGGGGCCTGCGCCTCGGCCTCCACGAATTCCGAGTCGACGGACGCCACCCCTCGCGTGATCGAGCTCCCAGCGGCGAACGCGAGCCGCACGCTGGCCTCCTACGCCCGTCCGGCGGAGAACCAGCAGTGCTACAACCGCGAGGCGGAGCCGTACACGGCGGTCGTGGACGCGCACTTCCACCCGCGGCCGTTCGGCGGGGCGGCGATCGAGCCGGACGAGCTCTACGACTACTTCGAGCGGCTCGGTGTCCGGTTCGTGAACTACTTCGGGATCGGGCAGGTGCTCGAGCTCGACTCGGGGTGCACGTACTACCTGGACTGCCCGGGCGTCACGGCGATGCCGAGCGTCAAGAACGACTTCGTGAACGGCATGGAGACGGTGGCCTATCCGCACGACAACCTCCACGTCACGCTCTCCATGACCTTCATGGACCTCGCCCATCCGGAGGACGCGGCCGAGCGCATCCGGGAGTACGACCGCGAGTACCCGGGCATGTTCAAGTGGGCCGGCGAGCTGAACGTCATCAAGCAGGCTCTCGTCCCCAACAACCACGAGCCGGCGACGCCCGCCAGCATCGACCGGTGGGCTCCCTTCATGCAGATCCTGCGGGAGCGCGGCATCCCGGTGACGCTGCACTCCGACCTCGGAAACGACGACAATCCGACCGAGTTCCTGTACCTGATGGACCACGTGCTCGAGACCTACCCGGACAACAAGATCGTCTGGGCGCACATGGGCCTGTCCAAGGAGCTCACCTCCATGGACCCGGCGCAGCACGTCGCGCTCATGAAGGAGCGGCTCGACGCGTATCCGAACCTGATGCTCGACATCTCGTGGGACGTGCTGTACAACGCGTACCACCAGTGGGGAGACGTCTTCATCCCGTTCTTCAACGAGTACTCCGACCGGATCCTTCCCGGCTCCGACTTCGTCGCCGCCGACACCAAGGACTTCGGGGAATACGCGCGCGAGCTCGAGATCACGAGCCGGGCGCTCCGGGTGCTCGATGACAACGCGTTCCGGCACATCGCCCTGGGCGAAAACTACTTCCGCTTCCTGGGGCTGAACGACTACCACGCGCCGGAGATCTGCGGCTCGTGAACCCCGTCACGAGACTCGCCGGGGCCCGGCGCCCCGGCACCCTCGTCGCCATCGCCGTGCTGCTCTGTGCGGGAGATGCCGCCGCGCAGCAGGACACGGTCCGCGTGGGCGAGGAGCCGAACCAGGACAACTCCGTCGAGGGGCTCGCGATCCCGTCGGAACGGGGCGACAACTTCTTCTCGGGGAGCGAGCTCCTGCTCGCGCCGCGCGCGTACTTCCTCGACCGCAACCGGGACACGAACCCGGACAATGAAGGGCTGTCGATCGGCGGCGGCGTCACGTGGAAGTCGGGCTGGCTGTTCGACCGGCTCCGACTCGCCGTCACCGGCTCCTTCGCCCCCGTCGTCTACGGGCCGGAGGACAAGGACGGGACCGGACTGTGGCAGCCCGGGCCCGAGGGCATCGCGGTCCTCAGCGAACTGAACGCCACGTTCCGGTTCACGGAACAGTCGGGGCTTCGCGTGGGCCGCCAGAGATTCGAGCTCCCGTACCTCGGAAGCCACGACATCCGGATGATCCCGAACACGTTCCGGGCGGTGGCGGTCGGCGACGTCTCGACGGCGATCGACAACCTCGCCTGGATCGTCGGTTACGTGGACCGGATCAAGCTCAAGAACTCGGACGAGTTCGTGCGGATGTCCGAGGCGGCCGGCGTCGAGGACGAGGATCGCGGCGTGCTCATGGCCGGGGTGAAGTACCTGCTCCCGGGCGGGCTCGAGCTGTCCGCGACCAATCAGCACACGTTCGACATCTTCAACACGTTCTTCGCGAAGGCGGAGACCGAGGTGGCCCTGAGCGGCGCCTGGTCGCTGGGGCTCAACCTCCAGTACACGGACCAGCGGGACGTCGGCGACGCGTTCGCCGGCGACTTCACGACCGGCCTTCTCTCGGGCAAGGTCGAGCTCAACTACGAGCGTACGACCTTCCGGGTGGCCGCCAGCTCCACGCGGGACGAGAGGGGCATCTTCAAGCCGTACGGAAACCCCTCGAACTACCTGTCCGTGGTCGTGGATGACTTCGACCGGGCCGGCGAGGACGCCTGGCTCGTCGGGATCACCCACGACTTCGGACAGGTCGGACCGGGCACGCTCAGCGCGTTCGGGAACGTCGTGCACGGCAACACGCCCGACAGCGGCGACGCCGCCAGCCCGGACGAGACCGAATACGATCTCACGGTCGACTGGCATCTCAACCGGTCCTGGTCGGACCGGATCTGGGTGCGGGTGCGCGGCGCGTTCGTCGACCAGGACGAGGACGCGGGCGGGGACGACTTCTTCGATTTCCGGATCATCATCAACTACGACTACGACCTGTTGCCGGGAGGGTGAGGATGAAGATGGGAAGCTGGAGGCGGCCGTTCGCTCTCGCCGCCGCGCTGCTTCTGGGCGCGATGGCTCCGCTCTCGGCACAGGAGCAGGACGGAGACGATGACGGCTGGCGGCCGCACTACGAGCCCGGCAAGGGCGTGGTGCTCGTGGAGACCGAGGACTTCGGGCTCAACTGGACCGTCTTCAGCTACGTCCGCTACCTGAACCAGCAGGGGCTCGACGACGAGTACACCGACTCGTTCGGGCGGACGTTCACGATCGACAAGCGGAACGACGTCCAGCT
>Ga0316576_10001795_pt1 | contig 11881 bp, 13 predicted proteins | sample S0NA_FD_203075 | JGI IMG/M metagenome (GOLD analysis project Ga0316576, IMG submission 203075) | Rhizosphere microbial communities from salt marsh grasses in Alabama, United States - S0-2_050615r3r5 | ecosystem: Host-associated > Plants > Roots > Rhizosphere | place: USA: Alabama | collected... | reverse complement strand
GCCCCGAAGGCGTCGATAAGTTAACCTTCGGAAACCCGGCCGTCCTGGCTTTTCAGCTTTAGACCCGTGGTTATGCGTCCCCGCTTTTCAGCGGGTTTGCCCTTTCGTGGTTACGCCTTCCCAGCGTTATGTGCTCTAACGATCACTCCAACGTAGCATGGAAGACCGTTATACCTATACTACATCAAACCCAACTTGAATTTCAAGCTTTTTAATGTATTTTTCATTAGCATGGTGATCGTCATGGGGCCGACGCCGCCTGGAACCGGTGTAATGGAGCCTGCAATCTCTTTGGCAGCTTCAAAATCCACATCGCCCTTTAAAATGGCAACTTTCTTGCCGGTTTTCTCGCTGATTTTTTCACCCACGCGGTTAACCCCCACATCGATTACGCAGGCACCCGGCTTGATCCATTCCGGTTTGACCAGATCAGGCACCCCCGCTGCTACAATCAGTATATCGGCCCGCTGGCAGTGCGCCTTTAGGTCTTTCGTACCAGTATGAACGATAGTCACGGTGGAGTTGGCCCCAGGCCCTTTCTGAAGCATCATATTGGCTATGGGTTTCCCCACGATATTGGAGCGACCGACGACGACCACCTCTGCGCCCTTTGTCTCAACACCCGCACGAATGATCATCTCCTGGATGCCGGCCGGCGTACAGGGCGGAAATTTCACTTCGTTGCCGCCGATCATCAATCGACCCACATTCACCGGGTGAAATCCGTCCACGTCCTTGTCCGGATCAATGGCGTTGAGGACCTTTTTCTCATCCACATGTTTGGGCAACGGCAACTGAACCAGTATTCCATGAATGGAGTCGTCATTGTTGTACTTATCGATCAAAGCCAAGAGGTCCGCTTCTGAAATATCCACCGGCTGGGAATCCTGGATTTCAGTGAAACCCACCCTGTGAGCGGTTTTGATTTTCAACGTCACGTAAGATATGGAAGCCGGATTCTCGCCGACCAAAATGGTTACCAAACCGGGTACGACACCATGTTTTTCTTTAATTTCAGCGACCTCTGCTGTAATTTCCTCGAGAATTTGCTCGCGGATTTCGGTCCCCTTGATCAGCTTGGCTGTCATGATCGGTCTCCTTTCGCAATGATGGGTAGAAATGTTGGGATACCCCGCAGGGCAGGCATGGGTTGTTTATGCTAACCGTGTCTATGCAATCCATAGGATTTTGTCAAGAATTCAAACCATTACATATCGATTTTCATGGGCCGGAGGTGGAGGTCTTTCCGAAAACCGGATAATAGCCATCATGGCCTTATAGCGGGTACGGTACCGGCGCAAGTCCGGCCCGCTCATCAATTCCCAACATCAGGTTCAGGTTCTGCACGGCCTGCCCGGCCGCACCTTTGACCAGGTTGTCAATAGCGGACATCAACACCAACGTTCCTCCGGTCTCGTCCAGACGAAATCCGATGTCGATAAAATTAGTCCCCCTTACGTTACGGGTATCAGGGGCGCGGTCCTCCCCTGTTAGCCTGACAAAGGGGCACGCATCGTAACTGTCTCGCAAACATTCCGCAATCCGTCGAGCATCGATCGAAGGCATGATTTGGGCGTAGCATGTCGCCAGCATGCCTCGGCTCATAGGCACCAGGTGAGGCACGAACGTTATATGAACCCCATATCCTGCTTCCATCCCCAGGATCTCATCTATCTCGGGATTATGACGATGCTGAGTCACCTTGTAAGGTTTAAAGGATTCGTTCACTTCGCAGAAATGTGCTGCCAAACTCAATCCGCGTCCGGCGCCGCTCACGCCCGATTTGGCATCGGCCACCAGATTGGCGGGAGACACGAGACCGTTTCTGATCAACGGTATCAGCGGCAACAGGACGCAGGTGGGATAGCAACCCGGATTGCCAATCAAACGGGCGTTCCGAATTCGATCGGCGTATACCTCGCTCAGGCCATAAACCGACGAATCTAATAAATGCGGCGATTCATGGGGCTGATAGGCCTCTTCATAGCGCTGGACATTGCTGAATCTAAAGTCCGCTGAAAGATCGATTACCCGCAAGTCAGCTTCGATCAATTCGGGTGCCATCTTCATGGGCAATTGGTGAGGAAGCGACAAAAAAACAATGTCGGCTTCCTTTTTCAGTCGATCGAGATCATAGCTGGCGCAAACGAGGTCCGTGGAACCAGCCAGAGCCGGATAGATCGAAGTAAAAGGCTGACCCGCAAATTGTCGGGAGGTAACGGTGGTGAGTGTGACCTCAGGATGTGCGAGCAAGATGCGGACCAACTCGGCTCCGGCGTACCCAGTGGCACCCACAACGGCAACACGGATCATATGGCCTCCTGTAAGGGGAAAGACTAGGGGACGAGATTTAAGGGCTCCTGCACCGTCTACCAGAGAACCCCCTGAGATTCAAGTAGGATAGCCCAGAAGACCGACAAAAACCAATCAATATATAGTGTATTTATTGACGTCATACCCAATAAGTTGTATAGATGATGTAGATTCTTCCCAGATTTCCGGAGGAAGGGCCATAGAAGACCGCATCGGGGCAGGAAACGTCGTTAATTCAGCTGGAAGGCACATGGACCGGAGAACGTTTCTTTTCAAGGCATTTGGTTGGTCATTGGCCGGCATGTTTGGGGCGTTGCCCTGTCGGCGTTCCATGGCAATGGCAAGGCGTCCGCGTGAAGCAAACATGGCCGTCATTATAGATGACATCGGGTACAGCCCCCGACGTGCCGAAGCCTTCCTAAGCATCGATACCGATCTGACCTATGCCGTTCTGCCTCACCTGCCCTATTCGGTCGAGCTGGCCGAGGCAATTCACGACAGGGGTCATGAAATCTTGCTCCATCAGCCCATGGAGCCTTTCGACCATCATCTGGACCCGGGTCCGGGCGCTTTGTTTGTAGGTGATCCCGCCCGCCATATCGAAAGCGTTGTGAACGCCAATATCAGTGCCGTACCTTTTGCAACGGGTGTCAACAATCATATGGGGTCCCGTTTCACCTCCCAGGGGCAAGACATCCGATCCGCCCTTGAAGCCATTAAACAACATGGCCTTTTTTTCGTGGACAGCCTGACATCCAGCCGTTCCAAGGCTTATCGCACCGCCTGCGGTCTCCATATGGTCAGCGGGCGACGGGATGCGTTCCTGGACAACCGTCGCCATAGACAGGCTATTCTTAATCGTCTTTACGGCGTCATGGACATGGCGCTGACCCACGGTCAGGCCATTGCCATCGGCCATCCCTATCCCGAAACAGCCGAGGCGCTGCGGGTTTTTACGTCCGAAACCAGCGGCACACCGGTTCGCATAGTCCCCGTTTCCCGCCTGTTGTCTTAGAGCCCACCTTTTCTGAAGGGTCCGTGCGCCTGCTCTACCCAACAATGATGCAAGTCCGATACCCGAAGGTGTCTTCGGCCAATCGTCTCCTTCAGGCCAGCAGCCAAACGATCGGGTATCGACATCGTCTCTCAAATCGTTATACATTTATGTCATAGGCGTGCCGCATGTTTTCATCTCGCTCGGCACGAAAATTTGCTGAAAGTTTGCTGCGACACCCGTTCCCATTCAATGAGGAGCCATCATGACGACAGATAGCACCCCTTCCGTGGTTCTCACGCCCGAAGAGGGCCGGAGTCTGATCCGGCTGGCCCGTTTAACGATTGCCGAACGTCTCAATCAATCGGTCGATGAGGATGAACAACACCGGTTGGAAGAAGAGCTGCAAAAGCCAGTATTTACGTACAAGTGCGGCACTTTCGTCACGTTGACTAAAAAAGGACAGCTGCGTGGATGCATCGGATCGCTTGGATCGAATGTTTCGCTGGTCGATAACATACGCCAAAATGCCATCAGTGCAGCTTTTCAGGATCCCCGATTCTCCCCCCTGACAAGGGAAGAATACCACGAAGTGCGCATCGAGGTCAGCGTCCTCACGCCCACCCTGCCCTTGCGGTATGATAATGCCGATCATTTACTCGACTTGCTGCGCCCCGGAACCGACGGGGTTATTCTCCGTAAAGGCGGCACCAGCGCTACCTTTCTCCCCCAAGTATGGAAACAACTCCCCCGTCAGGAAGATTTCCTGTCGCACTTGTGCCTCAAGGCCGGTCTTTCGGCTCAGGCTTGGCGCAGAGGCAACCTAGAGGTCGAAACCTATCAGGTCCAGTACTTCGAGGAAGCGGGTTGAACGATGGGCATATAGCGGGAGATCAAGACCAGGCAGTACATCATTGAGGGGAGTGGATCAAATGGTACCGGCAGATGACTTGCGGCGACGGATAACAGTTCCGCGGCTGGCACTCTGAAACCACTGCCGATTCAGTTCATCCTTCAACAATTTAATCAGATCATCATGCGATTCGTTGCCCGTCAAGCGATACCCCATGGCACGCAACTCTTGCCGTAATTCGCGAATCGTGTGCCGGGCGTCGGCTTCCGGGTGAACCTGGGTAGGCTTTTTCATGACAACAACCTCTTGACCGAAAGGGGCGAAACTGCGTTCTGTTGAAACATCCAGTGCTGTTGATGCCGCTTTTATATGAGTCGCGTTTGCCCGTCAAGACGAAATGAACAGAGAGCAGACTTTGCGGAACCGAACGTGTTGTTTCAAGCCCGGGGTTCTCCTTATCAGAGCGACTCCTGGCCCACCAAGGCAGGCGCTCCATCAGGACGGTTTGACAGGGGCCGCAGCATATCATACAGGGCGTCAAATATCAGCATGTTTTGCTCGATGTGCCAAATCCCCTTTTCAATGAGCACCAGGGCTTTGGGATCCTTTATGAAGGCGTCATAAACTTTGATGGCGAGCACGATATCCGCTGATTTCTGCCGCGCATCGGCAAGATCTTTCATGCGCAAGGTGAAGAAATCCGATCGCGCGTTATCCTGGATATATTCGGTAATGGAAAGCAGTTCCCATTGATAGTAGGCAATCAGATTGGCTTGGTCGATAAACCGCGCGGCGCTTTGAATCTCACTCAATTGGCCACCCGAGCGTTCGATATGGAGAAGGGCGGCAGCATGTACGTCGCTGTAGACGACCTTCAGTTCATGATAATTGAGATACAGCCGCTCCACTTCCGTGCGTAAAGGACTGTAGTCCGGCATCGGATTGGGCTGGGCACATCCCCCCATCGTAAGAAGCCCGAGCAGAAGGGCAGCAACGATTCTTCTTCTCCTGTCATTCGGCATGCTGATTTCTCCCTGACGATGCGGCGTCCAAACCCTCGTTCGGATATTTTTGAAAAATAATGACGACGGGGATAAGGTGGGATTCCCATGGCAGGACGTCAAGGGTTTAATAGCAAAAGAGCAACGTGTTACGGTAATCACACGTCTTGGGACATTAGGCGCGCGCACCGGCATCCGCCGCACGGAAGGCCTCATCGACGATACGGCGTGCCTCTTCCTGAATCTGCCGAAGATGATCCGGACCTTGGAAACTTTCTGCATAAATTTTGTAAATGTCTTCCGTCCCGGAAGGTCTTGCGGCGAACCATCCGTTGTCGGTCACCACTTTGAGTCCACCGATGGAAGCGCCGTTGCCGGGAGCACGGGTCAGTTTAGCCAGAATTTTCTCGCCGGCCAATTTCTCGGCGTTGACCTGCTCCGGGGTCAAGGCCGCCAGACACGCCTTCTGGGTCGCCGTGGCCGGTGCATCCAACCGCTCATAGTATGGTGAACCGAACATTCCGGTCAGTTCCTGGTAATGCTCGCCAGGGTCCTTGCCCGTGACCGCCATAATTTCGGCCGCCAGCAGATTCATGATAAGGCCGTCTTTATCCGTACTCCATACACCTCCGTCAATGCGCAGGAAACTAGCTCCGGCGCTTTCTTCTCCGCCGAAGACACAACGCTGTTTCAGCAACCCCTCGACAAACCATTTGAAGCCCACCGGCACTTCCCAAAGGGGGCGTTCCAGATGACGGGCCAAGCGATCGATGATGCCGCTGCTTACCAAGGTCTTGCCGATGCTGCCGGAGGTCGGCCAGTTCGGGCGATGGTCAATGAGATAGCGAATCGCCACGGCCAGATAATGGTTGGGATTCATCAAGCCTGCCGCCGGGGTGACGATCCCGTGGCGATCCACGTCAGGATCATTACCGAAGGCAATATCGAAACGATCCTTCAGTTCGATAAGGCGCGCCATGGCAAATGCGGAAGAACAATCCATGCGGATGCGCCCGTCTTTGTCGACGGTCATGAAGCGGAAGTCACTGTCGACGGCGTCGTTGACCACCTCGAGGTTCAGCCCGTAATGTTCGGCGATGGCGGGCCAATAGTCCACCGCCGCTCCTCCCATGGGGTCGACACCGATGCGGATCCCGGCATCCCGAATCGCTGCAAGATTTACGACCTGCTCCAGATCGGAAATGTAAGCTCCCAGGAGATCGGCCTCTTCAACCGTTGCTCTGCGGCGGCTCCGGCTGCCGACGGAACGCTTGACGTCACGATTGCCGGCCTCCAGCAGCACATTGGCCCGCTCTTCAATCCACCCGGTAACGCTTCCACCGGCGGGTCCTCCGTGAGGAGGATTGTATTTGATCCCGCCGTCTTCCGGCGGGTTGTGCGAAGGCGTAATGACGATGCCGTCGGCCAGCCCCTCCCGGCGCCCCGCGTTATGGGTCAGGATGGCATGGGATATTACCGGCGTGGGGGTGTAGGCACTGCGGAAGCAGAGCACCGTCGTCACCCCGTTCCCAGCCAGAACTTCCAGGGTGGATGCCAGACTGGGAGCCGAAAGCGCGTGCGTATCCCGGCCCAGGTATAGCGGCCCGCTGATGTTGCTGTGCTGTCGGTAGTCACAGACGGCTTGGGCTACGGCCAATACATGCGCCTCGTTGAAACTGCCTGTCAGGGAAGACCCCCGGTGGCCGGAGGTGCCGAACCCGATCCGTTGGGATGCGTCGGAAGGGTCGGGAAAATCGGTGTAATAGCGGCTGATCAAAGTGGGAAGGTCGACCAGAAGATTCCTCGGAGCCGGTTGACCTGCAAGCGCATGTTTCCCCATCGTCGTTTAGTCCTCCCTATAATGCTTAAGTGCACACCGGGGCTGGCGCGCATCACGGAAATGATAACGTGTCGGCCGGGCGCAAGCTTCAGCCGCCGTCCGTTTGGGGAAAGGTCGTGTTGGCGTAAAGGTATTCCATCTTTTCTTTGTGTTTCAGTTCTTCATTGGCGATCTTTATGAGCATCTCGTGGACGGCATCGCCTTGATCGTAGAGGGCGGCCAACTCACTGTAGAAGTTGTAGGAACGCAGTTCCCTGTGGGATGCGACCAGAAAAATCTCCGAACGGGACATATCTTCCTCCACCTCCGGTTCCTCGAGGTGTTCGGCGATTTTGTAGTAGGCCACCTCCGCGAGCCGCATGTCCTCAGGCCCCTTACCGTCGGCACGGAAATTCACCAGATAGGCCTTGTGTTTCTCTTCCTCTTTGCTGATCCAGAACAGGGTGTCCCGGGCGGCATCATCGGTTACCTTGTCCGCCAATTCTGTGTAGAAACGAAAGGCATCCTCTTCCCTTTTGATAGCGACATTGATGTACTCCAGAAGTTTGTCATCGAGCATGGCGACAGAATCCTCTCTGCGGTTTTGGGGTCTTTTAGGCGGCGGCCCGCTGCTGCCATTCATTCCGCACTGAAACGGCAGCCGAGCCGCACGCAGTGAAGGCGATGCGGTTTGGGGAAGCAATCGAAATAGACTCACGTGCTCCTATACTAACCACCTTGCCGCTTTTTGGCAACCGTTGTTGCCGCGGGCGATCGCTGCCATGCTTTTATCAGGGAGCCACGGGCCGGTTTCGGCCTCCTCCTGCGCACAAATACACTGATACGCGCCCGGCCACCCTCCGAATGGAGATAAAACCCCGCGACCCTTGTCCGATTTCCTGTGGGCGGTGGTTCCGAATCTCCCATCTCCTTCGACAGACATGCGATAAGGCATTGTAGGGCAGCCCCCAGTGAGGATACGGCGGTTGCGTTGCGTAGCGTTGGATCCGCTGCACCTTCATGGTGCGCCGCAATTCTGTGGAGCATGTCCAGCAGGATGGAGGGCTTGCCGAAACACCCAACTCCGGTCATGCGATGCCGACGCTCCAACGCCGAGAACGAATGCCGCCCTTGGCGGTCATGCCCATCAGGCATTGCCCGCCTCATTATAGAAAGCGATGGCCTCTTCCACCGAATCGAAAATCAGCCAGTCTTTCCAGATGATCCGCCCGCCGCTTCGGCGGGTGATTTCCACGGTGGTGTTGCCGTGGTATTCCAACGCTTCCTGGTAGTCCGGGTACCCGATCTGCTGATCCATCTCTCCTCCTCGATCATTGAAATGTTATGAAATTTCCAATAAACAACATCTGGGGATGGTCTATGGCATCCTGCTTAACATGACGGTGTGACAGATCCGGTCACACCCGCATACGGCCCCAGTGATTTTTCTTCGATGGATTCTTGAACCATTTAGGCTGTTCGAAACGGAGGTGCCGATGGCACGGGGAGATCAACTGGCCCGCCAGTGGACGATCATTCAGAGTCTGTTGTCGTCCCGAACCGGGAAACCCATTTCCGAACTGGCGGAAGCGCTGGGTTGCCACCGGCGAACCGTCTACCGGGATCTGGAAGCACTGCAAAGCGCCGGTTTTCCACTCTACAGCGATCAGGAAGAGGGGCGCGCACGGTGGTATCTCATTGAATCTGCCCGGAAGTCCATCCCGGTACCTTTCAGCATGACGGAACTGATGGCGCTTTATTTCAGCCGCGATTGGCTGCGGGTGCTGGAAAACACGGTTTTTCACGAATCGCTGGAATCCCTTTTCAAGAAAATCAAAGCGACCCTGCCTCCCGAGACCGACCACTACCTGGAAGCATTTCAGCGTTCGGTAAAAGTGGGATCCCAGCCACACAAACAATACGGCGCCTTCCGGGAAACACTGGAAAGCGTCAATGAGGCCATCATCGGCCGCAAGATTCTCAAGATCGAATACTTCACTATGAGCCGCAAACGTCGCAGCCGACGCAAGATCGCGCCTTACCGCCTCTGGTTTTTCGATGGGACGTTCTACCTCATCGCCTATTGCCAGCTTCGCCGGGATGTAAGAGTGTTTGCTGTCGATCGCATCCGCTCCATCGAGGTATTGGAAGAAGCGTTCAACCTCCCCGATGAAAGCGTTCTCGACAGCATCATGGAAACCAGCTTCGGTGTTTTTCGCGGCCGGAACGTGCGGGTAAAAATTCATTTTACCCCCCAAGCGGCCGGCTATATCCGTGAAAAGACCTGGCATGCCACCCAGAAGCTGACCCCCTTGAAGGACGGCGGCTGCCTTTTCGAAGCCGAAGTCGCCGGTACCGAAGAGATCAAACACTGGATCATGCAGTGGGGCGCCAATGCCGAGGTGCTGTCACCGCCCGAGTTGCGTCGCGATATTCAAGGGGAAGCCGCCGCGATGGTGAAGTGCTACGCAGATGCCGGGCCGTAAAGCGCGGCCCCGGGGGTGTCGGTGGGATTCAGGGAAGCAGGGGCCGCAGGGCAATGAGGCTTGCTTTGCGGGTCGGGCCGTCCTTATGTCGACTGGAACCCTCGCGGTAGCATACCGTCTGCAGACCAGGAAAGGCGTGCTGCAGTTCGCCGCGGCGCAGGAGATGATTGCGGCTGAAGCGGGCGGAAGGTTCCGGGTCGGCTTCCTCCAGATAGGTTTCGAAAATCAGCAGGCCGCCGGGGCTGAGACCTTCCTGTATGGTGTCAAATAAATCTCGCCTTAAAAAACGGATATTGAGGATCAATTGGTAGCGACGCGGATGGATCCGAAAGGATTCGACGTCTTGACAGATACGGTTGATGGCGAAAGACTGGCAGACAAACCGCCGCAAGCCTTCTTCGGAGATGTCCACCGCATCGACGTCGTATCCGCGGGCGGCCAGAAAACAGGCATTGCGCCCATTGCCGCAGGCCAGATCGAGCGCCCGACCGACCTTGGCCAGATGGTAAAATTCCCGCACGATCCGGGAAGGCGCCTTCGGGAAGTGCTTCTCCCGATACTTGCGGTTCCATTTATCGCGATCAGAGGTCATGGCGGTCTGCTCGACCAAAAGCATATTGGTGGGCTAGCAACTTGCGGGTGGGAGGACTCACATCGAGATGCTCCAATTCACGAGCATTGACCCAGCGCGCTTCCAACGCATCATCGCCGGGGCATGGCTCACCGCTGCGGTAGACCGCATCCAGATCAACAACCACATAGTGGTATCTGATCTGTCCATCATCATCGTGGTCCACCACATCGAACACATATGCCGGCTTTCCAGCGGATATGCGAATACCGGTTTCCTCGAAAACCTCCCGTTCGGCGGCCGCCTGCAAAGACTCTCCCAGCATCACGCTCCCGCCAGGAATCGCCCACTGACTGTGGGCCGGTGCTTTTCGCCGTCGAACCAGCAGGACGCGTTCGTCCTTAAAAACGACGGCACCCACCGCTGCACAGGGAGCCTGAGGGTAATATCCGGTCGGACTTTGTTGACCGGCCATTGTCTCATCGCCTCTGCGCTATAAAACACGCCGGGTGCGCAGGATGTGATTTTTGGCTGTTCATTTTCTATCCTATTCTCGTTCTACCGGGGCTTAATGGGGGAAGTAAAACCTTGCGGTTTGATGGCAAGAACGGATGTCTGGCTTTTTTCAACGATACTCTCAGCCGTGCTTCCCAGCAACATACCAGCCAGCGCCGATTGGTCGGCCGTGCCGATAACGATCAGATCCGATTTTTCCCTTTCCGCGAAGCTCAACACGGCCTCGGTTGGTTTCCCTCGTACCACGTGCAGATTTGCCGATGATACGGTGTTTTGCATCCGGTTTAATAAATCAGCCGCTTTTTGGCTGTGAGCCCTCTCGGCCATCGTACGCATCCTTTCGATTTTGTCCGGGGAAATCTTGGTGCGGCCGAAGGTCAGTCTGCTTTCGCCGGGCAGATGCCAGCTATGCAGGACATCCAGTCGGCCGCCGCCCATTTGCGCCATTTGGTAGGCGGTCTCAAGAATCTGCCGATTAAGGTTAGCGGAACGATCGGTCGACGGCATGGGATCGATGGCCGCAAGCACCCGCCGGGGAGTCACCGATGCTTCAGGATGGGCGATCCACACGGGGCATGGGCATTTTCGTATCAGTTTCAGTGCGGTGCTACCAAACAAGCGCGCCGCCAACCCCGTATCCCCGACAGCCGTCTTCATGACGAGATCATGATCAAACGCCATCACGTCACGAATAATCTCGATGGCGGCCTTCCCGAAGCGAATACGTATTTCCATCTCGCTCAGGGCCGCCCCCGAAGATTTCAAGTAATCTTCGATAGCTTTATGTCTTTCAGTGGAAATGATGTCGATCAGATCCTGTTCCACGATATCGGGGGGTAGAAATCCCCTGTATTCGTCGAGAGCGGAGGTGACATCGACTATGGTCAAACGTGTCTGGTCGCCCTCGGTCATGCGGGAGGCACATTGCAGCGTATTCAGACCTTCGGGAGAATAGACGAACAGAACGTTTTTGAAGATATCCTGATGGTTTGTCATGGTGTTTCCCCTCCTGCCATTAAATGATGCCAACATCTAAGCTTGATTATCCATTGAAGGTCGCTTCCGTGGCTGTTTGAGAAAATGGTAGGCGACGGCAATCGAAACAATAAGGGCGGCGATACCGACGATAGCCATTCCCGAGTATTCCTTGACGTTGAGAATGATCACCTTCCGAGTGATAGCGATCAAGGCGACTTCCAGCACAATTTCCGAATGCACCACCTTCTGGGCCAGGTAGGCCTTGATCGTTTCCAATAGCTCGACACCAATCAGAATCAGGAGGAAAAAGCCGAATATGTCCAGCAAATCATCGATTTCAAGCCAAAAAA
>Ga0316576_10001794_pt1 | contig 11881 bp, 17 predicted proteins | sample S0NA_FD_203075 | JGI IMG/M metagenome (GOLD analysis project Ga0316576, IMG submission 203075) | Rhizosphere microbial communities from salt marsh grasses in Alabama, United States - S0-2_050615r3r5 | ecosystem: Host-associated > Plants > Roots > Rhizosphere | place: USA: Alabama | collected... | reverse complement strand
CAGTGTGTACAGAAGCGTCCATACCGGACCAAAAATCCCGGGCGGCGGCGCCCAAGCAGGCTGGACAAGTTGGCTGTAGAAGGACTTGGCCTGTATTGAAGCCACGGCTCCAACGGCAGAAGCAGCAAAGCTCACCACGAGCCAGCCGGCCAGCCCCAGGATCTGTTTCTGCTTTGAAAGTGACGGCATCCGGATCTCCGCTTTTTCCTGACGACCACACTCTACCACTGCGGGCTGCGTCCTGGCACGCTCTCGGCTGTTGCGCTGGTCAGGTGGCGACTACGATCCGGAGGCACATCACGGGAACATCATACACAACGACTATAGAAATAAAACTCACTCAGAGGCTGTCGGATCATGATGCAGTACCACGTAGCAGGTCACCGCTGCCATGACGGGCATTTCGGCAAGCTCCGCCCAGCGCTCACCGATGAGTGGAACGAGGGCAATCAAACAGTCGAAGTGTTGACCATTTGTATAAAACGGCCGCTTGCCCGCGATACGCACCATTTTCATCTATCATATTCCAGACAATGGAATCTTCAACAAAAAACCGTTTTCCGGAAGAAGATACACGCACACCTTTATAGTCTTCGATGAAACCATATTTCCGTACACGTGCAAGTAATTTTTCTCTTTCTTCTCTTGTATGTGGCTCCGCTGACAACCTCGATGGCAATTTTGTAAAAGCATTCCATTTCATTTCGAAGAGTTCCAGTGCGACTTTATTGCCATAATTAAAGACCGGGTCTGTTTCGGCATTGTGTGAGACGACACAAAATGGCGCCTCGAAGAGAGACCGATAGCGATCCTTGGCAGATAGTCCGGGATCGATCAAATTCCTACCAGTCATGCGGAATAGACTCGACAAGATCAGTTCCGCCTGTTCGCCAAGATAATCATTGTCTGCGCACGGTTCGCTGATTTTTAGCATATACGAATACTTCTCTCGGAACCCTAACGTTGGTGATTATCATCCACGACCGTGCGACCGCTGCCGCGAATGCGCCAAGAAAAAACAGGCCAAAGGCCAGGAGATATAGCGGCACACCAGAAAAGTATGTTCCAGTTTCCGGATGCCACCGATCTCGCAAGAAGAATGATCCTCGGTCAAGTAAATACGCCCCGCCCGAAAAGCAGCAGAATGTAAGGACTCCGTTTAGCAGAATTCTTATTGCGGTCATCTACCTGCCTCTAACGTGTCGCCTCAATCGCGCGGCTTTGCCGCATTGATCTGGAGAGATTTGTCAGGAATTCTTTTTGATAATATGGGTTGGCTTACCATCAATACTCTTCTGATTTTTATCCTTCCAATATTCCTTTATGCCTTCATCTCCCTTTTTATTCGCCCACTCGTTCAACTGCTCCCTTTCTCCAGCGTAATCATAAAATGGCACCCCCATCCCGCAGGATGTTTGGACAAGATCAACGGCCAAATCAAATATCTGCCTTGCTCCGGGTAACGGCATAAATAGAGTAACCAGGTTATCCCACTCAGGATCATTTCTGTGAATTACCTTAGCGTTCCCATAGATTCTTAGGATCATCGGGTTGCCCTCCAATGCAGCGAACATGATTGTCATTCGAGGATTCTCCTGAATATGAGCAGATGTCTCGTTCCCACTCCCCGTAACGTTTAGCCATATCACCCGTCTAGCATTTAAAACCCGTAATGAGTCCATTCCTTTCGGGGATATGTTGACTCTACCGCTAGCGGTTGCAGTCCCTACGAAGAATACCTTTTGATCTTCGATAAACTGCTTCAGCTTGTCGGGAATTTCAGAATATCGTTTTCCCATATCTCAGATTCTCTTTGATGCCTAACTACTGAAGCCAGCCGCGCGCGCTAGCGCGTCGGACCGGGCTGACGTGTTAGGTGCTGTCATACCGTTTTAGCAGCATGGCAATTTCTCCCCCTTTCATTTCTGCGCGTTCAGCGGCTGTTTCATGGAACTCAGAGCGAATATTTGTTTTAGCGCCCGCCTTTAACAAGGCTTCGATTATAGGCAAATCTTCTTGGCCCACCGCAATATGCAGTGGCGTTTCACTCATATCTCCCACGGCATTTACATTCGCACCGGCTTCGATCAGTACATTTACCGCGTATCGATCCTTCCGCCACACCATTACGTGAAGTGGTGTGTCTCCGTCACAATCAGCGCTGTCGATCGCTACAGCAGCCTCCCCAAGCTCCGCAGGGAAGATGACGTCAGAAGTAGACGCCAGGATATCCTCTAAACTTGCTCGATGATTCGGCCCGTGACCCATTAGGCACCTAAGCTTGAATTGAGGGGCGCGCGACTATTGCGCGTCCCACCCTCGTTTTTTTCGCGCATACTCGAATGATTTGTAATGTGTTATTCACATAGTTTTGTAATTCTTTAATCCTCTCCGATTAGCCGACTCCAGCGCGGCGTTGGAAGCGTCGGTTCTTTACTCGTTGTTCATTTACTCATAACGATTGAACTCTGCCGTCGACGGAGGAGCGCCAGCGACGGAGGCGATCGGCAGGAGTGACTTGTTATACGTCACTTGGCTTTCAGGGGAAATTTCTCAGGATTCTCGATGGTCTCCAAACCCACATCAACATCGAGATCGGGCCAGTAGAAATGCCCTAGGCTTGGTTCTTCTACATTGAGCACCTTTCCAACCGGCGCATCCTTGAACCAGGGAAAGTCATCATAGGACATAAATAGCTCGCGGTCCCCGACCAGCAACCATACGCCGTGGCCAGAGATATTCGTAACCTCAACTCCCGAAGTGGCTATTCCATGCGGCCTTGAACTCATCGTAATGTCCTTCAATGATCCTTTCGATTTCTTTCAATTGTATCTTAGTCAAACGGTAATTTTTAGCCAGCTCCAGCATGGGCTCTAACCAGTATTTCGCTTCTCCCTCAGTACTATAGATATGCACATGTGGCCGAGTTTCTTCACGGGAGAAGAAAAAGAACCGGTATCCACCTTCCCTGTGTATCGTCGGACTCATCTATTTCCGTTGTGACGTATAACGTTTCGCCTGAAGCGCGAGGCGTAGCCTCGTCGCTTTGGAGGCGATTGTTATGCCGCATATCCTGTTTTCTTAAGTTCTTCTCGGATAACTTTACGAAGCGCTTTTTCCAAGCCCCTATCATGCGCATTAATTTGTTCTCTCAGAGCATCATTAATTAGCGTTTGATAATTACCCCCACCTGCCTTATGCACAATCTTCTTGAAATGCTCGATGATATCTGCATCCAAGCGGATAGTAATACGCACTTTATTTGGATCAGGCTTTACAACTGGGCCTCGTTTACCCTTACTAAAATCTTCACTCATGGCTCAACCCCTGGAAATACTGCTCGGTTTCTCCCCGATCGGCTTTTCGGGCGGAAATAATTCGAATGCGATTCTCAGAACGCTCGCAGTGAACTACAAACAGGATATTTAGAGAGGGGCCCATACCCAGTGTCTTGAATCGTTGCTCATCATGATCGGAATCTTCAATCGTAAGGGCATTTTCATCTTCAAGCGCGATGACAGCATCAGCAAAATCCACGCCATGTTTTCGCAGATTCTCTGCCGCCTTCCTTGGGTCCCAATTATAATCCATGATCTAATAGTATGTACATTCAGTGTACATTGCAAGGTAAGATATTTCTATTGCTTTACAGAGGCATAACGCCGCCCATCAGACGCGCTGCTTTTTGGCGTCGGCTGAATGGTCTTGTTATGCGATGTTCTGCAAGCGATTGGCGAGATCATGACCAGAGGTCGCGGGCGGGAGAGGCCTTTTATCCTTGCGGTAGAGTTCTATGGCTTCTTCAACGATTTGACATAGTTCATCAAAGACTTGCTTTTCGTCCTCTCCATGGCATCCGCCGAGAATCAGCCCAGGCGCGCTCCCTACGTAGCACTGATCTTCTTCCGACCACTCCACAATCTTCGCGTATTTCGCGCTGTCTTTCATTTTTCCAACTCCTTCAGGACCAGGCGCACCGCCCGAACCTGATAATGTTTCGCATCATCTCCAAGTTTACCGGATATCGTTATGGGCTTCTGTACCTTCGGGTGGACATAATTTCGATGGCTTCCCTTGCCGCCGCGGTCTATGAACCCAGCCCTCTCCAACTCGGCGATCAAATCCCTGATCTTTGGCGCCATCAACTTCCTCCTGTGCTTTTAGTCGCATAACGGCGCCCTTGAGCAGCGGCCGACGAAGGAGGCCGTCTGTTCTCGAATGATGAAATGGACTCCTCCCGCCTTTCTTTTTCGGCATCGTAGTGCCACAGTGAACTCGGTGTCTAGTCGAGAGAAAAACAGGAGGAGCCCGATATGAATACTACGCTGATCGCCGTGGATCTCGCAAAGGACGTGTTCGAACTGGCCTGCGCTAATCAGGCCTCGCGCATCGTGGATCGCAAGCGCCTCAATCGAAAACAGTTTCATCGCTTCTGTGCGCAACACCCACCGGTTACCGTCGTGATGGAGGCCTGTGGCACCGCCCATTACTGGGCGCGGGAACTCGACACCATGGGACACACCGTGCGCCTGCTGCCTGCCCAGTATGTGCGAGCCTATCGCCGGCGCAGCAAGACCGACCGCAATGATGCCGCCGCACTGGTCGAGGCTGCACGTAATCCCGAAATCCTGCCGGTGCCGGTCAAAACCGTGGAGCAGCAATGCATCCAGACCCTGCACCGTTGCCGCAGTCAGTGGCTTGCTACCCGCACTGCACGCATCAATGTCCTGCGCGGCCTGTTGCGCGAGCTGGGGCACCCGCTCCCGCTCGGAGCACGGGCCGCCATCACCGGGGCACGCGCCTGTCGTGAAGTCGTGCCCACTGTGTTGCAGCCCGCCATCGACGCACTGCTGGATGAAATCGCAACACTGGAAACCCGAATGGCGGACATCGAAGCCGCCCTGGCCAGGCACGCCCGGGACTCCGAACCCGTGCAGCAGCTTCTGTCCGTGCCAGGCATTGGACTGCTGACGGCAACAGCACTGGCCGCTTCCGCGGGCAGCCCCGGCTACTTCCGCAACGGACGCCACCTCGCCGGTTGGCTGGGCCTGACCCCGAAAGAATACAGCTCGGGTTCACGCAGGCTGCTCGGCAGCATCAGCAAGCGCGGAGATGGCTATGTCCGCATGCTGCTCATCCACGGGGCGCGGGCCGTCCTCAATCGGGCCAAACAGCTGCACCGGGCCGGCCAGTCGCTCAGTCGTCCGCAGCAATGGGTGGTGCGCCTGGAACAACGCGTGGGTCACAACAAGGCCGCCGTCGCACTGGCCAACAAGCTCGCCCGCATCGCCTGGGCCGTGTGGCTACGCAGCACGCCCTACCAGGCAACACCCATCTGAACCCGGAACCCTTCCGTCGGTTGCGCAGCAATGATCGCATTCATGACACGACAGGTCGGACCGGCACAGCACGAGGCCGATAACAATGGTGGCCTGCTCATGGCCGTTCCGAGCGACTGGCCCGCTGTTCGCGTACTTCATGAAGGCCAGGTGAAAACATCACCATCAACAGGCCGAATATACGACTGCAATCGATCTTTCAAATGCCATGCACATGCGCTCATTGACTGCACTTGCGGGAGGAGTCCAAATATGATTTGTTAGGAGGATTCGCGCCCTATAAAAATACATTATTAAAATTCTCAAATATTTGCATCTTCGTCTTGCCCTTTCCCCCTTCCATCTCTGCGTACTTAACTATTAAGTCTTTACACTGCTTTTCTCTCTCAGCAAATGATTGCTTGCTATTCAGGTCAATCAAACTTTTCCTAAAAGAATCCACTGCTATTTTAATATCACCGTTCGCTGTCCCTGTTTCCGTTTTACAAATATCGCCCAAACAAACGTCTTCAAAAGACAGGGTTAACAAACCAGAATCTTCTAATAAATACTCTAGTTTTTCTTTTTGCTCCTGTTCCTGCTCTTTGCATATAAATCTCGACACATCGGGAAATACAATTGCCATCATGCGCGATATAAATACCCCGTCATCCGCATAGGCTGGCATATATCCTAGTGAAAATGGAACTAAAGCTAATATCACAGCAAATCCGATAACTGTTCTCACATATCCTCCTAACGTTTGGGCTCAGGGGCGCGCAGCGAAGCGGAGCGTCCCTTGGAGCCCATTGTTATGTTCTTGTGATTACCAATATACAGGATCATTGAATTCCTTAACGCATGTAGGACGTTCATTGATTGTCCGAATTGGCCCGTTCGTTAAGGACTGGCCTAGCCAGCCCTCTGGCATTGAAAGCCTCACCGGAGCCTTGATGATATTTTCTGAGAGCGGTTGAAACCCTACTTTTGAGTAGAAGGATGGATTGCCATATGTGATGGCTACAGCCACAGAACGATTTTTCAGTTCATTCAGACCATACTGAATTAGCACCTGCCCTACGCCTTTTCCTTGATGTTCAGTGCTCACTGCAACCGGAGCGAGCATGTAAACCAGAATGCCATCATTAAAGCGAAGGTAAGTGAAGAAGATAGAAGCAATGAGTGATTCTTCTTCATATGCGCCGAAACAGATTATTTCTTCATTGTCGATGTTTGAGGATAGTTCCGAGACAAGACTGCCAATCAGCTTGCCTTCTTCCTCCCCCTCGGATGAAGTGAAAACAGACGTAAAAAGGCTCGTCACTTCTGTTTTGCTTTTTTTGTCGAGTATTTTGTATTTCATGCCTTGCCTTGAGAACCGATCACTGTCAGCTTTTTGGAACATAACTACTATTAGAGGGCCTAAAAGTCGGATTTGTCTTACGACTTTTAGGTCATTTTTAAATATTGACCTTCCTGAAATCAACAGGTTAAGTTTGTATAGCACGGCCCAAATGGAATTACAAACCTGGCAAGGAGGCCAGTATGCCCAAGTCACCCCTGCTCGAACGGGTGCGTAATGCGATTCGTATCCGTCATTACAGCCTGCGCACCGAACAGTCCTATATTCACTGGATACGACGATTCATTCTTTTTCACAAGAAACGTCATCCCAACGACATGGGTGAACGCGAAATCTCAGCCTTTCTCACCGATCTCGCGGTAAACAGGAATGTGGCTGCCTCGACACAGAACCAGGCGCTTTCCGCCATCCTGTTTCTTTATCAGAAGGTGCTGGATCGCAAACTGGAGTGGCTGGATGATGTCGTCAGAGCGAAGCGCCCAAGCCATATTCCAGTCATATTGACGCGTGAGGAGACACAACTACTACTGACTGAAATTCCCGGGATTAACGGGTTGATCACACGCGTGATCTACGGGACCGGAATGCGAAAAATGGAATGTTTACGCTTGCGTGTGCAGGACATTGACTTTGATTACCGTCAGATAGTCATACGATCCGGCAAAGGCGACAAGGACCGCGTTACGACATCCGCACGGTGCAGGAACTGCTCGGGCACAAGGACGTAAAGACAACCCAGATATACACCCACGTGCTGAACCGCGGTGGGCGCGGGGTGCGCAGCCCGCTGGACCGTTGAGGTGGTTGAGATCCGTCGGTGTGCTCGCGCTTCAGGGTCTGCGCGGTGTCCTGCCGGATTTTTCAAACAGCGTCTGCTTCTCCCGATAGAGCGCGGAGATGTCCTCGTCGCCGAAGCCCGCCTCCATCAGGCGGCGGTAGTGAATCAGCGTCATCTCGACCAGCGGCAACGCGACGCCCAGCTCTTCCGCCATCCGCTTGCAGATGGCGAGATCCTTGTGATGCAGCGCCAAACGGAAGCCGGGAGTGTAGGCGCCCTTCACCATGGAGGGCCCGCGATGGGTGAGGAACCAGTTTCCGGCGGCGCCGGAACCGATGATGTCGATGACCTTCTCCAGCGGCAGTTCGAGCGCGCGCGCGAAGGCGAGCCCCTCGCTGACTGCCTGGTTTATGCCGGCCGCCACGACCTGGTTGATTGCCTTGGTGGCCTGACCGGCGCCGACCGGGCCCATGTGCTCGACGCGCCCGGCAATGGCCTGCAGTTCCGGGCGGATGCGCTCCAGCACGGCGGCATCGCCGCCCACCATCATGGCAAGCGTGCCCTTGCGTGCTCCCTCGACGCCGCCCGAAACCGGCGCGTCGAGAAAGGCCACATCGAGGGATTCGAGTTCCGCGGCGGCTGCACGCGCCGTTTCGCGGCTGACGGTGGAGGTGTCGACCACCACCGCGCCCGGTTGCAGGCCGTCTTTCAGCGCGCCAACAAGCTCGAGCACGTCCGCGTCGGCGTTGAGCGAGAGGATCAGCAGGTCGCAGCGGCGCGCCAGATCCGCCGGATCAGCGGCAACTGAGACGCCGAGCTCCCCGCCGAGCCCATGGGCCTTCTCGACCGTGCGGTTCCAGACTCCCGCGAGGTAGCCCACGCGGTGCAGGTTGCGCGCCATGGGCGCGCCCATGGCGCCGAGGCCGATGACGCCGGTTTTCATCGGGGTTTGCTCGCACTGCACGCAGGCTGCAAAAACATGGACGGGTGTACTGAAAAATCAGTCGTCAGGGTATTCGGCATCGGCAGTCTCCGGATGAAAGGATGGTCTACGCATACATGAATTCAAATCAGTGTCTGTCCATAAAGCATTAAACTCACCGCAACGGCGCACGACTGCAGGGAGAAGGCGAGACCGGGACACGGTCGAGAAACCGGCCTGTGCCGTGCAGGAGGCAGAGCACCAAAAGTAGGCGCTTTAGGCGATGCATGGAGCAATTGCCGAAAGGACGAAAAGTGTTGTGTTGTTTTCATTGAGGAATTTCTCTGCGTCCTTTGCGTCTTTGCGTTGAAATCGGCGTTTATGACCGGATACTAATCATAGGAGCGAATTCCAGGCTACGGCTCCTCGAGATAGGTGTAGCCCTCCAGGCCGTTCGCCAGGAACTGCTGGTAGGCGGCCTGCTCCTCTGCATTCAATCCTGCCGCGGCGATCTTCTCGCGGTAGCGCGCAAGCAGCTGCGCGGGGTCGAACTCGACGTAGCGCAGCAGTTCCTCCACCGTGTCGCCGTGGCGCGGCTCCACCAGCCGGTAGCCGCCGTCAGCCGTCAGTTCGACGTTCACCGCGTCGGTATCGCCGAACAGGTTGTGCATGTCGCCGAGAATTTCCTGGTAGGCGCCGATCAGGAAAATGCCGAGCAGGTAGGGTTCGTCGGCGCGCAGCGCGTGCAGTGGCAGACTCGATTCCACGCCCTCACCATCCACGTAGTATTCGATGTGCCCGTCCGAGTCGCAGGTGAGATCCTGCAGGGTGGCGCGGCGCAGCGGTTCCTCGTCGAGGCGATGCAGCGGCAGGATGGGAAAAATCTGGTCGATGCCCCACACATCCGGCATGGACTGGAACACGGACAGGTTGCAGAAATACTTGTCGGCGAGTTTGCGGGTGATGTCGTCCAGCACCGCGTGCGCGTTCGGGTCCGTCGCGAGATGGCTCTGCACCGCGCGGCACACGGCGTAATACAGGGACTCGCCCAGCGCACGCTGCGCCAGTTCGATGCCGCCGGAAATGTAGAGAGTGCGCAGGTCGGCGAGCCGTACGTTGGCGTCGTCGTAGACGGCAAGCGCATTGTCAGGCCCGCAGCGATCCAGGTCGACGCGCAGGGCTGTGATCGGTGAGGGCTCCCCGGGAGCCGGCTCCTCCACGCGCGGGGCGCTCAGCACCTGCTCGGTGTCGATGACATTGGTGATGAGCACGGCATGGTGCGCCGTCATGGCGCGGCCGGCTTCCGTGACGAGGTCGGGATGCGGCAGATCGCGCTCACGGCAGACGCGGGTCAGCACGCCGACCACCGCCGAGGCATACTCGTCGAGGCTGTAGTTGACGGAGTTGTCGCTCTTCGAGGCCGTGCCCTCGTAGTCCACACCGAGACCGCCGCCGACGTCGACAATTTCGATCGGTGCGCCGAGGGCGTGCAGCTGGGCATAGTAGCGCGCGGTTTCCTCAAGCGCGCGCTGGAAATCGCTCATGCTGGCGATCTGCGAGCCCGGGTGGCAGTGCAGCAGGCGCAGGCAGTCGCTCATGCCGGCCGCGCGCAGGCGCTCCAGCAGGGCGAGCACGCCGGCGGCGGTGAGGCCGAACTTGGAGCGATCGCCGCCGGTGTTCTGCCAGTTCCCGGAGGTGGCCGCCGCGAGCCGGATGCGCAGGCCGAGCCGCGGGCGGATGTTCATCGCGGCCGCCACCTGCAGTACCAGCTCCAGCTCGGAGAGTTTTTCGATCACCAGGGTGATGCGCTGGCCGAGGCGCTGCCCCATCAGGGCAAGCTCGATGTACTCGGCGTCCTTGTAGCCGTTGCAGATGATCACCCCGTTCGGGGGGGCCACGCCGAGCACCACCATCAACTCGGGCTTGCTGCCGGCTTCCAGACCGACGCGCAGGCCGCCGTGCTCCACGATGGCGCCAACCACGTGCCGCTGCTGGTTGACCTTGATGGGGTAGACGGCGGTGTAGGCCCCGCCGTAGCCGTGCTCGGCCCGGGCCTGTTCGAAGGCCGCGCACAGGCGGTCCACGCGGTGGTGCAGGATGTCGGTGAAGCGCACCAGCACCGGCCAGGTGAGGCCGGCATCATGCAGCCGGTCGGCCAGTTCATAGAGGTTGATCTCGGGGCTGCCCGCGATGCACTGCGGGCGCGCCACCACCCGGCCCTGTGCATTCACGTCGAAATACCCCGAACTCCAGGTGGCGATGTTGTAGCGGCGGCGCGCCTTGTCGATGCTCCAGGTCATGGGGAGTGAAGATAATGACTGTCGCGCCCGGTAACAAGCGATTCCGTCATTTGCCATGGTTGTCACCCGCCGCTCCGGCTTGTATCGTGTGCATCCTTTACAGCGCACCGGGGAATGCAGCCGTGTTCGACAACGACAGCCTGTGGTTTACCGAGACCCATCACGACCAGGGGTCCGCCTTTTCCATCAAGGTCTTCGCCAGGCTGCACGACGAGCATACCGGGTACCAGCACATCGAGATCTACGAGACCGAATGGTTCGGCAACCTGATGGTGATCGACGGCTGCATCATGCTGACGGCGCGGGACAATTTCATCTACCACGAAATGATGTCGCACCCGGCGCTGTTCACCCACCCCGACCCGCGCGAGGTGGTCATCATCGGCGGCGGCGACTGCGGCACCCTGCGCGAGGTGCTCAGGCACCCGGACGTGCGGCACGCCCTGCAGGTGGAAATCGACGAACGCGTGACGCGACTGTCCGAACAGTATTTCCCCGAGCTGTGCATCTCCAACGACGACCCGCGCGCGGAGTTTTACTTCGGCGACGGCATCCGCTGGATGAAGGAGTGCGCGCCGGGATCGGTGGATGTCATCATCGTCGACAGCACGGACCCGGTCGGCCCGGCCGAGGGCCTGTTCACCCGGGACTTTTACCGCGACTGCCTGCGCGCCCTGGGCGAGCACGGCATCCTGGTGCAGCAGAGCGAATCGCCCCTGTATCACATGCACATCATCAACCCGATGCGCAAGGCGATCCGTGACGCGGGCTTTGCGGATGTGCAGACCCTGTTCTTCCCGCAGGCGACCTACCCCTCCGGCTGGTGGTCGGCCACCATGGCCGGCAGGCAGGCGCTCGAACGGCAGTTGCGCCTGCAGGCCGCGCAGGACAAGACCTTCGACACCAGCTACTACAATGCCGGTGTGCACCGCGCCGCGCTGACCGCCCCCGAGTTCTTCCACAAGGCGCTGGACTAGTATTCATCCATCAACACGATATTCACCGCAAAGACGCAAAGTTCGCGAAGAAACTTAAAAACAAAAACAACCAAGGAAACTACGCAAATGTGTAATATTTTCGAATTATTCGAGGTGTACTTGAGTTACTTTGCGTTCTTTGCGCCTTTGCGGTGAGTTAATTTCTTCATAGGCGCTCACCAGAGCTGGAACCTGTCCCGGTTCACGCGGATCAGTTACACCA
>Ga0316576_10001793_pt1 | contig 11883 bp, 9 predicted proteins | sample S0NA_FD_203075 | JGI IMG/M metagenome (GOLD analysis project Ga0316576, IMG submission 203075) | Rhizosphere microbial communities from salt marsh grasses in Alabama, United States - S0-2_050615r3r5 | ecosystem: Host-associated > Plants > Roots > Rhizosphere | place: USA: Alabama | collected... | reverse complement strand
GCCTACCTTCCAGGTCTCCGCGCACCTCCCGTTCGATTCGGAGTCTGATCGAGTCATCCGATTCGACGAACGTTCGTTCAGGGAGGCATCATGATCACATCGACCTTTCGGGGCGCTGTCTTCGCGGTCGTGCTCGCGGCCGCGGCCGGCGCGCTCGCTCAGCAGCCGCCATCCGGGGCGGCCGACAACCCCGGGCACCCACCGACGATCGAGGAGCTCCAGCGGCAGGTCGACGAGCTGACCCGCCAGCTGGCCGTCGTACGGGAGCAGCTCGAGGCGATGCAGGCCCGACAAAAGGAGGAACGCCGGCAGGCGGAGCTGGAGCATCTTCGTCAGGCCGCAGCGGCCGAAGCCGCCTCGGCCGCGGAGCCGGACGAGGTGGACACGACCACGAAATACGTCTCGGGTACCCGCATGCAGCCGCAGCTCAACCCGGAGATCTCGGTGACCGGCGACCTCTTCTTCGCCGGAGGCGAGCATGAACGGGAGGAGGTGCTGGCCGACCACTTCGAGCTCGATATCCAGTCGTACCTGGACCCGTACACCAGGATGCACCTCGTCATCGGTTATCACGGCCCCGAGCACGAGACCTCGTTCGGGTCGGGGGACGCCGGGGAAGACGAGCACGACCACGAGGGCTTCGGGATCGGGGAGGGGTACATCACCTGGCTCAACCTCCCCGGCCACACGTCGGTCACCGTCGGCAAGAAGCGCCAGCAGTTCGGCGTGCTCAACCGCTGGCACCGGCACGCCCTCGACCAGGCGGACTGGCCGTGGGTGATCTCCGAGAGCTTCGGCGACCACGGTCTCGTCGGCACGGGAGTGTCGGTGGGTTGGCTGATGCCCCGGCTGTGGGCCGACACCAACGAGCTCACCGTCGAGGTCATGAACGGCGACAACGAGGTCGCCTTCGCCGGTGCAGACTGGACCAGGCCGACGTACCTGGTCTTCCTCAAGAACTACTGGGACCTCACGAGCGACAGCTACCTGGAGGTCGATCTTTCGGCGATGCACGGAGTCGCCGACCGCTCGGCGGGTCTCGACCACGATTTTCTGGCGCTCGATTTCGTCTACGACTGGTACCCGGCGGGGCGGGAGCTCTACCGCGGGTTCACGGCTCGCGGCATGCTCCTCCGCTCATGGTTGGATCTCGAGGGCGGCGGCAGTCTGGACACGTGGGGCAGCTACGTCTACGGCCAGTACAAGTTCGCGTCGCGCTGGAACGCCGGGCTTCGTTGGGATTGGGTCGAGGACCAGCGGGTGTCGGACCACGAGACCTGGGGGCTGACACCCTACGTGACCTTCTGGCAGTCCGAGTTCGTCCGGCTCCGGGGGCAGGCGACCTACGAGAAGGACAGCCTGTACGGGACGGATCGGCGGTTCGATCTCCAGATCACCTTCGCGGCCGGGCCGCACAAGCACGAGAACTACTGAGGAGGTCGCATGAAGATCACAGGACGAATCCTGCTCGGTTTCATGGTTGTCGCCGCGGCCGCAACGGTGTTCGCAGGCGACGCGGTCAAGGTCGTGACCACACTGCAGGACTACGCGGCGATCGCGCGCGAGATCGGTGGCGACCGGCTCGATGTCGAAGCGATCGTCCCCGGCAATGCCGACCCCCATTTCATCAAACCCAAGCCGTCCTACGCTCTCATGCTGCGCGACGCCGATCTGTTCGTCAGCACCGGGCTCGACCTCGAGCTGTGGGCTCCGGTGCTGGTCAACAAGGCCGGCAATCGGCGCATCGTCGACGGTGCGGCGGGCTACGTCGCCGCGGCCCAGGGGGTCGAGCTGCTGCAGAAACCGGCGTCGCTCGATCGGTCGGGCGGCGACATTCACATCTACGGCAACCCCCACATCCAGACCTCGCCGCTCAACGCGATCGTCATCGCGCGCAACATCGCCACGGGTCTGTGCAAGGTGGACGCGGACGGTTGTGACCTGTACCGGGCCGGCGTCGCCGATTTCACGAACCGCCTCGAGCGCCGCCTGTACGGAAACGAGCTGATCGAGCTGCTCGGGGCGGACACCCTCAACCGGCTCGCGGCGAGCGGGCGCCTGGTGGCGTTTCTCGAGGAGCACGACCAGCTCGACCGCCTCGGCGGTTGGCTCGGCGAGGCGATGCCCTTGAGAGATCGGCAGATCATCTGCTACCACAAGAACTGGATCTACTTCACGAGCCTTTTCGGTCTGAAGGTGGTCGACTTCGTCGAACCGAAACCGGGCATCCCACCGACGGCTCGCCACGTCGCCAACCTGATCGACGAGATCAAATCGCAGCACATCGGGGTGTTGCTGGCGGCGAACTACTTCGAGCAGCGCAAGCCTCAGCTGATCGCCGATCGAACCGGCATCGTGCCCGTCATCGTGCCGGCCTCGGTCAACGGGGCGGCCGGGGTGGACAGCTACTTCGGGCTCATCGACGCCTGGATCGACGGTCTTCGCGACGGTTTCGCGCGGGCGGACGCGCAGGCGTCGGGTGTCAGCGATGAGTGACGCACCGAGCCGGTCGACGGGCCCCCGGCGGCCGGCACGACATGACGGGAGTACTGGAGCCGCCGCATGATCGACATGTTGACCTTCATGGCCGCACCGTTCGCCGCCTGCTTCGTCCTGGTCGGGATTCACGCCTACTTCGGCATCCACGTCATCGAGCGGCGGGTGCTGTTCGTCGACCTCGCGGTCGCGCAGTTCGCCGCGCTCGGCGCGGTCGTCGGGTTCGCCAACGGCCACCACCCGGGTGAGCTCGGCTCGACGCTGTACAGCATGGCGTTTGCGACCATCGCCGCGGCGCTCTTCGCGGTGACCCGCATGCGGCACGAGAAGCTGCCGCAGGAGGCGGTCATCGGCATCACCTTCGTCGTCGCCTCGGCGGCGGCGATCCTCGTCGCCGACCGGGCGCCCGAGGGCGCCGAGCACATCAAAGAGACGCTCGCCGGGAGCCTGCTCTGGGTGACCTGGCCGACCGTCATCAAGGACCTCGTCATCTACTCGGCGGTCGGGCTGTTCCATTGGCTGCTGCGCCGGCGCTTCCTGCTCATCACCACCGATCCGGAGGAGGCGTACCGGCGCGGCTGGCGGATCCGCTGGTGGGACTTCCTGTTCTACCTGTCGTTCGGCGTGATCATCACGTTCTCGGTCGAGATCGGCGGCATCCTGATGGTGTTCAGCTATCTCGTCATTCCCGCGTGCATCGCGATTTTGCTCCACACCGGGATGCGCGGCCGGCTGGTCATCGGCTGGATCGTGGGCCTGCTGGGCTCGGCGTTGGGCCTGGTGGCGTCGTACTCCTACGACCTCCCGACCGGTCCGGCGATCGTCGTCGTGCTGGGGCTGATGCTCGCTGCGGCGTGGCTGGTGAAGTCCTGGGGATCGCGGGTGCACGGGGCGGCCGGGAAGATGTCGGCGCCGTCGACCCCGCGGTGAGCCGGAACCGGTTCGCCGGGAGATCTGGACCGGCGGCGGTTCGTGGCGGCTGCCGAAGGTGCTAGAGTTCCGAGATGCTGAAGCTCCATGTCGTCCTCACCGTCGGTGCGTTGTCGCTGGTGGCTCTTGCCTGTGGCGATTCGTCACCCCGCCAGGAATCCGCACCGTCCGCCGCGAACCCCGCCGGGACCGCATCGTCAGGAACGGTGACTCGGATCGAAGGCTGGTGGGAAACGGGCGATTCGGCCGGACCCTTCACGGCCGAGCTGCGCGGCGGCGACATTCTGTCCGTCGAGCGCGACCTGACGTACGGCGACGATGGATCGAGCCGCGACCGCTTCGAGTTCGATTCGGGGCGCCTGGTCCGCTACATCCAGGATGCCGAGCTTCGTCTCATCGATCAGGAGGATCCGACCCGGCTGGTCCGTATCGTGATGCGGGTGGATTTCGACGGCTCGGGCTCGTTCGTCGGTGGTGAGAAGTCGATCGACGGCGAGCGGGTCGAGATCGAGAAGGCGGATGCCGATCGGGTGCTCGCTCAGGTCGGGCCCCTGGTCGAGCAGACGCAGATGTTCGCCCACGTCTACGCCGCCGGCGGCGAGCCGATCGAGTACCGGTGCCCCGACGGCGAGATGTTCTCGGTCACGTACGGAAGGGATGCGGTCGTGCTCGACCTCGGCCCGGGCGACGGGCGGCACGTCCTGAGCCACCGGCCGGCGGCGTCGGGAGCGAAGTACGGCGGCGATGCGTACGTCTTCTGGACCAAGGGCGACGAGGCCATGGTCGATCGATTCGGTGAACGGTGGCTCAACGGCTGCGTCCCGCAGGATTGACCGCGGCGAAGCGGCTCGAGTCTCGGTCGCCGCCACCGCCAAACCGGTGTCGTCACGCCGGCGGGGTCGATCCGGTGAAGTCGTGGCAGTCGGTGCAGCTCGCGGCGTCCGGGTGGTGGTCCTGCTTGTCGTCGTGACAGCTCAGACAGGTTGACCTCCCGGTCACCATCCAACCGTGTGGCTGATGGCAGTCTGTGCAGTCGGCGTCCGGGTGTCCGCCCTGCTGGTGGAGCCCCGGAAGGTCGTCGTGGCAGTCGGAGCAGGAGGCGAGTGGTTTCACGTGCTGCGGCTCGACATGGCAGCTGTCGCACCCGTTATCGATCATCGGCGCCTTGGGGTCGATGTCGTGGCACGCCGCGCACGTTCCCGGAGGCCGGTACCCGGCGGCGTGGCATCGGTTGCACAGGATCTCGGAGTGCTTGCCCAGGAGATCCCATGGGTGCCACGGCAGGTCGCTGCTCGGCATCACCGTGCCGAGCGCAACGAGCGGTCCGCGCTGGGGCATGGTGTGGCAGACGGTGCAGCTCCGCGTCAGGACCTCACCGGTCTCGGTCGCGTGATTGCCGTCGTGGCAGCGGAAGCAGCCGGGCCAGTTGCGGTGGCCGATGTTGTTGCCGTAGGTCTTCCAGTTGACGCTCATCGCCGGGAAGACGGCGCGGTCGTAGATGTTGACGACCGTGACGATGGCCTCCTCGATGATCTCCGGGCGCTTCGTCGGCATCGACGGATCGTTCTTTTCGTAGAACGACGAGATCGCTTCGCGGATCCCTCGGGCGGCGGCGTCCCGGTCGGGGTAGGAGCCGACCAGCGCGTCGACGGCCACCTTCTTGATCCAGGGCAGCGAGGGGTCGATGAACCCGGAGGCCAGCGCGACGTCGACGGCGGGACCGGGCGAGGGGTAGATGTGGGTCGGCCGGTTGTGGCAGCTGATGCAGTCCATCTCGTGGTGGGTCAACGTGGCCAGCTCGTCGTCGCCGAGCCCGGCATTCCGGTCGATGTACACCTTCTCGGTGCCGTCGTCGTGACGGACCTTGACCCACGGGATCTCGTGCAGAGCCTCGTCCCTGGCGACGTAGGTGACGGTGTTGTCGATGATCATGTGCCAGTGGATCCCGGTCTTCCGTCCCATCCGCGGGTTGCCGCCGCCGGTCTTGACGAGCAGGCTGACCTCCTCGGCGGTGTTCGCCTTGTCGTAGTGGAAGTGGGGATTCTGGATGAGCTGCGCGCCGTAGAACTTGTCCGGCCAGTGGCACTCCTCGCAGGTCGCGCGCGCCGGCCTGAGGTCCTTCACGGGCACCGGGATCGGCCGCGGGTAGGTGTCGAGGACGGTGGCGAAAACCTGCCGTACCCCGGAGAGCTTGGATTTGACGTACCACGACGCGCCGGTGCCCACGTGGCAGTCGACGCAGCGGACGCGGGCGTGCGGCGAGCTCAGGTAGGCAGTGTACTCGGGCTGCATCACGGTGTGGCAGATCGTGCCGCAGAAGGTGACCGACTCGGTGAAGATGAAGCCGTTGTAGGCCACCGCCCCGAGCACGATGAGCACGACCGTGCCGACGGTGAGCGCCAGGGCGAAGCGCCGACGCTGGGCGTCCGAGTTGAGGTCGAGTCGGGGGTAGGCGGGCGCTGCGGGCACGTCGGCCTTGCGGCGGCGGAGCGACTCCCGCCGCATGCCGTACAGGAAGAGCAGAACACCGGCGATCAGGAACGGTGGGAACACCAGGTAGGTGAAGATGCCGAGGTACGGGCTCGGCGACGCGATGCTGAACTGGAGGATCAGCGTGAACAGGATGAGTACCCCGGTGACCAGGACGACGAGTCCACCGAAGTAGCTGATCGAGTTGTGGTAAAGCGCCGGCCCGGTGTCCTTCGTGCTCATCGCGTGCCTCCGTGTCACGAGCTCCCGGTTGCGTCGCGCCGGCCCTTGCCGCCTCTCCGGATTGGTCTGCGAGGGTCAGTATATCCGTTTCGCGTGCAACTCGAACCTTGGAATTGAGATAAGCTCTCTTTGTCAGGGCCCAGCTTCGACTCGAGAGCTGGGAGTGCACCTTTGTTGCACCATCAGCGTCGAGACAGAAAACGCGGTAGAGTACCGATTCACCCGAGTCGTTGGGAGGCAGCCTGGACATTTGGCAGTATGTGGTGCTGATCGGGATCGGCGCGGTTGCCGGCTTCATCAACGTGATGGCCGGCGGCGGGTCGCTGCTCACCATGCCCGCCATGATCTTCATGGGCATGTCGCCGGCGACGGCCAACGGCACCAACCGGATCGCCCTGCTCGCCCAGAACATCACGTCGGTGAGCGAGTTCCGGCGCAAGGGGCTGGCCGACTTCCGGCTCAGCCTGACGCTCGCCCTGTGCACGCTCCCGGGAGCGGTGCTCGGCGCCATCGCCGCGGTCCGCATCGACCCGTTGTGGTTCAAGCGGCTGCTGGCGGCGGTCATGATCGGCGTGCTCGTGCTGACGCTCAAGAACCCCAAACCGGGGACAGGAGAAGGCTCGACCCATCCGCGCTGGGCCCACGTCGGGATGGTCGGGGTGGGCTTCTACGGCGGTTTCATCCAGGCCGGAGTGGGATTCATCTTCATGGCGCTGGTGCGCGGGCTGCTGCACCTCGACCTGGTGCGCACGAACATGCACAAGGTCTTCGTGATCGGCATGTACATGGTGCCGTCGCTGCTCGTGTTCGCCGTCACCGGCCAGGTCCGTTGGCTCGCCGGCGCGGTGCTCGCCGTCGGCAACTCCCTCGGCGGTTGGATCGGTACGAAGGTCCAGATCAGCCGCGGCGAGGGCGTGATTCGCGTCGTCTTCGCCGTCGCGGTCGTCGCGATGGCGGTCAAGCTGCTGCTCGGCTGAGAAGCCGTCACTCGCGGCGTTGTGTGACGGTTCTTCGGTCTACCGTACCGGCCGCGTTCTCATCGTCGGGTCAACCCGACATCACGGGCTGGTCAGCGACCACGAGCTGGTGTCGCCGGACTCGAAGTCGTCGGCGAAGATCTCCGGTGCCGCCGACACGGCTGTCGCGGTCGCGGTGGCGTCGTTGGTGTTGTTGGGATCGACGTCCGCGACGTCGGACAGGAAGACCGTGCCGGTGGTGCCGAAGGTCGAGCCCGTACCGAACGTCCCCTCGACCGTCTGAGCGCCCTGCAGAGCGCTGATCACCGGTCCACCGTCGGCGGCCGAGACCATGATCACCGGAATCGACACACCGTTGCCGACCACACCCGCCCCCATGTTGATCACGCATTGGTCGCTGTCCGGGAAGTCCGAGCACCGGCCGTCGTTGACCAGGAACACCGCGACCGCGCCGGCGGTCTCGGCGTTCTCGCCCTTGACGCCGAACTCGCAGTCGCCGCGTTCGACCACCGCGATATGTCCGGGTGTGAACCCGACCAGCGGGGCGCAGCCGTAGGTCGGCGTGGCGGTCCCGTCGTCGACCAGCTCGAACTGGGCGGCGATCGGCGTGTCGAGCTGCGACACCCGCGCGCCCCAGCAGTTGTCGTCGATGAACTCGCAGATCTCCGTCCCGACCAGCGCTTCACAGGTCGTCGTTCCATACCGGTCGTACGGTGTCGCCAGGCCGAGCTCGACCCAGAGGTTCGACGGATCGACGAGGTTCCACGAGTCCTCCAGCGCAGGCGGTGAGGTGATCTCGACCGTCCCGGTGTTGGCGCCCGTGACGGGAAGGGTCGCGGAGTACGAAAACGTGCCGCTGCCACCGCTGGCCAGCGGCAGGATCGGCGTCGCGGTCCCGGTGTTGGCGCCCTGCAGCTGGAACAGCATGGTCTCGCAGTAGAAGTCGTCCCAGAACAGCAGCGGGAAGTTGCCATTGGTGTCGGTGCCCGCGGCGGATGCCTCGAGCGCGGCGAAGATCTCGCCGGTGCCGTTGATGAGGTCATCGATCACCACGTCCAGACCGGTCGGCGGGACGAAGTTGGTGTTGACAAAGGCGCTGAGCGCGGTGTCGGGTCCGGCGTTGGCGTAGCCGACGTCGACCGTGAACTCGACGCCGAGGGCGATCGCGCCGGGTGGCGTGATGGTCACGGACAGATCGGACTCTGCGGCCCGGACCACCGGTGTGAGAACCACGACGAGAGTTGCGAGTACCACGAGAGAGGTGAAACAGAGTCTGAATCTTTTCATTGGATCTCTCCTTGCGATCAACCTACGCGAGATCGTGGTGCAGCGCAACCCTTTCGATGGATCCACGATTCGGACCCCAGGTCCGGTACCATCTCCGTCATGGCTGACGAACACCTGCGTGAAACGAGAATCGACGGCGAGACCGTGTTCGAAGGAAGGATTCTCCGGCTCGAGGTCGACCGTGTACGGCTCGCGGACGGCGGAGAAACGCGGCGAGAGGTGGTGCGCCACCGCGGCGCCGTGCTTCTGGTGCCGGTCACCGACGACGGGCGTGTCGTGCTCGTGCGGCAGCACCGTTACCCGACCGGCGCCGTCCTGCTCGAGGTGGCGGCCGGCACCCTCGAGCAGGGCGAGGACCCGGTCGCGTGCGCCCACCGCGAGCTCGAGGAGGAAACGGGATACCGCGCTGCCGAGCTGATTCCGCTCGGCGAGTTCTTCTCGGCGCCGGGCTACTGCGACGAGCGCATGTACTGCTACGCCGCGCGCGGCCTGCGGCCCGGGCGCGACCTGCCCGGCGACAGCGATGAGCGGCTCGAGGTGGTCGAGATGTCGGCGTCCGAGGCGCTCGGCGCCATCGACTCCGGAGACATCCGCGACTGCAAGACCCTCGCGGGACTGCTGCTCGCCCATCGCCGCGGCTACCTGTGACCGCGGCGCCGCGCGGCGATCGAAGACGGTCGGACGGTCGGTGAGACAATGAGCCATGCTTCCGGACGACGAACCCGGCCGGCGGACCATGGGGCTGCTCGACGCCACCGGCGTCGGAGTCGGCGCCATCGTCGGCGGCGGAGTGCTGGCGCTGGCGGGTGTCGCCTTCGCGACCACCGGGCCGGGCGCGATCCTCGCCTTCGCGCTCAACGGCGGTATCGCGGTCCTCACCGCGTTGTCCTTTGCCGAGCTCGCGTCGCGGTTTCCGCAGTCGGGTGGGACCTATGCCTACGCCCGCCGGGTGCTGGCCGTGGATGCGGCGTTCGCCGTCGGCTGGGTCGTCTGGTTCGCCTCGGTTGTGGCCGCGGTGCTCTACGCCCTGGGCTTCGCCGCCTTTCTGGTGCCGGTTTTGGAGCAGGTGATCCTGGCGGCCGGGGGCACGCCCCCCGCCTGGCTGGGCGCCCGTTTCGCACTACTGCTGTACGCGTTGGGAGCGGTGGCGTTCTACACCTGGGGCCTCATGAGATCGGCCACCGGCGGCGGCCGGTGGGCGACTGTCGGCAAGGTGATCGTCTTTCTCGTCGTGATCGTCGGGGGATTCTGGGTGCTGGCGGTGCACCCGCCCGGGGTCGACGAGCTGGGCGCCAGATTCCGGCCGTTTCTCCGGCACGGCGGTCAGGGCCTGGTGCAGGCGATGGGCTACACCTTCATCGCGCTCCAGGGCTTCGATCTGATCGCCGCCGTCGGCGGTGAGGTCAAGCGGCCCGAACGCAACATCCCGCGCGCCATGCTGCTGTCCCTCGGCGCCGCGCTGCTGATCTACATTCCGCTGTTGTTCCTGATCGTGGCCGTTGGCAGCCCCGACCGGCCGATCGCCGCGACCGCCGAGAGCAACCCCGAGATTCTGGTCGCCGTCGCCGCGAGGAACTTCCTCGGCCCGACCGGCTACTGGCTCGTGGTCGTGGCGGGGGTGCTGTCGATGCTGTCGGCGCTCCAGGCCAACCTGCTCGCCGCATCCCGCTTCGCCAGGACCATGGCCTCGGATCGCACCATGCCCCACCGCTTCGACCGGCTCGCTCGGCGCAGCGGCACGCCGATTCCAGCGATCACGCTGACCGCGGCGACGGTGGCGTTCGTGCTGGTTGCGGTGCCCGACGTCGCGGCCGCCGGCGCCATGTCGAGCCTCATCTTCCTGACGTGTTTCGCGCTGACCCACGGGATTGCCTATCTGGTCCGGACCCGGCTCGGCGGCGACCCTCCCTTTCGCAGCCCGATGTTCCCCCTGGTTCCGGTGGTCGGCGGCACGTGCTGCCTCGCGTTGGCGCTGTTTCAGTCGGTGGCCGTCCCCTCCGCCGGCGTGCTGGCGGCGCTCTGGCTCGCTCTCGGGGCGGTGCTCTTCGTGACCCGGTTCGCGCCGCGGGCGCGCGTGGTGGACGCCTCCGCCGAGGCCAGGGACCCCGGGATCCTCCAGCTGCGCGGCCGCAGCCCGGTGGTGCTGGTGCCGGTCGCCAACCCGGCGAGCGTGTCGATTCTGATGACCATGGCCGACGCCCTCGCTCCGCACTCGGTCGCCCGCGTGTTGCTGTTGTCGGTCGTGAGGCCGACCGCTGGCTGGGGCGGCCGCGAGCTCGAGCAGCGGATCGCGGATGCCCAGTCCATCCTCGGCGGGGCGCTGTCCACCGCTCTCGACACCGACCTCAGACCCGAGGCGTTGATCACGGTGAGCGACGACCCGTGGGCCGAGATCGTCCGGGTCGCCGGCCGCTACAGCTGCTCGAGCCTGGTACTCGGCGTCGGCTCTCTCGGTTCCGCCACCGTGACAGATCCTCTCGAGGAGCTCATGGGCCTGGTCGCGGGCGATGTGCTGATCCTGCGTGCGCCCGGCGACTGGAGCCTCGCCGAGGTCGACAAGGTGGTCGTGCCGGCCGGCGGACGGCGCGACCAGAGCCCGATCCGCGCGCGGTTGATCGGAAGCTTGTGCCGGGCACGCCCCCGCGAGGTCACCTATCTTCGCGTGCTGCCGGAAGCTGCCGACCCGACCACGGTGCGCCGCGCGACGACCGAGCTGCAGCGGCTGGCGAGCGACGAGGCTCCCGGGGTCAGCAGCGTCGTCGTCACGCAGCGGGACGACACGGTCGACGAGGTGGTCCGGATGGCCGCGGAGAGCGATCTCATGATCGTCGGCGTCCAGCGCCTCGGCCGCCAGCGCAAGGTGTTCGGTGAGCGGGTGCTCGAGATCGCCCGGCGCACCGACTGTCCACTGCTCATGATCAGCAGCCGCAGCTGAGGTGCTGTCCAGGATGAACCGCCGTCCGACGGCGGCCCCGACGCCGGTCGGCGCTTCCCGTTTGCGCGGCCCAGTGCGGACTCGTCGACGGGGAATGTCGGGGCAGGAGGTGCCCGGTGGTCAGGGCATGTCGCGTCTGGATGCGTGTCTTCGGCGACGGTTCCGAGACGAGGAGCACTGATTGCCGGTCGTCCGCCACCCCGCGACGTGCATCCTGTCCACGGTCCTGAGGTGGCGTCGCCGTCTCACCGTTCCAGATCCAACGTCTCCAGCTCGGTGTCGATCCGCGCGGTTTCCTCTGACGAGAGCTGAAGACCCGCCGCCCCGGCGTTCTCTTTGACCTGCCGCGGGTTCCTGGCACCGACCAGGACGTGGGTGATGCCCGGACGGTGGAGGGTCCAGCTGAGCACCAGTTGGGCAAGGGTCACCCCCCTTTGCTCGGCGATCGGTCTGATGGCACCGAGGAACGCCATGACTCTCTCGTGGTTTCCAGGTTGGAAGTAGTACTGCTCGGAGCGGTGATCCGTCGCCGCGAACGAGTGCCCC
>Ga0316576_10001792_pt1 | contig 11884 bp, 7 predicted proteins | sample S0NA_FD_203075 | JGI IMG/M metagenome (GOLD analysis project Ga0316576, IMG submission 203075) | Rhizosphere microbial communities from salt marsh grasses in Alabama, United States - S0-2_050615r3r5 | ecosystem: Host-associated > Plants > Roots > Rhizosphere | place: USA: Alabama | collected... | reverse complement strand
CCGCTCCAACTGCAGCGCCCGCAACTCGTCGAGACTGGCTGTCTCTATAGGGTGCAACGGGTCAAGGCAAGGCTGCTTGCTCATACTCCCTCCGGGTCGGATTAGACGACTGAATGCTGCCGGCAAATATAATACAGTATTTTGATCTACATCAAGCTTTTTGTATCACTTTCACGACACCTTGGCGGGAGACCCCGATGCAGGCTCCGGCCGGACATGAAAAAAAGTACCGGTAACAGTAAGATACGACCCGGCTGGCAGCGGTATTCCAGCCCCTCCCTCTGCAAGGATGACATGTCGTGCCTCACCCAGCCGTTGTAAAGCATCTCCTCGAGGAGTTCGCCAGCCGCCGCCCCATTCGCACGACCTCGCTGATCGTCACCCTGTTCGGTGACGTGGTGTCGCAGCACGGCGGCACGATCTGGCTCGGCAGCCTGGTCGAGGCCCTTGCCCCCTTCGGGATCAGCGACCGGCTGGTGAGGACCTCGGTGTTCCGGCTGGTCAGGGAGGGCTGGCTGGAAGCGGAGCGCGTCGGGCGGCGCAGCTATTACCGGTTCACCCCCTACGGCACCCACGAGTACGAACGCGCGGCGCGCAGAATCTACGCCCTCAAGCAGAAACACTGGAACGGCCACTGGCAGCTGCTGATCCCGCTCGATATCCCCGACCGGAGTCGCGAACCCTTCCGGCGCAGCCTCCAATGGCAGGGCTTTCGGGCAATCGCGCCGGGAACTTTTGCCAAGCCCGGCGAGGGGGGCAGTGCGCTCCTGCAGATCCTGCAGGAGTTCGACGCCGTGGACCGGGTGCTGCTGATGGAGGCGGACAGTTCGGAACTCTCTTCAGAGCAGGTGCTGCGCAGGCTGGTACAGGAGTGCTGGCAGCTGGAAGAGGTAGCCCATGGCTACCGCGAGTTCCTGGCCCACTTCAAGCCGCTGCACCAGTGGCTGCTGCGCCACCCGGACCTGGAGCCGCAGGCGGCCTTCATCGCCCGCACGCTCCTGGTCCACGACTACCGCCGGATACTGCTGCAGGACACCCACCTGCCGGAAGCCCTGCTGCCGCCGGGCTGGCCGGGCGAGCGGGTGCTGCAGCTTACCGGGACGGCGTACCGCGCCCTGGCGGAGCCCTCGGTGGCTTACATTACCCGGGAACTGGAGAGCGGTAACGGCAAGATGCCGCCGCCGGTGGACGGCTTCTGGTCGCGCTTCCAGTCGGTGGCGCCGGGCTGAACACGCTGCCTGCGGGGTGCGACAACATGTCACAGGCCGGCACCGAGCCGGGCCTTTATACTGCCGCCCGTTTACGCCCAGAGCACCGGAGATTCCCATGCCGAGAAGTCGCCTGTACCTTGGCCTGCTTGCCACCCTGACTGCCCTGCCCACCGCCGCGGACCATCTGGAGGAACTCGTGGTGAGGGAAACCCATGACACCCGCACCATCGACGTCACCGGGGAGCTGGTGATTGCGCCGGATGTGGCCCAGCTGCTCAAGCGTGCACCAGGCGCCAACGTGAACAGCAACGGCCCGCTGACCGGCATCCCGCAGTACCGCGGCATGTACGGACCCCGGATCGCGACCTCCCTCGACGGCAACCAGCTGGCGCCCGCAGGGCCCAACTGGATGGATCCGCCAATTTCCTACGCCGTTGGCGGGCAGCTCGAATCACTGGAGGTATACCGCGGGATCGCCCCGGTGAGTGTGGCCCAGGAGTCGATCGGCGGCGCCATCGACGCCAGGACTCGCCACGGTGAGTTCACCGACGGTCCGGATTTCAGCCTGTATGGGCGGCTGATCGGCAGCGCCCAGTCGGTCAATGGCGGGCATCACCTCAATACCGCCCTGTACGCCAGCAACAACCGTCACCGCTTCAAACTGGCAGCCATGACGGAAGCGGGTGACGATGCGGAATTCCCCGACGGGGATATCACCCCCACGGAATACGAGCGGCAGCGCTATGACGTGGGATATGGTGTGCGAATGGGTGACCACAGCCTGCAGCTGGATTACGGCTACAACGACACTGGCGAGGCGGGTACCCCCTCGCTGCCCATGGACATCAGCTACTTCGAGGGCGATCTCTATAACATGACCTATCGCTTCGACCCCGCCACCGGGGTCGATGCAACAGTCTCCCTCTACGGCAGTGAGCTGGACCACGGCATGACCAACTACCGACTGCGCGAGGCCCCGGAACCGGCCCGCTGGCGGCGCAATATCGCCGCCAGCGAAAACCTCGGCTTCAACCTGCGCGTAAACCTGGCCGACACCGCCGGTGCCTGGTCGGTCGGGCTCGATGGATTCGACGAGAGGCATGACTCCGACATCGACAACCCGAAGAACCCGATGTTTTTTGTCGTCAATTTCAATGATGCCGAGCGCCAGGTGCTGGGCGCCTTTGCCGAGCGCCGGCAGGATATCGGCGACCACTGGGAGACCGAGTTCGGCGTGCGCTACAACCGCGTGACCATGGACGCGGGCGAGGTGGACGGCACACCGGCCATGATGATGCCCCCGGCGCAGGTGCTGCGGGATGCCTTCAACACGGCCGAACGCGAGCAGACCGACAATAATGTCGACCTGGTTGCCCGGGCCCGCTACCGCGCCGGGGCGGACAGCAGCTGGTACCTGGCCGCCGCGCGCAAGACCCGCTCCCCCAGCTACCAGGAGCGCTATCTCTGGCTCCCCCTAGAGGCGACCGCCGGGCTGGCGGACGGCTACACCTACACCGGCAACATCAGTCTCGACCCGGAAGAGTCCACCCAGGTGGAAGTCGGTTTCGACTACGGCGGCGCCCGGCTGACCCTGTCCCCCCGACTGTTCTACAGCCGGGTGGACGACTATATCCAGGGCACGCCGAGCGAGGTGTCCGCCGCCCTTATGTTCGTGCGCATGATGAATGCGATGAACGGCACGAATAACCCCGATCCCCTGCAGTTCAACAATGTCGATGCCGAGCTGTACGGCTTCGACCTGGACTGGGCCTGGCAGATGAGCGAAAGGTGGGCCGTGTCAGGGATCCTCAACTACGTGCGCGGCGAGCGCCGGGACATCGACGACAACCTGTACCGCATAGCACCGCCCAATGCGACCTTCAGGCTGACCTACGGCGGCGCGAACTGGACCGCTGGCATCGAGAACATTCTCTACGCACGCCAGCACCGGGTAAGTGAAACCAACGGTGAACAGAAGACCGCCGGCTATGGCATCCTCAACCTGAACGCCACCTGGCAGGCCACCCCGGCCCTGCAGCTGGCAGCGGGGGTGGACAACGTCTTCGACAAGACGTTCCTGGACCACCTGGGCGGATACAACCGCGCAGCCAACCCGGATATCGCCACGGGTGGGCGCCTGCCCGGGTACGGCACCAACGTCTTTGCACGGGTGACATTCGAGTTCTAGGCGGCTCCCAGGAGGCACCCTATTGCGAGGGGGGCTGCAGGAACTCCGGCACCGGCTCGCCAGGCACCACCGAGACGGGGTCGAAATGGATGATGACCTCTGCCTCCGGGTACGCCGCCATCAGGCTCTCCTCCACCTCGTCCGAAATCCGGTGCGCCTGCAGCAGGCTGAGGTCGTCGTCGAGTTCCAGGTGGAGCTGGATAAAGGTCGAGAGGCCCGAACGCCGGGAGCGCAGGTCATGCAGGCCCAGGACCTGCTCGTGGGCGAGGGCGATCGCCTTGATGCGGTCGCGCTCATCGTCCGGGAGCTCCTTGTCCATGAGGTGATCCAGGGCCTGCCGCACGATGGCCCAGGCGCTGTAGAGAATGTAGACCGCTATCCCGATAGCGAAGAGAGCATCGAAACCAGGCCATCCCCGCGCCGACAGCCCGAGCGCCAGGATCACGCTGCCGTTGACCAGCAGGTCGGTGCGGTAGTGCAGGGCATCGGCCTTGATCGCGGTGGAATCGGTGCGCCTGATGACGTAGCGCTGCAGCGCCAGCAGCAGCAGCGTGGCGACGATGGAGAGCAGCATTACCGCGATGCCGATGCCATAGGCGGTCAGCGGCACGGGGTTGAGCATGCGCCGGGCCGACTCCAGGAGCAGGAAGCCGGCGGAGCCACCGATAAAAAATGCCTGGCCGAGGCCCGCCAGCGCCTCCGCCTTGCCGTGGCCGAAACGGTGCTCGCGGTCCGCGGGTGACAGGGCGTGGCGCACCGCGAACAGGTTGATGACTGACGCCAGCGCATCGAGGGTCGAATCGATCAATGTTGCCAGCAGGCTGACGGAGTCAGACAGTCCCCACGCCACCAGTTTGGCGAGGATGAGAATGGCCGCCACGGAGACAGAGGCGTAGGTGGCCAGCTTCATCAGGCGCGCGGATTCTTCGCGGTTGGTCCGCAAGGGGTCGGTGCGGGTCTGGTTCATGGCGCGGGAGTCAGGCACAAAGCGCCTAGTCTAGCAGATCGTGGCGGGACCGCGCAGCGCAGGGGGTGCTCAGAAAACGATCTTGTCGCCGCCGCGTGAATAGGGGAAAATGTCGCCTTGACTGGCAGCTGGCCTACGACAACTATCAACCGGCGGTCCGGTGTCCCTCAGATCCCATTGCCACTGCTGATGCTTTCCCACTATCGGCCAGGAGTTTCCTTTGTCGAGAAAGGTCGTTCCGATCGCAATTGACGACTACCTCAACCTGGATGAGATCATTCCGGCGCTGAAAGGCCAGACCTACCGCTTTGTCCGTTCCACCGGCGAATTCACCGTGGGTATCGCCAAGATCTACCGGTCGCTGCTACCGCTGATCGAACTCATCAATCGCCGCGGCCCCATAACGGAGCACGAACTCCACGGCGCCCTGGACGAGGTGTTTGGCGCCCTGCACGCACACCCGGTTACGCTCCAGCTGCGTTCCCTCACTTCGCGCATGCGCAGCGACAACCTGCTTCCCAACGAGCAGAGCACGGAGAACCTTATCCGCTTCCTGGTGGACCAGGTCACCGCCCGGAGCGTCGTGACCATCCCCAGGGAGGTGACCGACGAATTCTGGAAGTTCTTCAACGAACTGATGAGCGATCCGGAGGTCAAGGGACTCGGCGAGGTCAGCCTCGATGTGCTGCGTATCTTCCTGACGGCCTACGAGCCCCTGATCGTACAGACCCTCAACCAGGTCAAGGAGCTGCGCCGCGTCAACGACAGGCGCATGCGGGATATCCTGGACAACACACGGGTGGTACGCCAGGACCTGGTCATCTTCCGGCGCCAGATCGGGGCATTGCGCCATATCCGCGAATTTTTCGGCACCGACCCTGAGGACTTCAGGGCGCAGGCGAATATCGTTGCGCAGATGGTGCGGGAGTTCGGCCCCTTCTTCATCAAGATGGCGCAGGTTGCCGCGGCAAGCTCCGACTTCCTGCCCGAGGAAATCTCGCAGGCGCTTGAGGTATTCCAGGAGGACGTGGAGCCGATGACGCCCGCGGAGGTGGAACAGGCGTTCCTGGAGAGCTACGGGGAGCTGCCGAGCCAGCGCTACTACCGTTTCGATGCCTCGAAACCGCTCAAGTCAGGTTCCATCGCCTCGGTCTACCTGGCCCAGAAGCCACTGGCGAGCAATCGCGGCGGCGAGCTGCTCACGCCCGTGGTCGTCAAGGTGGGCCGGCACAACCTCGAACGCGAGTTTCTCATCGGCAAGACTGTCATCAAGCTCGCCATCCTCAGCAGCCACTACTGGGCGCCCCACTCGAAGCTTTCCCCGTTCTTCTCCTCGTGGCTCGACCAGGTCGACGTCTTTGTCGAGGGTTTCCGCGCCGAGCTGGATTTCGAGGCGGAGGCCCGCAACCAGATGCGGTTCGCCAAGCGCGCGGTTCATGCGGACCACTGGCACGTGCCGGTGGTCTACCAGTGCACGCGGCGGATCATCGAGATGGAGTTTGTCGAGTCCGCGGCGAGCCTGAACTCAGCCTTCAGGAATACCCGGGGCCGGCGCGCCCGGCGTGCCCGGCGCCAGATCGGCCGGGAGTTCCTGCACACGGTCATCGCCCACCTGCTGGTCTACCGTGAGTTTCACGGCGACCTGCACCCGGGCAATGTCCTGGTGGACGAAAAGCGGCGGTTGCACTTCATCGACTGGGGCAATACGGTCGATATCAGCAGCATATGGAGACCCGCCATCAGGTACCTGCAGGCCGTGCTGACCGGGGATGCCGATTCCATCGCCGACGCCATCATCCAGATGGGAGAGGATCCGGACCGGCTGGCGGCCTCCCGCAGGGAACTGGCAAAAGTGATCGGAAAAACCCTTGAGGATGCCGGTGTCGCCCCCCTTGGCTACGACTTTCTGTTGACCCTCTACCGGGAGGGGCAGGAGGGCTGGCTGCGGCGCGCCGAACTCGCCCTGAACCTGGCCACCGCGATCACCCGCCAGGGGATCGTGATACGCAGCGACTACATGCACCTGACCCGGTCGCTGACCGCCATGGTCGGCTCTTACCTGGGGATTTACCGCGATGTGCCCCGGGCCATGCTGATCCAGGACGTCCTGCAGGTCTGCCTGCAGTTTCCGACCCTGGAGGGCATACGCCAGCTCTCGTCCTACCGGAAACGGATGGTGCGAAAACTCCTGGAAGAATCACCCATGGGCCTGGTGCCACTGCCGGGCAAGCCCTAGTCGCACAAAACCGGGGCCGGGGCGGCGCCTCGCTCAGGGTCCCAGTTCGCTGTGCACGATGCGCTGTCTTACCGCGCCATCGGCCACTGACTCCAGAATGACGTCGAAACCCCAGAGCTGCTGCAGGTGCCTCACCACCTCCTCCGCGCTCTCCCGCTCCAGGGGACGCCCCTGGTGCATATCGTGGCGGAGGGTGAGGGCGCGATCGCCGCGGACATTGACGTTGTACACCTGGATGTTGGGCTCGAGGTTGCCCAGGTTGTAACTGGCGGACATGGACTCGCGGATCGCCTGGTAGCCGGCATCGTCGTGGATCGCGGTCACCTCGAGATAATCCTTCTCCTCGTCATCCAGCACGCTGAACAACTTCAGCTCCCTGATCAGCTTCGGGGAGAGGAACTGCAGGATAAAGCTTTCGTCCTTGAAATCGCGCATGGCGAAATCGAGTGTCTCCTGCCAGGGTGTGCCCGCGATATCAGGGAACCAGATCCGGTCCTCCTCCGAGGGCGATTCGCAGACCCGCTTGAGGTCCTGCATCATCGCGTACCCGAGGGTGTAAGGATTTATGCCGCTGTAATGTGGCGAATCGAATGGCGGCTGGTAGATAACGCTGGTGTGGTACTGCAGAAACTCCAGCATGAAACCGTCATTGACCAGCCCCTCGCGGTAGAGTTCGTGGAGGATGTGGAAGTGCCAGAAACAGGCCCACCCCTCGTTCATCACCTTGGTCTGGCGCTGCGGGTAGAGATACTGCGCGACCTTGCGCACGATTCGGATAATCTCCCGCTGCCAGGGCTCCAGCAGCGGCGCGTTCTTTTCAAGGAAGTAGAGAATGTTCTCCTGCGGCTCCTCGGGATAGCGGCTCTTCTCCTGCGGCGCATCCGGGGATTCCGCGACGGGGATCGTGCGCCACAGCTCATTGACCTGCTGCTGCAGGGCGGCCTCACGCTCCACCTGCCGGCGCTTCTCCTCCTGCAGGGAGAGAGGATAGGGTCGCTTGTAGCGGTCGACCCCGTGGGACATCAGCGCATGGCACGCATCGAGCACTGCCTCGACCTCGTCGACCCCGTGTCGCTGTTCGCACCTGGCGATGAAGTTCCGGGCGAACACCATGTAGTCGATGATGGACTCGGCGTCGGTCCAGGTCCTGAACAGGTAGTTGTTCTTGAAAAAGGAGTTGTGGCCGTAGCTGGCATGCGCTATCACCAGCGCCTGCATGGTGAGGGTGTTTTCCTCCATCAGGTAGGCGATACAGGGATTGGAATTGAACACGATCTCGTAGGCAAGCCCCATATGCCCCCGTCGGTAACTGTTCTGCACCCCGAGGAAGTGCTTGCCGAAGGACCAGTGGTGGTAGTTGATGGGCATGGCCGACGACGCGTAAGCGTCCATCATCTGCTCGGAATTGATGATCTCGATCTGGTTGGGGTAGGTATCGAGATTGAACTGTTCGGCGACCCGGCCTATTTCCCGTTCGTAGTCCTGGAGCAGTTCGAAGGTCCAGTCTGAAGCCGTGGAGATCGGTTCCCTGCTCATGCGCCCTGCTTCCGGAACAGTTCCTTGAAAACGGGATAAATGTCAGACGGGCCTGTGATGTGCTGCATGGCGAACGTCTCGGACCACTCCTTCGACAGGGAGGAATAGGTCTGCCAGAGGGGTTTGTCGCCCGCCTGGGTGATCTCCACATAGGCGTAGTACTGGCAGAGGGGCAGCAGCCTGTTGATCAACTCGATGCAGCGCCCGGCATCGTCCGGCCAGTTGTCGCCGTCGGAAGCCTGGGCGCCATAGATGTTCCACTCACTCACCGGATAGCGCGCCTCGACGATGGTCTTCATCAGTTCAAGGGCACTGGAGACCACCGTGCCGCCGGTTTCCCTGGAGTGGAAAAACTCATCCTCGTCGACCTCCTTGGCGGAGGTGTGGTGGCGGATGAAAACCACCTCGGTCTTGTCGTAGTTACGCGACAGGAACAGGTAGAGCAGGATGTAGAAGCGCTTGGCCAGGTCCTTGGTGGCCTGGTCCATGGAGCCGGAGACATCCATCAGGCAGAACATCACCGCCTTGGAGTGGGGTATCGGCTCCTTGTTGTGCCGATGGTACCGGATATCCACATCGTCCAGGAACGGGATGCGCGTCAGCCGATCACGCAGCTCCTCGATGCGCGCCTCGAGCTCGAGCCGCACCGGCTGTGCCTCCTCGGTATCGGGCAGCCGCTCCAGTTCACTCTCCAGCTCGCGCAACTCCGTGCGCTTGCTCGCGCCGAGGGCTATCCGGCGCGCCGTGGCGGAGCGCATCGAGCGGATCACGCTGATGTTGGTGGGGGCGCCATCACTGCTGAAGCCTCCCTTGACCCGCTTGAACTCCTCCACACCCGAGAGCTGGCGCTTGGTCAGGTTGGGCAGCTCCATGTCGTCAAACAGGATGTCGAGAAATTCCTGCTGGCTGATCTGGAATACGAATTCATCCAGCCCCTCCCCGTCGTTGCTGGCCTTGCCGCCGCCTCCGCCACCGCCGCCGCGCCGCGGCCGGGGAATCTGGTCACCCGCAGTGAACTCCTTGTTGCCGGGCACCACGTGGGTGACCCGGCCGCCCGCGCCGTGGTACAGGCGGGGCTCATTGGTGTCCCTGGAGGGGATGGAGATCTTCTCACCGCGGTCATTGTCGGTGATGTGGCGGCCCTTGAGGTTTTCGCTGACGGCCCGCTGGATCTGCGCCCGATAGCGGCGCATGAAGCGCTGCCGGTTGACAGCGCTTTTCTGCTTGGGATTGTCCCTGCGGTCGATTAGATAGGTCATCCTGGCCTCCGGCCCCGATTCATGCCCCTGAGCCTCATACCGGCTACTGGGACTTCCTGACTCGCAGGTACCACTCGGAGAGCAGGCGCACCTGCTTTTCGGTGTAGCCGCGTTCGACCATCCGCGCCACGAAGTCGGAGTGCTTTTTCTTGTCCTCGGCCGAGGCCTTGGCATTGAAGGAGATGACCGGCAGCAGGTCCTCGGTGCTGGCGAACATCTTCTTCTCGATCACGCCGCGCAGCTTCTCGTAGCTGGTCCACTTGGGATTGCGGCCCTCGTTGTTGGCCCTCGAGCGCAGCACGAAATTGACGATCTCGCTGCGGAAATCCTTGGGGTTGCTGATGCCCGCCGGCTTCTCGATCTTCTCCAGTTCGTCGTTCAGCGACGCACGGCTGAGGATCTCCCCGGTCTCCGGGTCGCGGTATTCCTGGTCCTGGACCCAGAAATCCGCATAGGTGACATAGCGATCGAACAGGTTCTGGCCATACTCGGAGTAGGATTCCAGGTAGGCGGTCTGGATCTCCTTGCCGATGAACTCGACGTAGTTCGGCGCCAGGAACTCCTTGATGAAGGTCAGGTACCGGTCGTGGGTCTCCTGCGGAAACTGCTCCTGCTCGATCTGGTTCTCCAGCACGTAAAGCAGGTGTACCGGGTTGGCCGCCACCTCCACGGGGTCGAAATTGAAAACCTTGGACAGGGTCTTGAACGCAAAGCGCGTGGAGAGCCCGTCCATCCCCTCATTCACCCCGGCGTTGTCGCGGTATTCCTGGATCGACTTCGCTTTCGGGTCGCGGTCCTTGAGGCTCTCGCCATCATAGATCCGCATCTTCGAGTAAATACTGGAGTTCTCAGGCTCGGAGATTCGGGACAGCACGCTGAACTGCGCAAGCATTTTCAGGGTATCCGGGGCACAGGGTGCCTCGCTGAGCGAGCTGTTGTGGAGCAGTTTCTCGTAGATCTGGATCTCCTCCGTCACCCGCAGGCAATAGGGCACCTTGACGATATAGACCCGGTCTATAAACGCCTCGTTGTTCTTGTTGGTCTTGAAGGACTGCCACTCGGACTCGTTGGAATGCGCCAGCACGATGCCCTCGAAGGGTATGCCGCCGATGCTCTCGGTGCCGTTGTAGTTGCCCTCCTGGGTGGCCGTCAGCAGCGGGTGCAGCACCTTGATCGGCGCCTTGAACATCTCCACGAACTCCATCAGCCCCTGGTTGGCCCGGCACATGCCACCCGAGAAGCTGTAGGCGTCGGGATCGCTCTGGGAAAAATGCTCCAGCTTGCGGATATCGATCTTGCCCACCAGGGAGGATATGTCCTGGTTGTTCTCGTCACCGGGTTCCGTCTTGGAGATACCGACCTGGTCGAGGATGGAGGGATAGACCTTCACCACCCGGAACTGGCTGACATCGCCTCCGAACTCGTGCAGGCGCTTCACCGCCCAAGGGGACATCACAGCCTTCAGGTAGCGCTGGGGAATGCCGTACTCCTCTTCGAGGATGGCACCGTCCTCGGTGACATCGAACAGGCCCAGCGGTGACTCGAATACCGGCGAGCCCTTGATGCAGTAGATCGGCTGCTTCTGCATGAGCTGCTTGAGGCGCTCTGCAAGGGAGGACTTGCCGCCCCCGACGGGGCCGAGCAGGTAGAGTATCTGCTTGCGCTCCTCCAGCCCCTGCGCCGCATGGCGAAAAAAGCTGACGATCTGCTGGATGCACTCCTCCATGCCATAGAACTCGGCGAACGCTTCGTACCGCTTTATCACCTTGTTGGCGAAGATGCGGCTCAGTCGCGGGTCTTTAGAGGTGTCCACCAGCTCCGGTTCGCCGATTGCAAGCAACATTCGCTCGGCGGCCGAGGCGTAGACGCTGGGGTCGTTCTTACAGAGTTCCAGGTACTCCTGCAGACTGTATTCTTCTTCCTGGGTCGACTCGTAACGGTCGCGATAATGGTTGAAAATACTCATGCAATTCACTCCTCCCTGTCCTTTGGACAAAGAAAACCGCTCAATGGTCAAAAAAAGAATACCGCAATTTTCCTCGATAAAAACAGTCTTAATGGCATTTCCTTCGATGTTTTTGCGCTGAAAAACACCGGCAGCTGTGCCAGCTGGTTATAACCAAAATTTTGCGGGGTGACGTGCTTATTGCCTGCTCCAGATGGGCAGGCGGCTGGTTTTTGTATCCGTGCAAGGCACAGAATTTTTCGGTCGCTTTCAACTAGCTTACCCCGAACTGTAAACCCCTGGCTATAGGTGAGACCAATATTACTGGCAAAGGTTTAGGGGCTGTCGCTCTATTGACCAATAAACGTTTGGAAAAACGGGGGCGACATCGGGGCCCGCCTGCAACCTGGTGGTAGAGCGGGTCGGTCAGGAGGGGCCGGCGCGCCGCGGAGGCGCGCCGGCAGGGTGAATCAGAGGGGCGGAATGCGCAGCGTCTGGCCGGGATAGATCTTGTCCGGATCTGTCAGCATCGGCCTGTTGGC
>Ga0316576_10001791_pt1 | contig 11886 bp, 7 predicted proteins | sample S0NA_FD_203075 | JGI IMG/M metagenome (GOLD analysis project Ga0316576, IMG submission 203075) | Rhizosphere microbial communities from salt marsh grasses in Alabama, United States - S0-2_050615r3r5 | ecosystem: Host-associated > Plants > Roots > Rhizosphere | place: USA: Alabama | collected... | reverse complement strand
CCGCGGGGACGCACTACGCCGACCTCACCGGGGAGGTGCTGTTCACCCGCGACAGCATCGACCGCTACGACGCCGTGGCCCGCGACAGCGGAGCCCGCGTCGTGCACTCCTGCGGCTTCGACTCGATCCCGTCCGACCTCGGCGTGCTCGACCTGGCTCGGACGGTGGCGGACGACGGTGCCGGGGATCTCGCCGACACGACGCTGGTGGTCACCGGGATGCGAGGCGGGGTGAGCGGGGGCACGCTCGCCTCGGCCCGGGTCGAGCTGGCGGCGGTCCGGGCCGACCCGAGCCGGCGGGGCGTCGTCGCAGACCCGTACTCCCTGAGCCCGGACCGGTCGGCCGAGCCCGACCTCGGGGACCAGTCCGACCTGCGCGGCACCACGTTCGACGACGACCTCGGCCAGTGGGTCGCGCCGTTCGTGATGGCAGGCATCAACACGCGCGTCGTGCGCCGCAGCAACGCCCTGCTCGGCTACGCCTACGGCCGGTCGTTCCGGTACCGCGAGGTCACCGGGCTGGGCACCGGTCCGGACGCTGCGGCCAAGGGCGCCGCGATGGCCGGCGGGCTCGGCGGGATGACGGCGCTGCTCGCCAGCCCCGCTACCGGGGCGGTGGCCGACGCGGTCGCGTCCCGGGTGATTCCTAACCCGGGGGAGGGCCCGGACGAGGAGTCTCGGCGTCGTGGCTACTTCCGGATGGAGATCCACACCCGGACGACGACGGGCTCCCGGTACGTGGAGAGGGTCGCCGCCCAGGGCGACCCGGGCTACGCGGCGACCTCGGTGATGCTGGGTCAGGCCGGGCTGTCGCTGGCGCAGGACGAGGGCTCCCTGCCCGATCGTGCCGGCGTCCTGACCCCGGCGGTCGCTTTCGGCCCGGTGCTGACCGACCGGCTGCGCGCCGAGGGGATGACCTTCCTGGCCGAGCGCGAATGAGCCCGACCCGGCTGGTGGACCGGGCCCCGACGGTGCAGCCGGAACGGCTGGTCGCCGACCTCGTGCCGCCGCCCCGGTTCGCCCGAGTGCGGTTCGAGACATACGAGCCGGACCCCGACCAGGCCACCCAGGCGGCCGCGGTGGCGGGGCTCCGGTCCTTCGCCGATCGGCTGTCGGCTCCCGCCGGCGGGCGACGGTCCTGGTTCCGTCGCGGCCCCGCCCCTCCCGAGGCCCGGGCCGGGGTGTACCTCGACGGCGGCTTCGGCGTCGGCAAGACGCACCTGCTCGCCTCGCTGTGGCACGTCAGCCCGGAGCCGAAGGCGTTCGGCACCTTCGTCGAGCTCACCCACCTGGTGGGCGCGCTGGGTTTCGCCCCGACCGTGCAGGCGCTCTCGGCGCACCGGCTGCTGGCCATCGACGAGTTCGAGCTCGACGACCCCGGCGACACCGTCCTGGTGTCGACCCTGCTCAACCGCCTCGTCGACAACGGGGTGCGGCTGGCCGCGACCAGCAACACGCTGCCGGAGGCCCTCGGCGAGGGCCGCTTCGCCGCGCAGGACTTCCTGCGTGAGATCCAGGGACTGGCCTCGCACTTCGACGTCCTGCGCATCGACGGCGAGGACTACCGGCACCGAGGCCTGCCCGAGGCGCCGCCGCCGGTGCCCGAGGACGAGGTGCGCCGCGCCGCGGAGCACGGTGGCGCCGAACGGACGCTGGACGACTTCGGCGCTCTCATGGCTCACCTCGCCGACGTCCACCCCTCCCGCTACGGCCCGCTGCTCGACGGCGTGGATGCGGTGCACCTGCTCGACGTGGCCCCCGTCACCGACCAGGCCAGCGCCCTGCGGCTCGTCGTGCTCGCCGATCGGCTGTACGACCGGGACATCCCGGTGCTGGCCAGCGGGGTGCGATTCGACGAGGTCTTCACCCCGGAGATGCTGCGCGGCGGCTACCGCAAGAAGTACTACCGGGCGATCTCCCGGCTCGTGGCCCTCTCGCGCGAGGGGGAGGGCCTCGACCCGGCCGAGATCGTTCGCTGAGACCACCCCCGGGGCGTGCCGGGACCGCTACCGTCCCGGTGCCATGACACACCCGCTGCTCGAGCTGGAGGAGCGCGGAGACTGGGACGGCCTCATCGCCCGGCTCCGCGACATGGTCGCCGAGGACCGACGGACCCTGGCTGACCCCATCGTCAAGCAGTGGCTGGGCCGGCGCTGGCGCAACCTGTTCATCGCCGAGGCGGTGAAGGACCCCACGGCGCTGGAGGTCGCCTCCCGGCCGATCGGGCTGCTGCCGGTCAAGCGGCCGTCGGTGCTACCGGACAAGGCGACCCCGCAGCAGCGGATCGCCGAGCGGTACCTCAAGGGAGACACCGTCAGCGACTGGCGCACCGAGCTCCCGCCGGCCCGGATGCCCACCGTGACCCGCACGACCATGGTGATCGCCCCCGGGCTGCTCACCGGCCTGCTCAACGAGTTCGCGTTCGCCTTCCTGCACGAGGCCCCCGCGGTATCGGCGGAGTTCGGGTGGCCGATCATCAGGGCCGACCTGCACCCGTTCCGCGGGTGCGAGCCCAACCACGACGACCTGCTCGCCACCCTCGACCGCGGGGAGGGCTTCGACGCGGCGATGGAGCCGATCACCGAGCCGACGCCCCCGGACAAGGTCATCCTCGTCGGGTACAGCAAGGGGGCCCCGGACGTCCTGAGCTTCCTCGCCGCCTACCCGGAGTACGCCGATCGGGTGGTCGCGTTCTTCTCCTGGGCGGGTGCCAACGGCGGCTCGTACACCGCCGACGGCATCCACGCCACGATCAAGGACCTCGACCTGGCGACGGCCACGGGCCGGATGCGGGAGGTGCTGTCGCTGCTCAACCCGGGCGTCGTGACGGACGGCATGCTGCGCCGGCTCGACGAGTACGACGTGGTGGGCGCCTTCGAGTCGCTGACGACGACGACCCGGCTGGCGTTCCTGCGCCAGCACGGCGCCACCCTCGACGCCCTCGGCGTCCCGATGTTCACCGTCAGCGGCGCCACCACACCGCTGGAGGTCCCGAGCTTCCAGCTCAGCGACACCCTGACGTTGCAGAAGTACGACGCGAACAACGACATGCAGCTGCTGCAGTCGCAGGCGCGGCTGGACAGCATCCCGATCTCCACACACCTGGCCGTGCTGCACGGCCACCACTGGGACATCGCCTACCCTCCGTTCCCCCGGGCCATGCAGCTGCTCTCGCCGAACCTCGACCACCCGTTCCCCAAGCGAGCGGCCCTGGTGGCGATGTGGCAGCTGACCGGGGAGCTCGGGCTCACCGAGTAGGGCTCAGCGCAGCACGGCCGCCGACCCCGGGCCGAGCAACACCTCGGTGCTCGGGCCGTCCAGCCCGGCCACGCGGCCGAAGCTCGCCAGCACGGTGCCGACGGGGCGGTCGAGCAGCACGGTGCGCGGCTGGTCGGCCACCGACGCCGCCACGCGTACGTCGCCGCGGTGCATGGTCACGACCTCGTCGGTGGCCTCGACCCGGACCTGGTCCAGACGAGGGTCCCGCAGCTGGGGGTGGGTGTGCCGCAGCCGCAGCAGGTGGCGGTACCAGGCCAGCATCGCCGCGTGGCGGGGGTCGTGGCGCTCGTCCCACACGAGCCGGGACCGCTCGACGGTGCCGGGCGCCTGCGGGTCGGGCACGTCGGCTGCCCTCCAGCCGTGGTCGGCGAACTCGGCCCGCCGCCCCTGCGTGACCGCCGCAGCCAGGTCGGGGTCGTCGAATGAGGAGAAGAACAGCCAAGGTGTGCTGGCCGCCCACTCCTCGCCCATGAACAGCATCGGGACGAAGGGCCCGAGCAGCAGCAGCGCCGCTCCCGCGGCGAGGTGCCCGTCCGGGACCAGGGCGGGCAGCCGCTCCCCGAGGGCGCGGTTACCCACCTGGTCGTGCGTCTGCAGCGAGGCGACGAAGCGGTACCCGGGGACGGCCGCCCGGTCGACGGGGCGGCCGTGCGAGCGGCCCCGGAACGACGAGTAGCCGCCGGCGTGGAGGAAGGCCGCGGTGAGCACGGTCTGCAGCGCGGTGGGGGGGTCCGCGGCGAAGTCGGCGTAGTAGCCCTGGGACTCCCCGGTCAGCCACGCGTGCAGCGCATGGTGCACGTCGTCGTCCCACTGGGCTGTCATGCCCAGCCCACCCTGCCCGCGTGGCATCACCGTCCACGGGTCGTTGCGGTCGGACTCGGCCACGGTCACCAGGGGCCTTCCGAGCCGGCTCGACCAGCCGTCCATGGCGGCGCTGATCTCCTCGAGGAACGGCACGGCACGGTTGTCCTGCATCTCGTGGACGGCGTCGAGCCGGATGCCGTCGACGTGGAAGTCGTGCACCCAGGCCGACAGGCTGCCGAGCAGGTAGGCGCGCACCTGGTCCGAGCCGGGGCCGTCGAGGTTGACCGACTCCCCCCAGGGGGTGTGGTAGCGGTCGGTGAAGAACGGCCCCAGCTCCGACAGGTAGGCACCGCTGGGACCGAGGTGGTTGTGCACGACGTCGAGGATCACGGCGAGGCCGTGCCGGTGGGCTGCGTCGACGAACGCCTTGAGCCCGTCCGGCCCTCCGTAGGGCTCGTGCACGGACCACGGGGCGACCCCGTCGTAGCCCCATCCGGCCACCCCGTCGAAGGCGCACACCGGCAGCAGCTCGACGTGGGTGACGCCCAGGTCGACCAGGTGCTCCATCCTGCGCGTCGCGGCGTCGAACGTGCCGTCGGGGGTGAACGTGCCGACGTGCAGCTCGTAGACGACTGCCTGCTCCCACGGCCGCCCGGTCCAGCCCTCGTCGGTCCAGGCGAACCGATCGTGGTGGTAGACGGCACCGGGGGAGTGCACACCGTCCGGGAGCCAGACGGCACGTGGGTCCGGGCGCACCGCCCCCCCGTCGAGGCGGATGCCGTAGCGCTCGCCGTGAGCAGCCGGCGCCTCCTGCTCGAAGACGTCGTCGGCGCCCCGCACCATCGGGACCGCCCGGTCCCCGACGACGAGGTCGACCCGCTCGGCGTGGGGCGCCCAGACCCGGACCAGGAGTGGCTCGCTCACCGGGTCTCCTCGACGAGCAGGGCCACCGGCAGCGTGGCGAGCAGGTCGGAGAGCAGCACGGCCCCTCCCGGCACCGTGCTGCCGGTCAGGGCGTCCCGCCAGGTGCCGGCCGGGAGGACGAGGTGGCTCTCCCGCCAGCCGCCGGAGGCCGCCAGCTCGTGCGGTCGCCGAGTGACCACGGCCGCCACCCGTTCACCTCTGGTGAAGCCCAGCGCGTGCGTGGTGGTGCTGGCCAGCGGCGCGTAGGCAGCCTCGGGCCCGAACCACCCCGGGTGCTCGCGGCGCAGCCTCAGACCCGTGGCGGTGACGAGGAGCTTCTGCTCGTCGAGCGTGGTCGCAGGCCGACCGGCGTCGAGCCGGGCCAGGGCCTCGCGGCGGGCGTCGTAGTCGACCGGACGACGGTTGTCGGGGTCGACGAGGGAGCGGTCGACCATCTCGCACCCCTGGTAGGTGTCCGGTACTCCCGGCATGGTGAGCAGGAGCAGCCGCTGGCCCAGGGTCGCCACCCCGGCCCACGGGTCGATCTCGCTGACGAGCGCCTCGACGTCGGCGCACAGGCGCTCGTCGGCGAGGACGGCCGCGGCGAAGTCGGTGACGGACTGCTCGTAGTCCGGGTCACTCTCGGTCCACGTGGTGTGGACCTTGGCCTCCCGAACGGCCTTGAGCAGGTAGGGGCCGAGCCGGTCGATGCCGATCGGCCACGCGCCGACCAGCGTCTGCCACAGCAGGTACTCGGTCTCCGGGTCGGGCCACCCGGCCGAGGAACGGTACGGTGCCGCCGCCTCCCGCCACCGCGACACCGCGTCCCGCCACAGGGCGGGGACCTCGCTGAGCGTGGAGATGCGGGCCCGCACGTCCTCGCTGCGCTTGGTGTCGTGGGTGGACAGCGTCGTCATCGAGCTGGGCCGGCTCCCCTGCCGCCGGGCGGCCCAGGCGTGGAAGTCGTCGGGGAACGAGGCGAAGTGGTCGGGCCGCCCGCCCACCTCGTTCAGCGAGACGAGCCGGTGCCAGCGGTAGAACGTCGTGTCCTCGACGCCCTTGGCCATGACGGGGCCGCAGGTCTGCTGGAACCGGACGACGAACTCGTCCCGCCGGCCGCTGGTACGGCTGCCCAGGCGCCCGAGCGCGAGGTCGGCGAGCAGGGCGATCTCGTCGGCCAGGCGCGGGTGGGCGCTCGTGCAGGCCTCGGAAACGCCCTCGAGGATCGCCACCGACTCCTCCGGCGCCTCCTCCCCGGGCACGACGTAGGCGCGGTAGACGGGGAAGGCCACGAGCATCTCCACCAGGGCGGCCTCCAGGCCGGCCCGGGTGAGGTCGCGCAGGGTGACGTCGTCCTGGCTGATGGTGTGGGCCAGGTCGGTCAGGCGAGCGACCTCGGCGCGCAGCGACGTCCCGAGCACCTGCCGCTTGGACTCCTCCTCGGCGGCCGGGTAGTCGCGCAGCCACTCCGACGCCCACGCCCCCCACTCGGTGGTGAGCGGCTCGGCACCGGACGGGTCCACCATGACGCCGCCGATGCGCTGGAGCGCCTCGTAGCCGGTCGTCCCCGCGCACGGCCAGTCCGCGGGGAGCGACTCCTCACCCTCGAGGATCTTCTCGACGACCACCCAGGCCCCCGGCGCCGCATCGGCGAGCCGACGTACGTAGCCGCGGGGGTCGGCGAGCCCGTCGGGGTGGTCGATGCGGAAGCCGGAGAGGACCCCGTCCTCGTAGAGCCGCAGCAACGTGCCATGCGTGGCGTGGAACACCTCGGGGTCCTCGACCCGGACCGCTACCAGGGTGCCGACGTCGAAGAAGCGTCGGTAGTTCAGCTCCTCGTCGGCGACCCGCCAGTGCGCCAGCCGGTACCACTGGCGGTCGACCAGCTCCGGCAAGGTCAGGTCCTCGGTCCCCTCCCGGACGGGGAAGACGTGGTCGTAGTAGCGCAGCACCGGCTCGGCGCCGGAGGTGTCCAGGAGGATCTCGTCGTCGGCGAGGCAGCGTCCGATGCGCTGACCGAGTACCGGCATGAGGAACGAGCGCTGCTGGACCGACCAGTCCACGTCGAACCACCGGGCGTAGGGGGACCGGGGGCCGTCACGCAGCACCGACCAGAGCGCCTCGTTGAGGGACTCCGGGGTGGGGATCGCCATGTGGTTGGGGACGACGTCGACGACGACCCCCAGGCCGTGCCGGCGGGCGGCGGCGGACAGCGCGCGCAGGCCGTCCTCCCCGCCCAGCTCGGTGCTGACCCTGGCGTGGTCGACGACGTCGTAGCCATGGGTCGAGCCGGGCGCGGCCTGCAGCACGGGGGAGAGGTAGAGGTGGGAGATGCCCAGGTCGGCCAGGTAGGGGACGACCTCAGCGGCGTCGGCGAAGGTGAAGCCCGGCTGCAGCTGCAACCGGTACGTACCGGTGGGGGTGGCGTCCCCTCCGGACCCTGGCCCCCTCACAGCTTCCGCAGCACGACGACCGACCGTGCCGTGAGCGTGAGGGTCTCACCGGGACCGACGGGGTCGCGGTCGGCGGCATCAGGGTCGGCCGTGTCGAGGACGAACGCCCACGCCTCGCCCAGCCACGCCGGGGGGAGCGTCACGTCGATGGTCTCGTGACCGGCGTGGAACAGCAGCAGGAACGAGTCGTCGACGATCTGTTCCCCGCGCGGGCCGGGGTCGGGGATCGCCTCCCCGTTGAAGAACACCCCCAGCGAGCGGGCGTACCCGGTCTCCCAGTCCTCCTGCGTCATGACGGTGCCGTCGGGTCGGAGCCAGACGATGTCGCCGACCGGGTCGTCCGGGCCTGAGCCGTGGCCGTCGAAGAACCGTCGACGCCGGAACACCGGGTGCTCGGCGCGCAGCTCGGTGAGCATGCGGGTGAAGGCCAGCAGGTCGGAGTCCACGTCGGACCAGTCGATCCAGGACAGCTCGTTGTCCTGGCAGTAGACGTTGTTGTTGCCCTGCTGGGTGCGCCCCACCTCGTCCCCGTGGGCGATCATGGGGACGCCCTGGGAGAGCAGCAGGGTGGTCAGGAAGTTGCGTTGCTGACGGGCCCGCAGGGCCAGCACCTCAGGGTCGTCGGTGGGGCCCTCGGCGCCGCAGTTCCACGACCGGTTGTGGCTCTCGCCGTCCCGGTTGTCCTCGCCGTTGGCCTCGTTGTGCTTGTCGTTGTAGGAGACGAGGTCGCGCAACGTGAAGCCGTCGTGGGCGATGACGAAGTTGATGCTCGCCGACGGCTTGCGACCGTCGTGGCGGTACAGGTCGGAGGACCCGGTCAGACGCGCGGCGAACTCGCCGAGGGTCTCCGGCTCCCCCCGCCAGTAGTCGCGCACCGTGTCGCGGTACTTGCCGTTCCACTCCGACCACAGCGGCGGGAAGTTGCCCACCTGGTAGCCACCCTCACCGACGTCCCACGGCTCGGCGATGAGCTTGACCTGGGAGACGACCGGGTCCTGGTGCACGAGGTCGAAGAACGCCGAGAGCCGGTCGACCTCGTGGAACTGGCGGGCCAGCGTGGACGCCAGGTCGAAGCGGAAGCCGTCCACGTGCATCTCGGTCACCCAGTAGCGCAGCGAGTCCATGATCAGCTGCAGCACGTGGGGGTGCCGCATCAGCAGGCTGTTGCCGGTACCGGTGGTGTCGAAGTAGTGGCCGGGGTCGTCGTCGACGAGGCGGTAGTAGGCGGCGTTGTCGATGCCCTTGAACGACAGCACCGGGCCGAGGTGGTTCCCCTCGGCGGTGTGGTTGTAGACGACGTCGAGGATGACCTCGATCCCCGCCTTGTGCAGGGCCTTGACCATGGCCTTGAACTCGCCGACCTGCTCACCGCGCTGGCCGGCGGAGGAGTACTCGTTGTGGGGGGCGAAGAACCCGATGGTGTTGTACCCCCAGTAGTTGCGCAGCCCCGTGTCGAGCAGGTGGTGGTCCTGGACGAACTGGTGGACCGGCATGAGCTCGAGCGAGGTGACCCCGAGGCTGGTGAGGTGGTCGACGACCGCTGGGTGGGCCACGCCTGCGTAGGTGCCGCGCAGCTCCGGAGGCACCTCTGGGTGGGTCATCGTCAGCCCGACCACGTGCGCCTCGTAGATGACGGTGTCGTGGTACGGGATGCGCAGCGGGTGGTCGTGCCCCCAGTCGAAGAAGGGGTTGATGACGACCGAGTACATCGTGTACTCGGCCGAGTCGAGGTCGTTGGGCTCGTCGGGGTTGTCGAACCGGTAGCCGAACATCGCCTCGTCCCAGTCGGGCTGGCGCTCGACCGCCTTGGCGTAGGGGTCGAGCAGCAGCTTGGCCGGGTTGCAGCGCTGGCCGCGCTCGGGGGCGTCGGGGCCGTGCACGCGGTAGCCGTAGCGCTGCCCCGGCAGCACCCGCGGCAGGTAGCCGTGCCAGACGAAGGCCTCCCGCTCGGTGAGCGGCACCCGCGTCTCCACCCCGTGGTCGTCGAGGAGGCACAGCTCGACGCTCTCGGCCACCTCGCTGAACAGAGCGAAGTTGGTGCCCTCACCGTCGTAGGTGGCACCCAGGGGGTACGGGACCCCGGGCCAGACCTCCACTCCGCGGACCCTACTCGTCCAGGGCAGGCGTGGCTCGGTCCACGACGGCGCGGGCGCCGGAGCCGGTGGGCACCGCGCCGACCAGCCCGAGCTCGGCGGACGGTCGGGGCTCGAGCCGGGTCGTCACGAAGTGGTCGGCCACCTCGGTGGGGCTGTGGCGGATCAGCAGGGAGGCCTGAAGGAGGGTGGCGATCCGGCCGGCCAGGGCCCGGGCGAGCGTCTGGGCACCGGAGGAGTCCCGGGTGGCGCCGCTCAGGGCGGTCGTGAGGTCGAGCACGGCTCGGTCGTAGGAGGCGTGGGACCCGGCAGCCATCGCCAGCTCCTTGTGCAGGGCCTCCAGCGACTCGGGCTCGCGGGTCAGCACCCGCAGCAGGTCCAGCGCCTGGATGTTGCCCGAGCCCTCCCACACCGCGTTGACCGGGGACTCGCGGTAGAGCCGGGGCATCCCGCTCTCCTCGGCGTAGCCGTTGCCCCCGAGGCACTCCAGGGCTTCCCCTATCGCGGCTACCGAGCGCTTCGTCACCCAGTACTTCGCCGGCGGGAGCGCGACCCGGCGCAGCGCCGCCTCCTCCGGGGAGTCGGAGTCGAAGGTGGCCGCCAGCCGCATGGCCAGGGCGGTGGACGCCTCGGACTCCACGGCCAGGTCGGCGAGCACGCCCGTCATCGCGGGCTGGTCGACGAGCAACGCCCCGAACGCCCGCCGGTGGGCGGCGTGCCAGGTGGCCTCCGCGACCGCTGCTCGCAGCAGGGCAGAGGAGCCGATGACGCAGTCCAGGCGGGTGGCCGCCACCATCGCGATGATCGTTGCGACGCCACGCCCCTCCGGGCCCAGCCGCTGGGCGTAGGTCCGGTCGAGCTCGATCTCCGACGAGGCGTTGGACCGGTTGCCGAGCTTGTCCTTGAGGCGCTGGACCAGGAACGTGTTGCGGGCACCATCGGCCAGCACCCGCGGGACCAGGAAGCAGGTGAGCCCACCGGGAGCCTGGGCCAGCACGAGGAAGACGTCGCTCATCGGGGCGGAGCAGAACCACTTGTGCCCGGTGAGCAGGTACATGCCCGAGCCAGGGTCCTCGACCGCGGTGGTGGTGTTGGCCCGCACGTCGGACCCGCCCTGCTTCTCGGTCATGGCCATGCCGGCGATCGCACCGGCCTTGGCGGCCGGCGGGCGCAGGCCGAACTCGTACGTCTGGGCAGCGAGCAGCGGCTCCCACTGTGCCGCGAGGTCGGGGTCGGTGCGCAGCGCTGGCACCGCGGCGTAGGTCATGGAGACGGGGCAGCCGTGGCCGGCCTCCACCTGGGACCAGACGTGGAACCCGGCCGCCCGGGCGACGTGCGCACCAGAGCCCAGGGGCTGCGTCCACGGGGTGCCGTGCAGGCCGTTGCCGGTGGCCACGCCCATCAGCTCGTGCCAGGCCGGGTGGAACTCGACCTCGTCGACCCGGTTGCCGTAGCGGTCGTGGCTACGAAGCACGGGTGGGTACGCGTTCGCAGCCACCCCCCAGGCCCGGGCCTCGGGCGTCCCGGCAAGCCGGCCGAGATCGTGCAGGCGCGGCGCGTGCCCCGCCGCACCGTGCCGGTGCACCGCCTCGGTCAGCGCCAGGTCCGTACCGAGGACGTCGTGCCCGAGCAGCGGGGGAGTCTGGTTGACGACCTCGTGCGTGCGGTGCATCCGTCCACCGTACGCGGCATGTCGCTAGCCTCGGACCCCGTGTTCACCACCCACCCGTGGCACCTCGATGCCCGGACGGCGGCGCTCGAGCCCGACGACCTGCCCCTGGCGAAGGTGCGCGCCGGCTCACCGTCGACGGCCAGTCGCGAGCTCGTCTGCGACCCGGCCACCGGGCTGTCGATCGGCATCTGGGAGCACACGGCCGGGGAGTCCGTCGACGTCGAGGCCGACGAGGTGTTCGTGGTGCTGTCCGGCCGCGCCACCATCACCTACGAGGACGGCTCCGCGGCCCACATCGGCCCGGGCTCGGTGGTGGCCACGCCGTCCGGCGTGGCCACCACGTGGACCGTCCACGAGGACCTTCGCAAGGTCTACGTGGTCCGCGAACCCTCCTAGAAGCCTGTCTGCGGCACGTCCGCAGGAATCGGCGTCCAGGTCTTCGCCTGCTGCGCAGCGCTCGGCTTCTGTGTCGTCGGCGTCGGCGTCGGCGTCGGCGTCGTGCTCGGGGTCGTCGGTTCCTCAGGGACCTCCGGCTCATCCGGGACCTCCGGCTCATCCGGGACCTCCGGCTCATCCGGGACAGTCACCTCGACCTTGAACACCTTGCTCTTGCCGCTGGCGGTGGTGAACACGAAGTTCACCTTGTACTGGCCCTCGTCGAGCATGTAGGGACCGGCGCAGAA
>Ga0316576_10001790_pt1 | contig 11887 bp, 10 predicted proteins | sample S0NA_FD_203075 | JGI IMG/M metagenome (GOLD analysis project Ga0316576, IMG submission 203075) | Rhizosphere microbial communities from salt marsh grasses in Alabama, United States - S0-2_050615r3r5 | ecosystem: Host-associated > Plants > Roots > Rhizosphere | place: USA: Alabama | collected... | reverse complement strand
GTGGTGGGCGGGAGGCGAACTCGACGTCGCCGAGGCTCAGCTGCCACCGACGCCGTAGGCCGAGCGGAACGCCTCCACGAGCGCGTCCGCGCCCCGGTCCTCGAGCACCGTGAACCGCTCGGGCTTGATGCGGTCTGCCGCTCGGATCGCCCGCTCGACGAGCTCCGGCTCGAGGTCGTAGACCGCCAGTCCCTGCCGATCGACCGGCAGACCGACGCGCTCGAACGTGCCCCGGACCTTCGCGTACGGCCCGTCCCAGGCCTTCGCGGAGACCAACGTCCCCACCGCCACCAGCACCCCGTGGCTGGCGATCGTCGGCAGCTCGAGCAGGTTGCGGTACGCGTGGTAGAACTTGTGCTCGAAGCCGGACGCGGGCCGCGACGATCCGACGCGCGTCATCGCCTCCCCGGACGCCACCAGGGCGGCGGCGAGCGTCAGCAGGAACTCGTCCTCCTCGATCGCGTCCCCGTCCAGAATCCGGTTGACGATCACCTCTCCGGCGCTGCGCGACTGCAGAAACGCCGTGTAGTCGAGGGGTTCGCCGCCACGGTCGGCTGCCAGCTGCCAGTCGAGCGCCGCTGTCAGGTTCGACACGATGTCGCCGATGCCGGAGCGGAGCATCTCGGAGAAGAAGGCGGGGTCGGAGCCCCTCGCGGGCCGGATGTGCCCGAGACCGATCACGATGCCGAGGGGGGTGTTGGTCTGCACGGTGACCTGGGCGAGGCCCGGCTCCACGTCCTCCGGGTCGATCACCGCGAACGGGGACGCGATGCCGTCGTTCGCGAGCGACGTCGGAACGCTCACGCACGGCAGGTGCAGCTGCCGGGCGGCGAGCTTGGCGACGTCGATCACCGTGCCGCCGCCGACGGCGACGATCAGCGACGCCCGCTTGGGGCCGTACAGTCGACGGGCCAACGGAGAGGCCCCGGCGGACCACACCCGCGGCGGCCGACTGAGCTGGTCCACCACCGACTGGACCTCGGAGTACCGGTTGGAGCGGATGCGCAACACCACCGGATGGCGACCGATGTCACGCAGCTCCCGGTCCACCTCGCGGCCGGCGATCTCCCACGTCGTGTCGTCGACGACGATCGCCGGGTGCGCGAGGATGCTCGACCCCAGGTGGCGCCGAACGTGGCCGGCGATGTGGGTGTGCTCCTTCTCGAGCACGACGAAACGCGGGATGATGAGCTCGTTGGGGCGCCGTGGCTTGAACCCCACGTAGGTGCCCCGGAACCGGTTCACCAGCAGGTCGTAGGTCGTGCCCAGCAGCTTGCCGACCACCCGTCACTCCCTCCGCACGCTGCTCCGGATCATCGCCGCAGCCTACTCTGCGGCTCGACCCGATGTCCAGGCGACCTCACGGATCGGCAGGTGGTGGTGTCTCGGGTGCCGCGCCGTGCTCGGGGCGGGGATCGGCGATCCCGAGCCACGCACGCGCCGCCGCCCGGCCGGTCTCGACCATCGTCTCGAACGCGTCCCAATCGGCCCACGTCACGCCCCCCACCTGAGGCCGTAGGACGTGGTCGGCGCCGGCGAGCTGCTTTTCGCGGAGCAGGCGGCTCGTCACCGCCTGGGCGCGCATCATGGTGTCGAGCACCAGGTCGTCGGGGCGGAGAGGACCCAGCTCGATCGACACGTCGACCGCCACGACCGGGCGACCGAGGCTGCGTGCGGCGGCGACCGGGACCTCCGCGACGACCCCTCCGTCCAGCAGCATTCGACCCTCCAGCGGCGTGGCCGGAAGCAGCCCGGGGATGGCAGACGAGGCCTTGAGGACGGCGCGCAACGGTCCCCGCGACAGGCGGATCTCCTCGCCGGTCTCGGCGTCGGTCGCCACCGCCACGAACGGCCGCCCCAGATCCGCGACATCGATGTCCGGCAGCAGGAAGTCGAACGCCCGCGTGAGGTCCTTGTCGTCGAGCATGGTCTCGCGGTTCATGGCGAACGACACCACGAGACGGTTCCGAATCCGGCGCGCGACCTGCAGCAGCGGGTGCTCGTGGCGGTCGGCGTCCGGCAGCGCCTTGAAGTTGCGGACCGACGGCACCTTGCCCTCGTCGATCGCCTCCCGCCACCGTGCGATGGAGTTGCTGGCGGACCCGCTCGCGAGCACCATCGCTCCCACCACTGCCCCCATGCTCGTTCCCGCGATCGCGCGCACCCCCAGACCGGCCTCCTCGAGCACCTCGAGCACCCCGAGGTGGGCGAACCCTCGCGCACCTCCACCGCCGAGGGCCATCACCGGAGGTCGGAGACGCCACATCAGACGCCGGGCGGCGGCGGTGGCACGGTTCACCGTGGGTGTGACTCCTCTCGCCGCGCCCAGATCACGGTTCCATCGGCGACATCATCCGGTGTTCCGGTCACGGTCCACGAGGTCCACGAGACCGAGCAGCGCCTCGTGGACGCCCTCGGCGACGCGATGGGACTTGTCCGAGATATGGTCGAGATCATCCGTCCGCCCGCGGGGGTCGACGTCCGCGATCCTGTCGCCCTTCTTCACCGGGACGCCGTCGCGCAGCAGGCCGCGGATGACGCCCGAAATCCGCGCGGTCACCGCGTAGGTCGCGTCCACCGGCACGCCGCGCCGGAAGTCGTCGACGCCGTAGACGGACACCACGGTTCCGATCCGCTCGCCCCGCTCGACCTCGTCGCCGAGCGTTCGCTGCGTGAAGAAGATCCCGTCCCGCACCGCCTTCAGTGCGCGCTCGGCCGCGAACCCCATGATCTCCGCCGGGGGCTCGTTCTCGAGGTGGTCCCCGGTGTCGTCGAGCACGTTGCCGACCTGCGGTCCGCGCACCGTCTCCACCACCGCGTGGCAGTCGCGACCCGCCGTATAGCCCGGACCGAGGGCGATCACAATGGGTGCGAGGTCCTTGGAGAGGCCCCAGTTGCGTCGCAGCATCGCGGCCTCGATGAAGATGTCGGGCCGGTACTCGTGCAGCACCGTCTCGAGGTCGAGCACGCCGACCGCGAGCTCGCCGGCTTCGAACGCACCCGACACCTCCTCGACCGACCGCACTCGCCGTGCGGCGACGCCCTGCACCTCGGTCCGGCCCTCGGGAATCGCCTCGCAGAAGCAGACCTGGCGACGGACGGCCTTCGGGTAGCGGCGGTCGAGCATCAGGATCTGTCGGAAGCCCTGGCCGAACAGATGATGAGCCGTGGCCGAGGCCAGCTCACCGGCTCCACGGATCAGGACTCGAGACCGGCCGGGTTGCATGCATCCTCCGGCGACGCCAGCGCGCGCCGTCGCTGCCGTATTCTAGCGAGCCGTTCGAGACCTGCAAGGCCGTTCCCGACACTACTCGCGATCGGGCTGTAATTCATGGATATCCGGGAGGTTGCGGTATCTCTCGGCGTAGTCCAGACCGTACCCGACCACGAACAGGTCGTCGATCTCGACGCCGAGGAAGGCGATGTCGACCTCCACCCGCCGCCGCGACGGCTTCGACAGCAGGCTCACCACCTGCACCGACCGCGGATGTCGCGCCTCGAGCAGCTGGATCACGTCACGCAGGGTGATCCCGGTGTCGACGATGTCCTCGACGAGGTAGACGTCGCGGTCGCGGATGTCGATGGTCAGATCCTTGACGAGCACCACCGAGCCCGAGGACTCCGTGCTCGCCCCGTAGCTCGAGACCTGGATGAAGTCGACCTCGACCGGATGCGACAGCCGACTGGTGAGATCCGTGAAGAAGTACACGCAGCCCTTGAGGACGCCAATGAACACCGGTGTCCTGGCGACCAGGTCGGCATCGACCGCGGCCGCCACTCGATCGACGATGGATCGGATCTCGTCCCGGCGAATGACCGTGCGTCCCAGCATCACGTGTCTCCGATTGTGGCGGTGAGCCTCCAAGCCGTGTATTCTTGGCAATCATGGACGCTTCCGGCGCTCACCCACTGAGTGATCGGTATACCGACCTTTCCGACCGATTCCGGTCGCTGTGGACCTTCTATCAGTTTCTCGGTGGCGTGTTCAAGCACCGGGGCAACGGCGACTTCCCGTACACCTACGACTTCCAGGGCCTGTACCGCCAGCTCCAGGAGTTGGTCCCGCGGATCAGCCGCGACGACGCCGGCGAGCTGCAGCAGGAGCTCGATCACCTCGAGCGGGAGCTCGGCCGCATCCGCATCGAGCTGGCGAGGATCGAGCAGGACTTCGCCCCGTCGACGCTGCGACGTTTCTTCGACCACCTCAAGCGGCAGGACGAGAAGATCCTGTACGCACTGGTCAAGTTCTACCTCCAGAGCCCGGATCGCCTCGACCCGGACACCCTCGACAAGCTCGACATCCTGCTGACGCGACTGTCGGAGGCCCCGCTCGACGACGGGCGCGTCCTGCTGCGCGACCGGACCGAGCTCGAGTCGGCCTTCGAGCGGCTCGCCGAGTTCGCCGGTTTCGAGACCCCGCCGGCGCGCGAGCTCCGACCCAAGGTCGAGACCATCCAGACGCTGCGCGCCGACCTCGAACGGATCGACGACTTCCAGCGGCTCGTCGACTCCAAGCTGTACGACCGGTTCCGCGAGGTCAAGCGCGACCTCGGGGCGTCGGTTCTGTGCCCGATGGTGCTGATCGAGGTGGTCGCCACCAACATCAGCGCGAAGAACCGGTTCAAGGCCCTCTACCAGGAGGAAGAGGTGCGGATTCTGGAGGACACGAACCGGGTATTCGAGATCGAGCGCTACATCGACAAGAACCCGGACCTCGCGCACGACGAGCTGCGCCGCCAGATCGAGCGGTTCCGCGCGTCGCGCGAGAAGTACGACAGCCGACGCCGCGACGACAACCTCAAGAAGGAGGACATTCTCGACCTGCGCGAGGCCATGCACGCCGTGCTCGAGACGTTCGACCCGTCGCGCGCCGCGGTGTCAGCTCGCGGCGGCGGCGATCCCGAGCCGTTGGTCCGGGAAATCCGGGGGCCGGTGGACGAGTCCACCTCGCCCGCCCCCGAAGCACCCGCGAAGGCGGCGGCGCCCGCACCGGTGGAGCGCCCGACCGAGGTACCGGAGGAGCCGGCCGCCCCGGCGCGTCCGACGACCACGTCCATCGTCGACCTGCTGCCGGCCGATCCACTCCTGAACGAGCCGCTCCACAAGATCGTGTTCGCCCTCGAGCTCGTGGTGTGGGACCGCGACCCGGAGCAGGCCGTCCAGTCGACCGAGATCCACCGTCTGCAGCTCGAGCCGTGGGAGGTGGACAGCTACCGTGTGCTGGTCCAGGAGAGCGTGCCCAGCGGAACCCTCGAGTGGCACCTGCATCTCTTCTTCCTCACCAGCGCGGCGCTGCGGGTGCGGATGCAGGAGGAGGCGTCGGAGATCGAACGCCTCCGCTCGGCGGGCCGCTCCGACCGCCTGGTGGAGCTGCTCGAGCGATCGTCCCAGAGTCTCGAGCGTGCCCGCGAGGTGGAACGCCGCTTCGACTGGTTCGTCGACGACATGCTGTACCGAGGCACGACCGCGCGCCTGGAGGAGGTCTTCCGATCGCGGTTCCGCTTCCTGCACGCCTACTCGACGCTGTGGCTCGACCACCAGGACCAGGGTGGCATCACGCCGCTGTAGGCCACCGCGACCGTGCCCACCGAGAATGAACCGAAGCGACCCGACGTCATCGACGTCGAGCGTCAGTCCGACGACGAACGGATCGTGGACGACTCGGCCGGTGCGTCGCCGGCTGCAGAACCTGATCCGGATCCCGATGCGCACCCGGCTCCGCAGGCGGACGTCCGCACGGCTGGGTTCGTACGGCGTGCCCTCGCGACGGTCGTCGACATGGTGGTGTTCCTCGGCCTGAGCACCGCGCTCCTGTGGCCGGCGATACGAGGCGTCGACTGGGCGGTTGCCAGCGAGGGCATCGAGCGGCTCGCCCAGGAGGTCAGCCAGCCACGCCACGTCGAGCACATGGCCGCTGCGATCGGCATGTGGATCGCCCTGTGGTGGGGGTACTTCGCCGTGGGCTGGGGCCTGTGGGGCGCGACGCCGGGCAAGTGGCTGCTCGGCCTGCGCGTGTACGACCACGCCGGCCGGTGCCCCATCGGCTTCTCGCGGTCGATGCTGCGCCTCGTGGCCTACACCGTCAGCTCGATGACGTTCGGGATCGGCCACCTGCTGGTGCTGCTCCGCGCGGACCGCAGGGCGCTGCATGACATCCTCGCGGGCACCCGCGTGTGCCGCCGCCCGCGGCGCTGACGACCCGATCCTCCCGCCTGTCAACCCCGCGCCCGCCTCCCGCGTCTGTACGGTCGAGTCACCGGGAGGACCCATGAGCGACATCGTCTGGGATCGCGATGCGGCGGCCCATCTGCTGCGCCGGGCGGGCCTGCCCGGCGCGCCAGGAGAGATCGACGAGCTGCACGGCCTCGGCCTCGACGCCGCCGTCGACCGGCTGCTCGACTTCGACAGCGTCGATGACGGCGCCCTCGAGGCGCGACTCGCGTCCCTCGATCTCGACCACGACGACTACGGCGACGTGCTGGCCGAGTGGCTGGTGCGACTCGTCCACACTCGCCGCCCGTTTCTCGAGCGTATGACCCTGTTCTGGCACATGCACTTCGCCACGAGCATCACCAAGGTGCAGCTCGCGACGCTGATGCGCGACCAGCTGGAGACCTTCCGCGCGTTCGGTCGCGCCCGGTTCGACGACCTGCTCCTGGCGGTGGCCCGCGATCCCGCGATGCTGATCTGGCTCGACAACATCCACAACCACGCCGACGCCCCGAACGAGAACTGGGCTCGCGAGCTCATGGAGCTCTACTCCATGGGACTGGGCACCTACAGCCAGGACGACGTCGTGGCGGCGGCGCGCGCCTTCACCGGGTGGACCGTCGCGCGTCGATTCGGCCGGCCGCAGTTCGTGTTCCTCCCGCAGGATCACGACTACGGGACCAAGACGTTCCTCGGCGAGACCGGCGCCTGGGACGGTGACGACATCCTCCGCATCATCTGCCAGCAGCCGGTGACACCGCGTTTCCTGGCGGCCGCCATGTGGGACCACTTCGCGTCGGGACCGGCGCCCGAGCCCGTGGCCGGCCGCATCGAGGCGGCGTGGCACGCCGACGACCACTCACTGCAGGCCATGTTCCGCGCGCTGTTCACGGCGCCGGAGTTCTACGCCGAAGCCCAGCGCCGCCAACGGCCCAAGGGCCCCGTGGAGTTCACCTGCGGGCTCCTCCGCCAGCTCGAGGCCGAGACCGACGGTCGGGTGCTCGCTCCGCTGATCGGGGGCCAGGGCCAGACGCTGCTCGCGGCGCCGGACCCGTCCGGCTGGAGCGAGGGCATGCGCTGGGTGACGACCGCGTCGCTCCTGCTGCGCTCGCAGCTCGCGTCCATCGTCGGCCTCGCTGACGTCGACGCGCTGCGCGTGGACCTGCGCGGGCTCGTCGCGACTGACGGCGCGTCCGGCGCAATCGACGCGGTCGAGACGCTGCGCCGCCGGCTCGACCTGCCGCCGACGACAACCGAGCGCCTCCAGTCTCTCGCCGCGTACCTGACCGTCAACCCGTACACCGGAGGGCCGCTGCCGTTCGAGCTCGGCTCGCAGGCGACCGAGTTCAAGCTCGCCGGGCTGGTCCACGTGCTCGCCACCGATCCGGCGTACCAGCTCGCGTGAGGGAGACCCCATGACGCGATCGATCGACCGTCGTCTGTTCCTCCAGTCGGGCTTCGCGGCCCTCGGGTCGAGCGTGCTCGTGGCGCAGAGCCCGTTCGCCTTTGCCTCCACCGCGCGCCGCCTCGGCGAGCGCCGGCTGCCGTTCGACAACGGCCGCCGGCTGGTGGTGGTCCAGCTGCGCGGCGGCAACGACGGCCTCAACACCGTCGTGCCGTACTCGGACGGCACGTACTCCCGGATGCGTCCGACCCTCGCCGTCGCCCCGGGCGACGTGCTGCCCGCCGACGGGACGTCCGGCTTCCACCCCGCGCTCGCGCCGCTGCTGCCGTGGTGGCAGTCCGGCCGCATGACGGTGGTGCACGGTGTCGGCTACCCGGGCCCCGACCTGTCGCACTTCCGCTCCGAGGCGATCTGGTACACCGCTGACCCGATGGTCGGCACCACCGACGGCTGGCTCGGCCGCTGGCACGCGGCCCTCGCCGCCCCGTCGCCGGTCGGCCTGACGACCGTCGGTGCGCTGCCCTCGCCGGGGCTCACGGCGGCCGGCTACGTGCCCGCGACGGTCCGGGACCCCGACAGCTTCGGGTTCGACCTCGTGACGCCGATCCCCGAGGATGCGGCGCTCAAGCGTCAGTTGCTCCGCGACGGGTTCACGGCGGGCGCCGCGGCCGACGACCTCCTCGCCGACGTCGCCGGCACCGGGCTGGCCGCGGACGCCATCGTCGACCTGGTGGCCACCGTCCCGCCCGAAGCCCAACCGCCGGTCGCCTACCCCGACTCGGTCCTCGGCGCCGACCTCACCACCGCCGCCAGGTTGCTGGCTGCCGACCTCGGCACCCGTGTCGTGTGGGTCACCACCTCCGGCTTCGACACCCACGCCGACCAGCGCGACACCCACGCCGAGTTGCTGACCGACGTCGCCTCGAGCGTCGCCGCGTTTCTCGCCGACCTCGAGGCCCGCGACCTGGCGTCGCGCACCGCGGTGCTGATCTGGTCCGAGTTCGGCCGCCGTCCGCAGGAGAACGGATCCCAGGGCACCGACCACGGCGCCGCCGCGCCCGCGTTCCTGCTCGGCGACCCCGTGGCCGGTGGCGTGATCGGCGCCCAGCCCGACCTCACGAGTCTCGACTGGGGCGGCAACCCCCGCTACGAAATCGACCTCCGGTCGATCTACGAGACCGTGCTCGCCGAGCACCTCGGCGTCGACCCACGCATGGTGTTCTCCGAGACCTTCGAACGGTTGGGGGTGTTCAGGGAGTCCCCCGTCCGCGTCCGCTGACAGCGGCACTGACGGCGGCTGCGACAGGGGTCAGCGGCAGGCGTCAGCGCTCGGCCGCCGGGGCGGTCGTGACGGACAGAGGCCACCGCAGATCACGCAGATGGACGCGGATGGGCCCAGACCGCAGCGCGAGGGATCTCCAGTGCGACGATGCGCTACGTGGTGCCCACCTACCGCTGCCAGAGGCCGACTTGCACGTCGCCCAGCACGTAGATCGCCCACGTACCTGTGTCGCCTTGTTGGGTAGGAGGGTACGCGATCGCAGCACCAGCTGCTTCGACCTCCTGAACGGCGCGCGCAATGTCCTCGACTTCAATATACGTTCGAACGATCGGCTGTTCGTGTTCGGCCAGCGGTGCGCGCACTCCGATCAGGCTTCCGTCCGGAGTCTCCGCGACCCGCGCGTACCCGAGATCGGCCGTCGGTGGACCAAACGTCAGCCCGTGGATCCGTTCCAGTGCTGCGCACTGCGCGGCGACGTCACGGCTCACGATCTCGAGATAGTGAATACGCATACCTGCCGGTCCTTTCTGGTCTGGCTCGTGCAACATCTGGCAACCGGTGAGCAAAGCGATGGCCGCGGCGGCAACCGAGGCCCAGGCCGTGCGTCTTCTCATCGACTTCCTCCGGGCGAGCACATACGGGGGACCTCACGACCGCCATTCCGCGGGACAGCGTGGCTGCCGACCGCGGTGGTGCCTACGGCCACCTCGCGCACGCGGCGTGGCGGGGTCTGCTGCAACGGCTCGTGGCGCCACTGCATCACGTGCTGGACTCCAGCGCGATGCAAACACCAACCGGGTCTCGAACGACGGCGTGTCCGGCGACGGTCGATCCCTTGATGATCTCACCGCCGGCCTCGCGAGCGAGTCGAAGACTCTCCTCCAAGTCATCGACAGGCAGGCTCACTATCCAGACGGGTGGGATCCCCTCGTTGTCACCGCCCGCCTGGCAGATTGCGGCCGCAGACACACCGTCGGGTCGCCGCATGACGAATTCTCCGTCGACGTCGGCCGAGGCTGTCGACCATCCGACGACCTGTTCGTAGAACTCGCACGTCGACGAGACGTCCGGAACCACGAGCGTGAGCCAGCAGATACGACCAACCGGTTCAGGTTCGTCTGCGGCCTCCGCGTCGCCGCCAACGACGGGGATCAGGCCGAACGCAGCACCTCCAGGGTCGACGAGAACGGCCCATTGACTTCGACCATCCTCGCCTCTGCCGTGCATGAGCTCGCTGCCGCCGAGTCGGAGGGCGCGCGCGACGCTGGCACCAACGTCGAGAACCTGGAAATGTGGCATCCACTGCAGGGGGAGGGCCTCATGTTCAGCGGAGCGTGCCCCCAAGCCGATAACCGGTGTGCCGTGGTTGTTCGTCAGATCGTCACGCCACAGGGGAGCGCTCCCAGTGGTGAGGATCCGCGAGTAGAAGCTGAGTTCCCGATCATGCTCCGGCACCGCAATATCTGCGCTGAGGACTCCACCGACACCGCGGACAAATGGATTTCTCATGACCATCGCATCCAATTCGAGTGGGCCAGGACTTTGGCGGGGCCACTCCACAACCACAACCCGGTCGCCCTCACTCGTACTCCAACGGGTGACGCCAGTCGGGTCGAGGTCGCGATGGAGCGCAGCCTGGTCCCTCCCGGCACCGCGCAGAAGTCCTCTGAACTCGTCGTATCGGGACCGCGGGCCGGGCGGACAGAGAAAGCACACGACGCGTGTCAGCTGGCGAGAGGACGAGGCGGAGCCGCGACCATCGAGGTCCGGCGGGTCGGTCGCTGGTCGCCGTCCCTGTCGCTGCTCGCTGGATCCGTGGCCGTGGACGGGGCGACGGCAACGACAGGGCCAGCGGCTGCAGGCATCCACAGGGGCAGTGATCAGCGGCAGTGTGCGGAGGTGTCTGCCGTCGTTCAATCGGGTGCCGGGTCCGGAGATCGGCGAGTCACGTGGGCTTCGCTTGAGGGTGGTACCAAGGTCGCGGCACGCCTCCGTGTGGAGCCGGCATGTGGATCCCACAGATCGTTCGACTCGGGCCTTCGGCCCTCGCTCAGGATGACACTCACTGGGGGGTATGAGTCGCCTCGCTTCCTCTCCTGAGATGACCGCAGCCTGGCCTGCCCGCCGCGGCGGCAGCCGCGGCTGGACGGGGGTGAGAGGACGGACGAAGGCTCGCTTTCGGACGGCCGATCGGCCGAAGACGGGAGCTCGCGCGCAGCGTGAGCCGAGGGCGGTTCCAGCTTCTGGGGTGTATCTGCGTCAATCTGCGTGATCTGCGGTTTGCCTGTCTTCGGACGCAGGCGCATACGCGGACGAGGGAGACCGGAACGGGTCAGTTCAGGTAACCCGCGAGGGAGCGGGTCTTGTGCGACCGCCGCAGCTTGTTGAGCGCGCGGCTCTCGATCTGGCGCACACGCTCGCGCGACAGGCCGAGCGCCTCGCCGATCTCGCGCAGCGTCTTCGGCTGGTCGTCGTGGATGCCGAACCGCAGCTCGAGCACCGTCCGCTCGCGCTGCGGCAGGTCGGCGAGCGCATCCGCCATCGCCCGGTTGAACGACTCGCGCAGGATCCGCTCGTCGGTGTCGGGCAGGACCGTCTGCTCGAGCAGGTCGCCGAGCTCGGAGTCGCCCTCCTCGTCCACCGGGTCGTTGAGCGACAGCGAGGACTGCGACGCCTGCGTGAGGACGCGGACGTCATCGATCGAGATGCCGAGCTCCCCGGCGAGCTCTCGATCCGTCGGCGTGCGCCCGAAACGCTCGGTCAGCAGCGCGCGGATCCGTTCGAGGCGGTACAGGGTGTTCGCCTGCTTCTGCGGCAGCCGGAACGATCCGGCGTGCTCCGCGAGGGCGTGCAGGATCGCCTGTCGGATCCACCACACCGCGTAGGTAATGAACTTGACGTCGTGCCCCGCCTGGAACGGGTCGTACTTCTTGGCCGCCTGGATGAGCCCGAGGTTGCCCTCGTGGATGAGATCGAGAAACGGCACATTC
>Ga0316576_10001789_pt1 | contig 11891 bp, 10 predicted proteins | sample S0NA_FD_203075 | JGI IMG/M metagenome (GOLD analysis project Ga0316576, IMG submission 203075) | Rhizosphere microbial communities from salt marsh grasses in Alabama, United States - S0-2_050615r3r5 | ecosystem: Host-associated > Plants > Roots > Rhizosphere | place: USA: Alabama | collected... | reverse complement strand
AGCCCCTCGGCCTCGAAGAAATCAAAGAGCTCGTGCTCCAGCAGGACCGAGCGCCCGCTCGCCAGCAGCGCCCGCAACCTGTCCATCATGGAGGATCCCTTGCCTGCGGCCCGGACGTTGCCGGGCAGGTTGTTGCCGAACATGGTGACTATGCCGCGGGGAGGGCGTCGACGCCAGCCAGCACCTGACGCGCCATCGCCGCTCCGCCGGGGATCATCTGGCGGGGATCATCCCGCCAGCGCTGCTCGAGCGCGGCGCCGACCGGCGCCGCGAGCACCTCGCACCAGAGCTCGGCCGCCGAGGCCTCGAGGGTCGACGACTCGAGGTGATCCATCAGCGCCAAGAGAGCCCGCGGCTCCGCGCCGGCGTCCACGCCGCGTCGGAACAGCTCGCCGGTCTCCCTCCCGAAGCGGAAGGCGTCCAGGTTGACCCGCACCACCTTCTCGCCCTTGCGCTCGAACAGCGCGCCGATGAAGCGCTCGAGCACGTCGCCCGGTATCGGCAAGTGCGGCGCGGCCGCGCCGAGGAGCACCATGTTCTGCGCCCGGTGCGAGCCGGCGTCCCGCGCCACCTTGCGGCCGTTGAGCAGGGTCACGCCGGGGCGGGCGAGCAGCGCGTCGAGGATCCGCTCCATCTCCGGGTAGTCGGGGATGTTGACCTCGGGAGCGGTGCTCGCGACCACCTGCCCCCCGGCGGCGAGGAAGCCCAGGTAGCGCAGCGTCTCCATCGGTTCGACCCCGAGCAGCAGGTCCGCCGCGCCCAGGGGAACCACGTCGCTGAAGATCTCCCGGTCGCTGACGCGGAGGTGGCTGGAGACCGCGCCGCCACGCTGAGCCATGCCGTGGACCTCGGACTGCTTGAAGCGCAGGCCGAGCTGCAGGGCAGCGTGGTCGAGCACGTAGGCGATGGACAGGATCCCCTGCCCGCCCACACCGCAGAAGACCAGGTCGAACTTCATGTGCGCTCTCCTTCGCTACTTGGCCGGCTTCAGCTCGAGGCACGGCCGCTGGCCAATCACCACGCTCAGCCCGGGGTGGTCGATCTCCTCGCGGAGGATCCGGGCGTTCTCCTCGACGTTCTTGGGCAGCGGCTTGATCAGGCGGATGTGATCCGCCGGGACGCCCACCCCCTTGACGATCTCCTGCAGCCGCTCGCCGGTGGACAGGCTCTCCTGTGTTCCGGTCATCGCCACCGTGCTGTTGTCGACGATGATCACCACCATGTCGGTGTCCTCGTGGGCCGCGGTGAGCAGCGGCGTGATGCCGGAGTGGCCGAAGGTCGAGTCCCCGATCACGCAGAGCACGGGGTGCACGCCGGCGTCGGCGGCGCCCTTGGCCATGGCGATGCTCGCCCCCATGTCGAGGCAGGAGTCGATGGCCTCGAAGGGGCGGTAGAAGCCCAGGGTGTAGCAGCCGATGTCGCTGAACACCACCGCCCCGGGCAGGGCCTCGCGGATGAGGCGGATCGACTCGTAGGTGTCACGGTGCGGGCAACCCTGGCAGAGCTGGGGCGGCCGGCTGGCCACGGGCAGCGCGGCGGGCAGGTCAGGCAGCGGGCGCGCCCGCCCCAGCGCGCGGGCGACGATGTCGGGGGTCAGCTCGCCAAAAGGCGGGAGCTCGCCCGTGAGCCGGCCGCCGTAGCGCTCGCGCCCCGGTCGGCCGAGCAGCCCGAAGAGCTGCCGCTCGATGAACGGGTAGCCCTCCTCGATGACCAGCACGCGCTCCACGTGGTCGAGGAGCCGGCGCACCTGCTGCTCGGGGAGGGGGTAGACGCCGATCTTCAGGTGGCTCGGCGGCCGGGGGCCGGCGGCCTCGCGGAAGTAGTTGTAGGCCACGCCGGCGGTGATCACCCCCAGCCGGCGGTCGTCCGGGTCGAGGTGCAGCGTGTTCCAGCGGGTCTCCTCGGAGTAGCCCTTGAGGCGGGGCTGCTTCTCCACCAGCTTCTGGTACTGGACCCGGGCGTTGCTGGGGAGCAGGGTCCAGCGGCCGCGCTCGGTGCTCGGGGCGAGGGGGTTCTGCGCGCGGCGGCTGGCGAGCACCACATCGGCCCGGGAGTGCGCGAGGCGGGTCACCAGCCGCAGCATCACCGGGCCCTCGTGGCGCTCCGAGACCTCGAGGGCCTCGCGGGTCATGTCGTAGGCCTCCTGCTGGCTCGCCGGCTCGAAGCAGCAGACCATGGCGAAGTCGGCGTAGTAGCGGCTGTCCTGCTCGTTCTGCGAGCTGTGCATCGAGGGATCGTCGGCCACGGCGAGCAGCAGCCCGCCGTGCACCCCGGTGACGGCGGAGTTCATGAAAGGATCGGCGGCCACGTTGAGCCCGACGTGCTTCATGGTGACGATGGCGCGCCGGCCGGCGAAGGAAGCGCCCACGGCCTGCTCGTAGGCCACCTTCTCGTTGGCGGCCCAGGAGGCGACGATGGAGCGGTCCCGCCGCGCCTCGCGCAGCAGGTACTCGAGGATCTCGGTCGAGGGCGTCCCGGGGTAGCCGTAGGCCGCGGTGATACCGGCGTCGACGGCGCCCTGGGCCACCGCCTCGTCGCCGAGCAGCAATACCCTCTTGGTCATGGTTCTGTCTCCTGTGCAACCGCGCGCGCCGGCGTGGCGGCGAGCGGAGGGCGGACGGGTGGAGGGAGGTGCCGCGAGCCGCACAGGCCGTGCTGCGCGCGCCAATGTAACCGCGACGCGGATCGCCGCGCGGCTCGTGTTCGTGTGCGGGGGGTGGGGCAGCTGAGCGTCGTCAAACCACGGACCCGTGCAACACAAGTGGAACCTGTCAGCGCCCGCGCCAATATCCCCTCGGTTGCCAATCCGCCCTGGCAGTTTTTGCCAAACCGGGCTGGTGGGTTCTGCTAGCCGCCAAAAACCGGCTTGACCGAAGAACGGAACGTGCGAACATGTCACCGTTTTTCTGAGCAGTTGCCTCCCTGGCCAGCGTCACCCCCACCCGTCGAGGCACTCGGGCGTGAAAGGAGCAACACAGACATGACCGCTGCCAAACCCATCGCGGTCCTCGGAGCCGGCCCCGTGGGCTCGATCCTCGCCGCGAACTTCGCCAAGATCGGTCACCCCCTGCTGCTGGTCGAGGGCGCCGCCGAGCGGCGCGAGCAGATCACCCGGCACGGCCTGTCGATCAAGGGGCGGGAGAGCTTCAACGCGAGCGGCGCCGAGCTGGTCGCCTCCCTGGACGACCTGAAGGGCCGCCCGGTGGACACGCTGTTCGTCTGCACCAAGACCTGGTCCCTGCGCAACATCTTGCCCGTCCTTGCCCGGGTGCTGGACCCCGAGTGCCTGGTGGTCAGCTTCCAGAACGGCATCGGCCCCGAGGACGAGATCGCGCGCCACTTCCCTCAGGACCGGGTGGCCCGCGGCATCGTGAACTACGCCGGCGGCGTGAGCGAGAACGGCGAGGTCACGATGGCCTGGTTCAACCCGCCCAACTACCTCGGCCCCCTCTCCGAGTCCAGCGTGCCTCGGCTACGGGAGCTCGCCGGGCTGCTGAGCAAGGCCGGGCTCGAGACCCAGGCGATCCCGCTCTCGGACACAAAGAAGCTCGTCTTCTTCAAGACCATCCTCAACTCCGCGCTCAACGCCCTGTGCGCCGCGAACGGCATCACCATGCGCCAGGCGATGACCTACCGCCACACCCGCAACCTGGCGCGGATGCTGATCCGCGAGGGCCTCACCGTGGCCACCGCCGTGGGCTACACCTACGGCGAGAACGCGATGGAGGTCTGCATGAAGTACCTCGACGAGGGCGGCGATCACCTGCCCTCGATGTGGACCGACCTGCAGCGGGGCACGCGGACCGAGATCGAGTACATCAACGGGAAGATCGTCAAGATCGCCAAGATGTTCAAGACGATGGACGTCGACGCCAACATCTTCTTCACCTCGGCCATCGTGACCCAGGAGATCAAGATGGGCGTGCGCGCGCCCGACGACATCCCGGACTACCTGACCCACTTCTGAGACCTGCCGTATCACCGACCCGCGGTGATACAGCGCCGTACGTGTATCATTCCCGCCCTGCTCGTCCCAAACCCCGCGGAACATCTCACGGCCGCCGTGGACGGCGACTGGCCCGCGACCTGCATTGCCGCGCCGCAGAAGGAAACCAACATCAAGGCACGGAGGGTGCTCTCATGACCGGATCACTACTGTTTGGACGGATGGCGCTTGCTACACAGCTGGTGGCCCTCGGGCTCGGAACCGCGGCGTGCGGGGGCCTCGAGCTCGACGACACCAACGTCGCCGAGGAGCGCGAGGCCCTCGAGCTCGGGCAGCCCGCCGCCACGATGCAGGTGCTGGCCCCGATCCCCAAGCTCAACCTGCTCCACCCGGGCTACGTGTCCCAGACCAACGGCACGTACCACAACCGCTGCGTCCCCAACCTGCCCTGGCAGGTGAGCCAGGGCCTGAACAACGGCACCGCCAGCTCCGGCGCCTGCACCTACGGCCGCAACCTGATGGCCTACGGCTACTCCTCCTCGGTGGGCGCCCCGACCATCGACAACGGCGGCCTCGACCACGGCGGCTGGTACCACGACGGGGCGAAGCACCTCCAGGGCGTCGCCCGCTACCGCAACCCTGTCAACCACCACAACTACTTCTACGTCTCCTACTCGCTGACCTCCGCATGGGCGGCGAGCCAGAACGGCGGCTTCGAGGTCATCCCATGGGCCTACCGCACGGCCGCGGGCGCTCTCGGCTCGAACGTCTACAACGAGACCGACCTGCCCCCGACCACCACCTTCCGCGTCCAGGGCCTGGTCCGCGCCGGGGTGAAGACCGACCACGGCGGCGGCATGCAGATCATGGGTCGGTTCCTCGCGGTGCCCTACATGGCAAACACCGCCTTCATCGAGATCTACGACCTCGCCGATCCGGTGCACCCCGCGTTCCACCACCGGGTCTACGCTCCCCACGGCGTCAACTTCGGCTGGGCCGCGCTGTCACGGCTCGGCGACGGCCGGTTCCTGCTCATCGGCGGCGGCGACACCGGGATGGAGATCTACATCAGCAAGTCCACTGCCTTCCCGACGGCGGGCTCCGGCTGGAACGTCTACCTCTACAAGCCGGGCGGTCTGTGGGACGACAAGCCGTTCTACCAGTCGGGCCAGCTGGTCACCGACTGCGACGGCTCGCTCTTCCTGATGGCCGGGCACCGGGCGGGGTACTTCTGGAACACGTCGAACTACTACGACGGCTATCGGGTGACCTTCGGCACAGGTGTCAACGACATCAAGATCGTCAAGGACTCGACGGCCAAGCGCGCCCTGGCCGACTGGGGCGGCGAGATCTGCCCGGGGCAGCTGCCCACGAGCACCTGGGCCGACTTCATGGCGAGCGTCGGCACCTACATCGACCCGGACAGCGGCGATCTGATCGTCTACAGCACCGAGCACTTCAACGACGGCCCCGAGGTCTCGGGCGTCGGCAGCACGCGGATGAAGGAGTTCCAGCAGGACTGAGCGCTACTTCTTGTCGTCGCCGAGCTTCTTCTGGAGCTTGTCCATCAGCTCCTTGCCCTTCTTCTCCAGGTCCCCGCCCAGGCCGTCCACCACCCCCTGGAGGAAGTCGCCGAGGCCGCTGAGGTGGGCGCCGACCATGCAGCCCGCGGCGCCCATGCAGCTCTCGGCCTTGGCCACACAGCTCTCGGCCTTCTGGAACGCGTCGTCGCCGGCGTTCTTGCGGAACTCGGCCATCTTCTCCGTGCAGCCCTCCGCCTTCTTCTCGCCGCAGAGCTCGGCGAGCCGGCCGCAGGTCCGCTTCTCCGGGCTGGAGAGCACGCGGGTGTAGAGGTACCAGCCCCCCACCGCCAGCGCGGCGATGACGATCAACGTCCCCAGTGCCTTCATCTGTCTAGCCCTCCGCGCCGCGGCGCCAGCCCTCGGCGAACGCCTTCAGGTTGAGCTCCTCGGTGCCCCGCGGCACGCTCTCGCGCACCGTCGCCTCGAGCGCCTCGCGCCCGATCAGCCCGGTCAGCGCGCTGCAGAAGCCGAGCACCACCATGTTGGTCACGATGCGGCGGCCCAGGTCCTGGGCCGCGATCTGGGTCGCCGGGATGCGGCGCACCCGGGCCACGATCTCGCCTGCCAGCTGCACCAGATCCTGCTCGACGATCAGCAGCCCGTCGGGCTTGACCTGGTCGAGAAACGCGTTGCAGGAGTCCTGGCTCAGCGCGACGAGCACGTCGAAGTGGTCCGGCTCCACCTCGTGGATCTCGCCCGTGCTGACCACCACGTCGGCGGTGCACAGCCCGCCGCGGGCCGAGCTGCCGTAGGACTGGTTCTGCAGCGCGCGCTTGCCGTCGGCCACCGCCGCCGCGCCGAAGATCTCGCCGGCCTTGACGATCCCCTGCCCGCCGAAGCCGGCGAAGCGGACCATGGTAGTCTCGTTCTCCCCGATCATCGGTCGCCCTCCCCGGTCTTCAGCGCCTCGGCCGAGACCCGCTCGGTCAGGCCATAGAGCCGGCTGCAGAACTCCGGCTTCTGCACGTCCTTCAGCGTGCCGACGACGATGCGCCCCTCCAGCTCCTCGGGGCTCATCTTCTGCGCCTTGGACAGGCGCACCGACTTCTCCCTGTACTCCTCGAGGAACTCCGCCGCCGACCGCTTGCCCACCGCCTTGGCGTAGCTCGTCGTGCACTGGCTGACCACCTCGATGAACGCGAAGCCCTCGTGCTCGAGGGCCTTCTTCATCGCCTTGACCAGGTCGAAGACGTGGTAGGTCGTCCAGCGGGCGACGAAGCTCGCCCCGGCGGCGGCGACCAGCGCCGAGACGTCGAAGTCGGGCTCCACGTTGCCGTGGGGCGAGGTCGTGGTCTTCACGTTGTACGGCGTGGTCGGAGCCACCTGGCCGCCGGTCATGCCGTAGATCGAGTTGTTGACCATGATCACCTTGAGGTCCACGTTGCGGCGGGCGGCGTGGATCAGGTGGTTGCCGCCGATGCCGCTGATGTCACCGTCGCCGGCGATCACCACGACCTTCATCCTCGGCGACATCACCCGCACGCCCGTGGCGAAGGCGATGGCCCGGCCGTGGGTCGTGTGCAGGGTGTCGGCGAGGAAGTAGGGGCTTGGGATCCAGGACGAGCAGCCGATGCCCGTCACCATGCACATCCCCTTGGGGTCGAGGCCCAGCTCGTCCACGGCCCGCGTGAAGCAGTTGAGCACCGTGCCGCCGCCGCAGCCCGCGCAGAAGATGGTGGGCAGCAGGCCGGGGCGCACATAGCGCCGCATCGGCTGCTTCTTGATGTTTCCGATCTCCTTGACGGCGTCGCTCATGAGCGCACCTCCAGCTCGGCCCGGAGCGGCGCGAGGATCTCCTCCACCGAGTGCGCCACCCCCCCGATCTTGGGCACCGGGACCACCGGGCAGCGCACGAAGCGCTCGAGCTCGCGGTTCAGCTGGCCCAGGCACATCTCGGGCACCAGCACGCAGTCCAGGTCGGCGCAGAGCTCCTTGAGCCGCGGGCCCGGAAAGGGCCAGATCCCGACCAGCCGGATGAAACCGACCTTGTGGCCCTCCCGCCGCGCCGCCTCCACCGCGCCCAGGGCGGGCCGCGCCGCCACGCCGTAGGAGACCACCGCGACCCTCGCGTCCTCCATCTGGCGCACGTCGAGCCGGGTCAGCGCCTCGCGGGCGCTGGCGATCTTGTCCACCAGGCGCAGCACGAGCTCGTCGTGCACCGGCTTGCTGTTCACGTCGCGGATCCCGCTCGCCTTGTGGGTCGAGCCGGTGATGTGCACGTTGAGCCTGTCGCCGATCTGCGCCATCGGCGGCACGCTCTGGCCGCCGAAGACGAGCTCCCCCTCCCTGGCCCGCGGTCGCGGGGCGACGAGCTCCGCGGAGAAGCGGGGGACGGTCAGGGGCTCGCGGAAGTGCCCCACCGCCCCGTCGGTGAGGAAGATCACCGGCGTGCGGTAGGCCTCGGAGAGGCGGAAGGCCTCGATCATCAGATCGAAGCTCTCCTGCACCGACCAGGGCGAGAGCGCGATGATCTCGTGGTCGCCGTGGGTCCCCCAGCGCGCTTGCATCAGGTCGCCCTGGGCCGGCTTGGTGGCCTGGCCCGTCGAGGGGCCCGAGCGCTGGACGTCGACGATGACGCAGGGGGTCTCGGTCATCGCGGCGTAGCCCACGGTCTCCTGCATCAACGAGAAGCCGGGGCCGCTGGTCGCCGTCATCGATCGCCCGCCGGCCCAGGCTGCCCCCACCACCGCGCCGATCGAGGCGATCTCGTCCTCGAACTGCACGTAGTAGCCGCCCACCTTGGGCAGCTCCCGGGACATCACCTCGGCCACCTCGGAGGCCGGGGTGATCGGGTAGCCGCCGAAGAAGTCGCAGCCGGCGTAGAGCGCGCCCAGGGCCGCCGCCTCGTCGCCCATGACGAAGGCGGTCTGGCCGTCGTTTTTCGAGAGGTACGCGGCGCGCTGGCTCATGGCTCCCGCTCCTCGACGTAGATCGCGAGCTGCGGACAGCCCAGCTCGCACAGGCGACAGTTGTTGCAGTCGTCGGCGCGCTCCGGCACCGCGGGGAAGAAGCCGCGGCGGCTCAGCTCGGCGCTCATGGTGAACACGTTCGGCTTGCAGAAGAAGACGCAGATCCCGCAGCCATCGCAGGTGTCGTCGTCGACGTACACCGCGAAGCTGCGCCTGCGCTTCTTGGCTGTGGCTTCGGTCATCCTGCTCCCTTCGTGCGGGGCAGTCTAGCCAAGGGTCAGAGGGCGGGCAAGGCCGGTCGCTCAGCGGGGGGCGAAGGGGTCGCGCCAGGGGCGGCCCAGGCGCACGCGCGCGTCGACGACCAGGCAGCCCCGGCCCGGGGCGAGGACCTTGACCGGGTTGAGGTCCATCTCGAGCAGCTCGGGGATGTCGGTGACCATCTGGCTCACCCGGGCGAGCAGGTCCTTGACCGCCTCCACGTCCCCCGGCGGCTTGCCGCGGTAGCCCTTGAGCAGCCGCGACGAGCGCACGCTCCAGATCATCGCGTCGATGTCGTGGGCGCTCATCGGGTGCAGCCGGAAGGCGACGTCGCGCACGAGCTCGACGAACTCGCCGCCGAGGCCGAACATGATCAGCGGGCCGAAGGCCTCGTCGTGGGTCACGCCCACCACCGCCTCGATCCCCTCGGTGACGAAGCGCTGGACCAGCACGCCCTGTACGCTCTCGGCCACGTTGGCCTGCCAGGACTTGGCGACGATGGTGTCGAAGGCCGCGCGCACCTCCTTGGGGTCGCGGCGGTCGAGGACCACCCCGCCCACGTCGGTCTTGTGCGTCACCGAGTCCGAGACCACCTTGAGCGCCACGGGGAAGCCGATCTCCTCGGCGAGCTGCGCCGCCTGCTCCGCCGAGGTGGCCACCGCGCTCTCCGGCGTACGGATGCCGTAGGCCGAGAGCAGGCGTGGGACGTCCGAGGCGTCGAGCCACAGCGGCTGCTCCTCGGTGACCACCGCGTCGCGGCAGGCCTCCACCGTGGACTCGGCCAGCGGCCGGTCCACCGTGACCTCGGGGATCGGGCTGTCCGCGTGGTGCAGCCACTCGCCGTAGGTCACCGCCCGGGCCAGGGCGCGGGCCGCGGTCTCCGGGAAGCGGTAGGAGGGGATCGACGCCGCGCCGGCGGCGTCGGCGCTGAGCCCGGCGGGCAGGCCGTGGGCCCCCATGTAGCAGGTGACGATGGGCTTGGTCGCCCCGGCCGCGGCCTCGCCGATGGCCCGGGCCACGTCGCGGGTCTCGATCATCAGCGGCGGGACGAAGATCACCAGCAGCGAGTCCACGTTGGGATCGTCGAGCATGGCCCGCACCGCCTTGCCGTAGTGCTCGCCGGTGGCCGAGGCGATCATGTCCACCGGGTTGCGCAGGCTGGCCTCCGGCGGCAGGAAGGCGGCGAGCATCTCGGTGGTCTTCGCCTCGAGCGGCGGGATGCCAAGCCCGAAGTTCTCGCAGGCGTCGGCAGCGAGGATCCCCGGGCCGCCGGCGTTGGTCACGATCCCCACCCCGCGGCCCCGGGGCACCGGCTGCGTCGCCAGCAACATCGAGGTGTCGAACAGCTGCTCGGTGGTGTCGCAGCGGATCACGCCGGCCTGGCGGAACAGGGCGTCAACAGCGATGTCGGTGCCGGCGAGGGCCCCGGTGTGGGAGGCCGCGGCCCGAGAGCCCGAGAGCGTCCGCCCGCTCTTCACCGCGAGGATCGGTTTACGACCGCCGACCCGCCGCGCGATCTGGGTGAACTTGCGCGGGTTGCCGAACGACTCGAGGTACATCAGGATCACGCGCGTGCGCTCGTCCTGCTCCCAGTACTCGAGCAGGTCATTGCCCGAGACGTCGACCTTGTTCCCCACCGAGACGAAGGACGAGAAGCCGATGTTGCGCCGGGCGGCGAGGTCAAGGACCACGGCGCCGAGGGCCCCGCTCTGGGACAGGAAGCTCACCGGCCCCGGCCGGGGGAAGACCTCGGCGAAGGTCGCGTTGAGGCCGAGGTCCGGATCGGTGTTCAGCACGCCGAGGCAGTTGGGCCCGAGCAGCCGCATGCCGAACTCGTGGCCGATGGCGGCGAGCTCCTCCTCGCGGTGCCGCCCCTCGCCGCCGATCTCCTTGAAGCCGGCGGAGATGATCACCGCCGCGCGCACGCCGCGCTCCCCGCACTGCCTGAGCAGCTTGGCGGCCAGCGGCGCGGGGACGACGAGCAGCGCGAGGTCCACCGGGCCGGGGACGTCGACGATGGTGCGGTAGGCCTTGACCGACTGCACCACCTCCGCCGTCGGGTTGACCGGGTAGACCGGCCCGTTGAAGCCGCAGCGCAGCAGGTTGTAGAACAGCTCGCCGCCCACGGTGCCGCGCTTGCGCGAGGCGCCGATCACGGCGACGGAGCGGGGGGCCATCAGAGGCTCGAGGGAGGCCACGACGTCGAAGTCAGACATCCACGGAATGTAGACGGGTCGCGGGAGCTGTCAAGCGCGGGAACGTGGGGTCCGCGGCCACGGATCGTCGCCGGCCGTCCACGCCGCGACGGACGCCGCGAGCCCAGGCCCTCGAACATCCACGCACTTGGTGCTGGCACCGCTCTTGCTCAGCATCGGGATCGTGACCCGCGCCGCCCTCCCGCTTTCGCTGCTCTGGATGCTCGCCTGCGGCGGCGCGCGGGCCGTGCCCCTGATCGCCGACGCCGCGCCTGGAGCAGACCGTTCGGAGCTGGCGCTCCCCGATCCCGAGGACAGCGCCGCCTGGAGCCCGCCCCGCTGGCAGTGCGAGACCAAGCCCGACGGCCGTTTCTTCTGCCAGAAGGACTGGCCCGACCACGGGCTGCCCCCCTTCGGCTCGGGCTGGCTCTGCCACCTGGCGGCCCACCTCGCGCCGCCGCGCTGGATCTGCCACGCCAGCGCCGCCGTACCGACCGGCACGGGGACCTGGACCTGCAGAGCGCTCGATGCCTCCACCGTGCGCTGCGAGAAACTCGACGTGGTTGACGCCGACCGCCCCCCGGACCCGGGCACCTGGGTCTGCGTCAAGGGCAGCGTCTACGGCGGAACGCTCTGCGAACGAGTGACCGACCCGAACCCTCCCGACCTCATCACGGGCGGCCCCTGCGTCCCGGGCCAGCGCCTGTGGTGCGATGGCCTGACCTACGACGCGTGGGGCCACGTGGCCTGCGACCCCGCGACCCGGCGCTGGAAGACCATCACCATCAACGGCAAGTCGATGCTCGACTGCGAGGACTTCGCCGCCGGCGGCAAGCTGCCCCTGACCCGCTGCGCGCAGCACCACTACTTCTTCTCGCCGCTCTGCTGCGAGCGGACCGACTGCATCGTCCCCGACGGAACCGGCGGTACGACCTGGCCCAAGAGCGCGGGCAAGCTCTGCGATCCCTGCAGCCCGATGATGCCCGGGTGCAGCGAGGCC
>Ga0316576_10001788_pt1 | contig 11892 bp, 10 predicted proteins | sample S0NA_FD_203075 | JGI IMG/M metagenome (GOLD analysis project Ga0316576, IMG submission 203075) | Rhizosphere microbial communities from salt marsh grasses in Alabama, United States - S0-2_050615r3r5 | ecosystem: Host-associated > Plants > Roots > Rhizosphere | place: USA: Alabama | collected... | reverse complement strand
TTACAACATTCTCTCGGTGACGAATACGGCCCCGGGCGAATTTCCGGTCGTGCAGTTTTCGGTAACGGATCCGACGAATGGCGATGCGCCTTACGATATCGAGAACGACCCCGCCTTTACACAGGGAGCCGGGGCGAGCCGGCTGTCCGTGGACATCGGCTGGTCGACGACGGACTTCGGTAACGTCGGTTCGGGCGTTAATCCCGGCCTGCCGATACAGATCGATCCGCTGTTCGGAAAGGCGACCAATGTCGGCGGCAACATCTTCGAGGTCACGTCGCCAACTGCGATTCCGGACGGAACCTCAGGCTCACTGGCCGTTGCTATTGAAGGCCATCCGGCCGTCGACATCGATGGCGATATCACGCGTATCGCCGTGACCAACGCGATCGCTTACTACGGCGTGACGGATGACCCCGCTGTTAAGCGGCGCAATGTCGTTAACGTCGCGAAGTGCAACGACTGCCACAAGAACCTGTCTTTGCACGGCAACAACCGGACCAACAAGCCCGAGGTCTGCGCGATTTGTCACAATGGCAATGCGACAGATATTCTCCGTCGCGTGGACGCGAGCGAATGCGTCAACGAGCTCGGGGCCGACGACGCACCGATCGATTTCAAACGCATGATTCACCAGTTGCATGCCTCCGGCGAAGTCGGCGCGGTCGGAATTTGTGGCTTTGGCAACAGCGCCCACAGCTATGATTTCGGCTATCCCGGCCACCTCAACGACTGCGAGGGTTGCCACAACCCGGGTGACTACTATCCGGTCGATCCGGGCACGCTGAACGCCACGACGGTGGATGCAAACGACCCGGCAATACAGAGCGACGACGTGGCCATTTCGCCGAATGCGTCGGTCTGCTCCTCCTGTCACGTCAGCGAACTGGCGAGGGCTCACATGACGCAGAACGGCGGCGACTTCGCGGCCGGCAAGGCCGCGGATGGCACGATGATTTCTGCGGGGGTCGAAACCTGTGCGCTTTGCCATGGCGAAGGACGCAATGCAGACGTTTACGAAGTCCACGGAGTCGGCCAGTTCATCTACAACGAGCCCAGGGACTGATGTACGGGTGACCGTGGCCGCGCGCTTTGCGCGGCCGCGGCCTTCGGGTCTTGGCTGCCGAGTTGACTGGCTAGAATCCGGGACAGGCAGCGACTACTATTCAAACCTGCGGATTTCGCAAGAGGTCCGCGGGTTTTTCTCCAATAAGGCGTAGCGACATGAACACGGGTTCATCTGGACGAGATTCATGACTTACCGTAAAGCGCGCGCCCGATGGCTTGTGGCAATGGCGGCGCTCGTGCCGTTCGTCGTTTTCGCGCAGGACGAAGCGGCCCCGTCAGCGGACAAGCCGGCCAAGAGTGATGCGCCCGAATACAGCAAGCGTGGCGCGGATACCTGCCTTGGGTGCCATGACAGCGAGGTCGTCATGGCGATTTTCAAGACGCGGCACGGCCAGCCGGCGGACGCCCGCAGCCCGTTCGGTCACGACCAGTTGCAATGCGAGGCATGCCACGGACCCGGCGGGGATCACACCGGACGAATCAAGCGGGGCGAGACGAGGCCCCCGATGATTCGATTCGGGCCGGGTTCGGAGGCGTCGGTCAGCACGCAAAATGGCATGTGCCTGGGCTGTCACGAGACAGGCATGCGCGAGAAGTGGCATGTCGGTGTGCATAACGAGCAGGGCGTTGCCTGCGTGGATTGCCACGACAGCCACGTGGAAAAGGACCCGGTACTTGCGGTCGGTACCCAGCCGGAGGTCTGCTACACCTGTCACCAAATCCAGCGGACGGAGATGGTCAAGCCATTCTCGCACCCGGTCTGGCGCGGCCAGATGGCGTGTACGGGTTGTCATCAGCCGCACGGCACGACGGCCGAAGCGCAGTTGGTGAGGCAGACCGTCAACGATACATGCTACGACTGCCATGCCGAGAAGCGCGGACCGCTGCTGTTCGAACACGAGCCGGTTGCCGAGAATTGCGATATCTGCCACTCGCCGCACGGATCGAATCATCCGGGCCTGCTGAAGACCCGTGCGCCGTTGCTCTGTCAGCAGTGCCATTCGCAGCAGGGTCATCCGAGCGTGGCGCAGGGGCCACAGGGATTGCCGAACGGAACAGCCTCCCAATACCTGCTGGTCGGCGCCTGCATGAATTGCCACACGCAGGTGCATGGTTCGAATCATCCCTCCGGCTCGAACCTGATGCGCTGAAACGTGACGAGCGACAGCTCGACGGTGTACGAACATGAGCTTCATGAATAGAAATGGATTGACACTGGTGGCCGCGGCGGTGGCTACCGCACTCGGATCGCCGGCGTCGGCCGCCGATGCGCCCAGGCCGGATACATCAAAGTGGGTCTGCAAACGCTGCCCGTTTGATTACGACTACCGGGCGGATGCAGAACTCGGTGCGCTCTATGTCAGCGAGGACTCGGCAAAGTTCGGCGACTACACCGGTCTGAATGAAAAGGGCGGCTATGTCGTCGCCGACGCCGAGGGCAAATCGACCAGGGAATCCGGGTACTCTCTGGAGTACTCGCTGCAGGATCTCGGGCTCGATTCACGTTCCGCCTGGATTGAAGGCGGAAAGCAGGGTAGTTACGACTTCTTCCTTGGCTACGATGCGATTCCGAAGTACCGCTACGACACGTCCGAGACGCCCTACCTCGGCACCGGCGGCAACAACCTCAAGCTGCCCTCGGGATGGGTGAAGGGAGGCAACACGGCCGATATGAGTTCCTTGCCGGGAGCGCTGCGTCCCGTTGACGTCGAATACGATCGTGAAACCTATGGCGTCGGCGGGCGATTCTTTGCGTCGGACAAATGGAAGTTTGCCCTCGCATTCCGTCGCCAGGACCGCAGTGGCACCGGTATTGCGTACGGCGGGTTTGTCGGTCGTTCCGCCCAGTTGCACAAGCCAGTCGAATACACGACAGACATCGTCGATGCATCGGTGCGCTACGGTGCCGAGACCTGGGACGTCGAGCTCGCGTACTACGCTTCGATGTTTGATAACCAGTACGATAGCCTGCGCTGGGCGAATGCCTACACGATCGGTGCAGGCGAGCCGAGTTTTGGCCAGATGGCGCTGGAGCCGGACAACGATTTTCAACAGGTTCTACTCTCCGGCAGCAAGCGGTTCGGCGACAGCACCGTGTTGTCCGGGACTTTTTCGACAGGGCGCGGCAGTCAGGATCAGTCGTTTCTGCCGTACACCGTCAATCCGACGCTTGGTGTCGATGCGCTGCCGATTTCCAATCTCGACGGCGACGTAAAGACCACGCATTATGACGTGGCCATTACGTCGCGACTGACGAGCCTGCCGAAACTCAGGCTCAAGGGCTGGGTCCGTTACGACGAGCGCGACAACAGCAGCAAGACCGGGACTTTCTCGACCCCTGTTGTTGGCGATTCCTACCTCGGCAGGCCCGTGGTCAATCCAGGCTACAGCTTCGAGCGCACCCGTTACCACGGCTCTGCCGAGTACGAGGTGATCGACGACCTTGGTCTTGCAATCGGCGGTGAGTATGCGGAGACCGATCGCACTGAAGTCGCGGTGCGCAGCGAGGAAGTGACCAACGGCTGGATGCGGGCAAACTGGCGTCCGATGAACGGCCTGCTTGACCTGCGGGCGACGGCGGGCGTAGACCGCCGCGAACCGGACAAATACCTGGCCGACCCGGCGGACGGGCAGAATCCGCTGATGCGCAAGTACAACATGGCGTATCGCTACCGTGAATATCTCGATTTCCACGGCAGCTGGTCGCATGCGGAGATCCCTGTTTCGGTCGGGCTGGGCGCCCGTTATGCCGACGACAGCTATTCGCGCTCGGAAATCGGATTGATCAGCGGCAGCGACGGGAGCATTTCCGGCGATGTGAGTTACCTGTTCTCCGAACGCACGTCAGGCTATCTCAGCCTCGGTTACGAGGACATCAAAGCGAAGCAGAAGAACAGCGAGTACCATGCCGATCCGGACTGGCGCGCGAAGCGTTCCGATGAATTCCTGACCGCCGGAGTGGGCCTCAGGAGCAATGCGATCCTGGCCAAGCTCGACCTCGATATCGACTACACCTACGCGCAAAGCATTGGCAGGACGAAGCTCGACTCGGATCTGAGAGATCTCGGCCGCTTCCCCGACCTGGAGACCGAGTTGAACAGCCTGCGCGTCAACCTCACGTATCACCTGAGCGATCGATTCGACGTGCTGTTTGGCTGGTGGTGGGAGAAGTTCGACAGTAAGGACTGGTCGATCCAGGGCGTGCAGCCGGATACCGTGTTGTCGGTGCTGTCAATGGGCGCGGACCCCTACAACTATGACGTGAACGTCATCTCGCTGTCCGGTCGGTACGCGTTTGGTGCAAGACCGGCCGCAGCAGATGACGCCAAGGGCAAAGACGACGGCGAGTAGAACCGGCCTTTCGGGGGGTTCGTCAAGGTGAGTCTCAGGCGTTGGAGAAAAGCGCCCCGAGCAACAGCAGGATCGAACCAGCAGCCTGAAGTCCCAGCGTCATCTCGATGCTCTTGGTCAGGGCGCCACGGCCGGTGACCGGATCGCCGATTCCTTTCGACGCGCGAACCCCGCCAGCGAGAATTACGGCGGCCCCGGCTGCGATCCACCAGGGCATCAGGCCGGTTGCGGACAGGGCCAGTACACAGCCAAAAGCGGCCAGGTGCAATGCCAGGTAAAGTTTCCGGGTACCGTCAATTCCAAGCCGGACCGCCAGCGTACGTTTGCCGCTGGCGGCGTCGGCGTTGCGGTCGGGGACCTCGTTGATCAGCAGGATCAGTGTGACCCACAGTCCGACCGGAACCGCCACGAGCACGCTTCGCCAGTCAACGACCGCACTCTGCAGCCAGGCTGCGCCGCAGACAGGCAGCAGGCCAAACGCGACCGTGATGCACAGCTCGCCGACGCCGCGACCGGCCAGCTGAACCGATGGCAACGAGTAAAGCAGGGCTATCGCGATACCAGCCAGTCCAAATGCGAGAACCAATGGTCCCTTCAGGATCGCGAGGACGAGACCAAGCAGGCCGGCTGCCGCCAGCAGGCCATATCCCAGACGGTTCATTTCCGCCGCGGTCATGATCTGGTTCTGAATGAAGCGCGAGCCGCCAGTGTAGGGATAGATGCGCTCTACGTTCAACCGGTCGCCGCCGGTGCTTTCGTCACCTACGTCGTTGATAACGTTGCTGGCTGCGTGGACCAGCGCCGTCGCCAGTATCGCTAGCAGCGCGGCGGCGAAGCTGAAATGACCCGACACGGCGTACCCCCAGGCCGTGCCAACGATGACCGGAAGCAGTGAGGCCGTCAGGAACTTCGGCCGCGTCGCCAGAAACATCTTTCGGGCACGCTTGCCCGGGTCATCTCCAGCGAGGTCTTCGAAGCAGGGTTCCATCGGTGCGGTGACTTGCTTGGTCATTCGGTGACTCCGTTCGGGACGGCGAACGCTAACGAGCCCGCGGGCACGGGTCAAGTATCCCGAGCGCCTCTCAGTCGGCCGATTGGGAAGCCATGCGTACGCGCAGTGCCTCTTCCTGGTCCAGCGCGTCCAGCTGTTCCTCGATAAATTGCAGCGATTCGTCTATTTCCGGCATCAGGACTTTCTCGAGGGCCCGGGCCCGGCGTTCGGTGCGGACGTAGTCATCGGTCAGCAGCCGAAGATTCCGGGCGCAGGAGGCCGCAGCCGTGTGGTCGATGACCAGGTCACGAAAAGCCTCGGCGCAATCGCGGGACTCCGGCGTCGGGTTCAGCGACGGTGCCCAGGGTTCAACGGCCCCCCGACCGAGCTCGGCCGTCTGCAGCTCCAGCCCGAGAAACCGCCATCCCTCGCGCTGTATCAGGGCCGACTCGAGCGGACACGGTGGCTCGACGGTGAGGTCGTCGAAGCCGTGCTCGCCGACCGCGGCCTCGAGCGCCTCGCGTGCATGCTGTGAATGCCCCTGTATGCGCTTGTCGAGCTCGGAATGGATACGCAGCTGCTTGAGGATCTCGGTGGCGAGCATCATGCGCTTCTCGTCGAGCAGCGCATAACCTTCCTGGACCAGCCGCCGTTCGTCCTGCAGCTCGAGAAACGCGACGCGGGTCGCAAGCACATTGCCGGCGGCTTCAGGCATCTACCGGCTCCTTCAGGTGCCTTCGGATCTGCTCGTCGGAGAGGCGGCTGAGCTCAGTGTCCGGAAGACCGCGCAGCGTCTTCCAGGCCACCGCCATACTCTCTTCGAGCGTTCGTGCTCCGCTCTGATGCACAAGTGTTTCCTCGAACCGCTGCCCGAAGGCGAGGAACGCCCGGTCGGTTTCCGGCAGGCCCTGTTCGCCCATCACGCTGGCAAGGACCCGGACGCGCATCGCGTGAGCGTAGGCGGCGAACAATTGATGCGCGAGCGCCGGGTGATCCGCATCCGTGAAGCCCTCGCCGATACCGGCGTCCATCAGGCGCGACAGGCTCGGCAGGACCTTGACCGGCGGGTAGATTCCCCGGCGATCGAGTTCCCTGTCGAGCACGATCTGACCCTCGGTGATGTAACCGGTCAGGTCCGGTATCGGGTGACCGATGTCGTCGGCGGGCATTGTCAGGATCGGCAGTTGTGTCAGCGTCCCCGGCCGGCCGCGGATGCAACCGGCGCGCTCATAAAGCGCCGCGAGGTCCGAATACATGTACCCCGGATAACCCTTGCGTCCCGGTATCTCGCCATGACTTGCCGAGACTTCCCGCAGCGCCTCGCAGTAGTTTGTCATGTCCGTCAGGATGACGAGCACGTGACGGCCTTCCTCGAACGCGAGGTACTCTGCGGCAGTCAGTGCATAACGGGGCGTCAGCAGGCGCTGCATTCCCGGTTCATCGGCCTGGTTGAGAAAGACTGCGGTGTGGCCAAGTGCTCCGCTGGATTCCATGCTGCGGCGAAACTGATCGGCGATGTCATGCGGTATGCCGATACCGGCGAAGACGACTGCAAACTGTTCGCTTTGACTGCTGCGCAGTCTGGCCCGTTGAGCAATCTCGGTCGCGATGCGATCGTGCGGCAGGCCGCCAGCAGAAAACAGCGGCAACTTCTGGCCTCGCACCAGGCTGTTCAGCAGATCGATCGTCGAGACTCCGGTTTCGATGAAATCGCGTGGCAAATCCCGGTGCGCCGGGTTGATGGCCAGGCCTTCGATTCGCATCCGCGCGCGTGCTGCAACCGGTGGTCCGCCGTCGAGCGGCCGTCCAACGCTGTCGAACGTGCGCCCGAGCAGGTTGGGGCCGACGCCGAACAAGAGCGGTTCAGGGCGTATGCGAAGGCGGGTATCGGGCAATGCAAGTCCGGTCGTGGACTGCAGTACCTCAATCACCATCGATTCTTCGTCCATTGCCGCGACTCGGCCGAGTCGCCGATGGCCATCCCCGCCGAGCACCTCGACGGCGGCGTTCAGGCCGACCCGTGCCTCGCGCCGTGCGAACAGCAATGGACCTTCGACACGCGTGACGGCATCTTCCAGCAGCAGGTCAGCCCGCATCGGAGGCTCCTTTCTCGAGCGTGTCAAATTCAAAGTCGATCTGTGCGGGCAGTTGCTGCATTTGGCGCAGGTCGTCCTCGCTGAACTCCTCGCCGAGGCGCTGCAACTGGCGCAGGCACGGCAGGTTAAGCAATCGGGAAACCGGCACACCCGATTCGACTGCGCCCTCGGAACGGTCCATGAAATGCAGCAGGACCCTTAGCATGGCCGATTGTCGCAACGGTGAACAATAGCGGTCGATTTCCGAGAATGATGACTGGCGGAGAAACCCATCATTGACGAGGCCCGCGCAAAGCAGCTTGAGTTGTTGCTGTGCCGGCAGCGACTCGCGCCCGACGATCCGCGCCATGCGTTCGAGGTGAACCTCGGCTTCGAGCAACTCAAGCACTCGCTGACGCTGCTTCAGCCAATCGGGGTTCCCTTTGAGTTTCCACCAGTCAGCGAGTGATTCCGCATCCAGGCTGTAGGACTGCAGTGGATGAATCGCCGGATAGAAGCGTGCCTGGGCCCTTTGCCGGTCCAGCGCCCAGAAGCAGCGCACGTATCGCTTCGTATGCAGCGTTACCGGCTCGGAGAAATCGCCGGCCGGGGGGCTCACCGCACCGATGATCGTGACTGAACCTTCGCCGCCGGCTAGGTTCTCGACCCGTGCAGCGCGTTCGTAGAATTCCGCGAGCCGGGAGCTGAGGTAGGCAGGATAGCCAGCCTCGCCGGGCAGTTCGCCCAGGCGTCCGGAGACTTCGCGCAGCGCCTCGGCCCAGCGGCTGGTCGAGTCGGCCATTAGCGCAACGTGCAGCCCCTGGTCGCGGAAGTATTCGGCGACAGTGATGGCCGAATAGATGCTGGCCTCGCGCGCGGCCACCGGCATGTTCGAGGTGTTTGCAATGATCACGGTCCTCTCGGCGAGCGGGCGACCGGTGCTCGGGTCCGCAAGCTCCGGGAACTCGTTGAGTACCTCAGCCATTTCGTTGCCGCGCTCTCCGCAACCGACGTACACGATAACGTCGGCGTCGCACCACTTGGCGAGTGCTTCCTGCAACACGGTCTTGCCGGTCCCGAAGCCGCCGGGCAATGCGGCGCGGCCGCCGCGGGCGACCGGGAATAGCGTGTCGAGTATTCGCTGGCCAGTGATCATCGGTTCAATTCCAGGCATCCGCCGTCCGGACGGGCGCGGCGTTCGAACCGGCCATTTGTGCCGCATGCGAATTTCTTCAGTTTCCCCGGAGGGCCGGCTCACAGTGGCGATGACTTCGTCTTCGGCGTAGTCGCCGGCGGCAGCGATAGTCTTCACCCGCCCACTCAACCAGGGTGGGCACAAGATGGCCTGTTTGCGTGGCTCCTCCACTGTGCCAATGATGTTGCCGCCCACTAGCGCCGCGCCTTCGCCGGTTGCCGGTTCAAAGGTAAATCGGCCCGGCGGCCTTTCAGATATGCCCGGCCGGACCTGGAAGTCGTCGCTGCCAGTCAGCGGCCGCAACAGGCCGTCGAAGATGCCGCCCAGCAAGCCGGGCCCGACGCTGACGGAGAGCGGTCCGCCACTGCCGGTTACCGTGTCGCCGGGTTCGAGACCCGTCGTATCTTCGTACACCTGAGCGACCAGTTCGTCGCCGCGCAGTTGTATGACCTCCCCGAGCAGGTGTCCATTCCCGACTGAGAGTGCTTCGTGCACACGAAACGGCCCGCGCATCCTGGCGCGCAATACCGGTCCGCCGACCCAGCTGACTCTCGCCTCGCTCATGCGGGGGATTCCGGCCCGCAATCGAGTTGACGATCGAGTTCGTCCAGCAGGTCGGCCTCGATGCGCTCTCGCGAGGCGAGGAGCCCGTCGACGGTCGCATCGATACAGACCCGGCCCGCGCGCAGTCGCAGGCCCGGGCCCAGTCCTTCGCGCGGGCGCATTTCGGCATCCGACAGGCCAGAGGCCGCGAGTGCCGCCGACAGCTCGGTTTCGCCGGCGCACGAAGGGTCGTACTCGATCACCCGGGGCGAGTCGTTCAGCACGAAATCCTGCGCAATCCGGCATGCCGCGCGGCACCACTGGCCACGCGATACGTCATGCGACCAGCGTTGGTTCATCGCCTGCCTCAATTCTTTCCAGGCCCGGTCCAGGGTCTCGCGAACCGATCTCTGTTCCGTCTGCATTGCGCTGGTCTCGAGTTCCGCCCGTCGTGCCGACAGTGCCCGCTCAATAGCCCGTCGTTCCTCGGTCCCAGCCTCGCGGATTCGCGCGCGTGCATCCTGCCATGCGCGGGAGACGATTGCCGCGGCATTCTCGTGCGCCTCATCGAGCGCCCTGCGCGACCGCGATTCCTGCTCCCGGGCCAGTCGTCTCAGCAGGGCTTCTGCCTGGGCTTCGATAACGTTCCGGGCGGCACTCATGACTCGATCCCCAGGGCTTTGCGGACTTCCGGTTCCAGCGGCGTCGGCCGAAAACGCTCATAGACATCAGCAACGATCGTGACCAGTGGCCTTTCAGAGCGCAGCATGCGGTGAGCCTGCTGCTCAGGGATCAGGGACGCCAGTTCGGCGGACAGCATGACGAGTTCGGCCTCGCCCGTGAGCGCCCTCTGAATCGTGTCCACGACTTCCGTTTCGGATGGCATCAGCGTTTCGACGCCGGCCAGGCGGTAGCCCGCCGCGGTCACTTCATCGCCGATGTAGATGATGCTCGCCATCTCAGCCGAGGCGGTTAAGGATCAGGATTGACACGATCAGTCCGTAAATCGCTATTCCCTCGGCCAGGCCAACCATCACCAGCACCCTTCCGAACAATTCGGGCTTTTCGGCGAGCGCACCAAGCGCCGCCGTGCCCACCTGCGCGACGGCGTAACCGGCGCCGAGCGCCGCCAGCCCGGCGGACGCGGCAGCGGCCGCAAAGCCCCAACGCAGCACGTCGGGGTCAACGGGCAGCGCCCCACCTTCCGCGGCAAGTGCCGGCGCTGCCAGCATCAGTGCGAATGTTGCAACGACCGCGGTGAGTAACATCAGCAACGCGATGCCCAGGGTCCAGCGGGCGCGGTTTTTCATGGTTTTCTCCCGGAAGTCGGTGTGGTCGGTTCACCCGGCGGGGCCAGCGGCAGGAAGGGCCGCCCGCCCGCCGTGAGGAAACGGATGAAGAATTCAAAAAGGATAAGGCGTGTCGTCTGGATGCCGACGACCAGTCCCTCGAGCACGATAATGACGGCGTTGCCGGCCAGGAGGACGACCCAGTATCCGGCGCCTGCCGCCTCGGCGACACCGACCACTGCCGTGCACAATCCGGCGTGGGCCAGCGCGAACGCGCCGACACGAACGAAGGACACCGTATTGACCGCCAGCTGCAGCAGGTGCTCCAGGAGTGCGCCGGCGGCGTTTCCAAGAGCGCCGACACGGTTCGTTTCGGCAAGGCCCGCGGCTCCGGCCAGGTTCCAGGTCACGCCGATCGGGACCGCCCAAAGCGCGCGCGTATCAATCAGCCCAGCAACGAGGCCGATGTACGCAACCAGCAGCCCCGCATCGGTCGCGATCCAGCGTCGGCCTTCGCCGCGCCAGCGAAACTGTGCCGCGTTGATCAGCAGCCCAATCCCGATGACAGCGATGCCAAATCCCAGCGCACTGCCAAGGACCGTCAGTGGTTCCTTCAGCGGCTCAATCCACAGCGCGGGAACCAGGTCCTCGCGTCCAAGAACGCTGCCGAACGCGAAACCAAAAGCAATGGAACATGCCCCGCCGGCTACCAGCAGGCGCAGGGCCGGCAGACGCTTATGCAGGATCAGGCCCGCCAGGACGAGGACGGCTCCCTGGAATACATCGCCGAACATGAACCCAAACATCAAGGGCGCGATCAGTGCGAGCAGGATACTCGGGTCGGCCTCGCGCGATCCCGGCACTCCCATCAGTCCTGCGAAGAGTTCGAAAGGCCGGGCCCAGGCCGGGTTGTGAAGCACCGTCGGTGGCTGCTCGCCGACCGGTGTCTCCGTGAAGCGCAACAAGTAGTGCAGGCCGCGTTCGTCGAGCGCCGACCGGAGTCGCGTGTCGTCCTTGTCGCGGCACCAACCGGTGATCCATGCGAAATGCTCGGTAACCGGAAACTCCGGTACGTTTGCGACCAGCCAGGCAGCCTGCGCGAGTTCGCCGAGTGCGTCGGCTACGCCGTGTTTGTCATTGAGCTGCTCAAGCGCTACCCGGGCGGATGCTTCGCGGCGCGCCAGCTCCGCGCTGCGTGCCTCGAGGAAGCCGGGCAACTGCGTCGGATCACTCGGCAGGTCGCCTGGCAGATGCAGTAAACGTGCCTCGCGAGCCGCAAGGCGCGTATCCAGTTCCGCGATTTCGTCCCTGGGCCCCAGCGCGAGCACAAAGTCTCCCGCTGCACGGGAAAGTCGCTGAGTCATCACTGATGGCGGCATT
>Ga0316576_10001787_pt1 | contig 11893 bp, 12 predicted proteins | sample S0NA_FD_203075 | JGI IMG/M metagenome (GOLD analysis project Ga0316576, IMG submission 203075) | Rhizosphere microbial communities from salt marsh grasses in Alabama, United States - S0-2_050615r3r5 | ecosystem: Host-associated > Plants > Roots > Rhizosphere | place: USA: Alabama | collected... | reverse complement strand
GCCGATCCTGCCGTCGCCCCTGGAAGTTCGGCCGATCTTTATGCAATCCATGTCCGGGATGCTGGGACTGCATTTTGCTGCCAGCGCCGCCCGTGTACTGGCGGCCATTGCGCTGGCGGTAACGACGGCCGTGCCAGCTGGCCCTGGCCCTTGGCCAGATCCCCATGCTGAACCGCATCTTAGCCCCCCTGATCGCCATTCTGTACCCCATACCGAAGATCGACCTGCTGCCGGTGATCTACGTTCTCATGGGTATCACCGACATTTCCAAAATCTGCCTGATTGCGGTTATCATCTTTTTTCAGATCTTGGTGGTGGTGCGAGACGAGGCGCTCAACCTTCAGCCGGAGCTGATTCTCTCGGTGCGTTCCCTTGGGGCGGGACGCCGGGCGCTGTTTCGCTACGTCTACTTCCCAGCCTCCCTGCCGGCGGTGTTGACCGCTCTGCAGGTGCCCATCGGAACGGCCGTGGCCGTTCTGTTTATTGCGGAACAATCCCTGACGCAATACGGTCTGGGATACTATATTGTGGTGGAAACCTACCAGGTGCTGCTTTTTCCCCAGATGTATGCCGGCATTCTGGGAATGAGTCTACTTGGCGTCATGCTGTATTTCGCGGTACACGTCCTTGAACAGAAGGTGCGTCGCCACCGGGGTGATGATGGGAAGACGTGACGTAATATTACCGGAGAAAAACGCCAAAGCCGGAACGGTCAAGACCATGTTCAGCCGCATTGCCGGGCGCTACGATCTGATGAACCGGCTGATGACGTTCGGTCGGGATCGGGCCTGGCACCGGGAGGTGGTCCGCCGGGCGACTTTGCCTGAAGGCGGCCGCCTGCTGGATATCGGCAGCGGCACCGGCGGTATTGTCTGTGCCGCTCTCGATAAGGTTCCGCACCTCTCGGCCGTAGCCGCGGATTTTACCTTCGAAATGATGGCCGCCGGCCGGAAGCGACATGCCGACCGCGCGATTCAATGGTGCGGAGCCGATGCCTTGACCCTGCCTTTCCCGGACAACACCTTCGATGCCGTCACCTCCGGCTACCTCGTTCGCAACGTGGTGGACATCCGGAGCGCTTTCGAAGAACAAATGCGGGTTGTAAAACCGGGAGGAAGCGTCGTCTGCCTGGACACCTCGCCCCCCCCGGAAGGCGTCTTGCACCCTTTCATCAAAACCTATCTGGGGTTGGTGATCCCCTTGGCCGGGCGTCTGATCAGCGGTGACCGCTATGCCTACCGCTATCTGCCCGAATCCACCCGTCACTTTCAGACCCCCGAAGAACTGCGGCGCATCATGCGCTCGGCAGGATTGATACGCATTATTTATCGCCGAATGATGCTGGGCACCGTTGTCATCCTGCAGGGGACCAAGCCCGGTAAGGGGCGATCATGAAACAGAGCGGTTTGGATGCCCGCATCCGGGTCTGGTGCCTGGCGATGCGCCCCCGGACCCTTCCGGCCGCCGTCGCCCCCGTGCTGGTGGGTACGAGCGCCGCGGCCGCGGACGATGCCTTTGCCGCTCTGCCCGCAATGGCGGCGCTGGCCGGTGCCCTGCTGCTGCAGATTGCCGTCAACCTGGCCAACGATTACTTCGATGGCCGCCGCGGCATCGATACCAAACGGCGTTTGGGGCCCATCCGCGTCACCCAGAGCGGTCTGATTGCGCCGGGACGGGTCTTGGCTGCCACCTGGCTCGTTTTGGCCCTGGCCGGCGCCTGCGGCGCCTACCTGGCCGCCGTGGGCGGCTGGCCCGTGATGGTCATCGGTCTGGCATCCATCGCCGGTGTCCTGGGCTACAGCGGCGGCCCCTACGCCCTCGCATCCCACGGACTGGGAAATCCGTTCGTTTTTATCTTTTTCGGACCGGTGGCCGTGTGCGGCACCTATTACGTCCAGTCCTTGACATTAACAGGCAGCGTGCTCCTGTGGTCCTTTCCACCGGGGCTGCTGATCGCTGCCATCCTGGCGGTGAACAATCTCCGGGACATTGCCACCGACCGCGAAACCGGCAAACATACCCTGGCCGTTATGATCGGGCCCCGCGGGACCCGGGCCGAATATGCACTTCTTGTTGTCACGGCCTATCTCCTACCACCGGCCCTTCTGGCCGCCGGGATTGCGCGGGCATGGATCCTGCTGCCCCTTTTGACATTGCCGCTGGCCGTGGACAACATTCGCGGGGTCTATCGTGCAAACGGCAGGGCCCTCAACCTGCGTCTTGGTGCCACGGCTATGCTGGCCCTGTGGTTCAGCACGGCATGGTCCATCGCTATTCTTTGCACCTGATCCACAGTCTGCCGCGCAGCCGCTTGCGGGAGTCGCAGATCTGCTTCTTTCTGATTGCCATCCTGCTCGTGGTTCAGTATGGACAGGAGATACTTGGCTGATCCAAGTGCTCTCGATCCCGGCGCAGGGCTGGGATCGCCTTCTGCCACAGATTGCAGGGGGACGGCGTCGCACCATCTGGAAGCTCCCGCACCGGAAGGAGACCCCATGCCCAGCAGACCCGACGATTTGCCCGTTATTCCGGACGACCGTGGTGACGACCTGCAAGGCCTGGAAAACGCCGAAAGCGCCGATCTGGTGGTTTTCATGGCCGGCAACCAGTTCATGGTCATGCCGGAACTGATGGCGGCTTTCCGCACCCGCCATTCTTCGATCCGCAGCATCTTCTACGAAACCCTGCCGCCCAAAATCGAACTGCAACAGATCCTGGCCGGAGGTGCCTGGTTTCGCGGCCGCAGGATCACCGTGCCACCCGATGTCTATACGTCGGTATCCCGGGAACCAGTGAACAAGCTGGCGGCGGCCGGGCAGTTGGTGCCGGAACACTGCCGCGTTTACCTCCGAAATCGCATCGCCTTGATGGTTAAAAAAGGCAATCCGCGCGGCATCGCTTCGGTCATCGATCTTGGCGAAGGCGGCATTACGTTGTCCCAGCCCAATCCCCTTTACGAAGATATTGCTGAACATACTCAGCGAATGTATCAGGACGCCGGGGGAGACGCCCTTCTCAAGCGCATCATGTTGGACAAGCAGGCGTCGGGTGAAACGATCCTGACGACGGTCCACCATCGCGAAACGCCCCGGCGGCTGCTGGAGGGTATTGTGGACGTGGGACCGGTCTGGGCTACCGAAATCCAACATGCGATCCGTCAGGGTTTACCTCTTGAGGGCGTCGCGGTGGGAGAAAATTTGGATCAGCACAGGGCCGTGCAGTATTATGCCTGCCCCATCCGCACCGGTCGCAACCCTGGCCATGCCGCGGCGTTTCTGGATTTTCTCCAATCCGATACGGCCCGCCGCATCTACGCCGATTTCGGGTTCACGCCCGCGGCCATCTGAAGGACCTTCCCGCGCCCGACGCGCGGAATAGGCCAGGCGTGCTGCGGCGGGAGTGAGGCGCCTCGAAGGGGGCTTGAATTCGGTTCTTGCGCTTTTGGTTTTGTATTTCCCTGTGTAGGCATCGGCGGGGCGCAGGGTTAAGCGGGACACAGTGTTTCTTTTTGCTTCGTATTCTTACGCGTGAAAGAACATGAAGACATCATTTCTGAAAAACACCCCGGATCAGTAAAGCCTCCCCGGTGCCTCCAACAGAGGCGCAGGATTTAGATCACCATTAAGTGTTTTCCGCGCGGTCGGGCAATTGTCCGGCGATGCGCTCGATCACGGCCGCCAGCTTTCGGGAATCATGTCGAAGAACACCGCCTGCAGAGTCCAGCAGGTCGGTGGCCATCAACCGCCGATCGGCCCACCAGTCATCCGAGGAATCCACTTCGACGAATTCGGCTTTCTGCTCGTTATAGGCCTGCAGAAGATCGGCTCCGGGCCGGGCGGTGTTGTAGATAATACCGTCCAGTTTCCGTTGAAGCACATTTTCCAACTCGACCACGAAATCCCGGGCCTTGAAACGGTGGGTTTCACCATATTTGGTCATGATGTTGATGACAAAATAAAGGGATGCCCGAGCGGCCTGCAGGGCTTCCGTAACCCCGGGGACGATGAGATTGGGCAGGATGCTCGTAAAAAGATCCCCCGGCCCCAGCAGGATAAGCTCGGCGGCGGAAATGGCCTTGATGACCGGCGGATAGACGCGCACCTGGTCGCTGTGATGCGGCACCAGATACACGTCGCGGATCTTTTCGCGCTGTGTGCCGCGGGGCATGTCGATAGCCTGTTCACCGTAGATGCGGCTGCCGTCGGTCAGCTCCGCCACCAGGGTGGCTTTGTCGGTTGTCACGGGAAGAATGCGGCCCTGGACGTCAAGAATTTCCCCTAATGCCTGAACGCCCGAGGTAAAACTGCCCGTGTAGCGCGAAAGCATGGTCAGGAGCATGTTGCCGGCATTGTGCCCCTGCAGGCGGCGATCCTCGCGAAACCGTTTCAGAAGGAAAGAGCGGGCGAATTCCTGGTGGGGCGACAGGGCCAGGATGCATTTCAGCAGATCCCCGGGAGGGAGAATGCCATACTCCCCCCTTAAACGCCCTGTGCTGCCGCCGCTGTCTACCATGGAAACAACGGAGGTAATCGCAAATGCGCCGGAATGCCGCAACCCGGATAGCAGGACGAACTGGCCGCTGCCTCCCCCGATGGTGACGGTGCGTGTTTTATTCACGGTCATATCCTAACTCCGTCAGTGCCTCACTGCAGCGGTCTCAGGTCCGTTTCCGCACTCGGCAACGGCCGCGGCGAATACACCACCGCCTGACGGGCCAACCGGCGGCAGTAGCCGCTGGTCGCAGCAAGAAATGTCCCTTCAAATCGTCCTAGTTTACCTGCCATGGCCCTATCGTTTCAAGAATCCGGCCAATCCATCTCCCCGCAGTTGTCACCAGGGCCGCCTTCCGCCGTCAACGTGGCCCAATCTATCATGGGGAGGCCCCCCTGGGTCAAGCCGCCCCCTTCCGACAACCCGGTTCCGTCCTGCCGGAAGAACCGCACCCATTAGTCCGGGATACTGAGCAGTACCGTCCGCAGGTTCCGGGGGCGCCCGTGGATGCCGAGTTTCTTGCGAAGTTGGCTGCGAAAAGACTCGACGGTCCGAACGGAAACGCCTATCTGGCGGGCAATGGTTTTGGTGCGGCTGCCGTGGCGGATCATGCGGGCAACGATGATTTCCCGGGGTGTCAATCCATAGCTGCTCAAATCATGGCTTGGAACCAGTTCCTTTGTGAGATCGTCGATTCGCTCATTGAGGGCGTCGACCCACGCCTTCTGGTCCGGACGGCGGACATCCTCCGCCAATGCCGCCACCAGCGGCTTCAATAGCGTCTGAACATTCTGAAGGGCGACCTCTCCCAGTTCCTTTTGGTCGTCACCGTTTTTCTGCAGCAGGTTTTGAAGCTCCCGGTTGCGGGATTCGATAATTTCCGAGTGGCAGCGCAGTTTTAGCTGGCGTTCCTGCAAGGCGGCCATGAGGAGTCTATATTCCTCCAAAAACTGGTCCATATCAATTTTCAGCTTCGCAAGGGCTGCATATACCGCCGCCATGGTGGTGTCGCGTACCATGTCGGGATGCGACGGAATACCGGGCTTTTCGAAATCGAGGTGCGCCAGGTAGGCCAGCAGCGCATCCACATGGGCGGTCAGCTCTTCAGGCGAACGGTCCGATGGCGTCGAGACGGCTGCCAGGTCGTCAGTGCGCCGGCATGAAGGCTCCTGCCCCCCAAGGAGCATAATGGAACGGGTGGGAGACGGGGCCAGACCCAACGGGGCCAGCGTTTCCAGAGCTGATCTAATGGCATCTTCATACCCCGCGACCATGTGCACCTTGTACCGGTGAAGATGCAGCCGGCGCGAGAGATTGAAGCTGAGTCGAAAAAAGGGAGGCATGCCGTAGGGGAATGAGCCCAGCAGCCCCGTCAGCGAATTGGTGAATTCGAGATAAAGGCGACGGGCATCGGCGGTTCCCCCTCTGAGATATTCAAAATTTTCGATAAATACAAAGGGCGCCTCCCCGGGGTGCGCCTCCGCCTTGATGGATGCCGCCAAAGCCATCGCCTGTCGCATGTCGCCCGCGGTCACGTAGCCCCTGGGAACCACCCAAAAGATGTGATCACCGATCAGGGCGATCGAAGTCCGATAGCTATTTTCGGCGTTGGTGTAGCTCCATTCCGGGTAGGTGTGGATCGGCAGACCGGAAAAGGGGCAGACGGGGGGGAAACATTCCGGCAGGGACGGGATCGCACAGCGGTCGATGGGGCTCATGAAGGTCTCCCGGGCCCTTCTGAGGATCCCATTACGCCCCGCATCAGCCATTCGCGAAGGGTGGTCGTTCTATCTCTAAGTCCGGCTTTGGCACGCATGCGTTGACTATGATTCTGAACGGTTCGCCGGGATAGCCCCAGAACGCGGGCCACGGTTTGAGGACTTTCGCCCACTGCCAATAGGCAGGCAACGAGACGCTCCCGGGCGGTGAAAACCGCCGATTCAGTCGTCTTCTCATGGGGCAGACGGGTACCGATATGGCGGAGTACATGATGCAGCAGCCGGATCACCTCGCGCTGCCGGGCCGTCGTTTGCGTCTTTTCAAGTCCGGCCACCAGCGGTTCAAGCAACGTCCGAAAACGGTTCTTGATGCGTTCCTCAAACCGGCGTCGTTCCTCCTGCCGAGCATCGAGCAGAATGTTGAGCGTGGTATGGGTCTCGTTGAGCAGCGTCTGCTTGGCAGTCAGTTCTTTCTCCTGGGCTTCCAAATCTTCCAGGGCTTCGCGATGCCGCCTCAATATGGCCTGCCGATCGGCGCGCAACAGGTAAAGCGCGTCGTAGACGGGGCGCAGGGGATGTTGCAGGGGCACGTTTTGGTCAACCGGTTCGATGCCGTAGAGTTCGAGGAAAATGCGGCCCACCGCCTCCAGGAGTTGGTCGGCATGGGGTGCGAGCGGGTCGTCGCCGGCGTCGTACCCATCTTCCTCCAGGAGGAGATGGTTGGTGTTCGGCGCATCGGCAATAGCGGGTCCCTCTTCAGGCGCGCCATCCGTTCCCGTGATTCGGGCATGGGCAATTGCAACTGCTTCGTCGTAATCCCGGGCGACGATCACCTCGAAAGGGAAAAGTCGGAATCGTCGGCCGAAACCCAAACCAAGCCGAAAAATGGGCGAAGGGCTGTAGACCACGTAGCTTTGAAGGCGGCCTTCGCGGCGCAGCGTATGAACGATGAAACGTCGGGCGTTCAAGGAGGCACCGACAACTTTGGAATAATCGTCAATGGCGACAAACGAAGACGCCTTGGGCTGCATGGTAAATAAAACATCCTCGAGAAGGGCCATGGCCTTCCGGGCGAATTGGAGACGCACATATCCCGCGGGCTGCAACCAGACGATCTGCTCGCCGATGAAGCCGACACGCAACCGGAATTGGCCGTCCGGACTGGCATAGGTCCAACTGGCGTGGCCGTATACGGGCAGGCCGGTCACCGGGCAATGGGTCGGAAGGGGGGGATGGATATGTGCAAGGGCACTGGCGGGTGTCATATAGCGGGCACGTCAGGGATAGGGTTCCATGTATTCGGCCCCGACACGGAAACGCACTCGCTTAGGACCGATCAAGCGTCGGCACCAACGAATTTGCGCCAGGCCCGCTCCCCTCATGGTGCGGCAGGATTCCATAGCGAGGCGCTTCTGGGTGTGGCTATCGGCACGGAAGAAAATCGTCATGCCGGTCTCAAATGGGGCCTGTGTAACAAAGCAAAGGCCACTGTCACAGTGGTTGACACTACGGGCCGAATAGACCTTCCGGTCATTGAGACTGGAGAATACGAATGGGGATTCACATATGAAACGTTGCTTTCGTCTTTGATCAACAGGTCCGGCCATGTTGCCACCTCCTGCCCTTTTGGGGTGTCGTACCCCTCCCGCACCGTCTTGGAAGCATGTCGCGCGATCTGCTTACGGCAACACCATCGGCATCACCAGACGCGGCCTACGGCGCGCGGTCAATAGCAAGCATACGCTTTTTTCTATGCACCTCGGGAAGATCGTTGTCAAGCAGCGGCCGTCAAACGTGTCCTCATCTTTTTGGGAAAAATTCCCTCTGCATCAGCCGTTGCTCAGGACGGCTGCCCCCAGGCCGAGGGGTTGGCTTGGATCTGATGAAATTCCAATACCCGCCCCCCTTGGTTGCGGACAAACGCATGGGCTTGGTCCAGACGATCGAAAGCGACCGCCTCGGCTCCCATGGGGCCCATGAAGCGTGAATCCACAACGTAATAGGCTGTTCTTCCACTGATCCAGCGGCCGGTGGCAAAATCGGTGACCCAGACCATCCCGGACGTGCCGTCGAGAACGGCTCGGTTTCCGGCATCACCCAGCCAGATAAAAAGGCAGTGTGTGGAGCAGAAATGATCGATGCGCCCCTTGAAACGGGATACCTGGCTGCGATGGCGAGGATAGCGCGACGGGTACATATGGCACACGACACACTCGTCCTTCAGGTCCACCGGGGGGATGATCTTGCCGGAGGCCACCCGTTTTTGATCGATCATGGCGTTTTCCCGCTCGATGGTCGTACCGGCCATCGCATAGGTCGCCTGATAGCCCATGACGTCACCTCCGCAGGAACGCGCAAAGTCGGATGCAGCGGATCGGCTGGCAAAAGCGGCTTTGCTTATCCGGGTCATGGTCCCCCTGATCGATGACCCCACCACGTACCATCCCGCTTCGGCCGGTACCATTCCGCGCGGTTGCAGAAACAGGGCCGTGCGAACATTTTGGGGGGGCTGCCCGGCTTTGAGCGCCATTTCCGCCAGACAGTGAAAAGAGCAGGCCTGGGATTCGTTTTCCGCGAGACGGAAGCTTTTCCAGGTACGGGCCCAAAGGGAGCGGGTCATGCCGCAGTTGGGGCATCGCTCACTAAAAACGGGATCCGGCGGCGCCAAAGGATGATCGACCTGGCAATGGGATTGGGCGGCCAGGCTTAGGGGGGTAACCATTGATGCAAAGGTCAATAGCGTGATGTTTCCCATGAACTGCCGTCGGTTCAAACGATCCATAGCAATCTCGCTTTCTTCATCAGCAATGGGACGTGCCGGTATCACGTATCGCTAAAGGCTCTCCAGCGTCACCCAATGGAATCCACACCCACAACGTTCAATGCATCGGCAGCAATCCTGCTCCAACCAGCAGCCCTCCGACGAGCGCCAGCGGCACCAGGACAAAAAAGGTCGCCAGTACAATGCTGGCGAAGGATCGGCGGAGGCTGAAACCCTGGATCTCGGCCAGGGTATACACCAAAAGCGTTAGGGCCCAGAACCCCAAAGACACCTGTATCATGCCGAATCCGGCCTGGCCGAGCATGGCAGGCAGCCCGGGCGCTATACCTTCGGCCACTACCGGGAGACCGGAAAGCGCCATGGCCATCTGCAGCAAGGCCGCCAGCCCCCCTAACAAAAAAGGGATCTCCGACCAGGCCAGAGCAACCCGAACTTCACGCCGAACAGCCTTTCCGCGCAGAAGACGTCCGGCGGAATGGAGCAAAAACCCGCGCACGTAGACGAGGACTATGCCGATTACGGGACCGAAGACAACAATGCCGCTAATCGTCAACAGTGCGCGAAGGGCATCACCCCGGAGGCCATCCGAAGCCACGCTGCCAATCTGGGACAATCCCACGCCGGCCGCCAGAAGCAAGGTGGCACGGTAGGATGCGGTCGATAAAACGCGACCGATCGTGCCACGCGGGTTGAGGCACAAATCGACGGCCAGGTTCAGCGGAACGCACGAAGCAGCCCGAGGTCGTTTTCCCGCGCCCGGATGAGCGGCCACCGGTTTTGGGAAAAAACCGGCCTTCGATGACGCCTTTTCCTCTCCTCCGGCCCTTTTCAAGAGGGCGGACGGGCTTTCCGGCGAAGGCCCATGGCATCCTTCGAGGTGGCAGATGATCCCTTTTTGGGAGAGCAACCGCTGGTATCCCTTTGCAGTTGCTTCGTCCGTATCCGACAACAACACTACGGGCATCCGGGCCATACGCTGCGCGAAGCGATCGGGCGAATCCTTGAACAAACGGCGCAGGCGCTCCATAACGATCTCCCGCGGCAGGTTGCGGTCCGTGTCGCCGTTAAACACGAGCCGACAGCGGGATGACCGTGAATCGAAGGATGGTGTGGTTTTGCTTTTGGCCGAATGCATGTATGCAGGCTCCCATGGGCCTATCACCATTAGCCGGCGCCCGGCTAAGAATCCCGGGATGACCGGCAGGCGGGGAAGACCTGAAGGAGATGATTAGTTCAGGATTACGGTGGTTGTCAAACCCCGTCGCGACGTCCGGCATCCGCCGGCCGGCAACACAGCCCGGGCAACCCCTTCAAGGCAGGTGGGAAAGGCCTGGGACGGTGCGTCAATCCAACTTGATCTGCTTCAGAATGGCAAGCCGCGGATCCATATCTTCCCCTGGGCAGCGGCACGGCCCTTCATTCAAGTTGGCGCCGCAGCGGGCACACAATCCCCGGCAATCTTCCCGGCACAGGGGCTGCATGGGAATCGCCATGATGATCTGTTCCTGGATGACATCCAGAAAATCGATTTCGTCGCCCTCGAACAGCACCACGCCCAGTTCATCGGCCTGCAATTCATGGGAATCCTTCGAGAAATCCGTCCCTTCGCCCGGTATGGTGCGCGAAAAGGTCAATCGGAAGGAACTCCTCAACGGACGTTGAATCGACCCGAGGCAGCGGCTGCACGTCATGGCGGCCTTTCCCTCTACACGTCCCTTCACCTGAAACATCCCGGCGGTCGGTACTATCTGCAGACGTACGGCCAGCATGCCTTGAACGAGACAGCTCGCACGCTTCTGCAGGACCGATAGATCCTTCATTTGGGCCGGATCGAGATTTTCCTCGATCAGAAGACCATCTTCGGTTAAATCCGCAACACGTATCCGCATCGCCCCACCTCGAGCATTTCCGGCAGCATCCGCTGCATCCCTTTTTTCCGAATCGTTCACCGGATCATGACGGCCTTCATGTCCCTGACCGGCGCATGAAGGTATATCCGCTCCCAAGCACAATATACATCAGAATGCAAGCCGTGATGCCGAACTTGGGCCAGGCGCATAGGGCCGCTGAGACAGGTTGCCATCCTTTGGCATTCCCAAGCAGCAGTTGAATGAGCAGCATGTTTTCGACGACATCCAAGAACGCCGCAAACCATGCGGCCCCCGCCAGGAAAAAACCCAATCTTTCGAGCCGGCGAAAATGCGGCGGCAGATGAATCGCCACTCGGCGGCAAATGCCGGCAAGGGTAAACGCATAGGCCGCGAGAAAAAAGAAATCCACTCCCAGGCTGATCCCGGCCTGGATCCGGGCCGATGCGTCCCAGGAAGCAAGAATGCGTTCCGCATCCGTCAAGGTGCCGGCTAATTCGAATGAGATAATTCCCGCCGGCGCCGCGGGTGTCTTCAGGGCCCGGTCGAGGACCGTCATGCCCGCCAGCAGGAGGATACACAAGACGGCACCGATGATCAGGTTTCGCAGACGCATCGGATCGTGGGTCCTTTCCCTTTCCATCGGAACCAACCTTTTGTCCTGGGGCTAGGGCCGCATTCTGCTCCATTCGGCCGGGGGAAGATTCCAAAAGGGTTCACCCGTGGGGCAAACGACAGGCAGCAACCCGTGGGGTCTCATCATCGCGGCATCAAATGCTCCGGCACCCGTACCGCCACCACTTCACCGGTGGCGCAAACCTCTCCTGCCGCCAGCAACCGGGAAACGACGACGACTTTGCGGCCTTTGATTTCTTTGATTTGTGCCCGAATCTCCAGTGTTTCATCGATGGGAGTGGGTTTGAGGTAGCTGACCTGCAGGGATGCCGTTAGAAATCTTACCGCCAGGGATTCCGCATCGCCTGCGGGTGCCTCCTTTCGAGCGGCCGCTGAGGCGGTACCCGTGCTGTGGCAGT
>Ga0316576_10001786_pt1 | contig 11898 bp, 9 predicted proteins | sample S0NA_FD_203075 | JGI IMG/M metagenome (GOLD analysis project Ga0316576, IMG submission 203075) | Rhizosphere microbial communities from salt marsh grasses in Alabama, United States - S0-2_050615r3r5 | ecosystem: Host-associated > Plants > Roots > Rhizosphere | place: USA: Alabama | collected... | reverse complement strand
CGATCGGACTCCCGGCTGGAGGTTGAGGTACAGCCTGTAGCTGTCCTGCCGGATCAGGTGAACGGTCGGGAAGGTCACCGATCCTCGAACCGGATCCTCAGCCTCGGCGCTTTCATGGCCGAGGCGTTCGATGATGTTCTGGATGAAGCCGGTCGGCTTGATCGTGAGCTCGAGGATGCCTTTGAGCACGGGTTCGACGGTCAGAACGTAGTAGCCGGCGTCGAGCTCCCATTGGCTGTCGCCCTGCCTGAACGGAGGGGCTTCGTAGTGGCTGGGGCGGTAGACGAAGAACGGCTCGATCCGAAACTGCGCCTGGGTTCCGCTCGACTCGATCGCGTAGGCTCCGGTCTCCCGAACATCGAGAAACACGGTCAGGGTGTCGAGGAGATTGCACCTGGTCGACCAGCCTTCGGAGCGGTCGAGGGGGATGGTCTGCTCCCGAAGTGGCTGCTTCTCGAGATCGCCGTTGTGACGCCAGTGAGCGAGAATCGCGGTCGCGTCCACCGAGTCATCAGGGTGGCCGGAGTGCGTGCTCGAGATCCAATAGGGGCCGGAGCCTCCGATGGGGTACCAGCTCCTCGTCTCGAAATGCTGGAGGACGTAGGGTTGCCGAGCCTCGGACTGGACGGTGACCAGGTCGAAGCCGTCGGTCGAGCTGCTCGTTGCAACCTCGGCGGAAGGCTCGCGTGAGTCCTTGTCGATCCGGGCGAACTCGCCACGGTCCGCAAAGGCGTTCGACGCGTCGAAGCGGGAGACTCTCAGCGAGGCAGGTTTCGCTTCCGGCAGCTCGAGGCGGAAGTAGTTTGCCTGGGAGGGCACGAGCCAGCGATCGATCCCAAATGGACTGGTCTCGAACCGAGCGCGACCGGCCATGGGCAGCTCGGGGATGCCGAACCTGAGAAGGAACGGGCTCTCTCCGGTGTCGTCGGGCCACGGTTGCGGTCGTCCGCCGTAGGCGGTCAGGAGGTAGAGCCCGGGTTCGAGCTGGACGGCGAGACGAGCCGCGAGCAGCGGCTGTCCGACCACCGGTTCGAGGATCTCGACCGTGGGTTCGGCATCGTACAGCCAGCTCCCGTCCTGCCACAGTCTCAGGTCGCGAAGGGCCCTTCCCGCCGCTTCCAGCTGGACCCAGCGGCGATTTTCGATCTGAAGCCAGAATGATCTCTGTTGGAGATCCTCGAGAGCTGCCGCCACAGGTTTGAGCTCCACCAGTTGCTCGGCCGGCTCGGGAGAGACCTCGACGAAGGAACGAACGATGAGCTCGGCCTCACCTTCGGCCCGTGGATGGCCGATCGTGATGATCTTGTACTCGCCGCGATCGAGGAAGACGTCGACTCTCCCGTCCTCGCTTCCGGGGTCGCCGGCGACCTGTCCGGGTCCCGCCATCCGGTCGATCAGCTGGAGGGCGACGCCCTGCGCGCTGACGGCCGAGATCGAGTACCGGCCGAAGCGCGCAACCTCGAGGATTGCCTCGTGGCGGCCAGCGGCCGGAACCCGATTCCGATCCAGGGCGGCCGGAGGTCCCTCGACCGCGGGGAGGAGCTGGGTTTCGGCGGCCGGAGCCGCCAACAGAACTGCCAGTGTGAACGCCACCGAGAGAGCCGTCCTCAGCGTTTCGTCGTGTGTCACCGATCACCCCCGGAGCATCGATCCTGCCCATCGTCACTTCCAGGACCTGCACCGTCAAGCTAGCCAATGGGGGTGACCCGAAGGTGTCTACAATGTGACGAGGCCAAGACGCGTGGAGGCGACCTTCGGCACGCCGTACGAAGAAACCCGTAGGTTGACGTCAGGATTACCGACACGCGCCGTTTCCGGCCCGGTGCCGCGGGCGCTTCGGGTGCGGCCGGTTACGGAACCACGATCGTCCAGGCGTCGGTCGTGCCGGACTCGAAGTTGTCGGCGAACAGTGGCGCCAGGTTGTTTGCCGGCGCTTCGACCATGACCTCCACGAACGGTGGCCCACCGTCGCGGTACATTCCGATCGTCGCGATCGCCGGCTGGGGCGGGCTGTCGGTATCGAAGCGGAAGTTGTACATGGTCGACCAGCGCAGTGCGTTGGCAACGGGGTTCGTGGCGTAGCTGTCCGTGTACCAGGTGAGCCAGCCGATGCCGGGATTGACGTCGACCGCCCAGTCGGCGCCGTCATAGGGCTCGCCCGAGTGGTAGCTCACGTCTCGGAAGCCAGTGTTGCTGACCACCGAGTTCGAGGCGATGGGGACCGAGAAGCTGGCGCCGCTCAGGTGCGAGTTGAGGTTGAAGACGGCGTACTCGTAGTGCCAGGTGCCGTCTCCGTTGTCGCCGGCCTTGTAGGCGACGAGGAACAGGCCCTCGCCGGGCACCTGGACCTCCCGGACCGTGACCGTGGGGTCGATGTCCTGCCAGGCGTAGATCGCCGGTCGCCCCTCCTCGGTGGGGCCGGTTGTGGTGAGGCTGGTTCCGCTCACCAGGACCTCGCGGTGGGAAGCGTTGTTGAGACCGTTACCGGCGATCGCGTCGTCCGGCGCGACGTACTCGCCTTCGACGAAGTACCGGTACCGGGTCGGGTCAGCGATGATCTCGGTTGCCGACACGTTGATCCGGCCGGCCAGGGTCGGGTCGCCGCTCGGGGAGCCCGGCGGCTCCAGGAAGTACCCGGTGAAGGCGTTGACCTCGGAGCGCGGTCCGAGGTTGCTCTGGCTGCCGTTGAGAGTGGCGGAGTAGGGGTCGGAGCAGCCGACACCGAGCTGGGCGCCGCCGTTGGGCGGGTACTGGCAGGTGTCGCACGAGCTGCCGTTGACCGAGACGAAGCCGTGCTTGAGCCAGCTGATGCCGAGCATCTCGATGGCGCCATGCTCCACCGGTGGTCCGGCGTCGGGCAGAGTCACGCGATACAGGTTCTGGGCGATGACAGGATGCTGGTTGGTGCTCGACACCCACTCCACCGGCACGTCGCCCCGGTTACACGAGGTGGTCCCGACGGAGTAGGACCGGGTGTCGCCCGAGCTGCCCCAGTAGTAGACGCTGGGGATCTCGAACACCACCACGTCCGGTCCGATGATACCGTCCGGCTCGGTCGCCAGGACCGTTGGTCCGCCGGCTGCGAGGAGAACCACGGCCGTCGCGAACGCAACCCTCAGTCTCACAACGCTCTCATGTCTGGTCACGGATCCCCTCCGAAGCATCGATGCTGAAGAGAACTGGTCTCAGACTCGCCCCATTCCCGGGCTGAATCACTCGTGACCGGATCGGGAGAGTCGGGCCGCGGCCTCGAGGTGCTCCGCCGCCCGTTCAGAATCGCCGGCGCCCTGGCAGGCACGTGCCGCGAGCGCGCGAAGCCGGGGGTCGTCGGGGGACCGCCGGATCGCCTCCTCGAACACCGGCACCGCTTCGGCGAACCGACCGGCGGCGGCCAGCACGCCGGCCAGCGTCTCGCGTGCCGCCGCGTGCTTCGGATCGCGGCGCAGGACCTCGCCGAGCTCCCGCACCGCTTCGTCGGTTTTGCCCGTCATCGCCAGCGCGAGGCCAACGTTGAACCGGAGGTCGATGGAGTCGGGGATCGCCTCGAGACCGCGAAGGAAGACGCGTAGCGCCTCGTCAAGCCTGCCGTTTCGTGCGAGCAGGGCGCCCCATCCGAGGGTGCCGGCCGGGTCCTCCGGCGCCAGCTCGACGGCCGTCGCAAAGGCCCTTGCGGCCTCGTCCACCCGGCCGTCGGCGGCCAGAATCCGAGCCGCCAGCAGGTGGCCCTCGTTCTGGCCGGGATCCAGGGCCAGGGCTGTGTCGAGCCGTTGCCGAGCACGTTCTGGATCGCCGTCGATCCAGGCCAGCCAGGCCAGCCTGAGCTCAGCAGCCCCGCTTCGAAGGGGACTGATGCGGCCGAGCAGCTGCGCCGCCCGCCGGGCCCGCTGGACCAGCCGGCGATTCTCAGTCGTGGCGGGGATCGGGGTTGCGTCGAGGTCGAGAGCGTCTCGCCGCAGGCTCGCAGTCGTCGCGTAGAGAGCGTCCGCCCGTCGCGTCAGCGCCTGAACCGCCCCGCTGTGAAGCCATACCAGCAGCACCAGGGCCATGACGACGACGAACACGGCCCCTGCCCGTCGGAGGTGGCCGCCGGACTTGAGTCGGATCGGTCCGAGCCATGCGTCGGCGCGCGAGGCGATGCGCCTGAGGCTCAGCACCAGGCCGGCAATGATCGCTGCGAGCCCGAGCGCGAGGAGAAACGGAACGAGGCCGTACAGGCCGCGAAAGGCGGCGACGGCGCCGACGAAGGCGATGCCGGCGAGGAGCTCGTCGGACCAGGGAAGCGTGCCCGGTGGGCGGCGGCCCCGGCCGGCTCGAAGCGAGGGGCGCCCCGCACCGAGGTAGAGCGCCCCGTTCGGGCAGCCGGCGACGCAGTCGAGGCACTTCATGCAGCCGGGGTCGACGACCATACGATGGTCCCGGACCTCCTCGTGGATGCGGACGTTGGAGGTGCACACCGACGTGCAGGTCGCGCAGCTGCGGCAGGCGTCGGTGACCCGGATGCGGACCGGGGCGAAGCGGTCGGCGAAGCCGAAGGCGGCGCCGTAGGGGCAGGCATAGGTGCAGAAGCCCTTGGACCCGAGCACGAAGACGACGACGAAACCGCAGATTGCGAAGGTGAAAAGGGCCACGCCGGGCCCCGGGAAGGTGGCCCAGAATGACGAGGTCAGGAAGCTCGCCCGGAACGGACCCGGCGGATCGCCGGTGGCGATCCGGTAGGCGGCCGGCCACAGAAACATGTAGATGAAGGCGATGAGCGGGACGAGGCCGATCAGTCGCGAGCGAAGCGGACGCGGCCGGATGCCGAGCTTGAGGAGCAACCAACGGCTGAGGTCCTGGAGGGCGACGAGGTGACAGCCCCAGCCGCAGAAGAACCGTCCGAAGATCGCCGTCAGGACGATGGCGACGACGAAGAACACGAGACCCGCGTTGACGACTCCGTGGCGGCCGAGCTCCATGCCCTCGGAGGGCTCGACCGGGCTCAGGGTCAATCCTCGCAGGAGCCAGTGCGCGATGTGGGCCGCGATCGCCAGATGCACGGCGATCAGGGTGAAGGTTCGCCACAGGGAGGGTCGCCGGGGCCGCAACCCGCGAGGCCGGACCATCGGAAGGGCGCTGGAGTCTCGTTCCTCCATGCCCCGTGCCGCTGTCCCGCCGGGTTTTCCGCTCATCGGACCACGGTAGCAGCATTCGGACGTGGCTCCGTCGCTGGCTCTGATTGCTGTCGCCGCTCGCTGATCAGCCTCCATCCGGTAGGTTGGCACCGTGGGCCGGCGAGGGCGCCGGCCCTACAACGGGTTTCCCAGAAGCGGCCGGGCGAGGGGGTTGCTGTCGCCGCTCGCTGATCAGCCTCCATCCGGTAGGTTGGCACCGTGGGTCGGCGAGGGCGCCGGCCCTACAACGGGTTTCCCAGAAGCGGCCGGGCGAAGGGGTTGCTGTCGCTGCCCCTGCCGCTGCGGCTCCCCCGTGCGGACCGCCTATACTGGCGCGAGCTTTGCGCGAAACCGGGAGGGACCGACGGTGAAGACGACGACGATGCTCGTGATGGCAGCGATGACCGTGGCCGGTCTCGGCTGCTCGGGGGCTGACAATCCGGCGACGCCGCCGGCGGCGACACCGGCACCGGTCGCTCCGGCTGCTCCGGCTGAACCGGCAATCCTCGAACGTCCCTTCTCCGCCGAGCAGATCCGGGACGAGTGGACCGAGGGACTCCAGCTCCGCATCCATCGCTGGACTCCGGCGGCCGAGGCCTTTGAGCGGTGGACCGTCGTCGAGGTGGACGAGGAGGGCGTCGGGATCGAGTCAGTAATCGTGAGCGCCGACGGAACGCCGGTCAGCGAGCCGCACCTCCAGCGCTCGACCTGGGTCGAACTGCGCGATCACGCGACCTTCCCAGCCGATTCCGCGCGTCGCGAGCCTGCGACCCGCGAGACACCGCTCGGGCTGCTCGACGGGTGGCTGTACACCGTTCAGGACCCGTCCAGCGATCTGACGAACGAGTTCTTCTTCGCCTCGTCCTTGCCGGGCGCACCAATCGTGGTTCGCGTCCTCCGGGACGGTGAGCTTGTGGAACTCTTCGAGCAGGTGGAGCGGTCACGCGCCGAGTGATCGCCGGCGGCGGTCCTTTGCGCCGTCTGCTGGGGTGCGTGGTGCAACCCCGTGGTTTCAGGACCGTATTGATACACTGACTCAATAGCTCGAGGAGGACCTGATGTCTCAATCAGCCCATGGTCGCTTCGTTTGGTACGACCTCATGACCACCGATCCTGTCGCCGCCAAGGCGTTCTACAACCAGCTCGTCGGATGGGGAACCAAACCGTGGCAGGAGAGCGGCCCGCCGTACACCATGTGGATTGCCGGGTCCGAGGCCATCGGTGGGGTCATGGATCTGCCCAAGGAAGCCGCGGACGCCGGCGCGCCGCCCAACTGGATCGCCTACATTGCAGTCAGCGACATCGAGGTGGTCTGCGAACGCGCGACCGAGCTCGGAGGGGTGGTGCTCCATCCGGCGACCGACATCCCGGGCGCCGGCTGCTTCGCCATCCTCCAGGACCCGCAGGGCGCGGTGTTCGCGGTCTACGCGTCGGACAGCCTGTCTGACGATCCGCCGCAGCAACCGGGGATCGGACAGATTTCGTGGCACGAGCTCGCCACCAGCGATTTCGCAGCCGGCTACGACTTCTACTGCGAGCTCTTCGGCTGGGAGTCGAAGGAGGACATGGACATGGGGGGCGGTTGGATGTACCGGATCTACGGCCAGCCGGAGAGCTTCCCCCTGGGCGGGATGTTCACCAAGCCGGCCGAGATGCCGGGACCGCCGATGTGGCTCTACTACATCTCGGTGCCGAGCGTGACCGAGGCGGTGGCCCGGGTGAAGGAGCTCGGGGGCAAGGTTCTCAACGGTCCCATGGAGGTTCCTGGGGGCGACATGATCGCGCAGTGCATGGACCCCCAGGGGGCGGTCTTCGCGCTCCACTCGCGGGCGGCCGGCGGCGATTCCGCGTAGCCTTCGAACCCGGTGCGGGTCGAGCTGCGTCGCGTTCCCGTCCAGAAACGGGAGGGGCGCCGTTGGAGAGAGGCTGACACCAAGGTGACTGATGGCATCCCATCGCGGTTCGAACCGCGGGGAACGCGGAGAACGCCGCGGCCATTGCAGAGTCCCGCCTTTTCTCGTGGCTTGTGTTCTGACCGCCTGTTACGATGGATCGGTCAATCCCTTTCGGCCTCTCCGCGATCTCTGCGATCTCCGCGGTTCACGCCAAGACTGCCGAAAAGCATCGTTTCTGGACGGGAACCAGCCCGGATCAGCGGTCCGCGATCCTTCGAGCGTTGTGGCGTCGCGCCTTGGCCCGGTTGCCACAGCTCGCCATGGAGCACCACCTGCGGCTGCGGTTGCGGCTCGAGTCGAGGAACAGCCAGCTGCAGTTTTCGCCGGCGCACTCGCGGATGCGGTCCGCCTGATCAGAGGTCACGAGGTCGGCGGCCGATCGGACGACCGGCCACAGGATCCGATCGGCCGGCGACGATCGATCGTGCCATCGCCAGCAGCAGTCGTTGCCTCGAACTTCGACCTCGAGGTTGGGGAGGGCGCCCCGCAGCGCCTCGTTGAGGACCGTGAGCTCCGGGTGTGCCTGGACTGTCTGTCGTCGGTCGAGCGGAGAGCCCTCGAGGTGGATCTGGCCCATGCAGCGGAGGTCCAGGGCGCTCTGATCCCGCGCGGTGAAATGCGGCTTCCCGGATTGCGCGCGTTCGTGCACTCGAGAGCGGCGGGCACCGTCGGCGACGACCGGGAGTACGGCGTCGACGGACTCTGGACCCTGGTCTCGGAGCGCGACCTCGAGCTCGGTCCGGAGCAGGCCGCGGCGCGCTACCTCGCCGACGTGGCGCGCCACCGGGCGGGCAGCGCTTAGCAGGACGACCTGACCCTGCTCGTGCTGCGGCGCGGCTGCTGCCTGGCGGTGGATTTCCGCAGCTCGCGGCGCCGGCGTCCGTCGATCACCGGGTGAGCTCGAGCACCTTGTAGCCGTGACGGTCGTCGAGGGCGCGCAAATTGCCGATCTGCCGCAGGTCGCGTTCCCACGGAAGGGTGCGGTTCGCAACCACCAGGGCCCGCCCGCCGGGCATCAGCACCGCGTCGATGGTGCTGAAAATGGCGCGCGCCGGCTGCAGATCGACCGGAACGCCGTTGTGAAAGGGAGGGTTGAGCAGCACGAGATCGCAGCTTGCCAATGGCGGCGGCTCTCGGGTGGCGTCCCACCAGGCGAGCTCGCAGCGGTCGCCGAGGCCGAGCTCGACGGCGCCGGCCCGTGCGCACACGACCGCCCGGTGGTCGATGTCGGCGAGCACGGCCGTCGCCTGCGGCCATCGCCGGAGCGCCGCCAGCCCGAGTACCCCGATCCCGCAGCCGGGATCGAAGATCCGTGTCGGTTCTTCGAGGCCCGCGAGCTGCTCGAGAAGGAGCGCCGGGCCCGGGTCGACGCCATCAGCCGAGAACACGCCGGGTGCAGCCGGCAGCTGGAAGACGGCGTCGGCGACGGCCACGGACACCGGTAGCGTCAGCGGTTTGCTCGGGCCGGGTCCGTCGTCGCGGGACCAGAGAACCACTCGAGAGTGGGCACGGTTCGCGACCACCTCGCCGGGTGTGCCGAGCTCGTCGTTGAGGAGCTTGACCGCGGACTTGACCCCGAGATCGTTGCCGCCGACGATCAGCAACCGGCCGCCGGGTGAGAGCCGTTGCCAGGCCTCGGCCAGCGCCTGCCAGGTGGCGGCGCGCCCCTTCTGGAGGTGGACCACGGCCTGTTCGAAGCGGTCGAGCCCGACCTCGGACCACCACGGCACGGCCTTGACGTGATCGGCGCGTGCCCGTAACCAGTCGCCGCGGTGGGGCAGCACCGCGACTCCGCCGACCGTCGCCACGCCGGCGGCGCCGAAGACCTCGAGCAGCGGGGTGGGGGCGAGCACGCCGGGGTCGCCGACGAGGTCGGCGGGCGAGGACCGGAATCGCCGCGACATGGCGCGACGGTAGCAGATCGGGGGAAGGTCAACCTCGCTCCCGGTACGCCTTGGGGACCCTCAACGACCCAGTGGGGGCGAGACGTCCGCAGCCACAATGAGCCAAGGCCGAGTCCGGACCGACGATTGTGGCGGCGGGCGTCCCGCCCGCCTTGCGCACGCTGCGGACGCCCGGGCAGGGGAGATTCGCGTCGAAGGAGCAGGCTTGAACCACGACGTCGATGAATCCTGCTGCCCCGCTCCCCGCAGCAGCTCGACGCCGCACGGCGCGTCAGAACGCAAGCTCAGATGTGACGTGCTCTTGCTGTTCTCCCCTTGACCGCCGCGCAATCAACGAAACGGGTTCTCGACGACGACGCCATCGAGGGTGAAGCCGTTCTGGAGATCCTCGCTGAGCACACGATCGCAGCCGCCGCTGCGGGCAGCTTCGAGGATCAGGGCGTCCCAGACGGCGAGCCGGCGACGACGCGCAGTGCTGATGGCCCTCAGAACCAGCTCGGGATCGGTGTGAACAACCGGCAGCCGAGCGAGACTGTCGATGATCTCCGACGCCTGACCCTCATCGACGGGCTCGGCAAGGCGCCGGGTCAGCACCCACCAGCTCTCGAGAAGGACCTGGGTGCTCACGACCAGCCGTTCTCCGCTCTCGAAGATTCCGATTGCCCTTGCCTGCTTGGAAGGATCGGCCCGGTCGAAGGCGTAGACCACGACGTTGGTGTCGACAAAATCGCTCATTCGGGCTCGTGCACCGTGGTCCGGCTGTCGAGCCGGTCGATGTACAGGTCATCGCGTTCCCAGGTCCTCCCGCCGGCGCCGCTCGAGGCTGTCGAGGCCCTGGCGAGCTCGGCGAGCAGGCTTCTGGACGCGGACTCGGCCTCGGAACCGGCGTAGCTCTCGAGGAACTCTCGCAGCACGGCATTGACCGACGTGCCCTGGTTGAGGGCTCGGATCCGTGCTCGCCGCAGAGTCTCGTCATCCACGGTGATCGTCAGGTTCATCACCCGTGCTCCACGGATTAAGTGTAGCACGAAGACTCGCTGAGCGAATCGTGACGGTGCTCGCTGGCGTTCGCACCGATTCGGGAGCAATACCAAGGGCCGCAGGTCGTTCCGAGCTGTGTCACGTGTTTCCGGGCGATTCCGAACGCCGGACCACCTACCATGGCAGAATCGCTGTGGGAGATGCCGTGACACCATCCAGACGCTGGGCCGTGGTCGCTGTGGTGGGGCTGGCTGCGCTTTCGCTGGCAGCGGTTCGTCCGCTGGCGGTTCGGGTGACGATCGAGCCGGTGCGGGCCACGGAAGACGGGACCCTGATGTCGGTCTCGATTGCGGTCGCGCCCGAGGACCGCGGCGCGCTCGGCCGGGACGTGATGGTCTGGGCCGAGGTCGCCCGCAGGGGTGACGAGGCCGTCCGCAAGGGTTGGGCGCTCAAGGTGGACGACCCGGCACGGCCGCTCATGGTCGAGGCGGTGTGGCCGCCCGGCGAGGTTGCGGTCCGGATCGACCTCGACGCAGTGGGCGGTGGCGGCCATGCGGTTTGGTGGGGCGAGGTCGTGGTTCCCGACCTGGCGACGACTGTGCCAAAGGCCGAGCCGGCAGAGGCTGAGGTCGAACCGGAGCCGCTTGAACCGAAGCCGACGCCCGAGACATCGGGAGAGCCCGTAACCGAGGCCGCGAGCGAGCCGGTCTCCCCGCCGGTCGCGGTCGTCGAGCTCCCGGTTCCGGCGCCTTCGGCCGAGGCGGTCGCCGGGTCCGACGGTGCGACCGGGCCGCAACGGGCGCCCTCGGAGGCGTCGGCGTCCCCAACGGACCGGGCTCAGCTCGTTCAGCTCACCGACGCGGCCTCGGCATGGCTTGCCTCCGGTGTCGGTCGTGGCGAGATCACAGTGGCGGTGATCCGGGATGGCGTCCCGCTCGCCGGGCTCGCGCCGGCCGATCTCGAGGTTGTGGCCGGCCGAAACGCGCTGCCGGTCGTGGCGGTCGGAGGACCTGATCGGGCGCCGCTTCAGCTCGCGGTGGCGGTCGATCTCGGGACCGGGGGCGAGGCCGGGTGGGTGGGGCGAATTGGAGCTGAGCTCGCCGCCGGGGCGGCGAACGGTCGTGGTCAGGTCCTGGTTCGGACCTCGGGCGGCTACGACAGCGGCTGGGGCGTGAATCCGGCGTCCGTGGCCGAGCTGATCTCCGCCCGTGAGGAGTGGTCCGGCGATGACCTGCCCGCGCTCGTTCGAGAGTGTCTCGGCCGCTTCGAGGGCGTCAGCGGGCGCGTCTTCCTGGTGGTCGTGACCGACGGCCGCAGCGACCGGTCGAGCTCAGGTTGGAAGGAGACCTTCGACGCTGCCGGACGGGCCGGTGTGCCGGTCCTGGTGGCCGGAATCTGGAGCGCGGACTTCAGCCGTGCGTCTCGCAAGCGTCTGAGCCGCCTGGCCGAGGTCTCCGGCGGCACTGTCTTCTACCTCCAGGGCGCGGTCCAGACCGGCGATCTGTTGGAGCGTTTCAGGGCGGTGCTCGACGGAAGCTTCGCGCTTCGCCTGGAGGCGCCTCCCGGGACCGTCGGCATCGAGGTCAGGGCGCCGGCTGCCGAGCTTCGCGCGTCATCGACCGCGGTTCGCTGAGCTTGCCGAAAACCGCTCGTTCCTGGATCGGGAACGACGCTGTTCCCGCCAGAGTTTCTGGACGGGAACGGGCTAGGGCGTGCGCAGTACCACCGTCCGCCGGCCGTCGCTCAAGAACACCCGGTCGTCTTCGATGGCCTTGACTCTGAAGCCACCGACGACGCCGCCGAGGTGGACCTCGATGCCGTTGACCTCGGCGAAGGGGTCCTCGGCCCGCGAGATGATGTAGTCGAGGCTCAGCACTGTAGTCCCGAGATCGGCCTCGAGGATGTAGA
>Ga0316576_10001785_pt1 | contig 11898 bp, 7 predicted proteins | sample S0NA_FD_203075 | JGI IMG/M metagenome (GOLD analysis project Ga0316576, IMG submission 203075) | Rhizosphere microbial communities from salt marsh grasses in Alabama, United States - S0-2_050615r3r5 | ecosystem: Host-associated > Plants > Roots > Rhizosphere | place: USA: Alabama | collected... | reverse complement strand
CGGCGAGCTTCAACCGGCTGACGAGTCGCGGCGCTTGGGGTGAGCTGGCGTCGATGACCGCGATGCCGCTTGGGCCGATGGCGGCGACGAGCTTCCCGGCGACCCAGGCCAGGTCGTTGACCGAACCGGGCAGGGGCACCACGCCGGCGTAGACCGGGTGGGCCGGGTCGGACACGTCGGCGACCACGACCCCCACGGTGGCGGCGAGGTAGACCAGCCCCTGCTTGCCGGGCAAGACGCGGTAGGTGCGGCGGACGAGGTCACGCTGGGCTGCGGGCAGGCCGGGCGGGGCGGCCGTACGGGGCTCCGCGCGGAGCGTGCCGCAGAGCAGGACCGGGACGATCGAGACGAGGAGGCGCTGGAACATGCGGCCTCAGGGCAGCGTGGACGTGTCGCGCAGCGGGGGCACGGGAAGCTTGTCCTTGCAGGTGTCGGTGCCGTAGCACGCCTCGAGCTTGATCTCCTTGCCGTCGCTGTTGAAGTAGTGACCGATGAGGTTGAACATGAACAGGCCGACGTCGAAGTGCTGCTGGGTTGCGCAGTTGCACGGGTCCGGACCCGTCTTGTCGGCGCAGCTCTTCTCGCAGTCCTTCCGCGCCTTGTCGTACATCTCCCCCGGCATGTCGAAGCCGTGGGTCCCGGTGGGCGAGGAGATCGGCATCAGCATCGCCGAGGCGCCCCCGAGCGGGTCGGTCTTGCCCACGCCGATGCGCAGGGGAGGATCGAGGCGTGGGACCTCGGTTCCGAAGCGGTCCGTGCCGCCGGAGAGGTTGTCGATGTCCTTGTCCACGCCGTTCCCGTTCGAGTCGGTGAAGCGCTTGAGCTTGTCCGTCGCCTCGAGGGTGTAGGTGTCGATGAGCACCTGGTTCGGCGTGACGCCGTAGCGCGGGTCGACATGGAGAAAGTCCACCAGCCCGGCGGCGCGGGCCGCGGTGACTCCGGTGCTCACCGGTACGTTCATGTCGCCCACCGTCGGCACCATCAGGGTGTGGGTCCCGGTGCGCTCCCCGGTGCCGTAGATGATGGGCTCGAGCTGGTAGTTTCGCGCGTAGGACACCGGGTCTCCGGGGTCGAGGATCAGCTGGGTCAGCGACATGAACCGCCTCAGCCGGGGGCTGTTGCGGGGCAGGCCGAGCCCCTCGGCGAGCGCCGTGAGCGGGCCGCCCTCGGCGTAGGTCTTGGCCTGAAACTCCACCTCGTGCTGCAGCTTGTCGACCACTAGCCGGGGCGCGACGTCCTTCTTGCGCAGGCACTCCTCCCCGGCGAGCACGTCTCCCCGGTAGAACAGCAGCCGCACCCGGTCACCGAGGTCGGTCGCCAGGCCGAGGCGGAAGCGGCCGTCCTGCGTGACATAGCTGCAGCCCAGCTCGCCGTTGGCCAGGTTCTCGGCGACAACGGTGTCGCCGGCTTGCACGCCGGAGACGTCGGCGATGTGCAGCTCCTGCTTGCCGTTGAGGTCGACGACGATGCTCTCGATCTTCATCGTGCCGCTGTCCTGGTCCTGGGTGCCGACGAACAGAGGCCCCATCGTGCGCAGGAAGACAGGCTCCGGCACCCCGCCCTGACGCGAGCGGATGGCCACCTCGCCCAGGCCGGCGGCGCCCGAGATCGGGGCGACGGCAGTCAGGTTCGGCTCGACCCCGCCGACGAGCAGCGACATGATTCCGCCGAGGGATCCGCCGACCATGAAGAACTTGCCGTCCGGTCCGCCCACGTCGATCTTGCCGTCGCCGTCGAAGTCACCCGCGAGGTCGTTCGCCTTGCCGTCGCCGTTGGCGTCGATCTTCCAGCTCTTGGAGCCATCGAAGGCGCGGAAGACGCGGACGAGCTGCATGTAGTCCAGCGCGGACTGGCGCACCACGTCCCGCGTGTGGAACATGTAGGCGGTCCAGAAGTCACCGCCCGAGTCGGTCTCGCCGTCGCCGTTCATGTCCCTGGCCCGTCCCTTCAGCGCCGCCTTGAGCAGGTTGGAGACGCCGAACTGGCCGGTCAGCGCCTCGGCGAGCTTCTGCTCGAAGTCGCTCAGGCCCAGGCCGTGGGAGACACAGTCGATGGCCAGGGTGGCGAAGCCCAGGCGGGCGAGGTAGGCGCCGAATGCCAGCGCCTCGAACCGGCTCGAGGTGTAGCCGTGGCTCAGCACCACCAGCGGCGCGGGTTTGCCGTCGCCGCGGGCGGAGATCTCCTTGCGCGGGACGACGAGCCAGAAGTAGACCGTCTCCTCGCGAGCGGGGGCGACGACGCGGTCCAGATCCGGGGGCCAGGACTGGTCGTTGAGGCCCAGGGTGTTGCCGTCCGCGTCCTCCCGCATGAAGAGCTGCGGCGACTTGATAGAGCCGATGACGTGGTAGTCGACGTACTGCTGCGCCTCGTAGGTCGTCTCGTACTGCTTCGACCCAGGCTTCAGGTCCTGGAGCTGCTGGGCGATCAGATCATAGGCGTCGAGAAACTGCTCGCTGTAGAGCAGGTAGGGTTTCTTCGCGTTCTTGAAGTAGCCCGGGTCCTTCAGCGGCTCCAGGCCGGCGACCTCGGCGGGGAAGTTCTGGCCCAGGTGCGCCTGGATGCCGAGGCCGTAGAGCCCGTCGCGCACGGCGATCATGTGCGTCTGGATCGACTGGGTCGTGAACGAGAAGGCGAAGGCCACGTCGTCCAGGGTCGTGCCCTTGGGGAGCACCTCGGGCAGGGCCGCGAGCGCCTCGTTCTGGGAGACGTGGTTGATGAAGGGGAAGGGGGAGCCCACCGGGGCTCCCTTCGCGTCCTTCAAACGCCGGGTCACCACCACCGCGTAGGTCGTGCGCTCGCGCAGCGGAATCAGCGGCCGCGCGATCAGCGTGTTCGTTTGCTTCTCGTAGAAGCCCATCAACGCATCGGCCCGGGCGCCGAGATCGGTGATGTCGGGCTTCTTGCCCGGCAGGTAGTTGGGCGTGTCCAGCACGCCGTCGGCGTCGGTGTCCTCGCCCGGGTCGAGCAGGCCGTTTCCGTTGGTGTCCTCGTCGGATTCCTCGAACGCCAGGGAGAGGGCGAACTCCTTCTGGTCGTTCTTCCAGTACTTTCCACGGTCCTCGAGGACGATGGGGTAGTTGCCGTTGCCCAGGTCGAGGTGGTGGATCGAGCCGAAGTCCGGCGAGGCGCGGTCCACGTTGATCAGGTAGATCACGTCGTTGGTCAGGTCGTAGTCCGCGTCCCGGTGCCCATCGAGGATCGAACCGATGTCCAGGGGGCCGGTGAAGGGGATGGTGATCGGCTCGAACACGCCCCATCCGTCGAGCGAGTCGATGAGCTGTCGGATCCGCGACTCGAATCGGGTGTCGGCGATCATCGACGCGTTGATTCGCCGTCCCGTGGCCGAGGTCGGGTCGTAGCGCGTGGCGATGTCGTTGGGCAGCGGGATGTCGGGGAGCGGTTTGTGGAAGAAGTCCATCTTCACCGTGGTCAGCGCGCTGCGGGCCGGGGCGAGCCCCTCGGGCTCGTCGCCGAGGCAGGCCGCCGCGAGGGACACGATGGCGAGGAGGGCTACTGGCTTGGAGATCTCTAGCGTGCGCATCGTGGGCTCCATCTGACCTAGAACTGATACCCGAGCATTACGCGTCCCCCCAGCACGGCGTCCATCCCCTGGCCATCCTCGCCCTCGAAGGCGCTCCCCGGGAACAGCGCACCGCCCTCGACGCCCAGGTTCAGCAGGGTCCCGGCGACCAGCGCCTGGAAGCGGGCGCCGATGTCGAGCTCGGTGCCCAGGTAGCTGCCCGGAGAAGCGTTGAAGCTGTTGCGCGGCACGCCGCCGGCGAGTCGGGTGTTGAGCGGGTCGGCGAGGGCCACCGCGGTGAAGGCGAAAAGCGGGCCGCCGTACAGCTCGACCCCGGTCGTCGGCCGCCACCAGACCCGGGGGAAGATGGCGATGGTGTTCGAGGCGCTCTCGCGGGTCGGAAACCGGTCGAGGTCCTCGTTGGGCGTCCCCACCAAATTCGGGTTGCTGGCGTTGAACGGCGCGCGGCCGGTCTGCCCGGCCATGACGTGCCGGTAGAGCAGGAGCCCCATCTCGTAGTTCGGATCGGGCTTGAACGCGTTCTGCTTCTCGTCGTCGAAGTTTTCGTCGCCGGAGGCATAGAGGAAGTCGATCACCGCGCCGACCTTCTCCCGGTAGCCGAGAGAGGCGCGCACCGCGACGCCGAGCTGCAGCACGTCCTTGTTCGGGTACTCGGGTGACGAGCCGAGGCCGGTCTCCCCGACCACCAGGGCGCTCTCGAGCTCGAGGGCGAGCTTCAGCCGCGGCGTCGGCGCGAACGATGTCCGGCCGTGCAGGTCGACGACGGTCACGTCGGTGGTGTCCCCGTCGGGGGCCTCCTGGGTGCGCCAGACCAGATAGACCCCCAGGGTGTGGGGCCGGTCGCGCCCGATGGCGACCGCCGTGATCAGCTGGCGCGCGTCGTCCTCCTCCAGGGTGACGTCGTCGGCGTAGATCCAGTCGTAGCCCACCGCGGCGAAGAGGCCGAGTCGCGTCAAAGGGCCCGTGGACAGGGCCACGCGTACGACCCGGTCCCCCCCACGCGGGTCGGTGAAGGCCGCGCTGCCCGGCTCCCAGGTGTGGGCGCCGTCGTTGGAGAGGAGCCCCATCCCCCACTGGCTGGTCATCAGGCCCCCGATCAGGTGGAGGTAGTACCCGAGCGAGACGCGGCCGTAGGCCTTGCGCAGCTGCTGCTCGAGCCCCTCGGAGTTGGGCAATCCGTCGCCGACGATGTCTGGCTCTCCGCCTATCGGGCCGGTGACCAGGTCGTGCTCGTACTCCGCGCCGAGGTTGAACGGGATCAACGCGCGCCGCGTGTTGATCTTCAGCCCGACCCGGGCCTGGACGTTGCCGAAGGCGCCGGTGTGGAGCGTGGTGCGCTGCCCGGTGCGCTGCAGGTCAACGGGGTAGTCGCCGATCCCCTCGAGCCGCGCGCGCATGGAGAGCGGCGCCTCGATCAGCATCTTACGCGGCTCGTATCGCACCAAAGGCGAGTAGCGGTGATCGTCTCCGGTCAACAGCAAGGGGAAGGTCTCCTCCCCTCCCTCGGCGGTGGCCACGTTCGGGGCGAGGAGCAACAGTTGCAGTGCCAGGGCGCAACAGCAGCGCATGGTCATACCTCTTGGGCGAGTTTCGGGGAATTATGGGGACAAACCGCCACAAAGACAACAGGCACAGTTGGGGGCACGGGTCTTGCTGTCGGTCGATGTGCCCCGCCGCGATGAACCGGGGGGCGTTGCGTTTTTCATCAGGAGGGAGCATGAGCCTGCGAATGTGGCCGCGGATCTGGGTCGTCGCTGTCGCCTGGGCCCTGGCCGTTTCGGGTTGCGATCCCGAGGGAGTCGAGGTCAAGCCCGACGGCCCCACACCGGCGGTCGACGCTGTGCTGGAGGGGGGGGGGCCGGACGGCGGCCCGGCAACGGACGTTGTTTTAAGCGACGGATCGCCCGACAGCGCCCGGGACGCCGCACCGCCTCCTGACGGGACATCCTCTGACACCTGCGCGGCGCCGGCGAGCTGCAGCGTGACCTTCTCCTACCCCAAGGGGAACGAGTCCAAGGTCGAGCTGTACGGCGACTTCAACAACTGGAGCCAGGGCGTGCCGATGACCCTGGTCGGTGGCGCGTGGCAGACAGGCCTGACCCTGAGCAACGGACAGACCGTGCTGTACAAGTTCGTGCTCGATGACACCACCTGGGTCTCCGACCCCAACAACCCGAAGCAGAGCAACGACGGCTACAACAACTCGGTGCTCGACGTGGTCTGCCCCGGCAGCTGCGGCGGCGCGGATGGCGGGGCGGCGGACCAGGGCCCGGCCCCGGACGGCGCACCTCCGCCCACCGGCTTCACCTGGCGCGACGGGGTGATGTACTTCGTGCTCCTGGACCGCTTCTTCGACGGTGACTCGGGCAACAACAAGCCCGAGGCCAACGTCAAGACGCCCGCCAACTGGCAGGGCGGCGACCTGGCCGGGCTGCTGGCCAAGATCAAGGCGGGCTACTTCACGGACCTCGGGGTCAACGTGATCTGGATCAGCTCGCCGGTGGACGCACCGGACGGCAAGTACGCGGGGGTCGACGGCGAGGACTACACGGGCTACCACGGCTACTGGCCCACCGATCTGACCAAGGTGGAGGAGCGGCTCGGTGATCTGACGCTGCTCAAGCAGGTGGTGGCCGAGGCGCACAGCAAGGGCATTCGCGTGGTGATGGACTACGTCATGAACCACGTGCACCAGAACAGCCCGGTCTACCAGCAGAACGGCTCCTGGTTCTGGCCCCTGACCTACAACGGCCAGACCTGCGTCTGCGGCCAGGGCTGCAGCTGGGACAGCGACCCGGACCGGCTGCGGTGCTGGTTCATGCCCTACCTGCCCGACTTCGACTTCACCAACGCCTCCGCGCGGCAGTACTCGGTGGGCAACGCGGTGAAGTGGATCCAGGACAGCGGCGTGGACGGCTTCCGCCTGGACGCGGTCAAGCACATCGAGATGTCCTGGCTCACCGATCTGCGGAGCCAGGTGAGCCAGAAGTGGCCGAGCACCGAGTTCTACATGGTGGGCGAGACCTTCACCAACTCGAAGAGCCTGCTCAAGCAGTACATCGACCCGACAACCAAGCTGGACGGGCAGTTCGACTTCCCCCTGCGCGCCGAGCTGGTCCGGGTGATCCTGATGCGGCAGGGCACCTTCTACGACCTCGAGAGCTTCCTCAACGCCAACGACGGCTACTACGGCAGCGGCGCGGTGATGGGCACGTTCCTCGGCAACCACGACCTGCCCCGGGCGATCCATCTGGCTGAGGACACGCCCCAGTTCGGCGAGTGGGACTCGGGCAAGAGCCGCGCCTGGAGCAACACGCCGTCCCAGCCGGGCTACGACAAGCCGTACCAACGCCTCGCCGTCGGCTTCACCGCCCTGCTGACCCTGCCCGGTATCCCGCTGATCTACTACGGCGACGAGGTGGGGATGGCCGGGGGCGGGGACCCGGACAACCGCCGCTTCATGGCCTGGTCCAACCTGAGCCAGTACCAGACCGCGCTCAAGGCCCACGTGGCCAAGCTGGCCAAGATCCGCGCGGCCCACCCGGCGCTCCGGCAGGGCGCGCGCCAGCAGCACTGGGTCGCCAGCGACGTCTACGCCTACAGCATGACCTACGGCGGCGACAAGGTCATCGTCGTGCTCAACCGCTCGGACAGCCAGCAGTCGATATCCCTCCCGGGCACGAGCTACACCGATCTGCTGGGCGGCGCCACCTTCAGCGCCGGCTCGGTCACCATCGCGCCGCGCTCGTCGCTGGTGCTCCACTAGGAGGAACCCATGCGCCCCCTGCTCATCACCGCGAGCCTCGTCGCCCTCGCCGGCGTCGCCCAGGCCAAGGTCACCCTGCCCGGCGGCAAGGTGATCCCGGACCCGACGATCAGCTGCTGCAGCGGCAAGCCGTGCGGCCTCTGGGCCATCTTCGCCTGCGCCTGCACCCAGCCGGGGATCTGCAACATCGGCGCGAGCTGCCCCGGCGGCTCGACGAGCTGCGACCCGGGCACCAACGGGACCTGCGAGGCCACGATCTGGCACTCGGAGAACGACAACTCCTGCATCCCCTCCAACACGAAAGGGCTCGATCCCGTTCAAGACGCCCAGATCAAGCCCGAGACCTTCCGCCCGGTCTGCGGCCTGACCTTCTCGTTGCTCACCCGGGGCAACGCCATGTTCAAGAACGGCTTCGGCTGGTACAACGCGTCCCCCGGCACACCGCCCGATCCGAGCGACCTGCACCTGCTGGTGGACTGCAACACCGCCGACGGGACCAAGACCCCGTTCAACATGCTCGCCGACCCGGCCTACAAGGGCGGCGACATCGGCTTCTTTCTGGTCACCCCGGAGTCGCACGCGACGCCGGGGACCTGCGCCGGCGGTGACTGCTGCGCAACCGTCGCACGGGTGGCCAAGGGAGAGGGCTACATCTACTACTCCGAGGCGGCGCACAACCCGGACAACGACGGATCCGGCGCCTACATCCACCTGCTGACCTACAACTCCACCATCGACCCCATGACCTTCTACTTCGCCTGGGAGGACATCTACAAGGGCACGGTCTCCACCGACTACGGCGACTTCGTCACCGGCGTCTCCGGCATCTCCTGCGCCGGGGCGGGCGAGATCTGTCAGACCGGGCAGCCGGGGATCTGTGGGCTCGGCGTCACCAAGTGCGATCCCTCCGGGAAGCTGATCTGTGAGCCGGTCTACACGCCGGAGGCCGAGATCTGCGACGGCCTGGACAACGACTGCGACGGGAAGATCGACAACGGCGCCACCTGCCCCGCGGGCAAGGTCTGCCACCTCGGGACCTGCGTGGGCAAGTGCACCGAGAGCGCCGAGTTCCCCTGCCAGCCGGGCTTCGACTGCGACGCCCAGACCGGGCTGTGCCTGGACAAGCTGTGCAAGGACAAGGTGTGCAAGGCGGACGAGATCTGCCGCAAGGGGGTGTGCGGCAACGGCTGTGACGGGGTGGTCTGCCCCAAGGACCAGATCTGCACGGCCGGCGCCTGCGTGAACCCGTGCCAGGGGCGGACCTGCAACCAGGGCGAGATCTGCAAGCTCGGCGTCTGCCTGCCCGACTGCACCCAGTGCGGCGGCCTGACCTGCGCCAAGGACATGGCCTGCGACGCCAAGACCGGGGACTGCTACGACCCCTCCTGCACCCAGGCCTGCCCATCGGGGACCTACTGCAAGCAGGGCAAGTGCGTCGACTACTGCGACGGAGTCGTGTGCCCGGGGGGCGTCCAGTGCGCGGGGGGGATCTGTCCGCCGGCGGGCTTCGGCCCCCCAGGGAGCGCCGGCGACGGGCCGTTGCCCTACGACTGGGGCGTGGCGCCCGGCGACGGCGGTGCGCCCGGCGACGGCGGGGGACACGGTACGCCGTTCAAGGCCGACGACTCGGGCTGCGGCTGCGGCGTGAGCCGCGGCCAGCTGGCCGCGAGCCCGGGCGCGCTGCTGATCCTGGTGCTCCTGGCCCTGGCGCGCCGCCGGGGCTGAGCGCTGTCCTTGCCACACGGGCCCGACCGCGATACAGGATCGGCATGCGAGGCCGATCTCTGCTTGCGTTGATCCTCCTGGCCTGGAGCGCTCCGGCTCCGGCGCAGCCGCCGCTCCGCTTTGACGAGACGCTGCGCGTCGACCTGCACCACGTGGGCGACCACCGGGGCGAGAAGTTCATGGTCGACGTGCTCCGCGTTGAGGGCCCCTGGCCCTCGAGCCGCGCCCACCTGGTGGACGACACCGGCTTCGGCTCGACGCTGGCGGAGGTGAGCACGACGGGACCGAGGCCCCGGTTGCTCTTCTCCCACGGCTACTGCTCCCTCTTCGGCGAGTGGCGCACCACCGGCGAGGCCAAGAAGCGCGAGCGGGTCTTCTCGGAGACCGTGCGCCTGCCGATGCCCACGTCGCCGGTGCGCCTGACGATGAAGTCGCGTGACCGCAAGGGTCGCTGGGTCAAGGTCTTCGAGACGGCCATCGACCCGGCCTCCACCGAGGTCAGACGCGAGCGACGGCGGGGCGGCCTGGTGGTGCGGCGCCTGCACGGCGCGGGGCCGCCGCCCACCTCCCTCGACATCGTGGTGCTCGGCGACGGTTACCAGGGCTGGCAGATGGACAAGTTCCGCCAGGACGCCGCTCGCTTCGCCGAGGTGATCCTCGGCACCGAGCCCTTCCGGCGCCACGCCGACCGGATCAACGTCTGGGCGGTGGAGTCGCCCTCTCGCGAGAGCGGGGTGGACGAGCCGCGCAAGGGCATCTTCCGCGACACGGCGCTCTCCATGACCTTCGACACCTTCGGCTCGCCGCGCTACCTGATGACCACGGACAACCGGGCGGTGCGCGACGTGGCGGCCAACGCGCCCTACGACGCGATCTACATCATGAGCAACACCAGCCGCTACGGCGGCGGGGGGATCTACAACCTCTACGCCTCCTACGTCTCGGACAACGCCTACGACGAGTACGTCTACGTCCACGAGTTCGGCCACAGCTTCGCCGGTCTCGCCGACGAGTACTACACCTCCAAGGTGGCCTACAGCGAAATGTACCCCCGGGGGGTCGAGCCCTGGGAGCCCAACATCACCGCCGAGAAGCGCCGGGCGCGGCTCAAGTGGCGCGAGATGATCGACAAGGACACCCCGGTGCCCTGCACCGAGGACAACCCGCGCTGCCTGGGGAAGGTCGCCCTGTTCGAGGGGGCGGGCTACTCGGCCAGGGGGCTCTTCCGACCCTTCATCGACTGCAAGATGTTCAACAAGGGGCACAAGCCGTTCTGCCCGGTCTGCATGCGCGCGGTCTCCGACATGATCGAGCGCTACCTCAAGTGACCGTGGCGCGTCTCTTCTTCGCGCTGTTGTGGCTCGGGGCGTCGGCGTGCGACGACTCGGCGCGCTGCGACGAGCTGCGCGACGAGCTGCTCGAGCTGATCCGCGCCGAGTGCCCGGCGGGGAGCAGCTGCAAGGGCAACCCGACCCTCGACAAGCCCACCGTCCGCTTCTCCCAGGGGCACTACGATCTGCTCCGCGAGATGGAGGAGCTGGGCTGCGACCCGCCCGACCTGGGCCAGGCGCCCTGGTTTTGCAACAGCGGCGGCGAGCCGGTCTGCCCGACGGGCTACACCTGCTGCTTCGAGTCCCTCTCGGATGTCTGCCGCCGGGCGTGCGTGACGGGCGACGCCGGCCCAGCGGGGGGGTGAGCGCGGGACTTGGCGCCGGCTGGCAGGTCCGGCGCCCCTAGAGCCGGAACAGGCGCCGCGCGTTGGCCGTGGTCACCGCGACGACCTCGTCGAGCGGGACGCCCTTGAGCTCGGCCACGGTCCGGGCGGCGATGGCGACGTTGGCCGGCTCGTTGCGCTGCTCGCGGTCCGGGCCGAGCACCGGGGAGTCGGTCTCCAGCATCAGGCTCTCCAGGGGCACGCGGCGCACGAGCTTCTGCTTCTGCTCGCTGCGCACGACGCTGGGCGGGACCGAGAGCAGGTAGCCAAGACCCGCGGCGCGGGCGGCGTGCTTGGCGCTGCCGTCGAAGGCGTGGAGGCAGACCCGCCGCGCGCCCCGCTCCTCGAGCAGGGCGATGGTGTGGTGGCCCGCGCTGCGCGAGTGCACGCTCAGCGGCAGGTCGAGCTCCAGGCCGAGGGCCACCATCCGGCCCAGGATGTCGCGCTGTCGCTCGCGCTCGGCGGGCTCCTTGGCGACCCAGTAGTCCAGGCCCACCTCGCCGATGGCGGCGAGCTCGGCGGCGTGGCTCCGGATCTGCTCGAGCACCGGCTCGATGGCCTCGAGCCCCGCGCGGTCCGGGTGCAGGCCGAGGCAGGGCCGCAGCAGATCGTGCCGGGCGACGACGCGCAGCACGCGCTCGTTGTCCGCGAAACCCTCGCCCATGGCGAGCACCCGCTCCACCGCGGCCTCCGCCGCCCGCGCGAGCACCTCGTCGCGGTCCGCGTCGAACTCCACCCCGTGGACGTGGCAGTGCGTGTCGATCACGTTCGGCGTTCTCGCGTGTGGGAACGGTCGGAGCGAGTTCCGCAGGCGCCGGGCGAAGGGCGCTTGTCCTCGGGTTGGCCGTCGCCGCGCCAACCGGCTGCCCCCCGGCGCCGAGGACTGTCTGAGCGACGACCGTTGCCCACACGCGCTTCGCCGAACGTTGACTGGAGCGCCGTCACGCCCCGGGCTCCCACTCGAGCACGGCGAAGAGCCGCATCAGCATCTGGTAGGTCAGGCCCCAGATCACGCGGCCGAAGATGCGGAAGCAGGGCAGGTGGAAGCGCTCGCCGGCGAGCTCGTAGGCCACGGTGGAGGAGTGGGCCGGATCGAGCAGCATGCGGACCGGGACCCAGAGCACCTCCTCCACCTCGCTCGGGTCCGCGACC